>Ga0265780_10002434_pt1 | contig 25193 bp, 23 predicted proteins | sample P1T30metagenome_FD_192432 | JGI IMG/M metagenome (GOLD analysis project Ga0265780, IMG submission 192432) | Plant litter microbial communities from East Loma Ridge, Irvine, California - P1 T30 | ecosystem: Environmental > Terrestrial > Plant litter > Unclassified | place: USA: California... | reverse complement strand
GGCAGCAAAGTACTTAAGTGATTTCTTGCGATCGAGAATCCTCTTTCCTCTCTTCTTCAAGCACCCAACTGGCCACTGGTGTGCCCCCTCCCCGCTGTCACAGTTGTTGTTCGCTGTGGAGCTGCTATGACGCCCTGTAAGGCCGGCGAGACAACGTTTTTTTGGAACCCATTGCAACACCCATTTTTCATCGTTGCATTGGCCTTTGGCTAGTGCTTGGAGAAGAATCATGTTCATGTTCAATGTGTTGATGTCAATGTCAGGGTGGTGATACTTGTGTGCGTGCGGTGGATTGTGCTCTTTGGTTGTTGTGGGTGGAGATTTCGAGGGTGGATGGCTGAGGATGTTGGTCGACCATTTGCACAGGCAGGCAGAGGGCGCGAAGGCGTGGCGGCCTTGTATGTAGCCTTGTATGCGGTAGTATTCCCACTGAATGTCCTCGATGTGGTCGTGGTAGTAATGATTGTCGTTGTCATCGTCTTGGTCTTCGCCGTGCCCTCATCGTGTCCCGGCACCCATGCATGATAGCGCGACGAGCAGACCACTTCCCACACTCTCAATCACGCCAGAGCACCCATAAGAGACAGCAGGCTCATCTGACACACACAATATGTCGAGACAAAGAGCGCCCACTGGGCAAACAGACCGCATTACACCATGATCGCTTCGAGCAAGGCCTTCTACCCAGCTGACGCGCAAGCCAGTGACGCTTCATCGCCCATGGACTGCCGCCAGACACCAGATAGATATCTTCACTGGTGTCAAACATCTCTTGGAGATAGCACTAGACTCATGAAAGCGTAGCTAACATCCTTTGTGCCCTTGCAGGCATTGCCTTCCAGCGGACCCATGAGCAGACCGCGCACGCAAGCATTACACCCGCGGACATCGATCTACGAGCGCCGGAAGGCAGCGAACATGAACATGTAAGCGATTGAGAACAGCATGGCAAGATGGCACAGGGTATGCAGTGAGGGCGATTGACGTCTTGACGACGAGACAAGCGCCACGAAGAGGATCCCTACATCGCAAAGATCTCGTTCCAGTCCCACGCACACGCTCTCGGGACATGAGCAAGAGTCTGAACATACGGAGACTGCACGCACATCGATAACGCGCCGTGATGCTCGGTTGTCTCGATACTGGAGCGCAAAAGGTGCCATCCGGCCTCTCTGGGGGAGCAGCGAACAACGGATACGGAAGCGGGCAAGCAGATGTGGAGGCTCGATACACCCAGCGCGGGACACTGAAGAGTGTCCAGCGCTTAGGTAATAATGAAAGAACTGCAGGAGACGCTGGCCTTGCTCTCGGATTGCACCAGCAAACAGTCGAAGGACGAAAGACATCAAGAGAGACAGCGGTCTGTGCAGCAGGAGCATCTTCGAGTACACCGGCACGCCATGCAGCAGTGCCTGGAAGACGTGCGCTGATCCCATGCTGCGGACATTCGTGCGCGGGATGCTAGGCATTCTCGGCCGCTCCGCAGGCGTGACAACTTTCGCCAGGACTGAGCCATGATAGGTTATCGCGTTGACCCATCTTGTAACATCGACATGCGAGAGCGAGATGGCATGTTGCCCAGTTTCGGCGCCGACGCGGACCCTTTTCAGAGTCTCCGCATCAAGAGCATGGAAACAACGGACGTGTCGAGGTTTGGAATACATGAAACCCAAAGCACCGAGCCGCAATATGTTTGAGCACACTGCAGAGATCAATGCATCGTATGGCAGATCACCCATGCCACCATCTGTGGAAGGGCTCCCCTGGCTGGAGAGCAGTGTACATCGAAACAACATTGTTGGTCCTTTCGATACAATATCCACAGTCCACAGTGCGGCATGCCAGCATAACGAGGCATCAGGTTTGCCATTTCGAATCGATATAAGCATGGATACTCGATGATAGGCTCGACGACAGAGGCCAGGCAGGATGACCTGGGATTTCTCTCCGCCACGAGAGCGCCCATCATGCCCAGCACGATGTCAGGCTTTCTGGCCGACCAGTGACAGATGGGCAATTCAAACGATCCCGCCCACGACAGGGCTGGATTTAATCCATTTTGGAGTCTCCAAGTTCCAGATCTCCGGGTTCCGAGTATCCAAGGGCTCCAGACATCCGAAGGCTCCGGGAATCCAGCCAAACAAGTCCAAAGAGCGCCAATTTTACAGAATCCCAAACCGCCATCAGTAGGGTCAGCCTCAAGCTGCCCATGAATTCAATCTTGATTATGGAAATCCTTTTCTCAACGATGCTGATTATCATCGATGTGCAAGAGTATCACAGTCCACATGTCGACATGGATGGACGGGAGTGCCTTTGGAGCTGACATCGGGGTCCGCAAGATCTTGTACCCAGCCTTGCGACATTTCAGATAATTTTACTTCAGCGTCACTTGGACAAGTGACAATGACCCTGTCACAAGCACACGTTCGTGTTTTGAGTGGAACTCGAGTCGAGTCGACTCAGTAGTGGATGCCCAAGGCAGTCGACTGACAAAGGCCATGGGCATCGAGCAAGTCTCTACAGAATCCAGACTTGAAGAACACTACGCCGAATATGACTTTCATGGCCAGCGAGTAAACATCGACGCAGACCATGTTGGGGGTCGCGACTCCGAGCAGGACACTTGTGTTATCTCTGCCCGCAGTACAGATAAAGACACCCGGTGGTGGTCCGACTTTCAGCGCGCCCACACTGCTACGAAGCAGCTTCGTCTTATCCTGATCTCTTGCCCTGGATGCAGCAGTGATGACGGCGAGTAGACCTTGGCCTCAATCCAAGGAATTGACTCAATTTTGTGAGTCTGGGCAAGGGATGTACTGAGCGAAATCGCAAAGCTATGCAGTCCTGTGTGCGCTCGCGTGGATGGGCTTGAACGCCAGAACGCCTGACCGCCTGATTTTGAGTTGGCGAATGGAGTCGCTATCAGTATGGCCCGAAGCGTCGGGTCTTGACCACTCTGACACCTGTATGCATCCTTCCCTTGTGCGTCCAGTCGAGGTTGCTTTTCAACAGCAGGCACTCGTCTGTCGAGTCGAAAGCTCTAGTCGATGGGCGTCTCTGAAGTGACCATCAAGTCCGAGTCACTTGCGCGAGAAGACGAGTACACTCAGGATCATTGCGCCATGTTTGTTCACCATCTCGTTCGGTTGTCTGTACATTGGTGCTTCTGCTTTGACAAGTGGTGGGTCCGCGTCGGGGACGGCTGGCTGACGTCGGTTTAGGTGCTCGTGAGTATCGCGAGATCGCATTCAGCGTGTTGGTGATACTTTACTGGCGCGCCTGGCCTGTCATGGTCGGTAACGCGGCTACTTCTTAGGGACGTATGCGAGTAGCTCGTAGTGGTTGGTCGTGTCTGGCGTGCCGCGCGACGAGAGCTCAAGTTTCCGATAGAGGGCTTGAGCGATGACGCCAACTTCTCGGAAGCTGAGGTCAATGTCGAATGCATAGCTGGATGATAAGACTCCTTTGCACGTGCTGACAGGCGACGGTCGCTTGCAAATGTTCAACGTGTGCATGATTGGTGTTCGCAAAGGTGTGGAAGTCGGACTTGGAAGCCCACGATTGGAGGCGCGAAGCTTCATGCTCAAATTGCTTTCCGCCGGCTTGGCTTCCTCACCAGCTACATCTTCTACGACAACACGACGACGGAGACGATATGAAGTCTACAGTATGGCATAAATCTTATGAGGAAATTGGACGGCTCTGATAATTCTCGCTGAAGTCATGGTGCTTTTTTCTACGACAGCGCTGATGAGCACCAGGGAGGCAGCTTAGGTACCTACTGTAGGCCGTGGCCCCCAAATGTGCGTTCGATCTTCCCCACGAACTCCGATCGAAAGTCCACAACTCGGCCGTACGAATAAACAAAGGCTCGAAGAGACACAGCAACTCGGCCGTATCAGAAGACGCAGACATCAACAGACATGTTTTCGAGCAACTGCCAGCAATGCAGATAATTACTAATGATGCAGGCGCCACAGTAGAATTCTGTGTCGGCTAAGCAATGCAGACATTGGCAGGCTCGCCGAAATATCAGAGTTGCTTGGTAAGACTGGCGAACATTTTCAACACTGGCTCCATGGATCTCAGATGTAGATGATGTGTCAGCGACTTGCGCCTGTGAACATCCAAGAACTCCGACCGCTTTGCTCAAGTACGATGGCAGATCATATCAAAGAACTAACTTCACACAACATGCCCTAAAGCATCGAGGGCATACTGCTGCAAGTTTTCCAACAACTACGACACGAGACAGTTCCATGTGAAATCCAACTGTGCAAGAGACCGCAAGCGGTACGCACGTACCCTATCATCGTGCCCGTGTCGTTAATCGTCGTGCCATGAAGATAATAGCGGACATTTCAAAGCTACATGATCCTTCACTCAGCCACCTGCGAGAGATCGAGGATCGACCTTGATCTAGCCCGAAATGGCTTTGTTTGCGAGATACTGCAAGCACCTCGCATTCCGTACCACAGCAGACAAGCACCTCTATGCTTGACTTGGCTTACGTTGCGATGCATCTATTCGATGCCTTCTCGACCGGTGATGATCCAGGAGTGCATCGCAGCTGAAGGTCCAAGATGCTGCTGGCTTCCACCAGCTCAAATAGCTGGTCATTCCTCGACGAAAAGGCTCGGAAGTCTCGACACCAGTTCAACTTCATCATAAAGTGGCTACTCAATCCAATCCGTCTCCTCCTCCGAACATTACTTAGAAAGCTCACTGCACACTCGTCGACTCCAACGACAATACAGCATGGCCGCCGCGACATCGGCAACCGGCTCTTCAAATGCTCCTTCTAAGTTTGAGAAGGTCTACAATGCCGTCGGTTTCTCCAAGAGCTACAATTTCTTCTTATGTATGTGGCATCCTTGATTGTCATATGGGATCAACACTAATCCATCAAAGGGTTCATCTTTGCTGGAGCACTATTCGGCTTCACTCTTGCTAGACTGATGTACCTGAACATCTCCGGTGTCTTCTGCGGGCCCGATGCAGGTTCCAACCACGCAGCCCCCGGCGAGTGCTACTACTACCAACACTTCGACCGTTACAGGATCGGCATCAGGCTCCACCTTTACACTATCTTGCGTAAGTTGCGAGACAGAATTTCGTTCATGTCGGACATGCTGACAGACAACTAGCGGCCGCCCTCCTTGTTGTCTTGCAATTCACTCCAGCGATCCGACAAAGGCTCAGGCTCTTACACCGCATCAACGGATACATTGTCGTCTTGTTGGCAGTGATCGCCAATATCGGAGCGATCATGATCGCGCGCGAGGCTTTCGGCGGCACCCTGGCGACTCAATCATGGATCGGAGCGTCGTTCATCTTGACCACGGTGGGCCTTGGAATCGCAATCTACAACGTCAAGATGCTGCAAATCGACCAACACCGAGCTTGGATGCTGAGGACTTGGTTCTACGTATGCTATCCTCTCCTCTTGCGAACAGAAACATCGCTGACCCTAATCGCAGTTTTCCTCCATCATCACTCTCCGCATCATCATGATCATCTCCGCGCAAATCGTTTCCGCCGCTGGCGACTTCTGGTCCGTCCAGAAGTGCGTCAAACTCTTCGACGTGATCGGAGACGCGCAACAACTTGTCGAGAACTATCCGTCCTGCGCAAGTTTCATCGACTCCAACAACCTTCAGGCCGTCACGGCCGTCAAAGCGGATTTCGGCGGCTCGGTCGAGCAGTTGATGTCTGCGATGAACATCACCTTCGGCATGGCTGGCTGGCTAGCACTAGGACTCCACGCCATCGGAGTTGAGGTTTACGTGAGTCTCTCCTACCCCGAATGGACTGCCTAACCGATCGAATTCCACTACTAACGTGCCTACTACAGTTACATCTCACCCCCAGAGAGTCGGAACGCCTTCGTCAAGTCAGCTACGAGAGGCAAGTCGAGGCGGGTTTCAAGAATGCGGGTCATGCCGGATTGATCGCTCGCCATTCTGATGTGGGCGCGGATGACTACTCGAATGCGAAGACGCGCGGAGACATTGTGCCGTCTGATAACTGAGGAGTGGGCGAGAGAGTGTACATGTAGCATGTGGGTTTTCAGCGTTGGCGAAAGGGAGTTATGTTACATATATATCCTTGCTTACCATAGACTTTCTGTTGCGTCTTTGCATGGTTACATCCTACTCGGTGTCATTCAGCTTCGAATTGTTAATGTGGGAAGATATTTGAATTGAACGGTTGTCGAGTCACACGTCTCGTCAAGATATCGAGGCCGTATGTCATCCAAAAACGATGAACACAACGTTCAGTCAATTGGGCAATGCATTGGGCTACTCAAATGTATATTCTAGAGCAAACTGAATCATTTATAGCCATTATTTGAACCGTGAAGTTGCTGGGCTCAAGATATGTGATGGAATGCATTTCGAGGTGTGGGTTGTCAGGGTTAGGGTCGATGAAATGCACACATTTGAATCCATCACGAAAAGATGGTCCCCACATGAACTGGAGTAAACCTGAACGTATAAAACTCGTACTCACAATTCATAGTCAGCTTCGCCACACTGGAACAAGCACCACAATCCTTCGAAGTTGCTTACATACCAAAGACCCGAGAACCGTACTTCGTAGACCTGGTTACAAGCTCGCTTAGACTATTCCAGTCCAATCGGATCGACCATCTGCCGAACTGTCAAGTAAAGGGGCTCTGTGGAATTAGAACCCACTCGACAGAATCCACTACAAGTCCATACTGCAATCTGGTATAGGCATATCTGTGGAGTCGCGCGAGCTCGTCCTCGGTTCGCGAAGGAACGACAAGAATAGACGAGCGGAACGGAGCGGCACGGTCGATCGATGGATCCACTCCCTCGTGTGTCTCCACCACCGGCACGAGTTTGACAGCACCTCCTTACTGTCGCCTCTGGGTGTCGGAACTTGAAGCACACAGCGAGGCTTCACTTTTGGAAGACGCCGTGCTCTTATGGATGTTTTTCTTCTGAAGAAAGATCTACTTTACAGATTCAAGGTTTCAAATCTCGATCATTGCGACCGTGGCATCTGGTACACTCTCGAAGCGACATAGAAGTCTCTTGCAGCGCCGCGGCGACCTTACGATATCCATCAAAACTTGCCGTCATCTGAACCGGGATGCTCTCTTGGCCTGTAGTCCAAGCTGGAATACATCCCAGCTACTTTTTTGATTCTCGTTTTCGCTTACACACAACATACAAGGGTCAAGCACCTAGGGCTGTCGACAAGCTACCAATGCATCGGCTTTTTGCGCAACCGAGCCTATGGAGTATGAACTCCGTATAGACTAGCAAGACTGGACTAAGGACGTGCGACAAGAATTCCGAGGTCGAAAGACCTAAGTCCGAGGCCTTCAAGGTAATTCTGTTGATGCTATTGGAAGCTTGCTAAACCCCCAATAGTGATTAGCAACACTTCGTTATAGGCGAACATGCCCGTATACAATACGCAGCACGTACTTCGGTTCTCGCGGAGCTGTGTAGACCCATCAGCCGCATCTCTTATACATAATCCAGGTATAAGACTGTGCTACATATTGGGCCAACAATTTTTAGCACGCGGCTGAGGATACAGAGGCGTGATGCAGCATAACCAAAGCCAAGACACGAACGATTAGCCATTGCCCCTGCTCAAGGCTAGGCTAGGATAACCATGAGTCCAGGATGAATAACCACAAGCTACTGGCAGTGAGAAGGTATAAGACAAAGGGTTTCGCACCGTTCCAACCAGACCAGATCATCATTCCCAACGCTCAAACGATCCAACAGCTTCTTCAAGCACAATTGATTCTTCACTTCATTCATTCATTCTCAGCACACTCGTTTCGTCTAACTCGACTACACCATGCAGACCTTTACCACCTTCCTCGCCGCTCTTGCTGCTGGCACCGCTTTCGCTGCTCCTACTGTCTACAGACGTAGCAACGGTGTCGACCATTCTGTCAAGGTTAGACCAGCCCGTCAAACTAAACACCGGGGACCATACTGACTCCGACAGTTCGACAACGTCCCTGCTGGTCTGATCGATGGCGCACCCGTCCGTGGACTCGACTCGCTCGGTTCCCACGAGGGCCTTTACTACTCCAACATGGGCGTGATTTCCGCCACCCCTCTCCTCGCCGGTCTTAACACCCAGTCGCGACCCAACGCTCTTGCATACGATGTCGTAGCAAGCCTCCAGGGTCAGCATGAGGTAAGTTAAAAAACATTCTTTCTTCCATCTCCACCTGCACCCCACTGACAAGCAACTCCAGCTCCGCACCGACTACGATGACAGCACCACCTCCAACTTCGATTTCAAGTCGTTCTACTTCGCCTGTGTCCTCCCCACCCAGGAGACTCTCGCCAGCCTGCCGCTGTCTTGCGGCGTCCAGGTCACCGGTTACCGCAACGGCAAGCAAGTCGCTTCCCAGAAGGCTGATTTCAAGACGCCTCTGCTGCAGCTTACTGCCGACATGGCCAAGGTCGAGCTCAACGACAACTTCTGTGATGTCGACCGCGTTACTTTTGACACCGTTGGCGGCCTGATTCCTAATGTCTTGACTGCTGTGCTCATGGACAACTTTGAGTACACTACCTTCTCCAAGCAGTACTAGAGCATAGCCGGCGAGTGGTTGTGGTTGTGGTCGGTTGAGGGTAAGGTGTTGATCGGGCCTCTTGGATTGGACTGGATTTTTATTAAACTTCTTGATAAATTATTCGATAGACTTCTACGATACACGTATTTCATTCTTTAGTACAATGTAATGTCAGTCAGTCAGTGATTTTCCGTCAATAGAGTGAGATTGGCCCAGCCTCGGCATCTCGGACAAGCGCCGATTCCGTCTCGAAGATGTCGCTTACCTGTCAATGTTGTGCTCAAACTCCCAAGTCATTCCGACCATGAACTCGTTGAAAATGACAGTTTGCATAGGAAAGGATAAATTCACTTACATGCACACGTGGTAAACCGAATTGAGTTTGAAGGGAAAAGAAACGATCCAGATCTGCGACGTCACAGGGAGTCCAAGCTCCGATCCATCCACCAGCCAAGTCGTCCAAGGTCCCCGGCCGCTGAGGGAGGTTGCGATGTGCATCTTCACACCCTGCAGCCTGCACATGCAATAATCGTTCACTGCAAGGCATTTGACCACCGTCTAACAATCAATCCATACACACTCCCTCTCGCTGCTTTTGTTCCGCGTACAGCGACCTCGTCAGCATTGCCAGCCTTCGTTTCGCCGCGCTACCTCCTGATGCCAGCGTGCACTAGACATCAACATGGCCGAAAGCAATGATCCGAGTACGTCGCAGCCCAAATACCACCGGATGTGCAGGCAAGCTAACTCAATCACAGACCCGGCCGTCCTGAACCTCTCCCCCGACGAGAAACGCGCGTTCGCATACCTCTTCACGCTTGCCGACACCGATCAGCTAGGCGTCATCACTGGAGAACGCGCCGTACCCTTCTTCGAGCGCACCACCCTGAACCCACAGGTCCTCGGCGAGATATGGCAGATCGCGGACACTGAGAACCGTGGATTACTCACGAGGCCCGGATTCTGCATTGTCTTGCGACTCATCGGACACTATCAAGCCGGCAGGGAGCCGACCACTGAGCTCGCCTTCCAGCCAGGCCCTCTGCCCAAGTTCGATGGCATACAGATCCCCGGTGCTGGACCGACACCGGCAAGTCCCTCGCAGGGCGTAGCACCACAAGGAGCGCTGCAACCTCAATTGAGTGGACAGCCGCCGATTCGCGTTCCACCCCTCGACCCGCAAAAGGTGCAGCAATACTCGGGGCTCTTCGAGAAGTCGGGAGCACAGAATGGAAGATTGGATGCGGGAACAGCGAAGGCTATCTTCGAAAAGTCGGGGCTGCCGAATGAGGTCTTGGGACGTATTTGGATGCTGTCAGACAGGGAGCAGTCGGGTGCGCTGGATCAAACTGAGTTTATTGTCGCGATGCATTTGCTCACGAGCATGAAGACACGCGCCATGACTGCTTTGCCCAATACGCTCCCTGCTGGCTTCTACCAAGCTGCTGCTAGGCGTGGCGCACCTCCCCCTCCAGGTAGTCGAACTGCGCCTGGAGCAGCTGGCGTTCCTAGGCAGTTCTCCGGAGGCTCTGTCGGACCGGCCAGAACCCAGAGTCCGCTCGCGAGGCCTCCCACATACGGCACCCCTCCACCCATGTCTGCTCAGACTACTGGCCCTCAATGGCTGATCACACCTCAGGAGAAGGCCAAGTACGACCAGTTTTTCAGCACAGTGGACACACAGCACAAGGGAGTCGTAACCGGCGAACAGGCTGTTCGTTTCTTCTCCGATTCGGGACTTCCAGAGGACACCCTTGCTTCAGTTTGGGATCTTGCGGACATCAACAGCGAAGGCCAACTCACGAAAGACGAATTCGCTGTTGCAATGTATCTTATTCGCCAACAGAGGATGCCTAATGCCGCTCCTCTTCCAGCCTTCTTGCCACCAGCCCTGGTACCGCCATCCATGAGGAAGCAGAACCTGCAGCAACAGACGGAACAAACCACTGCGCCGGCATTCGACAATGCAAACAACGCCTCCAACTTGCCCAAATCTGCGGCCGACGATCTGTTTGGATTAGATGAGATCAGCGCCCCGCAGCAGCCTGTCTTACAACCTCAGAGCACGGGGCAATCGGTCAGCAGAGATCCGTTCAATCCCAGCATGCCCACATCGCCCAGTAGCCCGCAGCGTTTCCAGCCGCCAGCGCAACCGACCAACTCTCATTTCAAACCATTCATGCCGACCTCCGCATTCGGAGCCAGCCTTGCTCACCAGAACACCGGCGGCTCTGCGACGTCATCTCAAGGACCCGCCAATTTCCAGCCACAACAACAGCAACAATTTAGGGCACCCCCGACAGCCGGCATGGACGACCTTCTTGGCGAAGACGAAACAAGTGCAGTTGAGAGCAGCAAGATCACCAGTGATACGACTGAACTGGCGAACATGAGCAATCAGATTGGCAACCTCCGAAACCAGATGGAACAGACTCAGGCTAAAAAGGCTACTACTCAGGCCGACTTGAACGCCACGGCCGCGAGGAAGAAGGATCTCGAAATCAGGCTACAGCAGTTCAGAGCACAATATGAACAAGAGGTGCGGACCGTCAAAGATCTGGAGCAACAATTGAGCGCTTCCCGCGAGTCGACCAAGAAGATGGACCAGGAGCTTGCCCTCTTGGAAGGCACATACCAGGACTTGAACACTCAGCACCAGACCGTGTTCCAGGCGCTCCAGGCTGACCAAGCCGAGAATGCCAATTTGAAGCAGCGCATCAGCCAGCTCAATGCTGAGGTTGCCAGACTGAAGCCTGAGCTTGAGAAAGCTAGAATGGACGCGAGGCAACAGAAGGGTATGGTCAGTATCAACAAGAAGCAGGTTGCAACTAACGAGGGCGAACTCGAGCGCTTGCAGAGCGAGAAGGCGAACCTCGAGCGCGAGGCCGCCGCGAGTCGTGAGGCTGCCGCAAGCCCTCCACCCGCTGAGCCTTTCACAGCAAGCAGAGACGTTACCAGCCCGGCTCTCAGCACTCTGAGCGCTACGAACCCATTTGCTAGGATGAACTCCGGCGATGTTTCACGCGCTGCAAGCCCGCCTACAGCCATGTCAGGAGCTCCCACTCCTAGTGCATTCGACCAGCTCTTCGGACCTTCCTTTGCGCAGCCTGGTAGTCGCAGTGCCACACCGCCTGCAACTAGCTTTGGTGCCCGTCAGGCGCCTGCAGCTGTCCCTAACGTGACTGATTCCGTATCTTCAGAGGGCCGGTCGACTCCGTCCGTGACACCACCACCTTTCGGCGATGCATCTAAGGAGATCCCGAATGCCGGTGAGGCGCCGCCGCCATTGCCTGAAAGTCGTCAGTTCACCCCGACAGAGTTGCCACTGCGCAGTCTCAGTCCTGGTCTAGAAAGTGAGGCGGGATCTACCCAAGTCATGCCACCCGCCAGCCGTGGAGGTGACACAGGCACAGGCACTCCCATGGAGATCGGAACTCCCAATGTGACAAGCCAAGCAGAGCTTACTGAGACCATTCCTGGAGGCTTCCCTGGGCTAGAAGACACCGCGGCAGCAGCTTCGGAGCCGGTACCAGGCGCGTTCCCCAGTGACCACGCCCAGCCAAAGATCAATGCACAGGAGGTTTCCGGCCCTTCGACGACAAATGCAACACCATCCACTGCTCCCACCACTGGCAAAGACGACTTCGACTCAGCGTTCGCAGGCTTTGACAACACCGAAAGATCCGCCACATCGAACGATCCATTCGCTTCGATGCCTGCCGAGAACACCAAGCCGCAGTCTAGAGGGTTCAGCTCCGAGTTCCCTCCTATCCAGAACTTGAACGTTGAAGATGAGAGCGACAGTGATAGCGACGATGACGAGTCGGCAAAGGGCTTCGGTGACGACTTCACTGCTTCGCCAGCCAAGCAGAACGCTGTCGCTGCAGTGCCGGCTGACACTGACAAGCCTACCTCGCCTGTCGTGGCTTCAGGTTCCGACGTTGCATCGACGAGGCCGGAGTTTGTCTCGAATGAGTCAACTGTCAGTGTACCACCTGCGGCGACTGATGCACAATCGCCACCAACCTACGAACAAAGCGATGAGCAAGCTCACGGCGGTAATGGGCAGCGCTCAGGCTCCAACCAATTTCCACCTGAGTTCGGCGGCTTGCTCCCCGAGAGACAAGATCCCACATTGCAACCCGCATCAAACAGCGAACAACCGCCGCCATCAGAAGCAGACAAGAGCTTGCTGACCCCACAGACATCACTATTCCCTAACGTCGGCACGCCTGCGAGTGCGACAGGAACTGAGTTCCACGATGCCTTCAGCAGACCTGTAAGCAGCGTCCCTGACATGGGAGCTGGGTCGTCGCAAGCACAGACTGTGGCGCCGCAGGCCTCTAAAGACGAGTTTGACGAGTTTGATGACTTCGATGACCTCGCCGAGGCCAAAGAAGCCGATAAGAGTGGTTCTGACGCTGACTTTGGCTTCGGCAACCACTCTCGGGACGCTTCCGAGTTCAACGCCGCCTTTGACTCGCCTGCCGCCAGTATGTCGACCACAATGGCCGACTCACAGCCGGGACCCAGGCAACTCAGCGAGAGCAACGGCTTCTCAGGCTTCGCGCCGAGCGATTCAGCTTCTGGAGCCGCATCAGCCACTAGCCCTCAGCAAGGTGCTCCTCACGACTGGGATGCCATTTTCTCCGGTCTCGACAACTCCGCTACCGGCAACATCGACACCTCGTTCGGTGGCGCCTCTAGCAATGACCCTTGGGAGACGAACGGTGTGCGACCCACTTCGCCCCAGTCGGCCACGACCGCTAAGCCACTCCCAACCCCGGCACCTGCACCTGGCGTGGCTATTACACCAGGCGAAGAGCACGATGACCCTATCCTCAAACGCCTGACGGGAATGGGCTACACGCGCGGGGCGGCGCTGGATGCTCTTGAGAAGTACGACTACGACATCAACAAGGTAAGCGCATCCGTTCGCCATCAACAACGTATACCGTCAAGCGCGAGCAAGCTTACTGACCCTTTCAAATCACAGGCTGTCGACCACCTGACTTCCCAATAAGTCAACTAATGAAACGTGGTCTACTTCTGAAGACCATGTCGAGTGTTCTGTTTGTTTACCCTTCCCATCTGGATCTTGTGTATACTCTTCCGTTCTCGTCATCATCTTGTCCGTAGCGTAATGTTTCTCAGAGAGAGTGAGAGAAAGAGAGAAACGAATTGTCCATATTACACACGCCGGATTTTCCGTTCGTCAAAGCATACCATTGAGTTTCCAAGCCAGCCACTAGAATGGAATTTTCTCGTTCCGCTATCGAGCATGGTCGTCCAAACCTAACATCCACTTGTTGGACATTTTGTTCCTTACTTGGTCATTAGCAGTCAAAGTCGTTGGAACACTCTCCCCCCCAGCTCTGCGGATCCGACAGCATAACGAGCACAGCTCGAAGTATGGCGTGCTTTGATGCAATCGTAGGCCAAACTGCCACCTTGAGTTCTGATGCAAGGATGTTAGGATCTGGTGGGGAAAGCACGCCATACCGGTAGAGGTAAGCATTATCGTTGATTGCGCGATATTGTAAGTGTTCCATGATTGATTCAAATGATGACCTTTAGTCGTCTTGCTGTTTCGTTTCGATCAAATCTTCAAGTTTTGACTTTTGGGACTCGCGAGCTTGGGAGCTTTTCGAGACATCCTGGCCACTTGTTGACGATATCTAGCCTTCTTGTCTACGTCGTGTCTTTTGGGTTCGTTCTGCGATTGGGGCCTCGTGTTGACTCGCGGATTCAGGTGACGAAACACCAAGGGTTGAGATCTTGGAGCTCGCTCATATTATTTGATCGATACATTAAGACGATACGACACTACTACGCACGATATACCGTATAATCGCAGAGGAAATGGCCCACCGTCAACGCCTACAAGTCAAGACTGTCGGCATCATCGGCGCCGGTGTCAGTGGCGTGGCTTCTGCAATCCATCTCAGGAAAGCAGGCTTGCAAATCACCGTCTTCGAACGCAATTCGCATGTTGGAGGAGTTTGGTATATTGCGAAAGCTTTCCTCTCGAGTCTTCACAAAAAGACGATGCTGACTTTGGATCAGGGTCTTCGACGAGCGCACTTCCAAGGACGCCGCGTATCCCTCTACTAAACCTTCGGTGGGAGACTCGCCCGAGTACGAAAGATCGAGGGCTTCGGGTCCAGACAGCACGAAACGAAAAGATAGCAAGGGTGGAAGTCCCGTCGACGATGGACGTTCAGCGTGGGAAGCTGCTGTTGTGGAGTTCGCGCCGCCCGGACCTTGCTACGCAGGGCTGCGAAACAATGTCTCCACTCATGAGATGGAGATGCAGTGCCAGACTTGGCAAGACGGGACCGAAGAGTTTGTGAGCCAGAGCGTTATCGCAGACTATGTGCAGAGTGCCGCGGCGGAGAATCAGATTGATGGGAGTTTGAGGTTGAACACCAGGGTTGAGAGCGTGGAGAAGGAGGTTGGCAGGAATGGTAGTTGGAGGGTGGAGACGTCGACGCTCGAGGACACGCCTTTGGGACCGCAGTATTCGCACCAGTCGTTCTTGTTCGATGCTGTCGTTGTTGCGAACGGCCACTACCACGCGACCAACATCCCGGACATCGCTGGACTGAAAGAGTGGAAAGAGACATTTCCGGACCGTATTCAGCATTCGAAGCTCTATCGGCGTGCAGCGAAATTCCAGGATCTGAATGTTCTCATTATCGGGGCTGGGGTGAGCTCGACCGACATGGCGCGGGAGCTTGGTGGCGTGGCGAAAACGGTATATCAGTCGTCCCGAGGCGGGCCCTACGACCTGCCAAGTCACCTGTTACCAGACAACGCCGCTCGTGTAGCTGGCATCCACTCGTTCGAACGCCTGACGTCCAGCGAGAGTCTGCCAACACCACAAAATGCCATCCCCGGGACTGTGGTTCTCACAGATGGTACCAGACTCTGCAACATCCATCGCGTGGTTCTGGCGACTGGCTACCATTCTTCCCTCCCTTTCCTGTGCTCGTTCCACAACGATAACGTGTCTTCAGACGAAGCCGACGATCGCGTGCTGATCACAGACGGGCTCCAAACTCACAACTTACACAAAGACATCTTCTATATCCCGGATCCGACGCTGGTCTTCATTGGAATTCCTTTCCATACTGCCACGTTCTCGTTTTTCGAATTCCAGGCTGTTGCTCTGGCCGAAGTGCTGACTGGCCGAGTCTCGTTACCGAGCGAGGAGGCCATGCGAAGTGAGTACAAAGCAAGATTGCAGAAAAAGGGAGCCGGGAGACCTTTCCACAGCATGAGAGGTCAAGGTCAGGAGATTGGGTATGTCAAAGAGTTAGTCGAGTGGGTTAATGGCGAGCTTCAGGCCAATAGTGAGGTTGTGGACGGAGCTTTGATGCGAGGGCACTCGCAGAAATGGTTCGAGAGCTATGGTCGGAGACTGTTACGGTTGGAGGCATTGTTCGGTGCAAGCAGAGATCAAGAGATAAACAGTCGTGTCCTCAATGGTCAGGTGCCGTGTTCGTAGACGAGATATACACTGCCCTAAAGTCATGGAATCTGAACGTGCCTTCGACGTGTTTTGTCTCTGCTTATTCCACATATTGTCATAGTCTTGTGACATCTCGTTTCGAAGGGCGATTTGTCAATTGATATTGTTTGGGTAGAAGATGGTCGGTACCAATGGAAGCAGAGGTAAGTGAATAGCAAAAAGTCACATGCCTCGCTGTTGCTTTGCTTTGCCTGCGCCACACTCATCGCCACACTCGCCCCCGCATGTACGTCAGACAGGCGGGTATAGATCAGGCGCAAGCATTCCGGACCATCAGGCACCACCGTTCTCTCTCTACACTACTCTGCAATCCTTTCGTTGTATACATACAGTCCGGGCCCATGAGACTGGCCTGAACCAGAATACAATACCAACAAAGTCGGCCGACTCGGCTCTCGCGACCATGTCTCGCGAACAAGAACCAGCAAGCCCGCACTCGCCGACTGCGAGTTTCTACGATGTGAGCGACGACGAGGAAGGCGGATACAGTGCCATCAGACGATCCAAAAGCGACAGGGGTGTCAAGCTTCTACACGCAAAGAGCAAGGTCTACGTCCACCCTTCGGCATCCGCAAAGGAGAATGTGGCCGGCTACATCGCTTTAGTAGAGCAGAAGCCGACTGCGGGAGACTCGCGAAGGAAGTCGTCCGTAACACATCCACCGGCCTCAGCAGGAAGCAGCAATGACAAGATTCGGTCGGACAACAATCACAACATACTACTCTGCTGGCTACCGGAGACTAGCGTTGGAGACGCAAATGAGAAGTACGTCAAAGCAGACATGTCTGAGGTAGACAGCCCTCCACACAGACCGGATCTTGTACCTCCGCCTCCAATGACGACGACACACGGCGGTTCTATTGGAGCACATCCCTTCTCTGTTCCACTCTCGGAAATCTACAGCGTTTTGTTCCGACCTCCTAGCTCAGGCTGGTGGCATGGCAGCATTGTCGTCAATTCGAGAGCCGGCGAGAGCTTCCCTGCACTGTTCTTCCACGACAACGAGTGCCAAAGCACAATCAACGCACGCAAGAGGCTGCAACGGGAGACTTTCGATATTGGTAGTTCATCTGGAGGCGGCATGCACTGGGGTGGAGACGAGATCATGAAGTGGTTCAAGAAGCATGCCAATGTTGAGAGAAGTGCCCACGAGCCCAGCCTATACTTGATCGATCCATCTGCAGACGACGCGAAAGCGTTTGGACTCACTCGCCGACCAACGACGGATAATGTTCGCAACATGCTCGAAGGCAACGACAAGAATGACCAGTCGAAGCAGAAGAAGAAGGAAGATCCTTTCGGCAAAGCTTTGAAGGAAGCGAGATGGACGATCCTGGAGAAGCTAAGCCAGGTCACCACATTCACCCGCAAGACTGCACAATCTGTCCAGGAGAACAAGAATCTGCCGCCAGGAATCCGACGGCTGATGCAGAGCCCACAAGTGCAGAGCATGGGCGATGAGTTCGACTCTGCTCGCCTGTATCTTGCTAGGTGGGCTATGAGCATCGCAGAGCAGGCAGAAAAGGAGCGCAGTGAACGCATCTGGACCGCCAGGGATATCCTGGAGATGGAAGAATCCGAGCTTGGGTCATTCGAGGTACTTGACGCGGAAATGCTGAGCTTACAAGATAAGCGTAACCCGGTCACTATGGAAGAATGGAAGAGTTTCTTCAATGTCCGTACCGGCAGGCTCGAGAAGACGCAGCTCGAGGTCAAAGAACGTATCTTCCACGGCGGTCTCTCCAAAGACGACGACGTCAGAAAGGAAGCATGGCTATTCTTGTTAGGCGTTTACGAGTGGGACTCTTCCGAGGATGAGCGGAAGGCAAAAATGCACAGCCTCCGTGACGAGTACATCCGGCTGAAGGGCGCCTGGTGGGAGAGACTAGCCGACGATGGAGGCTCACTCGAAGAGAAGGAGTGGTGGAAAGAACAGCGCATGCGCATCGGTAAGTGTAGATCCCTTTCATCATATCAAGGCGGCCTGCCACAACTGACACCTTTACTGATACGGCTGTTTCCTCTGTAGAAAAAGACGTGCACCGCACTGATCGCCACATCCCGCTCTTTGCTGGCGAGGACATTCCTCATCCGGATCCAGACTCGCCTTTCGCTGAAGCGGGTACCAATGTACACCTCGAGCAGATGAAAGACCTGCTTCTGACCTACAACGAGCACAACCGTGACCTAGGTTACGTGCAAGGCATGTCCGACTTACTCGCCCCAATCTACGCAGTCGAACAAGATGACGCCGTTGCATTCTGGGGTTTCGTCGGCTTCATGGAGCGCATGGAGCGCAATTTCCTGCGCGACCAGTCTGGCATGCGTCTCCAACTCCTCACCCTCGACCACCTATGCCAGCTCCTCGACCCAAAGCTTTACGAACACCTTCAACGCCTCGACTCGACCAACTTCTTCTTCTTCTTCCGCATGCTGCTAGTCTGGTTCAAGCGCGAATTCGACTGGCTCGACATCCTGCGCTTGTGGGAGAACCTCTGGACGGACTACTACAGCGCCAACTTCCACCTGTTCATCGCGATGGCAATCCTCGAGAAGCACCGCAACGTCATCCTCGAGCACCTCAAGGGTTTCGACGAGGTGTTGAAATACGTCAACGAACTCTCCGGCACCATTGACCTCCCGTCCACGCTAGCAAGAGCTGAAGCCCTTTTCCGCCGCTTCCAGCGCATGGTCGAAGCGATCGACAAGAAGAGCAACTTCCCTCAGCAGCCTACTATTCGGCAGCGCCTCCCAGTGCCGCCTCCATCGCCGTCCAACGCAAGACCTGGCTCTTCATCGGCCGGAACCAATGCTTCGGGCAGGGATAGATTGAACGCAGATAACTCTGCTGGTTCGAACGCTGCTGGAAAACAGAAGGAGCAAATCATCTCGCCGGAGCTGCGAATGCTTCTCAGTCGTGAAGTACCCAAGTTGGAGAAGAAAGAGGTTCGGGAGCACGGAGGTGGGATCGGAAGCTGAGGTGATGTGTCATTCGGCTATTGACTTGTTTTCCTTTTTGGGGGTTGCGGACTTTATAACGAAATTACGTACTGGGCGTTTTTGGGCGACAAGGACATTTGATTCCTTTTTTGTGAGCAGGGCTTTTGGGTTCTTTCGAATATCGTTTACTACCCAGCGCGGGCTTGAGTTATTCCACCTCCATCAGATCAGATTGAAAATCAAACGCTCAGTCGAGCTTCATGTCATTCCCGCTCGCTATGGAAGGTTCGTCACCTACCTAGGTATGCATCTCAACGTCTATAGCCTTCACGGAAATACAAATGACACATTTCTTGGAATCGTGGTACCCAACCAAACTCTCGGTTGACCATCATGTATGTTCGACGCGCTTGTACATGATAACTCGCACTGTACGCGAAGCCCCGTTTTCATTTCATATATTCGTCATTTGAATCAAGATCAGCACAACATTCGGAGAGAGCCATCGCTGGGACCAAGGACAGCCAAACGAATCTAGTACTCCATCAATCTCAACTTCTTTCCAACCTCCCTCCTCTGCACCACTTTCTCGCTAGGTCGCTGTTCGCCACCTTCCTTCGCTTTCAGGGCTTGCATCAGCATGCCTGCGTCGAAGAAGCCGTCTATTTCGGAATAACATTAGCAGTTGAATCAGCATCAAAGGCAAGGGGGAGAAAAAACTTACAACCACCCATATCGTCATCATCGCTACTAACAGCAGCATTATCCTGCTGCTCTCTCCTGCCTCCACCACCACCACCACCAGCACCAGTATCAGCAATCGCCTTGCCCCTATTCTTCGACCTGCCGAACTTCTCCTCGGCCTCGCGGGCCCGGCTGGCGCCTTTGTCGATGCTCGTGCCGCGGCGCTGCGTCATGCGCAGCAGCTTGCGGATCTCGAGGAAGTAGGACTCCATGGCGTCGATGAAGCGCTTGGTCTGCCTGTGCTTGCTGGAAGCGCAGATGCTGATGCTGCCGTCTTTGATGATGTACCCGATGCCGAAGCCCTCGCCTGAAGTCGGGCCGAAGCCGAAGTGGCGCAGCGAGGGGTTGCCGCAGTTGGAGGTGCTGAGGATGGTGTTGTTGATCTTGTCCCAGCCGGCGTCGGCGAAGATGGCAGGGAGGGCGATGGTGGAGCGTGGGTTGTTGGTTGCGCGCGAGGTGGTGGCTGTGACTTTTAGGCCGTCGTCTTCGTCGCTTACGACGGAGCTGCTGCCTCGCGGGGAGGTGGGGGCGTTGTTTTCGGATGGGGAGGGGGAGGAGTAGCCGTTGACGCTGTTTTCGTCGACGCTGCTTTGGTCTGTTTCGGCTTCGGCGTCGACGGTGCGTTGCCAGAGGCACATCAGAGCGTAGAGGTGACGATCTTGACCTTGGGCTTTGGCGCATTCCTTTGTGGTGGCCGTGTGCATTTCGCAGGCTTTGCGGAGGAGCTCGATCTTTTGTGCGGGTGGATTCTCGCCCCAGAAGTTGCGTACGAAGGCGGCGCTCTCGTGGGTGACTTGTCGGATTGCTTCGGTGCGGCCGTGGTAGTAGACCTTGGTCATCGCAGGCTCGTACATTGACTCCATGCGACCATACAGACCGTAGTAAGCGGCTTGGAAGGCCATCTGGACGAAAGCATCCGGAGAGAAGCCCATGGCTGTGATGAAATTCTTGCCGTACGCCATAAAGTCCAAAGTCTCGAACTCGTTCTGGTGGATGAGATCTGCAAGACGAGTCTCTGCAAATCTCAAAGCGGTGGTAAGCTCGGGAATCATGTCCCACTCCAGCTTGTGAGGTGTTGTGCTGACATCGCCGAACGACGACGGATCCCTCTTTGAAGGATCGGGCGAGTTAGATGCCCAGAGCGATGGTGCTGCGCCGTTGATGCTGCGCGCGAATCGAAGGATTGTGTCTGTGTACACGTCTGATGCGAATCGCAACACCGTGTGGCCATCGATACCAGTGTGCTCGAAGTTGATGCCTGCGCTTCCATTCTTGCACACAATGATTTGCAGCTTGTCGTACCATCTGTTCGTGCAAGTGCCGACTTGAACACCCTTCTGAACCTCACTTGTGCCACAAAGCATGTTCATGCAGAGTTCAGGCGTGTCGACGGGTTCGGTGTAATCCAAACACAAGATGAACAGCGCACTGTCAACAATGTTCAGACAGTCACTGTTGTTGGAACCTTCGTCCTTGCCCAATACCTCGCGCAGACTCGACCAAATTTTTCGGTTCTCGGTGCTCAACACACCAAGTGCACCTTTGGCAGCGTTTTGAATCGGGGTCTGCTCGGCATCATTGACGATGGCCTGGAGATTTGCACTGACGTCTCTCTCTGTCATGATCAGATCGTTGTTGTCGTCCAACACGTCAAACCAGTAGAACTGTCCCTTGCACAAGACAACGATATGTTTGCTGTTGGGATCCTGGCCGATCTGGCATCCGTTGTCTGTGGGAATGCGAGCCGTACCGAACAGACGCGAGTACTGGTACATGCACAGCGGCTGTCCCCGAAGAGTGTCTGGTGGGAGTTCTTCCTTCCTTACGGCTCTGGCGAAAGACAAGGATGATATGACGAGAGAGGCGGCACGCGTGACTTGGTTGTTGCGCGCTGGTGTCGGGTCATCTTCCAGAAGGAAAAATGGGTTGAGGTTTAGAACGACAGGATTGTCGAAATTGAGATAAGAATCGTACCCTGATGGTAGTTAGCAAAAGTCAGACATTCTTCCAAACGAGGATACGTACAAAATTGTTCAATGTAGCTGCTTTGACCCTCGGCATAGCCTTTCAGCTTTTCTTGCAGTCCTGGTCCATCTGTCCTCAAAAACTCGGTGACCGCACGCTCGGTGTCGGCATGCTCTCTTGCAGTTTGGAGAGGGTCGAGAGCCTTGAGGTACTTCTTCACGGTTGACTCCAAGTCAGGGATAGGTAGTTTTGGGAGACTATCCTGAGCAGCAAACGTGATGCCAGGCTTGGACGCCTGGTCTTTGGAAGCTGCAAGCGGTTCTTGCTTGGACTTGTCAAAATCCTGAGTTACTTCCTTGGCGTTTGCCATCGATCGTTTTTGATCCGAAGCCATGATGACGGAATCTTGTCGCGATCGTGGCGTGAGTTGACCGTCAAGCGGCTTGGGTGGAGTGAATTGGCGGCCTGTAGACATGACCGGAGTAAGTATGCAGATTTAACTGTGAAGCAGGCAAACAAGCGTGGTGACGGAGAGACCACGCAAGGCTGTGCGAAAGAAGTAATGGCAGTCTTGCTGGTATAGGCTCGGCATGGGGAGTCGCGAGGACGATAAGGCGAGAAGGGATCAGAGTAAGGGAGGAAGTCGATCGTGGATAGAGGTTTAAAGGAAGATATACAAGGTGCACTCCCCGCATAGGTAGAGGCGAGGTGAGGCTTGCCGCAAGCTGGAAATCGAGGCCGTGGTGACAGCCGGAGCGGCATGTGAAGGTGAGGCTCAAAGGGCTGCCGCAGCCGTTCCGCCGGTGCAGGATCAACCCCACGCCCGCAAGGTAATGATTGTAAGAAACTAGGAGCTTACCGAGAGTGATTGTAAGCCGGAGTAAAGGCGAGAAACGATTGCGTCGTGTCTAGAGATCTAGAAAGGCACAAGCACGCCTATTTGGTAGATTGAGATTAGGATAAATGAGACGCCGGAAGTGGTGGACGAGCGGATGATGTCGAAAGCGACACGGCACTAGGCTGTTGCAGCACCGGGCAGGGGTAGCTATGCTCGCTATGCTCAGAGTTTGCGATGTCGAATAATGTGCAGTAGTAGCTCCAAAAGGCGTTTTGCTTGCGGAGGGCGGTTTCTTGCGTTTCTCTCAAAGGGCGGAGTGGTGAGCGGCGCGTGTGCGGATGATTGTGGATGTTTATTGGGAGAACGAGTGCTATGGACACAGCTAGACGACTGAAGGTAGACACGCGACCTCGGGCATGGGTTACGGAGTGAGGTGATGACCGTGGTCGAGGGCCAACCAGAACATGGCAAGTCAGCCATGACATGACGTTGTCTCTTGTCTGGGCTCTCTGGTGGAGTCCGGGGCAAAGGAAGTCATGGAAGGATGGAAGAAGAACTTGGACTTCTCGTACACACACACACGCACACACCCGCCAACATCAGCCAAGCCTGGACTGGACTGGCGGAGACGGAGACGGGCATCAGATCGTGCTACACTACCTACCGCACTTACACGCCCTAATCTGATCAGATCAACACCCATCTGGTCACCTGACATACACATCACCTGACTCGACTCATCGCCGCCGCACAGCAAAAGATGGATGCTGTCCACTCCCAATGAGCGACTTGCTGACTGTCCTGCCGTCCTTCGATGCCCGGCCCTTCACCCACATCCTGCCAAAGCTGGAAAAGGCCTTGGTCTCGTGCTCCGACCTGCTCACCCTTGACGCCCTCCATGTCGCCAAGCGCGCGCAGCTGCCTGCAAGCGAGGTCAAGAAATTGGCCGACGCCCTCGTGCAATCCTTGAGCGGCCATGCTGTGTCGCCTACCGATCCGTCTGATCCACTGCCAGCATCTGGGGAGCCCCATGGGGATCGCGGCCTGGATTCCAATACCACTGGTTTTCGAAGTGGCGACGCGCTGCTGGACCAATGGATGATTAGTACCCTCGACGATAAATTAGATATTGCATTGAACGGCGGCATTCATTCTGGCTATTTGACAGAAATCACGGGCGAAAGGTTGGTAAACGAGGCGATTTTTGAGTTTTTGACATCAAGACTAACGCCCTCCCAGCGCTGCCGGAAAGACTCAATTTCTCTTGACGCTACTGCTGGCTGCTCAGCTTCATTCACGAGATGGGACTCCCTACACAGCTCTCTACATCTCAACCGAAGCCCAACTGCAAACAAACCGACTGAGTCAAATCCTCGAAACCCACCCGAAACTCGCCGATCTGCCCTCCCACCAAAAACCTGGTTTGGCCCGGATCCAAAGCACTCACATCCACGACCTCGAAGCCCAGGAGCACATCCTTCGCTTCCAAGTTCCCGTCGCAATCCAGCGCTTCAACGTCGGCCTCATAATAATAGACAGCATCGCCGCCAACTACCGCGCCGAATTCGAGAAAGGAGGCAAACCCTCTCACTCACTCGCCAAACGCAGCGCTCAAGTCGCCCAACTAGGAACTCATCTCCGCGACCTAGCACGCACCCACAACATCGCAATCGTAGTCGCCAACCAAGTCGCCGACCGCTTCGAGTCGCAATATCAAAGCCCCGCTCCTCTGAGCCAACCTCAGACCCAAAGTCAGAAGACACCCGCCACAGCGAGCACATCAACGACAACACCAGCTTTGAATCCCCCAACCTTATCCCCACCAGAAATATACTTTTCAACTCCCCATCTGTTAGCCCTCGACCACCAACAACGCTTCTTCACCGGCTGGGGCGACGACCCTAATCCTCATCCAAATGACACTCTAAAAACCCCATCCCTCGGCCTGACCTGGACGAATCAGCTAGCAACCCGTATAGCTCTTTTACGCTCCCCTGTTTACGAAGACCGCCCCTACCAGTCGGGCGAGGACAAAGCTGTAGCGAGCTGGAAGCGCACGATGAAAATCGTTTTCAGCGCTTGGAGTGGTGAAGGAGAGACGGGGTACGAGATTTGGACGGGCGGTGTCAGGGGTGTTGGCGATGCCGAAGACAAAGGAGACGGTGGGAAGGTGACGTGATGTAATGCGGTGTGGATTGCCGAGCGGTAGGCAATGGTTGTGAGACATTGGTTAAAAAGGATTTCATCATCATACACTGCTTTAGGGTCCAGAATGGAATGCGGCCTTGGAACCGTGGTGGGATTTTCCGATCTGTTGTCTCACCAAGCATTTCTCTTGCCTTCTTCAAATTTCTGCTCGATGGTTTTGTTGTTGTGGCTGTTTTCCATAGGGTGATGGAGGGGGACGTCATGGGTTTTGATTCCGCTCTTGTGGGTCACGATGGCTGTATGGCTGTATTGACTAATTTTAAAGGATCTATAGGTACCGTGTACATGTATACCTACATGTAGGCACCTGCATGTACTACTGTCCTGTCTCTCCCCCATCATTCTCCACATCGGGTCCTGCAGGATTAAAAAAGCCGTGG
>Ga0265780_10002433_pt1 | contig 25196 bp, 19 predicted proteins | sample P1T30metagenome_FD_192432 | JGI IMG/M metagenome (GOLD analysis project Ga0265780, IMG submission 192432) | Plant litter microbial communities from East Loma Ridge, Irvine, California - P1 T30 | ecosystem: Environmental > Terrestrial > Plant litter > Unclassified | place: USA: California... | reverse complement strand
GCCGCGAGTTCATCCGCGAGATGGGCAAGTATCTCGTCGAGCACGGCAAGAAGGACAACAGCCTCGTCAAGCTCGCCTATGAGCATGACGTGCCGATCTTCTGCCCGGCGTTCGTCGACAGCTCGGCTGGCTTCGGTCTCGTCAAGCATCAGGTCGACGCGGTGAAGGCGGGCAAGCCGTATATGGTGCTCGATGCGATCGCCGATTTCCGCGAGCTCACCGAGATCAAGATCAAGGCGGGCGTCACCGGCCTTGTGATGATCGGCGGCGGCGTGCCCAAGAACTTCATCCAGGACACGGTCGTCTGCGCCGAGATCCTCGGTCACGACGACGTCCAGGTCCACAAGTATGCGGTGCAGATCACCGTTGCCGACGTTCGCGACGGTGCGTGCTCGTCGTCGACGCTGCAGGAAGCGGCATCGTGGGGCAAGGTGAACACTGCGATCGAGCAGATGGTGTTCGCCGAAGCGGGCAGCGTCATGCCCCTGCTGGCGTCGGATGCCTATCATCGTGGTCTGTGGAAGGACCGTGTGAAGCGTCGTTGGGGTGCAAGCTTCGATTGATCCCGCTAAGCGCCTGACATGCATGATCGACGCAAGGTTCTGGCGCTTTCCCTTGGCGCGGCCGCAGCCCCTGCTGCGGCCGCTGCCCAAGGCCCTACCCCCTTCCAACCTGGGGCGCTCTCGCTGTCCGCCACCCCCAAATGGCCCCCGCGCGAGAACTTTCCCCTGTGGCCCGGCGCTTCGCCCGGCAGTCGTAATCCCGAACCGCTCCCCCGATCCGAAATAACCGGTCGTACCGGCGAGTATCATGACCTTTGGTTGCGCGGGGTGACACGCCCCGACGTCGGCGTGATCCGTCCGCGCCGGCCCGATGGCCGCGCGGTGCTCATCATGCCCGGCGGCGGGTACAGCTTCACCTCGATCCGCAAGGAAGGTCTCGACGTCGCGCTGGTGCTTGCGGCGCGCGGGATCACCGGGTTCGTGCTCAACTACCGCCTTCCGGGCGAAGGGTGGGTCGATCGCGCCAATACACCGCTGATGGACGCACAGCGCGCCTTGCGCCTGATCCGCCACGGCGCCGAACGCTATGGGATCGATCCGCGCCGGATCGGTGTCCTCGGCTTTTCGGCGGGCGGGCATCTCGCCGCGTCGCTGCTCACGCAGTATGAAGCGCCCGTCTATCGCCGCACCGACGCCGCAGATGCGCAGTCTGCCCGGCCCGACTTCGGTGGATTGATGTACGCGGTATCGAACATGGATCAGGGCCGCAGTCACGGCGGGTCACGCACCAACCTTCTCGGGCCCACCCCCGATCCCGCGATGGAGCGCCGCTACGCCTGCGACCGCAACATCACGCGCGAGACCCCGCCGTTGTTTATCGTCCACGCGCAGGATGATCCGACCGTGCCGTTCACCAACGCGATGGACCTGTTTGCCGGTGCACGCGCGGCGCGGATCCCGGTGGAGGCGCATTTCCTGTTGCGTGGCGGGCACGGCTTTGGCGCGCGGTTGCCGACCACCGAAAGCGGATCGCTGTGGCCCGACCAATATGACCGCTGGATCGGCGAGGTCATGGGACGCCGCTGACCCACGAGATCGGTTGATCCCCCACCGCCGATCCGGCAGCATGGCTGCACAATCGGGGGGGCGTGATCGATGCATAGCGAAATTCTGAAACCGGTGGTGGTGCTGATCGCCTGGACGCTGGTGATGCTGGTGTGGATGGTGTTGACGCGGCTTCCCGCGATGAAGGCATCGGGGGTCGACATCACGACGCTCGTCGGCACAAAAGCCGCCGATGCGGACGGGCGGCTTCCGCCAAACGTCCAGTGGAAAGCGCACAATCACAATCACTTGATGGAACAACCTACGCTGTTCTATGCGGTTTGCGGTGTGATCGCGCTGACCGGGACCGGCAATGGCGCGAACGCCTGGATCGCCTGGGCGTATGTGGTGCTGCGGATCGCGCACAGCATTTGGCAGGCAACGGTCAACAAGGTGTCCGTCCGCTTTGCGCTTTTCCTCGGTGCGTCGCTCGCGTTGATGGCGTTGACGTTGCACGCTGCGATGGCCGTGTTCGTCTACGGCTGACCGATGCTAGGCGAACAGCCGCGCCATCGAACGTTCGAGCATGACGAGCTGCCACAGGGTTTGCCCATGCTCGGCGACACCGTTGCGGTGATCCGCGGCAATTTGCGCGATCGTCGCGGGATTGAACCACCCGGTTCCACCGAGGACACGCGAGCGCGGTAGCGCCGCCGCCTCGTCGGCAAGCGGCCCGCGGAACCACGCACTGGTCGGCATGACAAAGCCCACCTCGCGTCGGGTCAGCACGTCCTTGGGCAGATAGCGTTCGAGCGCCTTCTTCATCAGCCACTTCCCCTGCCCGCCACGCAGCCTCATTCCGGCCGGGAGCTTCGCGGCAAATTCGACCAGTTGGTGGTCGAGCAACGGCGCGCGCGTTTCCAGACCGACTGCCATGCTCGTGCGATCGGTCCTAGTGAGGATGTTGCCTGGCAACCAATGCTGCAGATCGGCATATTGCGCGCGGTCGAGCGCATCGCGTGCGGGGGCGTCGCGTATCGTCGTGACATAGCGATCCTCCGCGCGATGCCCCGACAGCGCGCGCCTGGCGGCATCCGTGAACAGTGCGGCACGCAGTTCGGGCGTCATCACACCGACCGTGCGCGCATACGCCTCCGCGCCATCCCCGGCGAGCGCCAGCAACGTCGCTTTCGCGCGTAGCGGCCGCGGTGCCCACCCGGCTTTGGGGTAATGTCGTCCGACCGCCCCGAACAGGTTGCGTCGGAAGTCCGGTGGTAGCAGCCCACGGACGCGCTCCTCCGCCACCTGGACCTTGTAGCGGCTGTGTCCGGCGAACGTCTCGTCCGCGCCATCGCCCGACAAGGCGACCGTCACGCCCTCACGCGCGAGTTCGCACGCGCGGTAGGTCGCCAGCGCGGACGCGTCCGCGAACGGCTCGTCGAATGCTGCGACAAGGGTCTCGATCAACGCGAAATCATCCGGTGCAACCACGCGTTCGCGATGCGCCGTTGCAAACCGTTGCGACACCTCCGATGCATGACGACGCTCGTCGATCCCCGCTTGGTCGAACCCGATCGTGCATGTTCGGACGGCACCGCGCGACGCTTCCGACATCAGCGCGACCACCGCCGCGCTGTCTACCCCGCCCGAAAGGAACGCACCGGGCGGAACGTCCGCGACCATCCGCGAGGTGACCGCCGTGCGCAGCAATGCCTGCAACTCTGCCGCAAGATCCCGCACGCTGCCGGTCGCACGCGCCGAGAAGTCGACGTTCCACCAGCGTTGCGGCAGCGGCACCGGCCGCCCCCGCTCGACCAGCATCGCATGGCCAGCGGGAAGCTTGCATACGCCGGCAACGAGGCACGTGTCGTCGGGGACGTAGCCGTACGCCAGATAATCCTCGACCGCCCGAATATCGGGTTCGCGTCGTAACAGAGGATGCACAAGCAACCCCTTGAGTTCTGACGCAAAGACCAGCGCACCGTCCGCCAGCGTGGTGTAGTGGAATGGCTTTACGCCGAGCCGGTCGCGCGCAAGGAACAGGCACTGGCGTCGCATGTCATGAATCGCAAAGGCGAACATTCCGTTCAATCGCGGCAGCATCGCAGGACCCCAAACGTCCCATGCCTGCAACAGCACTTCGGTATCCCCCGCGGTTTGGAACAGCGCACCCTGCGCTTCCAGCTCGGCCCGTAGTGCGGCGAAATTATAGATCGCGCCGTCATAGGTGATTGTCAGCGCTCCGTCGGCGCTGGTCATCGGCTGCGGAGAGCCTTCCGCGTCGATGGTCGCCAGTCGGCGATGTCCGAAGCCGACGCCCGGGGCGGTCCACACGCCTGCGCCGTCCGGCCCACGGTGAGCTTGCGCATCCGCCATCGCCCGGACCCGCGCAGGGTCGACCGGCTTTGGCGTCGAGGGATAATACAGCCCGGCAATGCCGCCCATCAGCGAGTCATGTCCGCACGGCGGTGCGCCAGCCAATCGAGTAGCCCCAGCGCCCCTGCGCTACGCGCCGACGCAATCTTCGGATAGCGCCTCGCGCAGTGTTTGGCCGAAACGGGCATCCTCACCGAATACCGCGCCCCCCCTACCAAGCAAGCCTCAAGCGTTTCCAACTTCACCACACTTTCCGCATGTGTCACCCAGTCGCCGATCCGCACTGAGCGGTCTTCTGCGTGCGGACTGCCGTAGACAGCGATCGTCAAGCCGATCCTATCGCCGTTCGCGGCTGCATAGCGCGTGAACGGGATACGATCTGCGCCGTGATGATACGGCATGGGAGGTGGCAGCACTCTCGATCAGGCGAGGGGCGGGATAAACGAAGATTGCGTCAGGGCTCCGTGCTTGCGCCAACGAGCAGTTCGCGTGGCAAAGCATGGCCCAGAAACGCGGTCGGGCTGGCGGTCAGCCCGTAGGCCCCCGCCATGAACACCGCGACCAAATCCCCGACCTGCGCTGTCGGCAGCGAAACCCTGTCCGCCAATCGATCGAGCGGCGTGCACAGCGGCCCGACGACGCTGACGGTCTCGATGTCGCCCCCCGCCCCCGATGCGATCGCGACCGGATAGTTCCGGCGGACTACTGTCCCGAGATTGCCGGTGGCGGCGAGTTGGTGATGGAGCCCCCCGTCGACCAAGAGGAACGTTTCCCCGCGGCTGATCTTACGATCGACGATCCGGGTCAGATACACCCCCGCCTCACCGACCAGCCAACGGCCTAGTTCGATCGCATGGCGCGTGCCGCTCCGGTCGCGCTCGCCCAATCGTTCGCCTAGCGCCGCGCCGATCGCCTCGACATCGACCGGCTGCTCACCTGGAAAATAGGGGATGCCGAACCCGCCACCCAGATTGACCAGTGGCGGCTGCATGCCAACCGCATCGCTCAGCCGATCCGCCAGTTCGAGCGTCGCCGCCTGGGTCTCGATGATCGCGCCCGCGTCGAGGGCCTGCGATCCGGCGAAGATATGCCACCCGCGCCAGTCGGCCCCGGCGGTGATGACGGTCCGCGCGACCGCGGCGGCCTGATCGGCGTCGATCCCGAACGGCGAGGCGCGACCGCCCATCCGCATTCCGGAACCGCGTAGCTCGATGTCGGGATTGACCCGGATCGCCAGCCGCGGCGTCACCCCCGAGCGCTCCGCGAAGTTGAGCGCACGGATGGCCTCACCAAGGGACTCGACGTTGATCGTGATCCCGGCGGAGATCGCCGCCGCCAGCGCATCGTCGCGTTTACCTGGACCGGCGAAACTGATCGTGGGTGCGGGCTTGTGCCGCAATGCCATCGCCAGTTCGCCGACCGAAGCGATATCAAACCCGTCGACCAGCGGTGCCATCGCCGCCAGCATCGGCGCGTAGGGGTTCGCCTTGATCGCATAGTGCAAGTCGATCCCGACCGGCATCGCGGCGCGGAAGCGTGCGATCCGCGCGGCAACGATGCTCAGGTCGTAGACGAACAGCGGCGTATCGCCTGCGCGCGCAACCCAGGTCTCGGCTGTTTCCCCGGCAATTCGCAGCGGACGATCCGCGCCAAAATCTGCAGGAATGGACCCCATTGGCTTCATGCCGTTACCTCCGCTTTCAGGGCGGCGCGGTCGAGCTTGCCGTTGGCGTTGCGAGGCAGTTCGAGGCGCCAGACGTAGCGCTGCGGTTGCTGGAAGCTCGGCAGGTCCCGCCGCAGCCGCGTGCGCAAGTCGGCCTCGCGGGTTCCGTCGCCGCGGGCGACGACGACGATCGCCTGGCCCAGGCGCGGATCCGACACGCCGATCGCGACCGCCTCGACGGTTTCCCCGCCTGCGACGACTGCATCCTCGATTTCGGTCGGGCTGATCCGGTTTCCCGCGCTCTTGATCATTTCGTCGTCCCGTCCGACGAACCGCAACAGTCCGTATTGATCGGCGACCACGGTATCGCCGGACCACACCGCCATGCCCTTGCTGGATGCCCATTCCGGTGCCGGGCGGAAGCGCTGCACGGTACGTTCGGCATCGTTCCAATAACCGTGGGCCACCAGCGGCCCGGCGTGCACCAGTTCGCCGGGTTCGTCAGTGTCGGCCGGTGATCCGTCGGACCGAACCACCAGCACCTCCGCAAACGGGATCGCTCGACCGATCGAGTCCGGGTGCTCCACAATGAGTTCGGGCGGGAGATAGGTCGAGCGAAACGCTTCCGTCAGCCCGTACATCGGGTAGATCTGCGCAGCGGGGAAACGAGCCCGAAGCCCGGCAATCAGCGGGGCGGTCAAGGCACCACCGGAATTCGTTATTCGTTTCATGATACTTGCGGTCTCTTCTGACCAGCTTGTCTCAAGCAGCTGGACCCATAACGGCGGCACACCCGCAAGGGTCGTCGCGCCGACCCGATCAACCGCTTTCACCACATCGCGCGCGGTGAGGTAGTCGAGCGGGGCATAGCGCGCGCCCGCTGCCCAGGTTGAAAACAGTTGGTTCTGCCCGTAGTCGAAGCTGAGCGGCAACACCCCGAGCACCCGATCGCTCGGCTGGAGCTCGAGATACGCGGCCACGCTGATCGCACCGAGCCAGAGGTTCGCGTGGCTAAGCATCACACCCTTGGGGCGACCGGTGGATCCCGACGTGTACAGGATTGCCGCCAAGGCGTCGGTATCCGATGCCGACGGAGGAAGAACAGCGCCGTCAAAGCCGATCTCCGTTTCGAGCTGTACCGCACATCCCTCTGGAATATCGCCGTCTTCCAGCGTTTCCCGGCGGCCTGCCTGGGTCACCAGCAGGTCCGCCCCGCTGTCCGCGACGATATGTGCGACCTGGGCGCGCTTGAGCATCGGGTTGATCGGTACGTGAATTAGCCCCGCCCGTGGCGCGGCAAGTGGCAGGATGCACGCGATCCGCGTCTTGGGCAGCCAACTCGCCACCCGCGCTCCCGGTGCCAGTCCCAACCCAGCCAGCCAGCCGGCAACTGCGCCGGTCATGCGCTCGAGACCGGCAAAGTCGAGCGATCCGTGTTGATCGACCAGCGCGACGTCGGACGCGCCGCCTCGCAACAGGATCGTATCAATCGGAAAGGGCGTGGGATCGGGCGGGATCATGGTCCCTGATACCGCGCTCCGCCCCAGTGTGAAGGGGTTGCGCGTGGCCGCCCTTGGCAGCGTGCCGTCCATTCTCTATCGCACCGGTCCATCATCAGATGAAACCGGGGCTTTCAGTGCTGCCTGACCATTACGCCGAGATCGACACCACCATCCGCGCATGCCTTCGCGACGTGCTTGGCCTGAGCGACGAACGGGTCGCCGCCTTCCACGACGAGACGCCGTTGTTCGGCGCGCTTCCGGAGCTCGATTCGATGGCCGTCGCGGGGTTGCTGACCGAGATCGAGGAACGGCTCGGCATCCTGATCGAGGATGACGAAGTCGACGGCGAAATGCTCGAAAGCTTCGGCGCGCTCGTCCGCTTCGCGGCAGCACACGCGCCTCGATAAGGGCGGGCTGATCGAGAAGTAAGTTCAGCGCGGCGGCCTGACGGCAACGCCGCGCTTGACGACGCCTGCTATTCCGCCGCCTCGGCCATCTCGAATTCCATCTCTGCCAGGAACCGCTCTGCATCGAGCGCGGCCATGCAGCCCGTGCCCGCTGCGGTCACAGCCTGACGATAGACCTTGTCCATCACGTCGCCGCACGCGAACACGCCGGGGACGCTCGTCCGCGTCGAGCCCGTCTCGGTCCAGATATAGTGGTCCTCATCCAGATCGAGATGTCCGCGAAACAGTTCGGTCGCGGGATGATGCCCGATCGCGACGAAGCCGCCGTCGGTATCGAGACGCGACTTCTCGCCCGTTACCGTATCGATCAGGTCGATCCCGACGAGACCTGCCGTCCCGCCGCCGTCGACGAAGGTGTCGACTTCCTTGTTCCACAACACCGTCACGCCCTTATGCGCGAACAGCCGCTCCTGCAGGATGCGTTCCGCGCGCAACGAATCGCGCCGATGGATCAGCGTCACGTCGGGCGAGTGGTTGGTAAGGTACAGCGCTTCCTCGACCGCGGTGTTGCCGCCGCCGATCACCGCGACCTTCTTGCCGCGATAGAAGAAGCCGTCGCAGGTCGCACAGGCGCTGACGCCCTTGCCCTTGAGCGCGTCCTCGCTGTCGAGGCCGAGCCACTTGGCCTGCGCGCCGGTCGCGATGACGAGCACGTCACCTTCATACACGTCCCCGCCGTCGCCGATCAGTCGGAACGGGCGACGCGTCAGGTCGACCTCGACGACCGTGTCGTACATCAGCTGCGTGCCGACGTGCTCAGCCTGCTTCTGCATCTGCTCCATCAGCCACGGGCCCTGGATCACGTCCGCAAAGCCCGGATAATTCTCGACGTCCGTCGTCGTCATGAGCTGGCCGCCGGGCTGAATGCCCTGGACGAGGATCGGTTTCATCCCCGCGCGAGCGCCATAGATGGCGGCGGAGAGGCCGGCCGGCCCCGAACCGAGGATCAACATGCGGGTGGTATAGGTGGTCATGGTCGCTTTCGTCCTGTCGGCCCGCCGCGTCTAGGGTCGCGACGGGCCGGCTGACAACATGGGTAGCCCGCCGCGTCAAGCAAGAGCGGCGCGTCGCGGTCGATTATGCAGGCATGCGGTGCAAGGCGCACAATTTGTTGCCGGCGGGGTCCCGCAGATACGCAAGGTACAGCTTGCCGAACGTCCCTTCGCGCACTCCTGGCGGGTTCTCGCACGGCGTGCCGCCGTTGGCGATCCCGGCTGCGTGCCATGCATCGGCTGCCTCGGGCGATGCGGCTGCAAACCCGATCGTCCCGCCATTGGCATGACAGGCGGGCTCGCCGTCGATTGGCTTGGTTACGATGAACAAGCTGTTGTCGTGCATGTAGACGACTCGGCCCGCCGGATCGACGCGCCCCGCGCCTGCGCCGAGCGCGCCAAGCGTTGCGTCGTAGAATGCCCGTGATGCGTCGGTGTCGTTCGATCCGACCATGATGTGGCTGAACACGATTCCTGCTCCCTGTGTGGCGTTGTGGAGGGAGTGGATTAGCACTTCGATACGGCGACGCTACCGATTTGGTAGCGGAGGAGGGACTTGAACCCCCGACCCCAGGATTATGATTCCCGTGCTCTAACCAGCTGAGCTACTCCGCCAAGCCGTATCGAAGAAGCGGCGCTATAGGTGCGGGACCGGCGCGCGGTCAACCGCCTTTTCACGCAAATATGTGACGCGACAGCAGTTCCCACGGTCCACCACGATACCACCAGCTCGCCAGACCCACGATCTTGGCGCTCCGCGGGCGGAAATTCGCCTCCAGCGACGCCTTGAGGGCCTTGGCGACCGCAGGGTCGACCTTGTTCTGCACGGTGACGTGCGGACGCCAGCCTGAGCGGTCCTGCGGGGTCAGCACGGTTTCGAACGCGTCCGCCAGGCCCGCGCGAATCTCCTCAAGCTCCGGGCAATCGATTCGGAACGCGACGCCGCGCCCTAGCGACATGACACCCGCGATCCGAGCCTCGGGCGCAGGCACACCGCGCGTCTCGGCGGTCAGGCGCTGCTTCAGCTCCCGCTCCAGACTTGGGGCGAGGTGGTGGAACATCGTCAGATGGGCCGCGAGCTGGTTCCGCTCGGGCGGGAAGTGCGTGCGGCGGAGATCGTCGAAGAACGCGGTATCCGCCGGGCCGAACAGCGCCGTCACGATGATCGGCGCGGGCGTGGAAGTGTCCAAGGTCAAATCTCGAGCTGGCTGCCGAGTTCGACCACGCGGTTGGTCGGCAGGCGGAAGAACTCCATCGCGCTCTCGGCGTTGCGCAGCATCCAGGCGAACAGCTTCTCGCGCCAGATCATCATCCCCGGCCGCGACGACGGCAACAACGTCTGCCGCGCCAGGAAGAAGCTGGTGTCGATCATCCGGAACTCCGCCCCACAGCGATGCACGTTCGCCAGCGCATGCGGCACGTCGGGCTCTTCGACGAAGCCGTAGCGCAGGATCATCCGGTGAAACCCCGACCCGAGGTCGTCGAGCGAGCAACGCTGCCCCTCGGGGATATACGGCTCGTCCGCGATCTTGACCGTCAGCAGGATGATCCGCTCGTGGAGCACCTTGTTGTGCTTGAGGTTGTGCAACAGCGCGTGGGGTACGCCCTCCGGCGACGACGTCATGAACACCGCGGTCCCCGGCACGCGTGTCGCCGATGTCGCGGCGGACTGGATGAACACTTTGATCGGCATGGCCGATTCGCGCATCCGGTCGATCATCAACTGCCGCCCCTTCGACCAGGTGGTCAGGACTACGAAGATGAAGAACCCGACGAGCAACGGGAACCACCCGCCTGAGGAAATCTTGGTCAGGTTCGCGGTGAAATACGCCCCATCGACCAAGAAGAAGATCCCGAGCAGCGGAATGGCGAGGAATTTCGACCAGTTCCACAGCCGGAACAGCACGATCGTCAGCAGGCACGTATCGATCAGCATCGCCCCCGTCACCGCGATCCCATAGGCCGAGGTCAGGTTGGACGAGGTGCGGAAGAAGATCAGCAGCAGCAGCACCATCGTGCCGAGGATCCAGTTGATCAGCGGCAGATAGATCTGCCCGACCGTCGCAGCACTGGTGTGCTCGATCCGAAGCCGTGGGATGAACCCCAGCTGGATCGCCTGGTGCGTCACCGAGAACGCGCCCGAGATCACCGCCTGCGACGCGATCACTGCCGCCGCGATCGACAACAGCACCAGCGGCAGGCGCAGATGCTCGGTCGCGAGCATGTAGAACGGGCTTTCGAGCGCGGGCATGCCGATCCGCGAAAGCAACGCCCCCTGCCCCATGTAATTGAGCATCAGCGCGGGCAGCACGATGCACAGCCACGACACGCGGATCGGATTACGGCCGAAATGCCCCATGTCCGAATAGAGCGCCTCGGCCCCCGTCACCGCCAGCACGACCGACCCGAGCGCGAGAAACGCAGGAAGCGGGTCCGACGCGAAGAACTCGAACGCGTAATGCGGGGACAGTGCCCACAGGATCTGCGGCGTCTCGATGATGCTCAACAGCCCCAAGGCCGCGATCACCGCGAAATAGACGATCATTACCGGGCCGAAGAACAGGCTGACGCGCGCGGTGCCGCTGCGCTGGATCGAGAACAGCCCTATGACGATCGCCATCGTGATCGGCAGCACGAACTGCGAAAGCCCGGGCGCTGCCACCTTGAGACCCTCGACCGCCGACAATACCGACACCGCCGGGGTGATCATGCTGTCGCCATAGAATAGCGCGGTCGCGAACACCCCGAGCAGGACGATCCCGCGCGACCAGCGCCGCGTTGTCGTCCGCCCGTTGATCAACGCTAGCAAGGCGAGGCTACCGCCCTCCCCCTTGTTGTCGGCGCGCATCAGGATCGTGACATATTTGAACGTCACGACGATCATCATCGACCAGAAGATCAGGCTGACGACCCCCATGATGTGCAGCGCGTCCACCGCCAGCCGATGGTGCCCGGCGAAGGTTTCGCGGAAAGCGTAGATCGGGCTGGTCCCGATATCGCCGAATACCACGCCGACCGCGCCGACCGCGAGCCGGAGCAGCCCGTTCTTGCGATGTTGCGGCTCGATCGTGGCGGAGTCGCCTACGGTCGTCAGGTCCGTTGCGGATGCGTCGACGGTGCTCACAATGTGCTGAATCTCAAGCCGATTTCAAACAGATAGGTCGGGAATGACCGCATGATGCCAAGGCCTCGATGGTGCAGCGCAATAGCACGCGTCCAAAGCCCGGGCAACGCGTCCGAACGGTGTGCGCACCGTGCGGCTCAAGCCTCGGTTGCCAGCGTGCGGATCGTGAATTGCGTGATCAGGCGATGGACGCCGGGAAGCGCCGAAAGCACTTCGCGATGAATGCGTTCGTAACTGTCGTCCTCGCGGACCAGCACCTTCAGCAGGTAATCGGATTCGCCGCTCATCAAATGCGCCTCGCTGACCTGCGCCGTCCGCGCCAGCGCCTGTTCGAACGCCATCATCGTCGCCTGCCGCTGGTCAGTCAGCGTAACCGAGACGAACATGGTCGAGGGATTGCCGCGCGCCGCCGCCGACAAGCGGGCACGATAGCCCAGGATCATGCCTTGCTGTTCGAGCGCCTTGACGCGCCGGTGCGCCGCCGATGGCGATAGCCCTACCCGCGCCCCAAGGTCCTCGCTGGTGACCCCTGAGTCCGCCCCGAGCTGTGCGAGGATTTTGCTGTCGATACTGTCCATTTGGGAGATGCGTGCGTCATTCCGGTGCAACACGCAATGTCATCCCGAAACCGGCGATCAGCGGCATCGCCTTTGCAAGCACTTTTCCCTCCAACTGGTGTATTCTGCACAAAACCAAAACGGAGAGTGACATGCGCGTTGGCGTTCCCAAGGAAATCAAGAACCACGAATATCGCGTTGGCCTGACGCCGCCGTCGGTCGCCGAACTGGTTGCCGCTGGCCATACCGTCGCGGTGCAGACGGGGGCAGGCCTCGGGATCGACTTCGAGGACGCGGACTATGTCGCCGCCGGCGCGACGATCCTTCCGGATGCCGCCAGCGTGTTCGCGCAAAGCGACATGATCGTGAAGGTGAAGGAACCCCAGGCGAGCGAGATTGCGCTGCTGGAAAGCCGACACCTGCTCTTTACCTATCTCCACCTCGCGGCGGACAAGCCGCAGGCTGAGGGCCTGATGAAGTCGGGCGCCACCTGCATCGCTTATGAGACGGTCACCGCGCACGACCGCTCGCTGCCGTTGCTCAAGCCGATGAGCGAAGTCGCAGGCCGGATGTCGATCCAGGTCGGCGCGCATTATCTCGAGAAGGAACAGGGCGGTCGCGGCGTATTGCTCGGCGGCGTTCCGGGTGTTGCACCGGCGCGGGTGGCGATCCTCGGCGGCGGCGTTTCCGGCGTCAATGCGGCGCAAATGGCGGTCGGCATGCGCGCCGACGTCACGATCTATGACATTTCGAATGCACGACTGGCGGAACTCGACATGTTCTTCGGGAGCCAGATCAAGACCGCCTATGCCAGCAAGGCCGCGATCGCAGCGGCGGTAAAGAACGCGCATCTGGTGATCGGCGCGGTGCTCGTCCCCGGCGCGGCGGCACCCAAGCTCGTCACGCGCGACATGCTCAAGACGATGAAGCGCGGCTCGGTGCTCGTCGATATCGCGATCGATCAGGGCGGTTGCTTCGAGACGAGCCACGCGACCACACACGAAGATCCCGTGTTCGAGGTCGACGGTGTGATCCATTATTGCGTCGCCAACATGCCGGGCGCGGTCGCGCGGACCTCGGCGTTCGCGCTCAACAACGCGACGCTGCCGTTCGTGCTCAAGCTTGCTGGGCTCGGTGCCGAAGCGGCGATGGCGGCGGATCCGCATCTGGCCAACGGGCTCAACGTGTCCAACGGCAAGATCCGCCACGAAGCGGTAGCCGAAGCGCTGGATCTGCCGTTCGACGCCTGGACGCATTGATCTGAACCAAGCGAGACTGCTCGCGCTGCTCCGGCGAAGCTGATACGAAATGCTTGTGCGTATCGTTCAGCTCGTCGGAGCCCTGCTCTGCTTCCTTGTGCCGCCCGCCGCGGCACAAATCATTTCTCCGCCTGCCCCCGCACCGATCGTGCAGATCCTGCCGGCAGCTCCCGTTGCCGCCCCTCCTCCCATTGCAACGCTCGGTCCCGCTCCCCTGCGCGAAACGGCTGCGGATGCACTGAACGAGGATGCGCTCGAATATGCCCGGCAGTTCTCGGTAACGATCGACGAGGCACGCCATCGTCTAGTCGCACAGGACGCAAGCGTCGCGGCGACCGATACGATCGCCGATACGTATCGCGACCGACTGGCGGGCATAGCGATCGAACATCGACCGTCGTATCGAATCCTGGTCTATCTTACCGGAACCACCCCGGTGGCGGCGAAGCACGTCGTCGTCGGCAATTTCTCCGTGCCCATCGAGTTTCGAACCGGCGCGCGCGTGACGCGCGACCGGGTGATCTGGGCGATGACCAATCAGCAGGCCGCGATCCGCGCCGCCTTGCGCAGTCCCCCCGGCATGGGGCTGGACCCCCGCACCGGCGAGCTCGTCATCACGATCGGAAGCCTCGACGCGCGCGACGGGATCGACGGGGTCCGCCAACGGATAGAGACGATCGCCGGGGTTCCGGTCCAGGTTCGCGCGCTCGATCATGTCGACGTCAATCTGGCGGTGGAAGGCGGTGCGCGGGTCGAAGGCGTCGATCCGGGCGACGGCAAGCGTTACCTCTGTACGAGCGGATTTGCCGTGACCGACGGGACGCGCGACGCGATCACGACCGCGGCGCACTGCGTCGATCAATTGAGTTACCGCGACCGAACCGGCACGCGGGTGGCGTTGCCGTTCGTGGCGCAGTGGGGCTGGGGCTACCGCGACGTACAGATCAATGCCTCGCCGGAACGGCTGGAACCGACCTTCTTCGCCGATACCGCCAAGACCCGCGTCCGTGGCGTAACCGGCACGCGCAGTCGCGCCAGCACGCGCGCGGGGGATTTCGTATGCCATCGGGGCGAACGCACCGGGTATAGCTGCGCCGTCGTACAACTCACCGACTTTGCACCGGCGGGCGATTTATGTGGGGGCGCGTGTCTGCCGACGTGGGTCACGGTGTCCGGGCCGACGTGCAAGGGTGGCGACAGTGGTTCGCCGGTGTTCACCGGCACCACCGCGCTCGGCATCGTAAAGGGCGCGAGTTACCGCCGCGACGGAAGCTGCGCTTTCTACTTCTACATGGCGCTAGAGTATCTTCCCGACGGCTGGGCAGTCCTGCGTGTGCCGCAGCCCTCGGGGACGGCAGGGCTAATGCGCTAACTATTGTTGTCGTGCGCGGCGCGGTGGAAGGCGCAGACGGTGCTCCTTCACATGCCGAACGTGGTCAGCAGCTTGCCAGATTGTCGGCAATCGCCAACGTATCCCCTTGATCGACAAAGCTTGTCTTCCGCCGCGGACGCGACCATCCTGCGGAGGCACTGGTCGAGGGGCTCGTGTCGCCGCCGGTGCGGTGCCGCAACCACGTTAATCAATCACACATACCAACGTGGCAGCGCATATCGGAACTGTTCGCACGGGGGGGCGAAGTGATCACGATCGTTCTTCGCATTCTGGCGCTGCTGATGGTCTTTGCGATGGCGACCGGGTCGGCAAACGCAGAGGTGCCGCTGCTGCAATCGTCCTGTGTCGGCTTCGTTGGGCAGGCCGCCATTCCGGCCACCCAAACCATCGTCGACCTACCCTTTGCCTGTCAGCGAACAGCCCGCCCGGCCGGTACGCGATGGACGTGGCTACGGCTCGATGTGGACCGGTTGCGTGGCATCCGATCGGGATGGCACCTCCTGATTGATCAAACCCGGTTCAAGCGCATGATGGTGATCGTCGTCCGGCGCGACGGCACGAGTCGCCGGATGGTGCGGACGTCGGCCGAGCTACAAGACATCGCGGCCCCCGGTGGTGTGCTCGATATCCCGTTCGCCGAGCGTGGGGCGGACCTGCGAGCGGTCTATCTGGGCTTCGACAAACTCGACGATCTGGCGCTCGTCCGCACGGTTGCCGCCGCGACCGAAGCAGAGGCAGGCACGTCACGCGATCGCTGGCTGATCTTGATGGGCTTGTTTGCCGGCACGCTGTTGTCCGCATTCACTTATAACGTATTGATAGATCGCGGCAGTCGCTTTCCTTTTCAGCGCTGGTACCTCGCCTGGATCACGATCGCGCTCGCCTACGGTCTCGCCTGGTCGAACGTTGCGGGGATGCTCATTCCCGGTTTTGTCGGCCCTGTCGTCGTATCGATCGACTACATACTGGTCGGGTTGATGGTGGCCGCGGGAGGCATGTTCTTCCTGTCTCTGGTCGAGGATCAGTTGCTGCCTTGCTGGCTCCAACGATGCGGACGTGGTCTGGCCCTGACGGGTCTTGTCGCTGGCCTGCTGGCAGCGACCAACGAAGTCCTGTTTCCGCCGATCCTGATGGATCGGATCCTCAATCTCGCGGTGATGGCGAGTGCCATCATGGCCTTCTTCGGCATCGGCTACGCGATCCGCCGTGGCAGCCGGGTGGTGTGGTTCTACGTGATCGGGTGGGGACCGGTCATCGCGATCTTTGCGTTGCGCGTCCTGCGCAACTTGGGGGCCTTCCCGCAAAGCGACATGCTCGACGTTGCCATGTTCGCGGCGCTCGCATTCGAAGCCGTGATCCTGTCGCTCGCGACGTCGCATCGCTTCAGCACGCTGCGCAACGAACTCGACCATGAACGGCGAAGCAGCGAATGGGGGCTGATCGAAGCGGAAAAGCTGCGTCGTGCGGCGTTGACCGACCCGCTCACTGGCCTCGGCAACCGCGCCGCGTTCCAAGTTGCGCTGCAAACGCGGATCGCGACCGGACGCGAGTCCCCTTTCACCCTCTTCCTGATCGACATCGATCACCTGAAGGACGTCAACGACCGTCTCGGTCATGCCGCGGGCGATGCGATGCTGGGTCACATCGCGCACCGCCTGGCAGAACTCGCCGCTGCGAACGACGCGATCGCGGTGCGTCTGGGCGGGGACGAATTCGCCATCGTCGCTGTGGATGCGGAGGATCGCTCCACCCGGATCGAGACCGAACTGGCGCGAATCCAGGGCGCGATCTGGCACCATGTCGACGAACGCCGGGCGCTTTCGCTGAGCATCGGGTCCGCGCGCTGCCCACGCGACGGACGCGAGCCCGACCTGCTGTACCGCAACGCGGACCTCGCGCTTTACCAGGCGAAGCGCCTCGGGCGCAGCTTGCACCACCGCTACGACGCGATGTTGCGGACCTTGCTGGAGGTCAGCACGGCCTTCGCTGGCGAGGCGGAAACCGCGATGCAACGCGGCGAGTTCCTGCTGTTCCTGCAGCCGATCGTCGATCTCGAGGAAGACCGCGTGGTCGCCTATGAGGGACTATTGCGCTGGCAGCATCCCAAGCACGGCCTGCTGATCCCCAGCCAGTTCGGCGACATCCTCGTCGAGGAACGGATCGGTCCGCGCGTTCAGGATCACGTCCTCGACATCGCCCTTAGCCTGTTGCGCGATAATGCCGCCGAGATCCCTTATCTGTGCGTCAACTTCACGTCGGCGCAATTGTCCGGCCCGGTCGCGGCCAAGCGTGTCCTGGCGCGACTTGCGCACTTCGGCGTTGCCCCACGATCCCTGTGTATCGAGGTGACCGAGGGAGTCATGCTGGGGCGTGCCGCGGACGGCGTGATCGGGACGCTGCATGCGCTTCACGACGCTGGCGTCCGTATCGCGCTCGATGACTTCGGCACGGGCTATGCCTCGCTCAGCCATCTGCGACAGGTGCGCGTCGATACGCTCAAGATCGACCGATCGTTCATTGCCGCCCTGGAACACGCGTCCGACAGTGCCGAGGAGATCGTCCGCGCGATCATCGGGCTGGCGCACGGCCTGGGCAAGACGGTCGTTGCCGAAGGGGTCGAGAATGAAGCGCAAATGCGCATCCTGCTCGACCTCGGATGCCGCTACGTTCAAGGCTATCGTTTCGGGCGGCCCCTTCCGTGGCGCGCGATCGGCGGGGTCTCTTCCGGCCTGACAGTGCACCCAGGACTGCATTGAGGGATTGCCGAGTTGCCTGATGCGTCCGGCGGAGCCGCGCGGGTCACCTACCGTCGTGGATTGCACGGCACAGAGCGGCCTCTGCGCCGGGGTGGCGCCCGTATTTATTTAAACAAATAATTTATACTGTCACATTGCGACGTCATGGGCACACCGTCGCTGGTCCAGCGACCCAGATTCATTGGGGGGTCCATGCTCAAAACTCTGTTCGCCACCGGGACGGCGCTCGTCGCATTGTCCACCGCTTTTTCCGCGCCAGCCGGCGCACAGGTTGCTGGCACGCCTGACGCTGCCGCACCGACCACCGCAGCTACCGACAAGGCCGCCGAGGAAAAGGCCGACCAAGAGGGCACCGACATCATCGTCACCGGGTCGACGCGCGCGCAGCGACGCTTTGATGTCTCCTACGCGATCAACACGATCTCGCGGGAAGACGTCGAGAAGATCGCCCCGGTCAATTTCGCTGACCTGATCGGTCAGCTCCCCGGTTTCCAGACCGAAATCACCGGCGGAGAGGTCCAGAACATCTACCGTATCCGCGGCCTGCCGAACGACGGGGGCTTCGTCAGCTTCCAGCAGGACGGCCTGCCGCTGTTCCATGAGAATGACGGCGTGTTCTTCCGTGGCGATGCGATCCTGAAACAGGATCTGATGACCGACCACGTCGAAGTCGTGCGCGGCGGCCCCGCCCCCGTCTACGCCAGCTATTCGGGCGCGATCGTCAATGCGATCACCGTGACGGGCAAGGACGTGACGCGCGGCAAGGCACAACTGACGCTCGGCGACACCGGGCTCTATCGTCTCGACGCGTATCAGGCGGGGCCGATCTCCGAAAAGACCTATTATGCGGTCGGGGGCTTCCTGCGCTATCACGACGGCTACCGCGACAACGGATTTCCGAACGACAAGGGCGGACAGGTTCGGGCCAACATCCTGCACGAGCTGGATAATGGTTCGATCAAGTTGAACGTCAATTACGTCAACGATCACAATACTTTCTACCTGCCGATCCCGACAGCCGACCCGCGCAACCCGAGCGTGTCGCTCGACCCCTACATCGACTATTTCACAGGCACGATGAACTCGCCGGCGTTGCGCAACGTCAATCTGAAATACCGTGACGGCGCGGGCGTCATCCAGAACCGCAACAGCGATCTGTCCGACGGCCGCCATATGCAGATGTTCAATGTCGGCGCGCAGTACGACGCCGACTTCGACGGCTGGCTGGTTTCCGCAAAGGGCGGGTTCACCAAGGGAAAGCTGGACTTCACCGCATTCTATTCGACCACCAATCCGGTCGACGGCGCTGCGTTCGCGAACAGCTATATGGCGCGGACCACCGCTGCGTTCGGTGCGGTGTCGCGGCTGGGCTATGTGCTGGCGGGCACGAACACCGTCTATGCCCCCAATAGCGCGTCGGGCCTCGTGATGCAGGGACAGTATCGCGACATCCATTCCAGCTTCTACTCGGCGCAGACCAACCTGTCGGTCGCCAAGCGCTTCGACACGGGGATCGGCAGCCACGACCTCAAGGTCGGCTTCTACGGCAGCCTGTATGGCGAGGACAGCAGGACGCAGTACCAGAATTACCTGATCGAGGTCCGCGGCCAGCCGCGCACGCTGGATCTGGTCGCCTATTCGGCCACCGGAACCGCCCTCGGTCGCGTTACAGACAATGGCGTGCTGAATTATGCCGCAACGCTGAGCCAGGGTGATTCCGATGCGAAGATGTTCGCGCTCTACGCCAACGACACCTGGGAAATCGTCGAGGGGTTGCGGATCGATGCCGGCATCCGCCACGAACGCTACAAATACACGGGCTACGCCGCGCTGACGGCGCAGGCGAACCTCGGCGATGCGACGACGCTGGCCGACGACACCACCCGCGCGTTCACCGGCGCGATCCTCAACCAGAAACTCTCACCGAATGCGACCAACTGGACGGTCGGGGCGAACTATGACTTCAGCAATCACATCGGGGTGTATGGCCGCGCCTCGCATCTGGAAACGCCGCCGAACGTCCAGACGGTGATGAACATCAACCCGACGATCCTGACCACCGTCGCCGACCAGTATGAGGCGGGGTTGAAGCTCGCCTCGGGGCGCTCCTACCTCTACATCACGGGTTTCTACACCAACTTCGACCCGCTCAACGCCTCGTTCCTGGCGTTCGACCCGACTACCGGCCGCAACGACGTGAACGTCCCTTTCATCGGCAAGGCGAAGGTCAAGGGGATCGAATTCGACGGCGCCTGGCAGGTCAAACCGTGGTTCTCGCTCAACGGTGCGCTGACGATCAGCGATCCGAAATACAAGAATTTCCAGAGTTCGACGGGAGCCGATCCGACGCTGGCCGAGGGCAACCAGATCGTTCGCCAGCCCAAGGTCTATGGCAACATCCGGCCGAGCTTCGATTTCGACACGAACGGGACGAAGATCTCGGTCTACGGTCGCTTCACCTATATGGGTAAGCGTTACGTCGACCTGTACAACAACACAGCGCTGCCGGCCTATGGCACGACCGGGGCGGGCGTGACGCTTCGCAACGGATCGTGGCAAGTGCAAGTGGTCGGGGACAATCTCTTCAACGCGCACGGTCTGACCGAGGGCAATACCCGCACCGATTCGCTGAGCGGCCAGGGCAATGCGGAGGCGATCTACGGACGGCCGATTTTCGGTCGCAACTTCCGCCTCGTGATCGGCAAATCCTGGTGACGGCGGGTCGGCCAGCGCGGGTGGCGATGACGATCATCGCGCTCGCGCTGGCGGCTGCGCCGGGGATAGCCGCCGCTGGGGCAGTCCGTGACGCGGTGACCGACGGGCTATCGCAGCGCCTGTTCCCTTTGCTGGACACGCTTGGGCACACCCCCGCGGCGATGACGGCGCTCGCTGCACGGCCAGACGTTGCAGACGTTCTTCGCGCGCGTTCGGTTCGGCGCGCGACCTGTGCGCAGGACATGACCTGCATCGCGCAGGCGATGATCTGGACGCCGCGCGAAGCCACCGTGCTGGCCGCCAGCCTGGCCGTTGCAATCCCCCCGACGACGATCCCTTCGGCGGACGATGGTCCGGCGGCGCAAGCGGCGCGCGAGATCGAGGGCATCAACGTGATCGTCCGCACGTACGGCTTGGGTCAGGTCCCGCGCTATTCCGCGATCGACGGGTCGGGAACGATCGCGCCGGAGGAAACCCGCGTACGGCTGGCGGCGGCCACCTGGCTCTCGCAAGCCCCGCGGGAAGGCTCGGCGCAAACGCTCGACCCGAGCGCGGACTTCGCGCTGGCACTACTGGATGCCAGCGATCGCACCGACGCGATTGGCTTTCAGCCAATGACAGGCGGCTTGAATGCCACGCCGATGAAGCGCGCGCATGGCCTCGACTGGAAACGCTATCGCTACAGCGTGATGATCGTCACCGGCGTGGGGCCGGAAACACCGGACATGCCGCTCAGTCCGTTCGGCAAATATCACCTCCGCCTGGCTGCGACCCGTTTTGCCGAGGGCGACATTCCGTTCATCATCGTGACCGGCGGGCGCGCCCATCCCCGCGCCACGCGCTTCACCGAAGCAGAGGAAATGCGCCGGGCACTGATCGAGCGCTACGGCGTGCCGGCCGATGCGATCGTGATCGAGCCGTATGCGCGCCACACCACGACCAACCTGCGGAACGCAACGCGGCTGTTGCTGGCAATGCACGCCCCCTTGGCGATGGACACGCTGATCGTCTGCAACCCGGTCCAGAGTGCCACGATCGAAAGCCCCGCTTTCCAGGAGCGCAACCGTGCCGAACTGGGGTATCGACCGGGGACGATCGGACGCCGCCTGTCCCCGACCGCGCTCGAATTCCGTCCCGCGCCGCAATCCGGGCGCGTCGATCCGCGTGACCCGCTCGATCCCTGATCCGGAGACCATCATGCGCCTTGCCTGTTATGCCGCGATCGTGGCCATCGCCCTCCCCTCGATGGCACACGCCTGGGGCGGCACCGCCCATACCGTCATCGATCGCGCCGCGATCGAGGCGATCCCCGCAGACGGCCCGACGTTCCTGCGCAAGTATGAGGATTATATCGGCCAGTCCGCCTCGCTGCCCGACAGCTGGCGCGGCAATGCGGAGAATTTCTCCAAGATCGAGGAGGACCCCAACCACGGCTGGTTCCGCGAACAGTTCACCTTCGTCAAGCCGATCCCGCGATCGCGCTACGAGTTCGTGATTGCGCTCTACAAACACTATGAGACGATCAAGGACAGCGACCCCGCGACCGCCGTGCGCACCAACGTCCGCTGGACGGGCACCCTCCCCTATGCCGCGATCGAGGCCTATGACCGGATCGTCGTGTGCATGCGCCAGGTCCGCAAGGCGCAGGCGGAACACCGCGACGCCTCCGTGCCCGAGCAGCATTGTGCGTTCGATGCGATCCGGCTCGGCCATTATATCGGCGACGGCGCGCAGCCGCTGCATGATTCCGTCAACAGCGACGGCTGGCGCGGCCCCAATCCCAAAGGGTACACCACCGACCGTTCGATCCACGGACGGTTCGAAAGCGCGTTCGTCGATGGGATGAAGCTGTCGGTCGCGGATATCGCCCCGCGCATCGGCGCACCCGGGCACCGCGACGGCGATATGTTCAACAGCGTCCTCGCCTTCCTGGATGCCGCGGGGGACAAGATGGAGACGGTGTACAAGCTGGAGAAGCGGGACGGTTTCGCCAATCCTGCGGACACGGCCGTCCGCGAGATGATCTACACCCAGACTGCCGCGGGGGCCGCGATGCTACGGGACATGCTGTGCCGCGCCTGGGGGGAAAGCGCGCAGCCGCCGGCGAAGGTTGATCCCTCGCCGATCGATTTCAACAATCCGAACTTCAATCCCGAAACCGGCTCCGCCCCCGACTGAACGGGCCATTACGGGCACGCGGTACCGAAGACCCCGTGGGGGTCTTCGGCTTAAGGATGCGTGTTCGCCAAACGGGTATTGCGCAATTCGAACCTAGAAGTTCGGATCGAAGTTGAAGAACACCGGGTTGGACAGGGCGATCATGGTCCCGCTCAGCACCATCGAATTCGGAATTTGCGGATAGGGGGTCTGCGCGCCCTCGACCGTGACGCGGTAATAGCATCGCACACCCTGCGCCGGCGTATCGGTGAAATGCGCCGTCCCGGTCGTCGGATCGGTGGTGTACGCGCCGAAGTCCTCGCCGTTCCGGACGACCCTGACGCGGTACGCCGCGGTCTTCGCGGCCCCGCCGGTGAGCTTCACCTCAAACGTCACCAGCTTGCCCGTCGCCTTCGCATTGTCGCCCATCATCATGTCGGGCTTGCCGTCGCCATCGAGATCGGCGCGCAACTCGACGCGTGGATCGTCCGGGTTCGCGCTGACCGAGACGCGCCCGTTGGTCAGCGCATCGACCACCGCCTGCGCGGAGCGGTTTTTGGCGAACACCCAAGTGGTCGGCGTGCCGACGTAATTGGCGGTCGCCTGGTTGCTGTTCGGGACCGCCTGCGCGGGCGTGTCGGGGATGCCGTGATGCGAATCGCTGCCGCCGCGCCCGGTCAGCTTCCGGCCCGAGCGGAGCATGTCGTCCCAGATCATCATCGCGGCGGCGTTGTGGCTCCAGATCGCCGAATTCCACACCTCGATCGAATCGACCATGTCGTAGGAGAAACCGAAATGGTCCTTGCCGCTCGGATGGTTGGCCGAGAGATGAATCCCGAGCGCCTTCTTGACCGCGAGGATCTTCGCATCGCGCGCGTCGCGCACGTCGTACAGCCGCTGATGGTCATAGGGCTTGGCGGAGAACACGTTGCCGTGGCCGCGGTCGGTCGTCCATTCGGCACCGTAGAGCAGGATCACCGACTTGGATTTGAATTCGGGGTCGCTCCACGTGTTGTGCGCGATGTCGCCCGCGACGTGATTGTCGTGATCGGTGATCGCGATGTAGTCGAACCCGGTCGTCTCGGCGAAGCGGACGATCTTCGCCTCGGGATTGTTGCTCGAATCCTTGCTGTGGCGCGAGTGAAGGTGGAGATCGCCCTTGAGCCAGACGCCGTCGTCGAGGCTGGCGACCGGCGGGATCTTCGGTTCGGGCGCGGCGGGGGGCGTGGCGGCTAGCGCGGCGGCGGACAAGAGGGTTGCGAGCACAGGCGGTATCCTTCGGACCGGGGAACACAGGGCCAGCACCGGACCGCCAAAGCGGGCCGGCACCGGTGTTTCAGAAGCGGTAGGTGACGGCGGCGCGGACGTTGCGTTGGTACATCGAGCTGCCGATGAACACCGCCTGCCCCGCCTCACTATTGTCGATCGTCCCCGCGCGCGGGTTGCCGTTGGCAAGCCCGAGCGTGTTGGTGAGGTTCTGCGCGACCAGCTGGAGCTGCAGCCTGGGCGTCACATTGACCTGCGCCTGCAGGTCGACGCTGGCATAGGACGGCAGGCTGATCTGGTTGGCGACGTCGGTATAGAGCTGGCCGTTATAGTTGACGTCTGCCTGCACCCGCAGCCTGTCGCCGAACAGCGTGACGCCGGGGGTGACGCGGAAGGTGTTCTCGGGAATGCCGTTGAGCCGGTGGTGCGAATAGTCGGTCAGCTGGCCCGCGCTGTTGGTGTAGACGAAGTCGGAAAAGCGCGAGTCCTGATACGTCCACGACGCGTGGAGATCGAACCACTTGACCGGGCGGATCGTCGCCTCGAGCTCGATCCCCTTGGTGTTGGTGTCGCCGTAAACCGTGAATGGCGACAGCAATCCGTTCGCCAGCGTCCGATAGTCGCTGATCTGATAGCTGTTGTAGATCGTGCGGAACCCGGTGGCGTAGAAATCGACCGGCCCGCGCGAATATTTCAGCCCCGCTTCCAGCATGTTGAGCTTCTGCACCACCGGGGTCGCGCCCGCGTTGGTGATGAAGTTCGAGATCGCGGGCAGGCGGAAGGTGTTGGTGTAGCGGACGAACGCGCCGACATAGGGGCGGAGCTGGTAATTGGCCCCGGCGGTATAAGCGAAACCATCGTATTTTCGCGAGAAAGGCGTGAACACGCCGGTGCCAACGCCGACCGAATCATCCGCCGGGGTCGCGCTCTGGCCGAGGTTGATCTTCTTGCTGCCCTCGACCCGGCCCGATGTCTGGATCTGTTCGTAGCGCACGCCGCCGTCGAGCCGGAAGCGCGGGGTGATCTGCCACTCGTCGCTGGCATAGACCGCGATATTGTCCGATTTTCCGCTGCCATTGGCATATTCGGCACCGTAGCCGACCACGCCGCCATTGGTGAGCGGCGCGAGCTTCGCGCCGGTGTTGGAGAGCAGATAGACGTCGAGCACGTCGGCATGGTTGGTGACGTCGGTCAGCACCGATGCGCTGAGCGCGCCATATTGCTCGTTCTCATGCGCGAAATAGAAGCCGAGCGCGAGATTGTGATGCCCCAGCAGGTCGACCGCACCGACGATCCGCGTGTCGTTGATGACCTCCTCGAGCGGCACGGTATGGGTGCGCGCGAGATCGACCAGCGCGAGGCCGTTGCCATTCTGGTTCTTGAGATCGAACGCCGCGCCCGAATCGCGGTAGAACAGGCCGA
>Ga0265780_10002432_pt1 | contig 25210 bp, 12 predicted proteins | sample P1T30metagenome_FD_192432 | JGI IMG/M metagenome (GOLD analysis project Ga0265780, IMG submission 192432) | Plant litter microbial communities from East Loma Ridge, Irvine, California - P1 T30 | ecosystem: Environmental > Terrestrial > Plant litter > Unclassified | place: USA: California... | reverse complement strand
TATTCGTCCGTAGCGCCGGTCGTAATAATTCAGTCCGCCGCCTTCAGTACCGATCCAGAAGCGCCTTTTCGAATCGATAAATAGGGTGAGAATAGTATTATGGCTTATCGGGAATTGTTTATTCCTCCTTATCTTAAGTGTAAATTTATTTTTTCGGGTGTCGAAGTAGTTAAGGCCGTTTTGTGTACCCACCCAGAGATTCCCCTTTTCATCTTTGATAAGTGAGGTTATGTAATCGTCGCTCAGGGAAGTATCGTCGCCATCAAGGTGGCGGTACGTACTTACTGCACCTTCATAACTTACAAACCGCAATCCTCCGCCGTTGGTGCCGGCCCATACGCCCTTAATATCAGCGAGTACGGTATTGATGAGGTTGCCGCTGAGTTTTCCTTCTGTAAGCGGGAAGCTGATGTATTTGACGGCCCGGGTTGTTTTGTTGAAGCGGTACAGCCCGCTTAGCGTTCCGATCCAGAGGTTTCCCTGTTCATCCTGGCTCATGGATTTGATGCCATTGGTAGGGCGGTCCTGGGTGCTCTCCCCGAGCAGGTAATAATGATAGGCGCCTGTTTTTAAATTAACCTGGTTGATGCCTCCGCCGTAAGTGCCTATCCACCAGCTGCCGTCCTTGTCTTCTACTACGGCGTTTACGACCGGGTGGTTCAGTCCCGGATTGTTGCCCACCCGTTCGCCTATATTGGAAAAGTTATTACCTCCATGCTGCAGCAGGCTGATGCCACCTGCAAATGTGCCGATCCATAAATTTCCTGAACTGTCTTCCATCAGGCTCCATATTGTGCTATCATGAATGCTACCGGGATCCCCCGGCTGATGGCGGAAATTGATAAAACTGCCGTCGTCCTGCAGCTGGCTGATGCCACTTCGTGTGCCTATCCATACTTTGCCGCTGCGGGTAAAAAGGATATCTTTTACCCAGTCTGAACTTAAACTCGCAGGGTTATTGTCTGAATGACTGAAACTTGTAAGCCGGGAATTAAGGAGGTCCAGTTTAAACACTCCTGACCTTTCGGTGCCGAACCAGATATTGCCCAGCTTATCTTCCCTGATCACTACGATTCTGGCCCCCCTCAGTACAGTGTTGTTCTTAATAACATCGGGCAGCGTCAGCAGCTTTCTGGAATTGGGATCAAAACATACAGGGCCTTGTTTAGTGCCTGCCCATATACGGTCCCTGCCGTCGCGGCAGAGGGTAAAGAGCACGCCCCTGCTAAGATCCGGGCTGCCTGTTAAGGTTATATCCTGCATCCGGGAATTGCTGATGAGTTTCAGCCCTGAGAATGTAGAGATCCAGATATTGCCTTTTTTGTCTGCAGTGACACCGGAAACATAGTTTTTGCCTCCCTTTATATTTACATCAAAGATGGAGCTGAACTTCTCCGTTTTCGGTTCAAAAATACTTAGTCCGTTCGCCGTTGCGATCCAGAGTTTGTTTGCCTTGTCCTGGTAGATTGCATTAACACGGTTGTTGCTCAGTGTCGTGCTGTCGCCGTCGCTATGTTTGAACGTGCGGAATGCATTGCCGTCGTAACGGTTTAAGCCTTTCCAGTTTCCGATCCATATAAAACCCTGATTGTCCTGGAAGAGACTGGTTACCGGGCTTTGAGCCAGGCCTTCCCGGAGCGAAACAGATCTGAACTTGAGATTTGCCTGCTGAGCCCGGGCAAAGGGGATACAGAATAAAAAGAATAAAAAACATAATCGCTTGCACAACTTCCCTGCATTCATCAGTATTATAAATTTATTATCGGCTGTGAGCTAAAATATAAAATTTTATTTAGAGGCAGCGCTAATGAATCAAACTCCAGGAAGGGCTCTTTTCAAAGCCTCCCTGGATAATTTTTATTGTCTGATGATTTTGTACCAGCTTTTTAATGAAACATGTTCTCTGCAAACAGATCACATGTGTCCGGAAGTTTTCATTAAACCTTCTCTTCCTTCAGGAACCTGGCCAGCGCAATTACATCAAGTTCGCCATACCCGGCTTCTTGCGCCTGCTGGTAAGTATCGATAAGCGTTTGCGTCATGGGATAATCTGCACCATTGTTCCGGGCAAGAAGGATGTCCTTGAGCATCAGGTTAAGTGCAAATGCAGGCGTGTACTCATCGTTGACGAGCAGTGGCGTTTTTACTTTGGTGGCTCCGCTGCCAACGGCGCTTTCATTGATGATTTCCAGCAGATCACTGCGGCCGATCCCGTTTTTCTCTGCCAGCAGAACCGTTTCTGCCAGTCCCAGATAAGTCAGCGAAACAAAATAATTGACAGACAGCTTCGCCGCAATACCTTTGCCGTTTGGACCCATATGTTTTACTGTTTTTCCAAGTTTTTCCAGGTAAGGCATAGCTGTTTGCAGGTCGTTCTGCTCTCCGCCAGCCATGATGATCAATGTTCCATTGGCGGCAGGCTGCGTACTTCCTGCCACCGGGGCATCGAGAAATGAGCCTCCGGCTTCTTTAATCTTTTGAGCTATGCTTTCTGACAATTGCTGTGAGATAGTGCTCATATCAATGAACAGCTTGCCTTCGAGATTGCCGGCAGCCAGAATTTCATCGTATACCGACCCGATTGCAGCATCGTTGCTGACCATCGTAAAGATGATCTCCGAATTTCCGGCGAGTTCAGCGATGCTGTTGCTTATGGTAACTGAGCTGTTCCTGAAAACACTTGTTTTCTCTGCTGAGCGATTGTATACTGACAGTGGAAATCCTGCTTTTTCAAGGTTTTTTGCCATGGGCGTTCCCATATTTCCTAATCCTATCCAGCCTGTTTTTTTCATATTTATACGATTAATTATACCTTCAGCTTTCATTTATCAGAACTTGCCCCATCTTTTTTGCAGAAAGAATATCGTTATTTAAATGCAAAATTCAATAGCTGATTTTTGCAAAGTTATAAGTTAAGAGCGACCCTGGTTCTGCATTTACCCTTTAATTTTATCTGCGATTTGTTCTTTTTTTGGGAACCCTGTTATATAAATGCTTCCTTTGTGCCGGTATTATAAGCCTGTTTCACCTGTAAAAAAATAATTTATGCTCCGGTTTACGAAAAAACTGCGATTTCCCGTACTATTTGTTCTGTTGTGCTCCGTCTGTTTGCTGGTAAGTTTTAATGTCAGGGAAGACTCCCGCGATGATATTTTAAAACGGATCAAAGCACCCGAGTTCCCGTATAAGGCTATTCCTATAAGTTATTTCCGTTCATCTTCTTCAGGCGGCACCGATTGGAAACCTGCGTTTGATAAAGCGATGGCCTGGTGTAAAAAGAAAGGCGGCGGCCGTATACTGGTTCCTGCCGGTAATTATCCTGTAAAAGGACCAATACATTTTACCTCCAATACCGAACTGCACCTTGACAGCGGTGCTGTACTGGTATTCAGCGCTGAGCCGAAACATTACCTGCCGGTAGTGAAGACAAGCTGGGAAGGCACTTTTTTATATAATTACAGCCCCTTTATCTACGGTTATCAGCTGAAAAATATAGCTATTACCGGCAGAGGTACTATCATGGGCGAACCTACAGATACCTGGGCGAAATGGCACGACGACTTTCAGAAGAAGGCACAGCTGGCCAGCCGCGACATGAATCATCAGCGCGTGCCGATAGAAAAGCGCATTTTTGGTGAAGGTCATTTTCTGCGCCCCCAGTTTATCCAGTTTTATGAATGCCAGAATATCCTGATAGAAGATGTGCTCATAGAAAATTCTCCTTTCTGGTGTATTCACCCTCTTTTATGCCGGAATGTAACTATTCGCGGTGTACGCTTTAATGCGCATAATTATAATAATGATGGTGTCGACCCCGAGTTTTCTGAGGACGTGCTGATCGAAGATGTTACGTTTAACAATGCCGACGACAACGTGGCTATAAAAGCCGGTCGCGATCACGACGGGAGGGAACTGCAAAGTGGCAGTAAAAATATCATTATTAGAAATTGTCGTTTTATGGGCCTGCATGCCGTGGTTATCGGCAGTGAAATGTCTGCCGGGGTAAGTAACGTATTTATAGACAGCTGTGGCTTTGCGGGCAAGGTAAAAAGAGGCATTTACCTGAAGTCGAATGCCGACAGAGGTGGTTTTATTTCGAATATTTTTGCCAGTAATGTTCAGTTTGGCGAAGCCGAAGACTGTATTATGATAACTTCTAAATATAAAAATGAGGGGCAGGGTTATTTTACCGACATCCATGATATTTATCTGAAGAATATAAGCTGCCGCAAGGCTACCGGCTACGGAATAATCGTCGAAGGTTTTCCGGAGAAGCGGGTGGAGAACCTGGTGATGTCGGATATTGTGATCGATACTGCGAATATCCCGGTTAGTATTACCGGTGCAGGGAAGGTAAGTATGGATAATATAAGGATTGGAGCAGGGAAATAGCATGGCCTGGTTGCTGCCTTAAGTGACCTGGTATCTGTCTGCCTGGCTTAGTTAAGAATAACATTTTATTTCTATATTAGATGGAGCTGGCGTTTAAATCTGAAACAACCGGCTCCCTTATATTTTATCTGTTATTATAAATCAGCTATCAGACTGCCATGGACGAAATTAAAAAAGAAGACATCAAACAGGAGGTATTCGACCTCTACGACGATTATGCCCATAACCGGGTAAACAGGCGCGACTTTATGCAGAAGCTCTCGCTGTATGCCGTGGGAGGCCTTACAGTGCCCTCGCTTATGAGTTTTCTTATGCCTGATTATAAAGGCGCTGTACAGGTCGCTGCCGGCGATCCGCGTTTAAAATCGGAGTACGTCAATTACCAGTCGCCCAAGGGCGGGGGAACGATCAAAGCCTTGTTATCTATGCCTGCTGATCTCAGTAAAACAGTGGGTGGTATTGTAGTCGTTCACGAAAACCGTGGTCTGAATCCGCATATCGAAGATGTAGCCAGAAGAGCAGCCCTGGCGGGATTTGTATCGCTGGCTCCCGACGCCCTGACTCCCCTGGGAGGTTATCCAGGCAATGACGATGAAGGGCGTACGCTGCAAAGTAAGCGCGGCAGGAACGATATGCTGGAAGATTTTATAGCTGCTTACGATTTCCTGAAGGGCAATAAGAACTGCAATGGAAAAGTTGGTGTGGTAGGCTTTTGTTTTGGCGGATGGATTGCCAATATGATGGCCGTACGTATACCTGGCCTGTCTGCATCTGTTCCTTTTTATGGCGGGCAGCCTGCGGCCGAAGACGTACCTCGGATAAAAGCTCCTTTACTGCTGCATTATGCAGCCTTAGATACACGTGTAAATGAAGGCTGGCCCGTATACGAAGCTGCTTTGAAAGAAAATAAGAAGGACTATAAAGCCTTTATGTATGAAGGGGCTAATCACGGTTTTCATAACGATACTACCCCCCGGTATGATAAAGCCGCTGCAGAACTGGCCTGGAAGCGTACAGTTGATTTCTTTAAAGAAAAACTGGTTTAATTATTAAGTGGTCGCAGGGCTAACCTGCTACTACTTAATACTAAAAAAATGATCGTTCCGTTAAACATTTGTACGGAATATTTACCTTTTCCGTATAAACAAATAAGCGTACCTTTGCATCTTAATTATTGCCGTGATTTATTTCTTTTCAAATAAGGCAGATATCGTATTTGCCGTAATGGTGGAACAGTCGCTCCAACCATTAGATATCTCAAAGCTAAGCTGGTTATTCGGAGATGCTCAACTGGAGCAGGCCAGTGTATTAAATGACTTTTATGTAGGTCCGCGGGCTGCCATGGTAACACCCTGGAGCACTAATGCCGTAGAGATTACCCAGAATATGGATATCCATGGTATTCTCAGGATAGAGGAGTTTAAAAAGGTCGATGCTGATTACGCCGCTTTTGATCCTATGCTGTCTCAGAAATATAAACAGCTGGATCAGGATATTTATACCATTAATCTTCAACCGGAAGCCATACTTGAAATAGAAGATATTGCAGCTTACAATAAACAGGAAGGCTTATCTTTAAGTGAGGAAGAAGTTGAATACCTGAATGGCCTGTCAGTCCGTCTCGGACGTAAGCTCACCGATTCCGAGGTGTTCGGTTTTTCGCAGGTAAACTCAGAGCATTGCCGCCACAAGATATTCAATGGCAAATTCGTTATCGACGGGGAAGAGCAGCCGGTATCCCTTTTTAAGCTGATACGCAAAACTTCCGAAACCCATCCTAACGGTATTGTATCGGCCTATAAAGATAATGTGGCTTTTATCGAAGGTCCGGTAGTGCAGCAATTTGCTCCTGAGCGTGCAGATGTACCTGCTTATTACGAAATAAAAGACTTCAAATCGGTAATATCATTAAAAGCCGAAACCCATAATTTCCCGACTACGGTCGAGCCGTTTAACGGGGCAGCAACCGGATCGGGCGGCGAAATACGCGACAGGCTGGCGGGTGGCAAGGGATCTGTTCCCCTGGCCGGAACAGCTGTTTATATGACTGCCCTTTCGCGTCTGGCAGCCGACAGGCCCTGGGAGAACGGCGTGCAGGAACGCCCCTGGTTATACCAGGCGCCGGTCGATATATTGATCAAGGCTTCGAATGGCGCAACAGATTTCGGAAATAAGTTCGGACAGCCATTGATCACCGGGTCTCTGCTTACATTTGAGCATGAGGAAGGCGGTCGTACCCTGGGTTACGATAAAGTAATTATGCAGGCCGGCGGTATCGGTTACGGCAAAGCCAATCAGGCAGCCAAGGCAAGCCCGGCGGTTAACGATAAGATCGTTATCCTGGGCGGCGATAATTACCGCATAGGTATGGGTGGAGCGGCGGTATCATCGGCCGATACAGGAGCTCTTGGTTCTGGTATTGAGCTTAATGCTATACAGCGCTCTAATCCGGAAATGCAGAAAAGGGTGGCCAATGCAGTACGCGGACTGGTAGAAAGCGATAACAATACCATTGTTTCTATACATGATCACGGCGCAGGCGGTCATTTGAACTGCCTGTCTGAACTGGTGGAAGAAGCCGGAGGGAAGATAAACCTAGATAAACTTCCTGTAGGCGATCCGACACTTTCTGCCAAAGAGATTATCGGTAATGAATCACAGGAGCGTATGGGGCTGGTGATCAGCCAGGAGAATATAGATACTTTACAGCGCATTGCCGACAGGGAACGTGCACCGATGTATACCGTTGGAGATGTTACCGGCGATCACAGGTTTGTGATAGAGTCGGCCGCTACAGGCGCTCTGCCGATGAACCTGAAGCTGGACGACATGTTCGGCAGCTCTCCTAAAATGATCATGCAGGACACGACCGTTGAACGCAGTTACCAGCCTGTACACTATGATGTTACACTATTGCCTTCTTATCTTGAACAGGTATTACAATTGGAAGCTGTAGCCAGTAAAGACTGGCTGGTAAATAAGGTCGACCGCTGCGTAGGCGGACGCGTAGCTAAACAGCAATGTGCTGGTCCGCTGCAGCTGCCGCTCAATAATGTGGGCGTAATGGCGCTCGATTTTCAGGGAAAAGATGGTATTGCCACCTCGATAGGGCATGCTCCTTTATCTGCACTGATCAACCCTGCCGCAGGCAGCCGTAATGCTATTGCCGAATCACTTTCAAACATTGTATGGGCCCCTTTGGAAAAAGGCCTTGCCAGCGTATCATTATCGGCTAACTGGATGTGGCCTTGTAAAAACGAGGGCGAAGACGCCCGTTTGTACAGGGCGGTAGAAGCCTGTTCTGCTTTTGCTATTGAACTCGGCATCAATATCCCTACCGGCAAAGATTCGTTGTCTATGAAGCAGAAATACAAAGACGGCGAGGTGATTGCACCGGGAACCGTTATTATTTCAGCGGCTGGCCATTGTGATGATATTACTGCTGTTATAGAACCGGTATTGCGTAAAAACGGGGGTGCTGTTTATTATATTAACCTTTCCGGTGATACGTATAAACTGGGCGGTTCATCATTCGCGCAGATCTTAAATAAGATAGGAACGGAAACTCCTGACATCGCAGATGCACAGGCTTTCAAAAATACGTTTAACACACTGCAGCAATTAATTAAAGCTGGCCATATACAGGCTGGGCACGATATCGGCAGCGGCGGTTTGATAACTACCCTGCTGGAGCTTTGTTTTGCTGATCGCGACCTGGGTGCAGATATTGATCTGTCGTCTTTAGGTACACAGAATATTATCGAAACACTGTTTGCAGAGAATATCGGTGTTGTTTTTCAGGCTGACGAAGCTGCGGAGGCTGTGCTTGAAGCTAATAAAGTGGCTTACCATAAAATCGGCAGCGTAAGCCAGACTGCTGCCCTGAAGATTAAAAACACGGAGGGAGAATGGGCTTTCGATATCGAACAGCTGCGCGATGTGTGGACCAGGACGTCTTACCTGCTCGATCAGAAACAAAGCGGTGCTGTTAAAGCCAGGGAGCGTTTTGAAAATTACAAGAATCAGCCCCTTAAATACAAGTTCCCTGCGGATTTCGACGGTAGGAAACCTGTTATCGATTCCGGCAAACCTCGTATCAAAGCTGCAATCCTTCGCGAAAAGGGTAGTAACTCTGAAAGAGAGCTGGCTAATGCCATGTATCTTGCCGGCTTCGATGTAAAAGACGTACATATGACCGACCTTATATCGGGCCGCGAAACCCTGGAGGATATTCAGTTTATCGGTGCAGTAGGAGGGTTCTCTAATTCGGATGTATTGGGTTCGGCGAAAGGCTGGGCAGGTGCTTTCCTTTATAATGAAAAAGCCAGGATAGCACTGGAGAACTTTTTCAAACGCGATGATACGCTTTCGTTAGGGGTATGTAACGGATGCCAGTTATTTGTCGAATTAGGTCTTATCAATCCCGGGCATACAGAAAAACCTAAAATGCTGCACAACGATAGCGGCAAACACGAAAGTATATTTACTTCTTTAACTGTGCAGCCGAACAACTCGGTAATGTTATCGTCGCTGGCGGGCAGTACGATAGGCGTCTGGGTGTCGCACGGCGAGGGTAAGTTCTATTTGCCATATAGCGAAGATCAGTATAATATTGCTGCTAAATACGCTTATGAAAGTTATCCGGCCAGTCCTAACGGATCCGACTATAATACAGCAATGCTTTGCGATAACACCGGTCGTCACCTCGTAATGATGCCGCATATTGAGCGCTCTGTATTCCAGTGGCACTGGGCCAATTACCCTGAAGGCCGCAAAGATGAGGTAACTCCATGGATGGCTGCTTTTGTTAATGCCCGGGAATGGCTGGAAAATAAAACTAAGTAGAAATTTCCTGCAGGTTTTCCTGTTTAAAGTTTCCGGAAGGTTTTTCGCCAGCATGCGAAAACCCTCCGGAAACTTTTTTTTGTTTCTGCACTTCCTCCTAATGCCGCCGGGTGTTTATAAAATATAATAGCTAAAGTTCTGCTCCTCTGGTGCCCTGGCATCCAGCCTCGTCATTTCCCTGAGGTTCATTTCAATTGTTTCAGAGATCCTGGTCATCGGTGTGTCGTTAGGCTGATTTTCGAAGGGGTCCTGCATAATGATAGATGTCCTTTCTACAGCGATAAATAATAAGGGGATCGTTATAGACAGCAAAATTTCTGAAACGAGGAACCCATCGTCAAGTCCGAATGGAAAAATGGTTAGGAAGACATAGATCAAAAAATGAATAAGCAAACTATATGATCGTGGGAATATAGTGTTTTTGATCCTTTCGCATCTTCCCATGGAATCTGTAAGTCGGCCGAGTGTAGTATCTATCTGCATTTCCTTGATCGGATCCAGCTTGTACGCTGCAGACAGCCTCGCAATCTCTTCGGCATGTATACTTAATAACGCATTGGGTACATTGGTGCTTTGTATATTGTGTTCAGTAAGGTACTGTTGTACTTTCGCAGAGAACGGTACCTTGCGGAGCGACTCACTTAATGCATAACACCAGATGATTTGCCTTTTTGCAAAGGACTGAATGAAATCAAGGCTTTCTTCTTCTTTGGGCAGGCATTGCAGGAGCTGTCGGATGATCGTTCTGCTATCATTGACGATAGCGCCCCATACCACTCTTGCTTCCCACCAGCGTTCGTAAGATTGCGAGGTTCTGAACGCCAGTAAAAGAGATACTATAGTGCCGACCATAGCCGATATGGACAGAGGAATAGAAACATTCTTAAACATGCTGAAGTGGTCGAGTGTGCCGGCCAGCAGAGCATAAATAAAAATTATAACAATGTCGAATTTTATGAGGCGTACAAAATAGAATATGGAAATTCTACTATTTAACAGCATAGTGCAGATTTTAATATGGGTAAATCGTTTATTGCGTAGATTGTTTTAAGAAATCGGTGTTTACCCATTAAACTATCCGGAAAGCAATAAAAGCAGCACAATTGCCTGATTTTTTTCATCTTTTTATGATAAATCCGGTCCCCTTTCTTTTTTTATAAGTCTATCCGATAAAATACCCTGTTTATGAAAAAGACAACATTTAAGAACTTCATGTCCTGTTTCGCAGCCGCGACCCTTATGTACTCCTGTACGAAATCTGAAGAAACGGGTGAAAAGGTGGATCTCCAGCCGAATCTTCTGGCTGAAGTAAAAATGGCTACAAACAGTAATGTGCTGCAGCGTGCGATCGTTACTTCGATCTCTGCGAACCCGGCAGATTACACGGCTAATTATTTGTATAATTTTTACTATCAGGATGAGCCGGGTAATAAAAAGACAACAGTACTGCAATACCAGGTAGGCAGTCCGCGCTGCCCCCTGATCCTCTCTTCGGCACATGGGGTAGACGGTGATGTTTTAACGACTTCGCCGATTCCATTCTGGGCTTCGTGGAGCGATAAAACAGAGGGTACACTGGGAAGTGATAATAAAACTACTCATTTTACACTGGAGATTGCAAAAGCATTTTATAATTTGACAGGTTCCCGGCCGCATGTAATCATAAACCAGATCCACCGTAAAAAGATGGAGCCTAATCAGCCTAAAAGTAAACAGGATAATCAGGCGCATAAGGCTTATGATGCCTTTCACCGCTGCCTGGATATTGCCACCGATAAGGTTGATGCAGTTTTTACACAAACCGGGGGAGTGTTGATCGATGTTCACGGGCATGCACATAAAGATGCGGCTGGTAACTTTATGCGCATTGCAGATATAGGGTATAATCTAGCCGCATCTGAATATAATCAGGCCGGCGGCGATACCTATCTGAATAGCAAATACCTGGTAACCAGCGTTGCCAATATGAATTCTTTCAGCGGAACGTCTACTTTCGCTCAGCGCCTGAGAGGTCAGAACAGTCTTGGCGATTTATTACAGGATAATGGGATTAATTCAACTCCAAGTCCGGTAAAACCAATTCCGACAGCACCGTACTTCCTTGGCGGCGAAATTATAAGACTGCATGGTTCCAAGGGCCTGCAACGTAAGACGTCTGCAATACAAATAGAATTCGCCCATAGTTTTAAGAGTTCAGATCAGGTGAGGACAACCAATGCAACCAATGTAGCCAGGGCACTTATTTTATATCTTAAAGCACAGTATAATATTACGTTCTCCCAATACAATTATTGATAATAATTGCCGGTATAATAATATATCTCATTGTCCGGAGAGTTAAGCGCAGCGTCTCTCCGGATTTTTAATAAAGAGGGTCTTCCGGCTCGTTAGGCGCTCTACCGTACTTTTTTAAACAATACCGTCCCACCAGCGCTGATATTATCTATGTTGTTTTTGCCATCACCGGTATAGGTGATATGATTCAGTACTATCCGGAGATCATAAACACCCAGCCTCAGATTCCGGCTCAGCAGCGTGCGCGGAACGATCAATACATCTTTATCTTCATTAGCAACTTCGGCTCCTGTGTCGCCTGTCTTTTTTCCGAGCCTGGTGCTGCTTTTAATGATATCTTCAATCCTGATCTTTATCTTTTCATCTTCTACACGCAGGCTGATCTCCGAATTATTCGTGCTATAGTAAAGTTCGGGTCCTTTACCCGGTTTAACGCTTTGAACAGTATTCTGGTAAGATTCTATGTGAACGATATAGTCAAACCCGCTTACAGGTATTAATTCCTGATCTTCGGCAATAAGCTTATATCGATGCGCAGGTTCAGATATATCCCTATAACTGTCAGGAAGGTTATAGTTCTTATGCAGCCAGGAGAGCTGAAGCTGGTTCCGCTCCCAGCGATTATAGGAGCCTCTGCCTTGTTTTTTATCGGTCAGTACCGTTTTTATAGAATCTTCAACCTGTTTCAGATCGCGGCTGATCAAGGGCTGGAAGCTTCTTAATCCGTAGTTATCCATCATGTAATGTGTCACACTGCTGATCCTGTTTTTATCATCCCGCGGGATATTGGCAGGAAGAACTGACATTTTTCCATTTTTTAGAGCCTTATTCTTTTCCAGAAGCAGATTCAGCTGATGTAACTGTGAACGCTCTGCAATGCTGAAGGCACTTAGCGGACCATAAACTGCAATAAAGGTTACCAGCGATAAACTAAGCGGAATTACCAGGATGTTCTGTTTTTTGGTGAAAAGGAAAAAGAAGGTAATGAAGCTGAGCCATAGGGCCAGCAGGATCAGGAAATAACGTTCCTCTGTAATTCCGTAATTTCTTACACGAAGCAAAATGGCAAGGTACAGCAGTACGATCAGGGGCACCATCAGAAAGTAAAAGCTGCGGCTGTACGTTTTTATCCATTTATTCTCCTCCGTATCCCGTAACGGGTAAACCAGCAGGAGAGACAATATGCCGAAAACTGCGTAACTGAGGATTAGGGATGCCACGATACCCTTTGGTATGTTCCATTCGATAAGGATCTTCATTTCGTAAGAAAGAAGAATAAGAGCATAGATAGTCGCCAGCGGGATAAGTGCATACTGCGTAAAGAGCTTCAGTCCTTTAGGGTAGGAGTTATCGGGCTGAAGGATCTCAGGATACAATGGCATGCCGGCAAGGAAAAACAGGGTTTGGAACAAGCCTGCTATCCAGACGCCCATGATCTGAAACGTATCGCTTTTAAAGTCGAAGCCGAACAGCAGGTTCATAGCCCCTAAAGCCGCACATAGGCCGAGGAATAATACGAGCGAGTACAGGGCTCCGGCAAGGAGCCTGAGAAACAATGTTTTATTGAATTGCCAGAAAGCTGTTATTGCTGTTCTGCGGGAAAGAAATGCGGCAAAGGAAACCAGCAGGTGGAAACTAAAGCTGAGCAGCAGGAAGCGGACAATGTCGCTCTCGCGGTGTAATGGTTCGAAAACCAGCAGCGAGATGCAGGAGAACAGGAAAGCGATTGCCTGCAGGATAATCTTGTTTTTTGCTGTATGGGCCCTGCCTTCAGAAAAAAAAGCTGCCGATAGCGAAAGTAAAAGTCCCAGGTTGCATGTCATTATCAGCTTCCAGCACCAGTTGCTGTATTCCAGGTTGCTGGGCTCCAGCTCAATAAGCGCTGTAGCTGCGCAACAGCCTGTAAATGCGAAAAGTACGGCGAGGGGAAACTTAACTATAACGTTTTTGGCTTCGCTCGTTAGCCGGTATAAGGAAGGGAATTTCATATCTGACACGGTGGCTGGTCTTACCGTGGTGCTAAGTTAACTTTTTTAAGTATGCAGATATAGCCATGTTGTTATTATGACGGAGCCAGCCTTTCAGCCGGCTTTGTCATAAGATTTACTTCCAGCCTCCGCCCAGTTCCTTATAAATATTCGTCACAGCATTCAACTGTTCCTTTTTTGTTTCAATAAGTTCCAGTTTGGAAGACAATGCATCTCTCTGTGTCATTAACACCTCGAGGTAATCAGCCCGTGCAGACATGAACAGATCATTCGAAATATTGATGGATTCAGAGAGAGCGTCGACCTCCTGCGACTTAAGGTCGTAACTTTTTTTCAGGTTGTCGATATTCGACAGCTGGGTAGAAACCTCCATATACGCATTCAGGATAGTTCGCTGGTAATTATACATTGCCTGCAGCTGTCTGGCGCTGGCGCTGTTAAATTCAGCCTTTATTCCATTCCTGTTAACAAGAGGACCCGCAAGATCGCCCGCGAGTGAGTAGAGCACAGATTCCGGCATTTTTACCAGGTATGAGGGCTTAAACGCCTGGAAACCGAATGCCGCTGAAATGCCAAGCGATGGATAAAATTCTGCCCGGGCAACTTTTACATCCAGTTTTGCTGCCGCCAGTTCAAGCTCTGCCTTTCTTATATCCGGGCGGTTAGCCAGTAACTGCGAAGGGATTCCGGGGCTCACTGCTTCTGGCATTAAACTTAGAAAGTCGGCTTTGTCCCGTAATACAGGCTGCGGATAACGGCCGGCCAGGAAATTTATCCTGTTCTCCGTTTCCCTGATCTGTTGCTGTATTCCGAATTCCAGGCTTTGGGAGTTCAACACTTCAGCCCTGAATTTCTGAACCGCAAGCTCTGTAACCCTGGATGCTTCTTTCTGCAGTTTTATTACCTCCAACGCATTTTTCTGCAATTCGATACTTTGCTTTACGATGGCGAGCTGGTTGTCCAGCGCCAGTAATTCGTAGTAAGAACCGGCTACTTCGGCAACCAGGTTAGAGAGAACAAAGTTTTTGCCCTCCACACTTGATAAATACCTTGCAACAGCAGCCTTTTTGGCATTGTGCAGCTTTTTCCATATATCTATCTCCCAGCTGGCATAAACAGAGGCTGTTAAGTCTGTAAGCGGATCCGGAACCTCTTTACCGGGAGCAATTTCGGTTGAGGCATCGCCTGCGCCCTGGCTGGTATACCTGCCCACTTTTTAGACTCCGGCACCCAGTCTTGCTCCTGCAGAAGGTAACAGCAGGCTTTGTCTTAAACGGCTTTCATTCTTTGCGATCTCAATTTCCTGCAGCGTGATCATCAGCTCCTGGTTGTTTTTGAGGGCTGTATCAATCAGGTTCTCCAGGTTTTTATCCCTGAAAAAATTCCGCCAGCCGGAAGCCGCAGTATTTGTAGTATCCAGTATATTACTGTAGGATGCAGGAGCAGGCCTGCTTCCGGCCTGCTGAACGATCGCCGGAGCCTTACAGCCTGCAACAGCCAGGCAGCTACCCAGCAGAGCCCATAAGCCCGGGCGTTTATATATTTTCTGACTAAACATTATGATCAATTTCTTCAGTTAACGGATTCTCTTCTTCATCATTGATGAGCGTATGTTTCTCTGCAATTCTGCCGAATATGTAGTACAGGCCAGGTATGATCAGCACGCCGAAAATAGTGCCGAATAACATTCCTCCGGCAGCAGCGGTACCTATCGTCCTGTTACCTATGGCGCCGGGGCCCGATGCAAAAACGAGTGGAATAAGCCCGGCGATAAACGCGAACGAGGTCATCAGGATAGGGCGGAACCTCACCTTCGAGCCTTCCATTGCCGCCGTGAGGACGGATGCTCCCGACCGGTGCCGCTGTACGGCGAATTCTACGATCAGTACTGCATTTTTGCCGAGCAGGCCTATCAGCATAACCATAGCCACCTGGGCATAAATATTATTCTCCAGTCCCATTACTTTCAGCAGCAGGAAGGCTCCGAAAATTCCGGCCGGCAGCGAAAAGATTACCGCCAAAGGCAGGATAAAACTTTCATATTGCGCAGCCAGGATGAGATACACAAAACCCAGGCAGATCAGGAAGATATAAATCGCTTCATTTCCGCGTGTCACTTCATCTTTAGAGATACCGGCCCAGTCTATCCCAAAACCTCTCGGCAAGCTTTTCAACGCTACCTCATTGATCGCGCTGATCGCCGCGCCGCTGCTATAACCCGGTGCAGCAGAACCGCTGATCTCTGATGCATTGTACATATTATGCCGCGTGATCTCTGACAGGCCATATACCTTTTCCATTTTCATGAATGCGGAGAAGGGAACCATTTCATCCCGGTTATTTTTTACATACAGCTTTAATACATCCTCCGGCAAAGCGCGGTATTGGGGTAGGGCCTGTACCATTACCTTATACTGCCGGTCGTATTTGATGAAGTTTGTTTCGTAATTACTTCCCACCAACGTAGACAGGGTGTTCATTGCATTTTCAATGGTTACTCCTTTCTGCTGTGCAATATCGTTATCGACCCGCAGCATATATTGCGGGAAGCTGGCGCTGTAAAAGGAGAACACCGAAGACAACTCGGGACGCTTTTCCAGCTCCTTTACAAAATCCCTGCTCACAGTTTCCATTTTTTTGTAATCGCCCGAGCCCGCTTTATCCAGCAGACGCAGCTCAAAACCGCCTGCCGCTCCGTAACCCGGCACTGCAGGTGGCTGGAAGAATTCAATGGTTGCACCGGTTATCTCTTTTGACTTCTCTTCCAGCTCGCTGATGATGTCTTGTACAGAACCTTTGCGTTCTTCCCAGCTTTTCAGGTTAATGAGGCAGGTTCCCGAGTTGGCCCCGGTACCTTCTGTAAGAATCTCATAACCTGCCAGCGACGATACGGATTGCACGCCATCGATACCTTCAGCAATTTTCTGTAGTTTTTCGGCTACCTGGTTTGTCCTTTCCAGCGATGAACCCGGAGGTGTCTGGATAATAGCATAGAACATTCCCTGGTCTTCATTAGGGATAAATCCGGAAGGCAGGCTAGTGTTCAGAAAATACGTTCCGGCGCAGAAGGCGAGCAGCATGATGAATGTAATCGCCCTCCGGTTTACGATTTTGCCCAGCAGACTTTGATACCGTTCAGACAAGATGTTAAAACGGTTGTTAAAGGCGTCCAGGAGCTTATCTACCGGTTTTTTCTTTTTGTGTTTGTTATGATTGTTCTTCAGCATCATGGCGCAAAGCGCAGGTGTCAGCGTAAGCGCTACTATGCCCGAAAGAATAATGGCGGTCGCCATAGTGATGGAGAACTGCCGGTAGAATATGCCCACCGGCCCCGACATAAATGTAACAGGCACAAAAACCGCCGCCATGAGAAATGTTATCGCAATGATAGCCCCGCTGATCTCATGCATGGCTTCTTTAGTGGCTTTAAGCGGTGAAAGGTGTTTAATCTCCATTTTAGCATGTACCGCTTCGATAACAACAATGGCATCGTCGACCACCACTCCGATAGCCAGTACCAGCGCAAAGAGGGTGATGAGGTTCAGCGTAATTCCAAAAAACTGCATGAACACAAATGTTCCGATGAGCGATACCGGCACTGCAATGGCAGGGATCAGCGTAGAACGCCAGTCGCCAAGGAACAGGAAGACTACCAGCCCTACCAGAATGAATGCTTCTACCAGCGTATGGATTACCTTTTCTATCGAAGCATCCAGGAATTTGGAGACGTCATAACTGATCTCGTAATCAAGTCCTTTGGGGAAAGAGCTTTTTTTGATCTCCTCCATTTTTGACTTGATATCTTTAATTACCTGGCTGGCATTACTGCCGTATGATTGTTTTACGGTAATAGCCGCCGAAGCTCTTCCATTCAGGTTGGAGTAAATATCGTACATCGAGCTGCCGAATTCGATATTGGCGACATCTTTAAGACGTAAGATCTCGCCATTGGCACTGGACCGTAAGATGATGTTTTCGTATCCTTCTTTCGTGGTAAACCTTCCCGGGTACTTAAGTACATACTCAAACGACTGCGACCTTTTACCCAAACTTTCACCGGTTTTACCCGGCGAAGCTTCCAGACTTTGCTGGTTCAGCGCCTCAAGTACTTCATCGGCAGAGATCTTATAGGCCAGCATTTTGTCGGGTTTCAGCCAGATGCGCATGGCGTATTCCCGGTTTCCCAGGATATCGGCCACGCCGACACCATCTACACGTTTCAGCTCAGAAAGTACGTTGATATCGGCAAAGTTGAAGAGGAACTTCTGATCCATATGAGGGTCTTTGCTGTAAAGGTTGATGTACATCAGCATGTTCGATTCCTCACGGGTGATCTTAACCCCCTCGCGTACTACCAGCGGCGGCAGTTTATTAACGACCGAAGCAACTCTGTTCTGGATATTTACGGAAGCCTGGTTCGGGTCAGTGCCCAGGTTAAATACGACTTGTATAGTGGCCTCGCCGTCATTTCCGGCATCTGAAGCCATGTACTTCATTCCGGGCACGCCGTTGATCGCTCTTTCGAGCGGAATGATCACTGATTTGATCATGAGCTCGCCGTTGGCACCCGGGTATTCTGCAGTGATGTTCACCTTTGGCGGTGATATGGAAGGGAATTGTGTTACCGGTAAATGGGTCATGGCCAGAACCCCCAGGAACACTATGATAAGCGATATAACTATAGAAAGGACCGGCCTTTGTATGAATTTGTCAAACATTGATTTTCTTGTTTAGAGTGGGACCACTATTCGGCTCTTAACTGCAGATGCGAGATTACTTCTGCCGGTGCCAGGTATTCGTACCTGATCTTATCGTCTTCTTTTACCTTTTGCACGCCTTCGAGTAGGATCTTGTCGTTTTCTGAAAGGCCCTTATCGATGACATAGACATCTGGCATTTCGCCCCTTATGCTGATGTTTCTCGACCTCACTACATTATCCTTGCCAACTACGAAAACGTAGATCTTGTCCTGGATCTCATAAGTGGCTTTCTGCGGAATAATCAGTGCGTTCCTGAGCGGAACAGTCATTTGTACCTTGCCTGTCTCTCCGTTTTTCAGAAGTTTTTCAAGATTGGCAAACCTTGCCCTGAAGGCGATGTTGCCCGTTTCGCTGTCGAATTCACTTTCGATGGTTTCCACTTCTCCCTTGTATTTCAGAAGCTGGTTATTTGCCAGGAGCAGGCTCACCTTATTACTTCCGCGTGCCTTGATATTGGTTTCATAATCGAGGTATTCGGGTTCAGAAACATTGAAATAGGCAAAAACCTGGCTATTGTCAGACAGGCTGGTAAGCAATTCGCCTTCGTCGATCAGGCTGCCCTGCTTTTTAGGAATACGGTCTATGGTGCCGTTAAAGGGAGCCCTGATCTCTGTAAACGAGAGATGAAGTTTGGCGAGCGACATTTCGGCTTTTGCCTGATCAAGTTTGGCCTGTGCCATTGCCTGTTCGTTTTTCGAGATGATATTTTTATCGGCCAGCGTTCTGGTATTCTGCAGTTCTATCTCTGCCGCTTTAGCTTCGGCCTGTGCTTTTAACAACTCGACCTCATACATTTTAGGCATGATCCTGAATAAAAGCTGTCCGGCCTTTACAGACTGGCCTTCGTCGACATAAATATTCTGCAGGTATCCTTTTTCCTGCCCCCTGATCTCTATGTTCCGTACAGACCTGATCTGCGAAACATATTCCTTGGTAAATGAGGTGTCAATTTTTAAGGCGCTGGTAACCGTATACCTGCCTTCTTCTTCTTTTTCCTGTTTTTTGGATGTACAGCTTATATGGCACAATACTGCACATAAGCCCATGAGCATTACAATTCTCTTCATAATATGATGTTGTTGTTGATTTGATAATTCGGAATAAGAGATTCCGCTGAAGGAAAAATGCCTGCTTTACGAAGTATGAAACCAGTATTATGGATATAACAGGAGTATAGCTGTACTAAACTTTAATCTATATTCATAAATCATACCCGCGGTAAAGAGGCATGTAAATGATCATAATCTTAAAACTCTTTGCAGAATGTATTTATAGGAGGATATATAAGATAAATGCCAGCAGAACGGCAGGCGGTTTTTTAAGTAACCGGCAATGAAAAACAGAAAAGAGGCGTAGGCAATCGTCAGGATGCATTCTGACAGCAGCACATATTTCCGGCCGAAAGAAATGTCGTCAACCTCGTTCTCGAGACTGATAAGGTCCTCTTTTTTGCCGGGAAGTTTCTTGCTTTTAATGCGGGAAGAGTGCAGCCCTGTTTTTTCTGCTTTCACCTGATGCGATTTGCCGGCCAAATGAGCAGAGGAGCAGCGTGTTTTATGGGTATGAGTTTCCGCATATGCATGATCATAGCCGTTTAACAGGAAAAAACAGAAGGATAATAAGAATAACAGGAATCTCATACCGGGCAGCAAAAATAGTATCTGTTATGAATTTACCGCATGCTTAACATTTTTTAACAGTCAGAGTTTTGTCAATTTAGTCGGGGGTATTCCGACTAACACAGGTCAATTAATAAGAAGGAAAGATGTTTATTGGAGAAAGGGCCCGTTACAGTAATAAATTTAAACGATTTTAAATATGCCGGCGGAGTACCTAAGGAATAATGTAACTTTTTATTGTAAAAAGCGAATACAGCATTTCTATCAAATTGGAAATGAAAAGAATAGTGTGTGTAAGCAGGGGTTTTGCCCTGGTGTCCCTTGAATTGCTACTTCGAAAACTTAATCTCTTCGTAGGGAAATACTCCATCGTTTTTAAGGCAGGTTTTGCTTTTACCTTTATATTGTTAAGTATAACGGCGAAATCGCAAACCTGGCAGGCGGCAGGGCCAAATTCCGGTCTGATATGGGGTGCTCCAAATGTAGCAGGAGTTGGTACGACGACGGATAATAGTGGTACTCCTTATATATTTTATGGTACCTCTGACCCTAATAATCTTCTATGGACAGGGCGGGTCCAGAAATTTAACGGCACATATTGGGAAAATGTTGGATCTCAGCCTGTTGGTACTCCAAGTGTATCTTACCTGAAGAGCTCGGCAATCACATTTAATCCGGTCAATAACCGACCATATATAGCGTACTGGAACAGGTTTGGAAATGGTAATCCTTTCTACGAGGTCAAGTGGTATGATGGTGTAAACTGGGTATCTCTCCCTACAATATATCCAGGTACGAATGCCGGAATGATATCAATAGCGATCGGAGCAAATGGTATTATTTATGTAGCATACAGGGATACTTATCTAAAGATTAAAAGATTTGATGGTTGGAACTGGGTGGACGCAGGGCAAGCAAATGTATCTGAATCATCGGTGCAGTATAACTCCTTCCATATTGAAATCGATAAAAACAATGTACCATTTATAGCCTATGAAAATGAGTCAGGCACTTTGTCACGAAAAATTATTGTCAAAAAGTTAAATAACAATTATTGGGAACAAGTTGGTGATATTGCCAGTGGTACCGATTACGCTTATGCATCGAAGATTGAATTTGATCCAACGTCCAATGTCCCTTACGTAATCTATAATTCCAATCAGGCTACAAGAGTTAAAAAATTTAATGGCAGTATATGGGAGTCAGTTGGAGATAGTTTTACCGGCTATTCCGAAAACCCTGGCCGATTGATTTTTAACGGAGGTAAAATTTATTTACTGCACAATCAGAGCAACTCTCTGAATTTTAGGAAACTTAATGGTACAACCTGGGACCTCGTAGGGAATGGAAACTTTGCTTCTGCCAGTGCCATTTACGATCTGGTGGTTTCCAATAACCGGGCGTATGCTGTTTATGCAGAAAAGAATTCTCCGTATAATTTTTATGGCAAATGGCTCGATCTTTCCGCCAATATTACATCAGTTGCCCCGATATTTAATACCTCAGGCGATTATAAATATGTCGATTATCAGGTCAATTTCGATCAGCCTGTAACTGGTATTAATGCCGGTAATTTTGATTTTAATTATACCGGCGGCACTGCACCGGTATATGCTTATGCCTGGCCTAACGGGAACAGCTGGACCGTGAGGGTAAAAGTAAATGGCAACACGCGAATCGGGCTTAGAATGATCAACAGTACAGGATTGAATCCATCAGTGAGCAGCCTCCCTTATTATAATGCTGCTGCCGATTATTACATCCTTAAGGCTCCGGTTATTACCTCTTTTTCACCCGAAACCGGTGGAACCGGAACTGCTGTTACCATCAGCGGAAATTACTTTAATACAGCAAATAAAGATAATAACACAGTATGGTTCGGGGCTACACGGGCTGCAGTACAATCGGCCAGTGCTACCCAATTGGTAGTTACAGTACCTGCCGGAGCCGATTACCGTAATATCTCAGTGCACGATAAGATCAGCAACCTCAGCGGAGTTTCGGCAAAACCCTTCATTCCCACGCGTACCAGGCCGCAGATGCTTTTTGGCAGACAGGAATATACTGTTTTGAGCAAGCCTCTGAGTACGCTCACACGCGATTTTAACGGCGATGGCAAACCAGACGTCGCCATAATGTGGGAAAACAACCCGGGTATAACCGTATACAAAAACAATACAACAGCCGGCAGTCCGATATCGGCAGCTAATTTTTCGGAAGGCTACTGGGATAACTTAGGGGCCAATATTACCGCCATGGCCACCGGAGATATCGACGGCGACGGACTTCAGGATATGGTGGTAACCCGTGCAGACGGCAATATCACCGTACTCAGGAATACATCGACGGCAAGTGTCTTCAGCTTCGCTAAAACGACTATCGCGGTTGATGCGGATCCTGTCGGAATTGCACTCGCCGATCTGAATGAAGACGGGCGGCTGGATATCGTTACAGGCCATAACAGCAGTAATAAAGTAGATTACCTGTTAAACAGAAGTACTACAGGAAACGTAAATTTCCTGTTTGGCGGCTCTGCCGACCTGCCCTCCGGGGCTTATGCACGGTATCTGGCAGCAGAGGATCTTAACGGTGACGGAAAAGCAGATATCGTGGTGGCTAATATGGTCGGCCCGGATCCTACTATCTCTATCTTCAGGAATACCGGAGAGTATGGAGTCGCTTATTTTACAACAGCCGAAAGATTTAATATAGTCTGCGGTGGCGGGCCACGCGGCCTTAAGGTCGCGGATGTAGATGGAGACGGAAAAAAGGATATCCTGGTTACCAGTGAACAAATGGCTGTTCTGTCGATCTTCCGAAATGTGATCAGTCAAACCGGAAGCAATGTAACTATGAGTGCTGCCTCATTTTCAAGAACGGACATAGGCTCATCGTACTCTCCGCGTTCCATAGCAATCGGCGACCTGGATGGCGATGGAAAAACAGATCTTGCCGTTGCCAACTGGGGGACGAATTCGGTTATGCTGCTGAGGTCTACCAACGTGGTAGCCGGGCAGCCTATAACCAGCGCCTCATTCACGAAAACGGTTGTAACCGCTCCGAACGCTTATACGCCTACCGAGGTTGTTGCCACAGACCTGAACGGGGATAATACTGCCGATCTGGTCATGACCAACTACAACCAGCATTTGGTGGGAACGAATGCAGGTAACTGGATGATCCTTCCAAATGATCTGCCTGTTCCGCCTGCTAACTTTACAGCTACTTCGGGCAATACGTTTATTGATCTCGCCTGGAATGCCGTGACCTTAACCGGAGTTACAGGATATAAGGTATACTACGGAACAGACAATACAACCCCTACGCTGCTGACGACTATTACTAACCCTGCTACACTGACTTACAAACATGAGGGACTTGCAGAAGGGACTTATTATTATAAGATTTTAGCCACCTATACCGGAGGTTTGGAAAGTGATTTATCAGCTGCGGTTAATGCAACGACAGATACTACCATCCCGACACTTACCATCAGCGGACAATCTCTTACAAATGCATCGGGAACAAACCTGACGTTTGACTTTAGTGAAGCTGTGAAAAATTTCGATGCGGCAGATATAACTGTCAGCGGTGGAACTGCGGCTTCTTTTACTAAAGTGAACGACCTGCAATATACTGTAGCACTAAGTTATACCACCGGCAGTCAGCAGGCAACTGTTACCGTTGCCGCAGGCGCTTATGCCGATTTAAAGGATAACGCGAATACAGCTGTGGCAAGTAAAGTAATCAGTAAAATTGCTGTAGGTATTGATGCCACCAGCATTGATGAACATCTTCCTGCCGCTTCTTTAGCCGGCACGCTGAGCAGCAGTCCGAATCCGGACAATGTTCCTGTAATATTTACCCTGGTAACCGGCAGCGGTGCAGAAGACAATAGTTATTTCAATATTGTCAACGGTGTGGAACTTCGTTCTGCCGCTTCTTTTAATTATAGCGATCCGTTACATGCCCCGTCCTATAATATCCGTGTTCGCGCAACTGGTGCAACGCCCGATGTATATACTGAGAAAGCGCTGACGATCACTATTAATGACAGGACAGCGCCGGTTGCCAATGCCATAGAATTAAAGAATGCAGTAAATACCAACGCTTCATCTTTAATATATAAAGTAACTTTTTCTGAACCGGTAGTCGGTGTAAATGCAGGATCATTTAACCCTATGACGGTTTCCGGGGCACTTACTACAGGTGTAATTACAGTAAACCCTGTATCCTCTACGGTTTACGAGGTAACGGTTCCTGATGTCGATGGCGACGGCGAATTACGCCTGGATCTGAAAATTGCAGGAACAGGAATTACCGACCTTGCCGGCAATGTTATAAACGGCGGATACATAACGGGAGGAACTTACTCTGTTGACCAGACTTTACCGGTAATAACAGATATTGCAATTACTTCTGCTAATACGAATCCATCTGCGGCAAAAACAGGGGATAAATTAACGCTTAGTTTTAATACCTCTGAAACGGTAGCAATACCGCTTATCACGATAGCCGGAAAAACAGTAAGCCAGATTACGAATACAGGCGGAAATGCCTGGAAGGCGGAGTATACGCTGGATGGTTCGGAGAGTGAAGGCCTCATCGGCTACAGCATAAATGTCGCAGACGGCGCACAGAACGGAGCGGCAGATTCGTCTGTCAGCACAATTACTTATGATCGCAGCATTCCCCTAAGGCCGCAGACCGGCGCCGTATCAGGGCTAAATGCAGCTGGTTATACACAAGATAATACACCAACTCTAAACGGAACAGCTGAGGCAAACTCCAAACTGAAGATATTTATTAATGCTGCAGAACAGGCAGATATCAGTGCTGATGGAAGCGGCAACTGGACATATACTTTCTCTTCGGATCTTACAGACGGAAGTTATGCAATAACCGTCATATCTTCTGACAGTGCCGGGAATGAGAGCCTGTTAAGCGAGCCGCTGTCTTTTATTATAGATACACAGCGTCCCTCGTCTGTGTTTCAGAGTAATATGCTTCCGAACGGGTATACAAATGACAATACGCCAACCTACAATGGTACTACAGAACCAGGAGCACAGATTGTAGTCGTCATAGGCGGAACTACTTATGGCCCGGTTACGGCAGATGTTGACGGCAAATGGGAAATAACCATCAGCCCGGCGCTAAGCGACAATAGTTACGAAGTAAAAGTGATCGTGACCGACAGATCGGGAAATATCAGCGAAAGCACGCCTTCGGTTATGATGGTAGATACTGCTGATCCGGCAACACCGGCGCAGCTGACTATCCCGGCAAACGGTGAAAGTAATGACAATAC
>Ga0265780_10002430_pt1 | contig 25236 bp, 37 predicted proteins | sample P1T30metagenome_FD_192432 | JGI IMG/M metagenome (GOLD analysis project Ga0265780, IMG submission 192432) | Plant litter microbial communities from East Loma Ridge, Irvine, California - P1 T30 | ecosystem: Environmental > Terrestrial > Plant litter > Unclassified | place: USA: California... | reverse complement strand
GAGCGGTAGGGATGGCGAGAAGGAGTAGTGAGATAAAGGCCGACTTCATTGTTGACCAGTATCAAACGTATATAATCGGTGGTATTGAAACAAAAAGGAGGTTGGAACGTTGACAACCTGCACTTGGAATTGGATCGAGTGGTGTTGATTGATGTCGATAGTGTTGATTATCTGCAAAGGAGCGTAGTTGGAAAGAGTGTGTCGTTCGGCGATGGAGATCGTCGTTACGGGGTAGATTGATTGCGAGTGTGGTAAAGGAATGTGATACAGTAAGTGGATAGTGCTGCTAATGATGTTAAGACAAAGAGGTCCAAGCTGTGAATTGGTGTATGCGAAAACGGGGTCTGTCTTTGTTTCATCCTACAAAGGAAAGGCACCCCTCGCATTGCAAGCCTAACTATCCCTTTGAGCTATATCCTCACTTGTTACTGCATTTAGCCCTACTCCCACCCCCCAGTTCGTCATCGCCCTTGATCTCTGTGCACGCTTTCCCCCTTGTTGACTCTTTGTCGTCTTTTATTGAGACCATCGGATGGAACATGTTTGTTTTGTTTACTTCGCGACGCAAACAACATTAGACCCTGGATTCTCCTGTATTCAGGCACATTATCAAAGCCACCCGCGTCCACCTCATATTCAGTGTCCCGTGTTCCCGGCGCCACTTCGGGCTCGTACTCGATTGACATTGACTGCATATAACCCATATACTCTGTACTTTACGATCTACATTTCTACATTCTGCTACCATGCACATGGGCGTCCTGCGGCCACTCTCAAGCCTCTCCAAAAACAATCTTACACCTGTTGAACCACCTAGATCCAGCTAATACGCATACAATAACCTGACATCCGCATTCTCCCGCTTCAACTGCTTGTTCTTGGCCTGCAGCCAGAATCTCATGACCCAGACAAGGGCAATAACAGCGACGACGAAAGCGGCATTGGTGACCATCGCGATGAGGTATTTGGGAGCGTCACTCTTGGGATAGAGGTATGGAGTGTAAATGAAGGAAGCCATCGACACTGTATTGATGATTGACAATGCTGCTGCCTTCTTCTCGGGCGTTTGACCACAGGTTGCGGCACACCACCCGATGATGATCGAATTTCCGGCGTAGGCACCAGTGGCGAACAGGAAACAAGCGATGTATCGGGCGGCGGTGTTCAGAGTGGCGGCGGCCATGATGAATCCGATGGCTGCGACTGCCATGGCAGCCGAGATATGGAAGGTCTTCTCGTTGTGTCGACCAGAAGACCATCCGAGGTAGATAGCGAAAGCCCCAGCGACCAGGTATGGAGGACACGTCGAAATACATCAGCCCAGGTATCAATCAAAATAAAAGGGATAAGATAGCTTACCATGACAAGGGTGAGCGTGGTGGAGTAGCCAAGAGTCCTGACCACAGTAGGGAAGAAGCTGTTGAACCCACAGGCAGCCCTGACTGGTCAGCGTTCCGACAGGAGACAGGTATGTGTACGTACATGTGAAGCGTTTGGAAGAGAACGAAAAGCCCGAGCCTGGGGTCGGTGAGGGCCTGCTTGAAGCCAGCGATAGCCCCTCGACTCTCTTGTAAACCGACGGTGTCTCTTTCCATTCTCGAATGTGCAAGTAACCTTTGATCTTCAGTAAGCCAGCGGGTGGTAAGTGGATGATCGGGAAGCATGAAGATCGCAGCGATAGCGACTGCTACTGTCACGATACCTACTTGTCAGCCCCGATCTACATCGGTGTACGACGAGCTCACCTAGAATGATGAAGAGCCATCGCCAACCTTCGAGTCCTTGGGCTCCACCGAGAGTCGCGAAAGTTGCGGCGGCAATCAGACCGCTGAAAGAGGTGGCGAGGATATTGGCAGAATACAATACACCGATTCGAAGGGCAATCTCCTTTCGGGTGTAGAACAGGGATAAGAGGTAGATTGCGCCTGGGTAGAAAGGGGCCTCGGTAATACCAAGCAATGTCCTGACGACGTAGAGTTGAGTGTGGTTCTGGACCGCACCGGTACAAGCTGAAACGGCAGCCCAGGCGAGCATCCATGAAGCCATCCAGATCGAAGGTCGAACCTTTTTGCTCGACATGATCAAATTACTCGGGATCTGCATGGAGGTGTAACCTGCATACAAGATCGAGACGGCGACGTTGAACTGGTTTCCAGTAAGACCTAGATCATCTTCGAGACCGTCCAATCGGGCGTTGGCGATGGCATTCTGATCCGTCTTATTCTACTCATCAGCTCTGGTGGAGGGGAGTTGGAGAGTAAAACATACCATGTAGTACATGCACCAGATGATGGGCAGGATATGCAAGTCTAACCTCCTGACTAGAGCCTTCTCCTCAGGGGAATAAGTGGTACCAGTACCAAAGTGATCGACTTCTTGAGCATCTACATCGCCCTTCTTCATATCCGCTTCATGATCGAAGTTCATGTCGACGTTCTCGACCTGGTTCTCGTATTGCTTCACCGACTCCATCGATTCCCGCCTGGCGGGTGCTGGTTGAGTTTGAGCAGGCATTTTGTGATGCGGGGTGAGGGGAACAAATCAGGTGGGGCCGATGGGGCTTTATATCATAAGAGCTCTTCATGGTTGGTCACCCACCTAGGAACACTCCCAACTCCGGATTCCAGGGATCAATGACCATATCTTACCAAGGTTTTCCCGTGCGGCATTTGGTAGGTAGAGGTGAGAAGTGAGAGGATTCAAGGTGACATGTCGATATGTCAGGAGACCTGCCAAGACAGCCTGTGGTTAATTTGAGACGTGATCAATGGGGCTGATAGCTGGATTGTCGGCAGGCAGGCGCGGAATGAGAGCATGGACTTTACGCCAAGCGGCCCCTGTGAGCGGATGATACTCGGGCCGTCTTTGTTCTTTTAGTTCGGATTGGAAATAGATTGGAGTCGATTTGATAGAGAACAGCCTGAAGTGGTAATACCCATGCACAATCGAGGAGCTATCTGGCATCTTGAACAATTCATCTGGCATTTTAAAGCAATCGTCTGGCATTTTGCGGTCTGGCAACGATGGTCATTTATATGATATGTTTGTGAGCTGACAAATCGCTTCCGACCCTGGTGTGAGGTACGAGCTGTTCAGGACTCAACCCGAGCTCACTGCGGGCAATTTTCCCCGGCTGAGAAGCTCTATGCTTTTACTGGCATAGCCTGCTAGACCCGAGACTGCGTCAGTAACGAGACGCAACTGAGTGGAGGTGGCTCACGACTGTTGGCCTCCAACAGGCCTTGGTAGGGGAATCACCGACCTTTTGAGCTATGTTACCCTAAATGCTCCTCCATCATGACTCCGTGTACCAGTAGTGTCGTTCCGTTCGCGGGACCGCACGTTCTATATGCATGGCTCCGTGATAGATATAAAGCAGTCGTCTGCTGGAGTGATGTGGTGGTGCCCGCGAGTGAGTCACCGAGTTGAGTTGAGTCACGTGGTTCGTGCCTGAGTCTTCAAAAGTTGGTTCTAGCTCACTCTCACACTACACTTGAGCTTAGATACCCCTAATTTCGGAGCAGATACAGCATGTCTCAACGAGCGTCAAGTAGCAAGAGACGGCGATCAGAGGCCAAGGCCGATCAGCATGTAGAAGCTGAAGAGCTGCGCTCGAAAGTTCAACGTAAAGACAAGAGATCAAAATCTTCACGATTCAACATCCCTTCTGATGCGCTCAATTGGAAACCGGTCAAGACAGCGCCTATGGGTGGATTCAGTGATGCAGGGGGTATGATGATGTTTGAAGAGCTGGATGGGGTGGATGTACACTGGGAAGAGGGATTGAATGGACAGAAAGTTGCTAAATTCATGGTATGTTCGTTCTTTCTGTTTCAGCTGAGCTGACGAGACAGCCAAAGGAACCCGTTGAGGAGGTCACTGAAACCGTGTCTAATAAGAAGACTAGGAAGGACAAGGGCAAGAATAAGGTCGCTGCACCCAAGACAGCAGAATCATCTGACGAAGAAGAGGAGGCGGAGGACAGTCCAGCATCAGAGGATGAGGAAGAAGAGGAGTTTCCCACATTCGCCGGCTTCGACGAGGAAGACCTGAATGAGGAGGACGAAGACGTAGAAGCTGAAGTCGAGTCTGAGCCCGAGTTTGATGGTACGTCGCTTTACCTCCGCCGAAGGGATCTGATGATTAGATGACGAGTTGGCTGCATGGGGCGAGATCAAATTGCATACCGCCTTAAAGAAGGCTTTGGTATCTTTGGAATTCCAGAAACCGACAGATATCCAGAAGAGGTCATTACCGCTTGCCCTAGACGGGCGTGATATCGTCGGTGTAGCCGAGACTGTAAGCTATTCGACGTCGAAAGTGCAAGATCTGATAATCTAGGGATCCGGTAAAACTCTCGCATACTCTCTTCCCATCCTATCCCATATTCTCCGATCACCACCCCCAACTGCCGGTCACAAACGACCGTTGTCAGCTTTGATCCTCTGCCCTACTCGAGAACTTGCGATACAAGTCGTCGACCACCTCAACAAAGTCGTAGCTCAGGCCGTCGAGCCAACAAAGGGTCCACCTAGGATCAGTATTGGGAGTGTTGTCGGTGGGCTTAGTGCTCAGAAACAGAAAAGGATCGTCGAAAGAGGCTGTGATATCCTCGTTGCTACCCCTGGTCGTCTTTGGGATTTAATGAAATCAGTACGTCGCAGATCCCTTTCTGTGGAGTATGGCTGATACTCAGGACGAGGAGCTATCAGCAAGCGTTCGTGGGATGCGATTCCTATGTATCGATGAGGCCGATCGTATGATTGAGAACGGTCACTTCGCAGAATTGGAGAACATTGTCAGGCTAACTGAGCGTCAACCTCAGTAAGCTAGTTAGGGAAAACGGCCTATTGAAGCTGACAAGCAGGGCAACGGGTCCAGATGAGGATGATCCGGTATTCGCCAACGCGGCCAATGTCCTCTCCGATACGGAGGCCAGGGAGGACATGCAGACTTTCGTCTTTTCAGCTACCCTATCGAAAGATTTACAGAACAACTTGAAGCGAAAACAGCGGGCTCCCAAGAAAGGGTCCAAGAAAGCTACTGCCTTGGGTGAGTCCCTTATGATACAGCTGAATGGACGCTGACATCTCCAGAGGACTTGGTGGAGCGGCTTGATTTCCGAGACGCAGCGCCAGAAGTCATTGATCTCAGTCCTGAGGGTGGTGTCGTCAAGATGCTCAAGGAGAGTATGATTGATTGTGTTATGAGTGACAAGGTAAGCCTGTCCAGGCTGAGTGAATGAACTTCAAGCTGATTGGGTAGGACCTGTACCTGTACTACTTCTTACTCCGATATCCTGGTCGATCATTAGTATTCGTGGGTTCCATCGACGGTATCAGGCGTCTTATGCCTCTATTTGAGGTTCTGCAAATGCCTGTCTTCCCCCTTCACTCGCAGCTACAACAGAGACAACGTCTGAAGAATCTCGATCGGTACACTTGCTGGCTCTCATTTCAGCTCAAAGCTGATGATTAGATTCAAGTCATCAAAGAACGGTGTCTTGATCGCCACGGACGTGGCTGCTCGTGGTCTCGATATCCCCCTTGTGGAGCATGTCGTCCACTTCAATCTTCCTCGAACTGCAGACGCATATATCCATCGATCAGGTCGTACTGCCCGAGCTCAAAAGCCCGGTTTCGCCTTGTTGCTTTGCTCAGCCGAGGAGAAGGGAACTCAGAGGGCTTTGATGAAGTCGCTTGGTAGAAGTACGTACACTCGGGTCTAGTCCATTGATGCTGCGCTGATCAGCAGCCCTTGATATGCCTGAACTACCCATCGAATCTGGGTTCTTGCCAAAGCTGAAAGAGCGCCTAGCACTCGCTAAGGAGATTGAGAAAGCTCAGCACGTGGTGAAAAAGGAGAATCATGACAAGAATTGGTTAAAGGAAGCTGCTGAGGCTATGGATGTCGATATTGACCCTTCACTGTAGTCCTTCCTTCTCTCCTTGTGAACCGTATTGACCTGACTCTTAGGCTGTCCGATCCGGAAGATACCGACCTACCATTCCACACCAAGGGCAGACCATCTTCAAGGCGTACTGTGAAAGCAGAGGGTCTCAAAGCCGAACTCAAGACCCTACTCAAAGAACCATTAGTGGCCAGGGGAGTATCTGCCAAATACCCAACATCAGGAAGTAAAGTCATCATTGATGATCTCCTAGCTGCAGCTGGTATGTTCGTTTCGTTGCGCAAATAGGGCAGTGATTGATCAGACAGGCCATGGGACATTGCTTGGTGCTCCTACGCTGAAAGCTCACGAGGAAGTACAGAAACCCAAAAAGAAGCTTTTCAAGAAAAAGCCAGTCAAGCCCAAGGCCACTGCCTAGATTATTCCATTCGTCATGCTTTTCGCTGTCAGACAGTCTGCTGCTTGTGATTCAGTAGCTAGCTTCCATGCTTTCATGCATGCACTTGTTCTAGAATCCGGCCAAGACGGGCTGTGCCACGTGTTGACGCGCTTCTCGTTCCTGCCGTTCACATTAAACCAAGTTGACAACTATACATACTTGAGACCACTTGTTCCACTACCATATCACCGCGAGAGCAATTGAAGCTCTCAACCCACGAGGAGATTACCGATCTCCGACCTCTTTCCATTCGCTTGGACCACCACTGCTCACCACTCGCAGTGACTGTTCAGCCGTTCGCGCCTGTTCTACCTTTTCACCCCACTCTACTGGACATAGCACTTTAGTGCTTGACAGTCTATCACCATGTGAGTTGTCATGATAGTGGAAGCATACTACTCTGCCCATTCCGCCAGCAGGACGACCCGCCATGGTCACTTCCGCGTGCTGCAGGACGAATGCTAATGTGCAGGAATTACGTTCAACTGGAGAAGCTTGGTGAGGGAACGTATGCGACCGTCTATAAGGTGAGTCTTGTTGTTCTAATCCAGGAATCACTTGAATTCGCGCCTCAGTGTCTCTGTATGATACAGTATCGCCCTGTAGTTGGTCCACAAAACTTGGACGAAGAGCAGGGCACCCGAAGGACTATACTGTTACCAGCACGAATATACTGACTGCTAGGGCCGATCACGGACGACCTCAGAGATCGTCGCTCTCAAAGAGATCCATCTAGATGCCGAGGAAGGTACACCCAGTACTGCTATTCGTGAAATCAGTCTGATGAAGGGTATGACTACATACTATATCTGGAAACGTGCTAATCAGATAGAATTGAAACATGTCAATATCGTTAGACTACATGATGTCATTCATACCGAATCAAAGCTGGTTCTCATCTTTGAGGTACGTAGTTATCAATGGGCTGAGATGCGGAGACTGATGGCAGTTCTGTGAACAGGATTTGAAGAAATACATGGATATTCACGGAGACCGATGCGCATTGGATCTCAACACTGTCAAGAACTTTACATATCAACTCCTCAACGTCAGTCCGGTCGTTCAATTTCTCAGGCGGTCGCTGATGTATAGGGAATCGCATTCTGTCACGACAACAGAGTATTGCACCGTGATCTGAAACCCCAGAATTTACTCATTAACCGAAGAGGTGAATTGAAGATTGGAGATTTCGGTCTCGCTCGAGCTTTTGGTGTGCCCGTCAATACCTTCAGTAATGAGGTATGTCTCACAGATCTGCGTGGATGATGACTGATCTCAGGTCGTAACGCTATGGTACCGAGCTCCTGATGTTCTACTGGGGTCCAGGACTTATAGCACAAGTATCGATTTATGGAGTGTCGGGTGCATGTGGGCTTTTTCTTGCCGATATTCGGAGATTCAAGCTAATGAGTAGCATGGCAGAGATGATCACTGGATATCCCTTATTCAGAGGACGAGATAATGCCGATCAATTGGTACAAATCATGAAGATTGTTGGAACACCTAGTAATGAGACTCTGGCTCAGATCAAACATGATTCGGTACGTAGTGACCAGGACATACGCGATGGTGGACTGACAAATAGCCCGAGATCCAGATCAAGACAGCCCTCGCTAGACATCCAAAGCAGCCGTTGCACGCTATCATCCCCAAGGCACCTCGTGATGGTCAGCTCAAGCTTTCGCACGGTGGAACAAGCTGACAATCCAGCCATCAGCCTACTCGAGGGTCTACTACAATTCGAGCCAAACCGTCGTTATGATGCTCATCAAGCCCTAACCCATCCATACTTTACTTCTGGACCTATCGCACCACCCACGATCCCAAACACCGTTTCATCCTCGACATCTTCCCTTGCCCTCCCACCTAGGGTCGCAGCACGAGCGTCCCAAGCTTCGGCAGCAGTTCAGGCTCAACAGCAGCAGCAATTGCAGCAACAGGCTTTGCAGCAGCAACAGCAACAATTGGCCCATGCTCAGGCGCAGATTCAAATGCAACAACAACAGCAAATGCAGCAACCAGGATATGGGGCGAATGGTCAACAGGATATGGCCAGGCTCAGTGCAGAGCAGCAGCAGTACTATGCCCAGCAGCGAGATCAGATGGCCAGAGATCAGCAACGTTTCGCCAATGGTAAGTATTTCCGTTTATTCTGAAAGGGTGTGGTCGCTGACAATGCAGATCCTGCCTATGCCGCTCAGTACCAAGCACAGCAACAAGCGCAGGCGCATGCGCAGCAGATGCAGATGGCCCAGGCTCAGGCTCAGCAGGCCCAGCAGGACCAACAGGTAAGCTGTCATCCTAGCGATTGGTTACAGATGCTAATCCAAACAGCAACAGCAGTACTACATGAACCCCGAGGGACGGTACTAGTGAGAAAGATAGATCAACGAGTATGTGACGGCTCAGATGTAACGACTTTTGGTAAGGGAGTAAAACAGAAATACGTATAGTGTCGATGTAACCCGGTGATTTGTGTCGTGATCTGTGACCTAAGTCGAGCTCTAGAAATTGTAGTCATACATGCGGTACAAGGCGATAATATAAAGAAACATAGAGTAATTACAGTGCGGTACCTCGCTCGAAACTGGATCGGATTCTATCAAGTCAGCTTGAGATCTCGCGACAGACGGTGAAACGTACTCTTTGGTGTATTTGTCGAAGTATCGAGCGACCTTCTTGTTGAAGACCTTGTTTCGCTCGTTGATATACGTGACTGGCTCGTTGCTGTCGTCCTTTGCCTTTCTCTTCTTCTTGCCGAGGCTACTAATCAGCTTGAACCCTCGGGATGATAAGTGTACATACTCCTGGTTGATCTTTGAAGACACCCGATCGAGAGCATCTTCACTAGGCTTGTGATCTCCGTAAGCAAGAGTGTCGGCTCCTCTGTATAGATCTTCAGCTGCTGTGAGACCTTTACTACTAGGTCCAGCAAGGGCGAGGGATTGATTGGTAGCGTTCGCAGCGACTAATGTACCGGGTGCAAGACCCATTGCTGATTCCTTGGCCCGTTGATATTGGAGTAAATCAGGTTTGGTAGTTTTGATATTTCTATTATACTTCTTGAATGCGTCGTCCTCGGCATCTATCATCAGCTATCATCTCGTGAATCACAGACGAATCAGCATACTGTGAAAGCTACTATCGGCCTTGGCCTTTTGTTCATCCATCTTTGCCTGCCATCTCTCATTCTCTTCGATCGACCATTCCCAATTCTTCTTCCTCTCCATATCAACCCCATCCTCCTCAGCTTCCGCTTTGAGACGTAATGTCTGGGCTAGCTTCTTCTGTTTTTCTAAACGAGCGAGTTCTTTAGCTGTAACCATTGATTTCTGATGATCCGCAATGAGATCGCGTCGATTGGCTGCTGTACTTTGGTTCTGAACGTCAGGTGTGCGATGCATAAAGGAGATCCTGTGTGACATACCATCCTGCCTCTTAGCTCTTTCATCTTTTCCATTCGCTCCTTCATCGATAGCTTCCCAGCGTCCTCAGACACCTCAGCTTCTGTCTCCTCCTCAGCTCCGGCTGATGCTAATGCCTCCTGACCTTCATCTTCATCCTCATCATTCTCATCGTCCTCGTTCACCGCGTCTACACTGTCCTCGGTACTAACGCTATCGGCTGTTTTGCTGGATCTTGAGCGCGAAGACCGCGATCCGCCAGGCGCAGGTGAAGCTGAAGGTGCCGCTGAGCGAGTTCCACGATCTTTAGCTGGCATTGCTATGTATGTATATGAGTGTGAGAGTAGACACTAGTAATGCTTGAATGGAACCCAGTGGCGGAGGAAGCATGCTTATGTAAGCACGTATAATGGGAGTTAGTGGCACTTTTCACTCTCATCCATCTTTCATCTGTACTTCATCCTGTTCACGCAGCCCAAGCAAACAAGAACGCAGACGTCGCCTACTGACTGACCTTCATCATACTCACATCGGCAACAGTACTTATGACGAGCCGAAGATATGCTGGAGGAGTCTACTACGACAGGGAGACATCCCGTAAGGATACCTAGATAGCTTCCTCCTTCTTTACCCATCTAATCTCTAGAAACTGCTTACAGGGGCTTGTCCCCTTCTTCAAGATCCTCTCACAGTACTCATATAGCTCCACATACCAGATCGTCGGCACCAGCATCAACTGCCACCAGTAGATCCAGCGAACGTCGAATGATGGGTATTATCGATATCGATGAAGACCAAGACGAGGATGGGGACGAATCCCAAGATGACGATGTGTCCGAAGAGGTCGATCAGCGAGAGACATCCATCTCAAGATCTGGATCCGTATACAGCCACTTCCGATCGCCCATACGAAGTCTATCACACCATCACTCAGAGTCCAATAAGTCGTCTACCCCTCGAACACAATCATCTAGTAATAGCGGAGGCCAGCGTATCGCTCAGCTCGAGAGACGACTACGAGATGCAGAAGGGCAGGTAGAGGTGGAGAAGAGAAACCGAGAAATGGCAGAGAGGGAAGTACGAGATCTCCAATCGAGCCTATACGCGCCCGTCGCAAAGGAGGAAACGAAGAGGAAGAGAAGATCGGGGGCGGATGACGATCTGGAAAGGTGTCTATTGCAATACGCCATCAAGAAGTCCAGAGTCGATCCTTTGCCCAATGATGATGATGATTTCGATGCGTATCTGCTACAATATGCAATCGCTGCATCGAATGGTATGTCTTTCAATTTCTGCTCACTTCGCTTTCTGGAGACAGCTCATTGTCATAGGTCACAATCTCGACAACACATCTCAAGCCGACAGAAGCTGTGGTGCGAGTCGTTCCTATTTCCGTGGCTCAACTTCCGCTGCAGTAGCAGGACCTCAGGGAGTCATTGCTCAAGGTAATTGGCCACGTCCATCGCGGTTTGCGATACCCTTCTGGAATTGTTTGTGACGCAATATTCCCGGCTAGCACTAACGACTAGCATCATCACCACCCACCAGAGCCGCCAGCAGGGACCAAGCGCAGAAGTCGCCTACGCGTTTATCTCGCAATCTCATCAATCGATCCAGCCGAGAACCCTCAATCACAGTTCTCTCTGTCTCTCGAATCAAGGCGTTCCTAGATTCCGGCCTAGAACGTCCTTATCAAATCGACAACCTTGAAACACTGGCCGATTGGTGGAAGGAGGATACGTTGGTAGGGTATGGGGTGAAGCAGAAATGGCTTTTGGCTCATGCGATTTCGGAGTGGTGGAAGGCTTTGAAGGACCACGTCCGACCAAACATCCATATGGAGGTTCAGGCGGACGTGAGCGCATGTATCGAGCAGATTTGCTGGTCTCAGGGAAGACGAGAAAGACATGCCAAGCTGCTAGCTTTGAGCGTTCATCCTGGTCTGTGTATCGAGGGGCAAGTCTACGATATGCAGTGAACGCGTCACCGAGATCTCGTGAGGCTTCGTCTCCAGTCGACATATTGAGTAGGTACGCTGACGCTTAGTATGAAGGGCATTCAAGAAGCTCGGGAATCAGGACAGTGAACGATGAATGTGTAATGCGAAAGGCAGCAATGGTGGGTACATCCGGCTAGATCGCGCCATATCCCTCATTGACCACAGCAGAAGCCGACCCAGGGCATGGTAAATCAGTATCTGTTCCAAGGGAATCTCAAGATACACTGTCATGCATATGGTATAGAATCCAATGACCAAAGCTCACATATCCCAAGACCGAGCACGATATCTACCCAGTAAACACCTGCCTGCTACGAAATTTCCCGATCACCGGCTCTCGACGGCTCTCGAAGACATCTGCGACTCCTATAGACCAAGAATGGGATCGTAAGGTCGCTTCTCTGGGACTGGTTCGCCAGATTGAGGAACATCAGTGTAGTCGTCCTCGACCAACAGAGGGCTGTCGATAGAACTGATGCCTGGAAATGTCAGCAATAGACCAGACTGGAGCCAAGGAACGAACCGATAGCAACACCTCCCTCGTCACTCTCCTTCCCTTTTGTCCTCAAAAGCGATCCAATCTTCTTGTTCAAGATCACCTTCTCATCTAGGTAGAGAATAGCGCCGTAGATCCCCAATTCACTGACCACCTCTGCCTTTCTTGGAACCATGTCTCCTCCCTTCAACAACCAATTGTGCAATCCCTCGGGAGTCTTGATCAATTCCATCAAGATGTACTGCTCGATCGCCGATGGAGTACCTGCTTTCACCTTTGTCTGAGCTAGTTCGTGTAGTTTGGGTGGAATGTCGCCTCGGTAGATATTGTTTCCTCCTCCTTCTCGTTGTGGCTTGAGGACGAATCGTTCCGATTCAGTCATGGCGAGGTTCCGACCTTCCTCACCCGCAGGTGTATGATCCATAGGCCACATTCCCATCCATGTCTCCCGCACTCGCACGACATCCGCATCGGTCAAGACCCCTCGTCCGGTACCAAATCCAGTATCAGGTCTCTTTGCGCCTAGCAAGAACTCTTCGAGGACGCCAGGTTCAGCCAAGACTTGTTGAACCTTTTTGCATCCAGCTAGTTGCATCGCCATCGAAGGACATTTGATAGCTGTGGATTTTTCGATCAATTCTCGGACTTCCCAGGGAGCGGGTCCTGCGTCCATCATATCTTCTGGTGCGTATCCAGCTCGGAAGTAGACGACAGCGACTTCCGACCAGCCATGAGCGTCGACCATTCCCGGTAGAAGTAGACGATTCTTGATTCTCTCGATACCCATTGGCTTGTGCTTGTCTTGCAGCTCTTTAAACGTTCTGCGTTCTAGCCTGATTCCGTGACTACTCGTCAGCTTGATCACAAACGATGAGCAAATACTCACCGAGACTGGAGCTCGAATTCGATCAGAGTCTGATCCCAGATATTCCTCTCTCCAGGTTGAACGACCATCAAGATGATAGCTTGCTTGTTCCCGTAAGCTCGCCAGGCGTGAGCAAGAGATTCCGCAACGCCATATAGGGCTTTTGGCGAAGCATAATTCCGCATGTCCTGCAGTAATGGATCGACTCCCCAGTAGCCACCAGTAGAGCTCGTCAAGTACCTATCATGAGCTCAGGCTCCAAGCAGTCTGACTTACCTATGAAGTTCGTTTGCTCGTTGGGACAGTGCCCCGAAAGACGAAGCGATAGTGTTGAATTCGACTTGACGGAGCTCGAGCGGCTTGCCTGCTTCCTGCTCATGGAGAAGATAATCTGATCGGAAGATACCAAGCTGTCGACTCTGTACATGAGCGAGCTCCTATCGATATCGAATGGACATACCGTGTTTGCCCTTCCACGCATCTTTTTAGCGTAATGGTACAGACGCGCCTGGAACGCATCCACAGGAGCAACCTTTTCCATGATCCTATCCATGAATGTCCAGTCGAGGGTCACACGCATGTAGAGGGCATTTAGAATATTCTGCAGTGAGTTGGCCTGTTGATATAGCCGACGAGGGAATGGGGTGGGGAAGAGAGATAGTGGGGCGGGTTGCGCTCGAATGGGAGGTAAGGAGGACGGCCGGTCCCTTGGATCCACATTATCGTCCACAGGGTGAGGTGGTACGAGTACGAAACTATGTGCCAAGGCCCAAGTTGTCGCTTTACGAGTAAGGTAGGCTATACGATCTTCATTGAGATTGGGAGGCCATTGTGGTAATTTGACGACTTTACTCTTGCCGGGTGCATGCTGACCTAGAGCTTCGAGTCGTAATTTGTCTTCGAGAGTTTGAGGTCTTGGAGAACCGTGCTTGACCGTGTCGAGGCGTTGGTCGAATCGGTCGGCTTGTCGTGGCGTTCCAGTACTTCGACCTGCGGTCTTGTCGTCAACGGGAACGTACGAGTTCCGCTTTGCTGTGCCGGGCATGATTGACTAAGCTATGTAAATACGCTAGTGGTACTATCTCCTCCTATCAGGCTAAATCGAGGTTATAATGAGCGATAAGAAGGTTGATGATCATACTCTTGACCCGCGTTGAAGATGATTCATAAGCTCGCCATATATCACGTGCCGCGGGGCAACATCCTCATTCCGAATTCCAGCAAAACTATTCTTACGACCTCGTTCTGACTAGTATAATCTTGACATGATGCTGCTGAGAGAATGAGCTTGACGAGTGTGCATGTAATACTACAACGTACTGAACCGTCAACTGAACAACCAGAAATCAAGAGAGCAAGGACAACTAAGCAAGACTATTCACTATTCAACTACTACTTGGAACCGATTACAACATTATCTCCACCACCTAGAAACCTTCCCCGTTCTCCGGCGACCAGCTATTACCATTCAAGCCCATGAGAGGCGTGAGCATTGGTTGTTGGTATGGCGAGACCGATGGCATAGGAAGTTGAGCGTTGGCATGACCGTGCTGTTGGAGGAAGCTGGTAAGAGCTGCTTTTCGCCATTGCTGGACTTGCTCCATACCGCCATTCCCACCTTGGGCGAGATTCATGTTCATGCCCATGCCCATATTTGTCGAGTGAGCTTGAGGTTGGATGGGGGCGACATGAGCCTGTTGAGGGAACATGGTAGCGATGAGAGACTGGGTGAAACCCTCGGCAGGGTTGTTACTACCAGCAGCAACGTTGGCGGGGAAAGCGGTATAGTGATGAGCGAGGTTCTGTTGATGTTGTCGGACTTGAGCTTGGTGTTGTTGGATCTGCTGCAGGAACAGAAGCTGTTGAGGTGTCCAAGGTTGAGCCGAGTTTTGTCGCTGAGGAATCGGTAGAGTAGGCTTGATATCCATACCGGCGCTTGAAGGTCGAGGCGCAGGAGGCGATGGAGTATGAGTGTACAAGCTTATCGGATCTGCTGTCGTAGGTGGAGTGAGCATGATGCTGTTTCCAAGATGCGAGGTACCCGGAGAATCGGTCGAGTCAGACATGAACGCACTAAATGGTAGTGGAGTGCTGTTGGACATGCTGGGAGTCGGGTTCTGATGATTGACAGAAGCGCTGAGCTGGTTGGCGAATTCGTGAGACCAGTTCATAGCTTGCAGGTTGACGGAAGCGTGAGAAGGTCGTTGAGGCTGAGCAAACATGGTCATGGGATCGATGTCGACAGAGTCTCGAGGGGTAAACAAACCGTTGGCAGTGGTCGTCGAAGGCATGGCAAAGACGGGCTCGACAGCCTCGGGCTCATCTTCTCCATCATCGTCACCACCCATGGAAGCAAAGTTGCCAAAGACTTCAGTCTCGACACTGCAAACTTGTTCCATCTCGTCATTCCAAGCGTGCTGCGTACCTTCTCTTCGACCAACGCCACTGGCTTTTCGCCACTCATTGACCTCGTCGAAGAGCTCATCACGCTCCTTGCAAAGCTCCTTCAGTAAGGTAGCAGCAAGTAGACGCTGCTCGCGTGCTTTGTTGACATGACCGATCGACCCGTTGACAATCGCCGACTTTGATGGTCGTCGGTGGTTGGCCAAAGAAGGGAGGAGTCGAGCAAGAGTCAAGAACTTGTTGTTGAGGCTCTCACGTCGAGCACGCTCGATGGCGTTATGCTGATGACGCTTCTCGGCAGTGTTGACTCGTTTTCGGGGTTTCGATTTAGGCTTGGCCGGGGCAGCCACTGCCGCAGCGACAGTCTGAAGAGGAGGAGAGGGGATGGGTTCAGAGAAAGGCGATGTTGACGACATGTTATATGATTTATTTCGTACAAATCGTTTTGTGTGAAAATTCGTTTGATTCGATTAATTAAGATATCGATAGGATACAAGTGTATTGTTTATGTTAACAACAAGGAGTCGTAGTATGTGTTTATTAAATTGATGTTGGTTTGGAATGGAATGGTCGTAGACTGAGCAAGGAAACAAGGGAGAAGTGCCGCGAGACGGATCTCAAACGTGCACAAGGGGGTCGGAGGGGTTTATCGGAACTGGTTTATGAAGCCAGCTTGAATATTGTTTTCTAGTCTAGTTCTTGAAGAAGCGAATCAATCAAGATCGAGTCGAGGTTGGTATATTAATGTATCGATGTGTGTATTGCGTATAATCTATTGATATAGTGCGGGCGTATTCGTATGGAGCAGAGATAAGAGCGCTGGATTGGGTCGCGAGACCTATTTGTCAGCAAGAGTTTACATAAAGATCTAGTTCGCCCTATGCATAGATAGCATTGCATGATCTGGACAACATGCACAATTCAAGAGGGCTGGAGGAGCGTGATGGACGTGTCGAGGGCTCGATGTCTCGATTCCAGACGGGAAACGCCTCATTACCGGGACATCCCGATAGAGAGATAAGGTGTCTTTTCGTCCCATTTCCCTCGACACAATGAACCTGTACGCCGCTCATATCGAGTCAGGCGCTCCAGCCAGTAGTACATAGCCGCGAGATAGACTCATACACCCGAGTAGGATGGAATGAATGTCCTAGGCCACTCAAAAGCACCACCGCTCCCACGAGATACCTCCTCCTTCCTGACCGATTCTCGCCCGGCCCAAGCCGAAGATTGAAAGACAACGACTTACAAGCAAGCGGTATCCGAATTCACAGCAAGTAAGGGGTGGTTCGAAGCGCCTAGAAAGACAGCTGTACTTGACTATGAACTACTCTGACAGATTGAATGATAGAGGAGATGGGTATCCACTGCTGCTGTATCTCATTCTCCCTTTGCTCCGTTGCCATCCTCTCACTCAAACGCACCTACCCTCTCCTTTAACCGTATACCCTTTGAAATTACTACAAAAAGTAATGTTCAACAGAGTTACACAAAAAGGGTTTCTTTTCCCTCATTTGAGTGTGTCCTGAAGGGTTCATTTGACATAAAAGTACCGATTACCCTTGCATGTTACTCCCTTTCATGGGGTAATTTACAGTTCCCCGCGATCTTTCTCGGAGATTATGGGCGTCTAGCGCCGTGCCTCTGGTCATACCCCATCTTGCCGGGAAACACGGCGCCACCAGATTGATTGTTTCGTACGCAGGGTAAAGCCGCCTCTCTCATGTGGGAGTGGGTTACACAACTGGTAAACTCCCGATGAGCAATAATAAGGGATTACGCCATCACAGCCCAAGTATCGCGAGATCACGGTCAGTGCAGAACAGCCAGCCGGTAGGCGGCATCTAAATGCCGTGTTAGATCATATGACACAAGACACGCAATGAGCTTGGGAGATCACGTCAAAAGGCGGTACAATATCACTAGTGATCGGGATTGCCGTCTAGCATACGCACTTTCCATCCAGACACGACAACGCCACGAACAGATGATGCAAGATTGCATCAAGATAAGCTATCTTCAGCAGATATGGTGCTGAGATACGACAATCTACAACCAAATGACGTCCACTTGGTAAGCCACGAAACCCTATCTAACTCTCCTACTGTACAAGTCTGGCCACTATCGCCTACAGGACTACATCAGCGTACTCATCTTGACACTCTTTCTGACGGCACTCGAAGACCCTTCGTGGAATTTGTACAATGCCCTGAATTTCTTTCTTATCTCCAAAACAACTGGTGACGCTGATAAGGTCAGCAAGTCACTCTTGACACCCGACCCGGCACGGAACATGTCAATACACTCACGTTCGCTATCGCCATTTTCGTCACCTAGCGTGATTGGGATCGGTTTAGATACAGCTCGACCGAAGAAATCCGTTGGTATCTAAAATAGGAGATAAGCCTGCGTCATAACCCATCTCAGTCGGGAACTCACGACCTCTTTCGTTTCTACCTTCTTCCCTTGCCTGACCATTAGCGTCATTCAGGTAGAGCATCACCAACGTCAGACGTACTTTGCAGCACCGTACATTCCTTGGAGCGACTCGCGAGTTCCCATAGCCTCCTTGCCATCGGCTTGACCTCGGCGCCTTGCTATCTCTGCATCCATCTGTCTATCAGCTTATCTCTGACATCAGAAGATAGTGGCATACAGCTTGAGCCACTAATTGACGAACTGCGAATCGCGACGCAGCGATATCATCCGCTCGCTTACCATCATATGTGACGAACACGTCGATGGGGCTGTTTGTCAGCTTGGCTCCGAGGTAGGGGCTGCGCGGTGTACGGTTCTAATCGCATCATAGGTTGTCCAGATTCACTCTTCTCAATCCAGAACTTGAGCCCGAGAGGGATCATCAGGTCGACCAGACGAGCCAGTACAGCCTTCTCGGCCGGCTTGACGATATTCGCATTGACCTGATTTTCAGCTTGGTCTCATCGGCGAGCTTCCCACGAGCTTACCGGTCTCAGAGGTGGCGAAATGATCCTCATCATATACGGCACCAGCTCCGTCATTATCGTCGTGGGGTTGAAGAGGGATCTCAGCACGGGCGGCACGAGAGCTTTGAGGGAAGTCCCAATCTCCTCATTAGCAGTTCTCGCCACATAAGCCTAGTATCAGCTACCACGTCAGATCCGGACTAGAGAACCCACTTCGTAATCCGATTTCGGCCACTCGACATGTTTGGTATTGTTCGCAGGTGAGGCCATATGAGTATACCAAGGAACGATTCCATAACTCATGAAACCCATCAATTCCCATTCCTGGCTCTCCCCCACTCGTCCCGCGAGACGATCATAAAACATGACCCAATCATGTAGTCTATCCACATTGCCCAGACTCTTGTCATTAGGTAGCAAATTCGGATAATGTTCCCATAAACCTTGAAGGACTTTATCATAGTCGCCACAAGCCTGGATCGCGAAGGCGAGCTTATCGACATAACGACCATCGTCTATCGCTTGTATCTTACGACGTTGCTTGGCGGCGACCGGGATCGTGAGAGTATTCCAGACTGTCTGGAGGGACGTTCCGGCATCTTTGAGACCGACGGAGGAGGATTTGAGAAGGTCTGATGTGACTATCGGTGATTTTGATTTGATAAACTGCACATCAGATGCCACCCTCATGAATCCAGTGGCAACCTACTTGAAGAGTATTGAGACAACTTCGAACGTCACCAGAAGTCATCTCGACCAGCTGAGTCAGTACTCGAAGGTCGGCTTCAAGTCCTTCTCGTTCACAAATCTCCCTAAGACGCTTGACCAGGAATTGCGCTTGAGGTTTCTTGAATCGAATGATTCGGGCATAAGGTCGTAGTGGCCGCAGAGACGTGGCGTATCTGCCTTCAGCAACCCGTCGTATGGGATTGTAACTCACAGATCGTTACAAATACAGATGATGGGACGACGAAGAGGTTTGGCAGGAGTGTTCGCTATATGTCAGTGCCGTCCATCGGACAGTCACAAGCAGCTCACTCTTCTTCCTCGCTGGAACATCCTGTATTAGTTTAATCAAACTCCGAACGAAGCTCTGGAGAGTCAGCGAGAACCAATGACAGAAAGATTCGACAAACCGCATCACCCCCTCCACTAGCTCCATCAATCTCATCAATGACGACACACGTCGGTTTCCCATCGCTGGCCAATCCAGATCCGGAGTCGATCGCATTCTTGATCCGAGTCGTTACGGTTGCAGCGGACCTATCGTCTGATGCGTTGATCTCGAGCGTTTTATAGCCTGCTTGTTGGGCTACGATATGGGCTAATGTTGTTTTACCATATCCCGGAGGACCGGACAATAGAATCACCTGACATCAGCATCGCTTCCTTTTCCCATGAAGATACGAACGTACCCTCTCTTTCGGTCTGTGTAGGTAATCGACCTAGAATTAGCCTGAACAGCATATAGAGACGTACGTATGGATCTTCCTCATCATCATTATCATTAAAACGTCGCTTCTTGACTGGATTCGCTCTTTTGAAAACACATTTATCCCATTCTTTCAACCACCCCATGACCTCACGATGTACCCTCTTTCTCGTCAGCTTCTTCATGAGTAAGGCTCGGGACATACATCTTCACCAAGCAGATCTGAGAATTTCTTTGGGCGATACTGATCAACCCACATGCCCCTTGTCTTACCCTTTCCCAAGGATTCTTTAGCTCGAGCTTCGGCATCATAACGGTTTTGAAGTCTACCCAGTCAGCTTCGGCGACTAAGTCAGGAGGAACTGACCTGATAGCTTCCTGTTGCGATTTCAATTCCTCAACCTCCGCAAGCAATTTATGTATGGGCACAGAAAGTAGTCCCGATCCTCCAACTCCTACACCCTTTCCATCCCGCTAATCTATCAGTTCCCAGTCTCCGATCAGATAGCAACACGTAGAAAGAACCTACAGGAATAGCTTTGGGAACAGGTTTAGCTCTTCTTCTGAAAATCACTTTCTTCCCCGAGGCAGTCTCTACTCGGAGAGGAGCGATCGATTCAATAGAAGCTGCAAAGTCGGACAACATCTTTAATTGTGGTTCTTCCGTGTAAACGTCTGGCGGAGGTGTACGAAAGCCAGGCGTGGGGCGTGAAGCTCAATATTAGCTGATGTTATCGAGGACAAGATAGGAGGGCTCACAAGAAGCAACAGGTTCCTCATCTGCATCATCAATATCCATCCCACCGAACACCCTACTCGAAGACTCGTTCTCCCGTTTCATGATCCCCTGAACCTCATCTTCAAAATCACTAGGTTCTTCATCGAAGTCGGGTGGAGGCTCATCGTCCTCATACTGGTACTGGTTCGGTCTATTATGACCGGTCCCGAACTGAGCGGCAGGCGGCTGTATATCCACATCCTCTGTGGAGGCGGGTGGTGTGGGAAAAAAGTCTAATAGACCGTTCGATTGGAAGATTGGTTTCTTCACTTGGTCCATTGCAAGATAAAGCCCTTCGACAACTTGTGCTTTGAGTATGCGGATGTCGTATGGAGCTAGTCTACTTGATCGTGAAAGGGAAGTAGCTGGTGGTAATGTGGTGCACGAAGTCAAGAAATCAAGTTTACGCGACGCGTTTGGTCAGGCACAGCTCATGTCTTCTCTATCATATGACTGCTTGCTCTACAATGCCTGCTACTCGAAGAGCCACATGTGCGTACCCAGCAGGCTTTGCTCTAGCGAGGAATTCGTTGCAACATACAACGCATATCAGATTGACTGTTCGTGGAAGTGCATGGATTGGGTTCAGAACTCGTACAGATCCGGCCTATCATGCCTCACAGACGCTCTGGGCGCTGGACCTTTATGACCATGCCCTTGCGCATGGCCTGGATTGTGTCCCTCATGCTGGTGGTCGTGCAAATGGCTATGACCATGTTGATGCCCATGCCCATGTCCAGCATTGAGAGAGTCCACAGATACAGCCGGCGCTTCCAATATTTGATCCTCTCCGAACCTCACCCTCGCCCTCTTCTCCTTCTTCTTCACCTGTACTTCTCCCCCGTCTACAGCCTCATTGTTCCCTGATGCAGCTTTTTCTACACCCTCAGCCCCCTCAACAGGAGCAGGAGCAGGGGCAATCAAAATCCTCCCGACTTCCGGCGTAGGTTCCGTTCGCCTCTCTCCTACTCCTCCATCGATACCCAAATGAACGGTCTCTATTCCCCATCTTTTCCTTCGCGCTCTGAACCCAAGGTTATTCTCACTTCCACCGCCTCCTGAAGAGAGACCGAGAAGAGATGAATATTTGATAGTTGGTGGCAGAAGGTGGGTGTGTGGGAAAGAATGCAGGGTGATTAGACCATGTAGAGGATGGAAGATCGGTTGTAACGTTGGGTCATCTATTTTATCAGTCACATAGTAGGCGAGGAAGACAGGAAGGAGGAGGCATACCGGCAAAGCCTTTGATTTCGAGACTAGCGTCCACAGCCCAGCTCAGGCGCTTAATACTCTCCTCATCTTGATTCCTGATAAAAGATGGAGGTAGGGTGATCATAGCGACGGCATTTCGACCCCTCACAAGCGATCTCAAACCGTGTAAGAATCGGTGAATCTCCTAGCATATTAGCCCAATATGCGGAGGTGTGGATAAAACATACATGTGAAGAAGGGTTTTCCCAATCTGCACTTCCTAATTCATTGATTATGATTTTCGTAGTCGTCTTTCCGTCTTGCTTGCTCAAGATCTCTTGTAGTGATGTTAGAGCTGAGCCAAGTTTGACCCAAGCCCTTGAAGATCCTGATGAGCCAGGGGTCGATTCTCCAGTATCGATATCGATGTATTGCAAACCCTTGACTTTTTCCGCTTGATCAATAATTGATTTTGGCAATGTAGTCGATAAATTTAATTGTCCAGTCTCCCCTGCCATATAAGCTGGGATTCCACCTCCTCAATGCGGATAGACATACCGATAGAAGTCCTGAACTTCTCCATTCCCCCATACCTCCATGCGATTTTACTACGATTATCCCCCCCTCCGTCCACTTCACCTTCACTACCGCTCTCATCTCCCTTACTACTTCCCTGACTCCGTTCATCGACCCACATACATCCCTTCACTAGGTCCCTACTGCTTCCATCCTCTCCTACTATGATGACATTTTCAGACGACAGAAAAGCCTGGGCCGTGAAATACCTAGCGATGAGTCGGGGCCATGTCGAGTGGAGGTCTGGCGAGAACACTAGGGACGTAGATGATGGAGGCAGGTGGAGGAGGTCATCAAGGGATGGCACTCCTGTCTTGATCAATGTAGGGAGAGGTGGCGGCGCAGTTGACGGGATTCGGCGGGTGAAGGACGGCATACTGATTGAGTGGAATGTTAATGATACAATAAATATCAGCCCGAATTTTGAAATATTCGGTCTAAATCACTTTCTACCTGCTTCTGGCTATTGCCTGTCTCTCAAACTCATGGCTAGTCGTCACAGCTGCATAAACTGGATGCAGGATACTGACTAATTGCTAAAGATACAAAAGTGCTATTTCCATCGATTCTATCCTGTACCATTACCCCAAGCATAGACACTTTGCGACATTACTTTTCATTTGAAACCCAGAAGATTCTGTCGTAACTCGTCACATGTCGTCTCAATCTCGAATCTAGAATCACCGGTCCTCCTTCCAAGCCCATTCGCTATCTGGCTCATCCTGTAGCATAGCAGAGTCCCCACTATACGAGGCATCATCCGTTACACTAGCCAAATCGAGATCCTCTGTTTTCTTTGATGTTCGACCATTGGCAGCAGTATTCCCATTAGTCTGAAGTATCCAGTCTTGACTATCCCTTTGGTAAGGCGGGGGAGGAAGGTGTGGTTCTCCTTCGCTTCCACTCGCGCTGTCCTGCCGACGACGGACCGTAAGAGGTAATTGTGAAGCTTCACTGGCTGTACGACGTCGGTTGGAAGTAGGGGTAGGTTGGAACATTGCCGGAACAAAGTAGAGTAAACCTTGGCGTCTTCGACCGCGTGACGAGAGTAGAGTGGCGGGAGCAGTGAGAATGAGGTTTCCAGCTCGCTTGAATGCATTCGAGATATCGCCTCCGGAAAGCTGATTTTGATCGATCTGGAAAGGGTTCTCGGGTGAATGAGGGGGTGACGACAAAGGCAAGACAGAACCGAGAAGTTGGTACCCAGGGCCAGGTGACGATTTTCGGTTGGTCATGCGTTGATATATCATCCTTCCAATGAGGAGAGCGACAATGACACCAGCGATCCACATGACGGTGATTCCTGATTTACCAAGGAAACTGATGAATCCAGCATCATCGGCATGCCATGACGAGCCGTAGAAATGGGAGAAGAACGAATGGGGTACGAGAAGAGGGTCGGCGTTCTTTCCGTAAAGCGATTTGGGTAAGACTCGGACCTCGTGTCGCGGGTGCAATTTGGAAAGGGGGTGGGCGGAGGTATAGATTGCGTACTGAGCCGATAGGAACATAGGTCTACCATTAGTGGAAGTTCAGCGAGATGCGGACCCTGCTTACCCAGTCGAGAACATGACAGTGGGGTAGTTGCTAAACCATTCGTGATTGAAGGCAGCAAGACCGTGTATAGTATCCGCAATAAAAGCAGAGCCTTTCGACGAGAAGATCAGATCATTCGAAACCCCGACCTGAGATCAGCTTCAAACTTCAACGCGATGCCGGAAAACTCACAGGCTTGGTCAGAGGAAGGATCACCTCCCAGTCGCCCTGGATCAATGAGTCCATCCGACGCCTACATCCGATATCGAGATCCATGTAGATACCTCCAAAATGATGTAGGAGGAAATATCGGATGGAATCCGCTCGTTGAATATTGTATTTATAAGAATCGTACATCTGGAGGAAAGAGGGATAGTGCGTCTCCATGAACTGATGTGCCGATTCGTCTGTCCATAACATATACTCGCTGATGGTCAACGGTGTCCCAAACGCGGTTCGGGGCACTCACTAATCGGGCATACCCTCTCGGCACTCTTTCCATGCTTTACGCCATTTCTCAGGTAGCTGATCATTCTTCCAAGTCTGGTGGATGATTCGAGGGATCTTCTCTCCTGGTCTAGAAACATCAGCTCCGGATCGTGGGAGTCGTAGGGCACGTACCTCGCTGTGACATTATATAAACGCGACCAGTCATTGGTATCTCGAACCTTTCCATCCCACTGTTCCTTCATCCAGTATGATCCAGTTCCCATACCATCTATTCCCCAGTCTTCTCCGGTACCAGCGTCTGCCAATACCTCGATTGGAGCACTGTCGTCTTCCAAATCCTCGGTAGCTGCGATGTCCGCTTTGACCTCGCCGACCTCACTGATCTCGTCCCAGATCTGCGGTATCGTTTCTGAACCCAACACTGCATCCTCTGCCTTCAACTCCTCCCAATCCTGTCTCTCTGCAATCGTTTGATTGATGGCCGGTTGCTCCATTAACGCCTTTATCAGATCTTGTCCAGTCCATGGAACCTCGTCCTCTGTCAAGAATGCTCCATCGGGGAAGGCGAGGTAGTACCTCACGCTCGATAACACTATCACCGTTCCAAGCAAGAACAGACTAACGAGGATGGAGAAAATAATGATGGCTTTTCGGTATGGATGCGTTTGACGCGCAGTCCTAGGGGAGGACGACATGGCTCTTGGCCTAAACTTGGGAGTCGCCTCAGGTGATGTCGTCGAAGCGTCCGAAAGTTGGGCGGAGTCTATAGGGAGAAGCTTGACGCTGGTGGATGCACGTGATCGAAGATGCG
>Ga0265780_10002429_pt1 | contig 25242 bp, 20 predicted proteins | sample P1T30metagenome_FD_192432 | JGI IMG/M metagenome (GOLD analysis project Ga0265780, IMG submission 192432) | Plant litter microbial communities from East Loma Ridge, Irvine, California - P1 T30 | ecosystem: Environmental > Terrestrial > Plant litter > Unclassified | place: USA: California... | reverse complement strand
CTTATGATGACTACATTGCCTATAAAGGCGAGGCTGGCGCGAAGGAAGCGGGCAAGATGCGGGCTGAGGGTAAGGAGTATGTGGTCAAGGATGGGGATGTTTTGAACTTCCTGTTCAACGTCTAAGCAGCAAGCCGAGTCCGAGAAAATTGACTGGCACTAAAGAGCCCTACAGCCTCATAGGCTGTGGGGCTTTTTTTATTCCGAGGAGCTACGATCGATTCGTTGAAATCCGGAATGAAAGCGGGTATGTTGGCGGGTATAGCCTTGAAACCTGCTTGTGAAAAAGCGGGTATGGCGGAATGCGAGATCGAACCGTGCTGACCGATACCAAATGTAGAACTGCGAAAGCCCAAGAAAAACCCTACAAACTGACCGATGGCAAGGGCCTGTACCTGGAGGTCAAACCCAATGGCGTGAAGGCTTGGCGTTACCGTTTCAAACTCGCCCGCGAAGGGGCGATAAAAGAAAGCGTGTTCGCCATTGGTGAGTACGCCACAGTCCCGAACGGCGAGACACCAGAAGCCGCCCAGGCCCGCCGCGCTGGTGGACGCCTTACCCTGGCCGAAGCACGCGACGAGCGGGCTAAGGCGCGCGATTTGGTCAAACAGGGAATCAACCCCGCCCACAATCGCCAATTGGAGCGAGTGAAGCGCGAGCAGGATAGTGCCAACACTTTCGAGGCCGTGGCGCGTGAGTGGGTGGCACTCAAGACATGGGAGCCAATCACTAAGGCGCGCCGGCTAGATATGCTCAGCCGCGTGGTCTTCCCGAAAATTGGCATGTTGGCGGTCAAGCAAATTACGCCGGCGCATATCCTCGACGTGTTGCAGACGTCCGCCAAAAAAAACGGACCGAGCGTAGCGGCGGAGGCCAAGCGCACCATGTCCAGCGTGTTTGAATTGGCCGTTGCGACCCTGCGCGCCGACACCGATCCCACCTATCCAGTACGCAAGGCGCTACCGCCCAATAAGACGCAGCACAAGCGCCCCCTTACACCAGATGAAGTCGGGCAACTGCTACGTGATTTCGACGGTCACGGAGGTAAGTTTGAGACGGTCTGCGCGTTCAGCCTGATGTGGTGGACGCTGTGCCGCCCCATCGAGATCACCGAAGCCAGGTGGGAGGAATTCGATCTAGAAGCCGCCGTATGGCACATTCCTGAGGGGCGCATGAAGATGCGTCGTGGGCATGCGGTGCCGCTCCCCACGCAAGCGGTGGAGATGCTACGCGCCTTACGTGGCGTAACTGGCCGGCACGCATTGCTATTCCCCAATCGTGATGACCGTGCCAAGGCAATGGCGACAGCCTCTTTCCGGCAAGCCTTGCTGGTGCTGGGCTGGGCCGGCAAGTTCAGCCCTCACGCGGCTCGCACCACGGGTAGTACTCTTTTGAATGGCATGGGATATCCAGCAGACTGGATCGAGCGCCAGCTTGCACATGCGGAGCCCAATGCGGTGCGCCGTACCTACAACCATGCCGACTACCTAAGCGATAGGGTCAAGATGATGCAGCAGTGGGCGGACACGCTCGATGCGTGGAAGAAGAGTGAGTCAGGTAAGGTGGTGCCGTTACGTACTCAGGTGGCGGCATGAGCAAGCTCGTAAACAAAACCGCACGGATTGCTGCGATCGAAAATCTAACAAAGTATTTTTTGTCGGAGTTTTACAGCGGTGGAAGTACGCCAGCAGAGAAAACGATGCGCCATGAAGCCATAAACGCTGAACTTGCTTCGTGCGGTGACAGGTTCGATGCGCATGATGTGCTATGGCTCTTTTATGTTCTCGAACATCACGCAAACGGCGAATTGAACAAGTTCGCAGCTCTGGCTCGCACGACTGAGCCTGAAGCCATGTTGAAGTATGGCGTTCCAAAAGAATTTGTGGACAACGCCATGCTGCTGAAGGAGCACCATCGCATGCAAGCCAAGGCGGCATCGGCGAGCAACGCTCGTGCATCCAAGAAGGATGCGAAGGCCAAGATGGCGTTCCAAGAGTGGGTGAAGATGACCATTGACCCGCAGACGCACTCCGGGAAAATCCAAATCCAGGATGTGCGTGGAATGAAGGGGTTTAAAGCCTCATGGGGGCAGACGGATACGACGTTGAAGCAGTGGTTAAAAGAGGTCTTTGAAAGCTTTTCCTTCAAGCGTGGAGCAAGAAAGAAATAGTCGTGCTGTCAGCGAATAGTATTTGCTGACAATGACAGGAATTTTTTTCACTGCCGATTCAGTTCAGAGTTACAGCCATCCCGGAGTCAACCGGATTTACTTGGAGCTTACGATGGCTGAACAAACAAATGCAGTGCCGCGCATCATCCGGCGCGAAGAAGTTAAACACAGGACGGGCCTGCCTTTCTCGTCGCTCTATGAGCGCGTAAAGGCGGGCACTTTCCCTGCGTCGATTCGTCTCGGTGTTGGGGCAAAAGCTGCCGGCTGGGTCGAAGCTGAAGTGGATGCTTGGATTGCCGAGCAAATCAATAACCGCGATCGCGTGGCCGCGTAGCAGGGCTGGCTGTGCAACATCCTCCTTACCCCGCGACTACCAAGGCCGGCGGTTTCAAGTTCGAGCTGGATCGCGAGCGCATCGCCCAGTCTGATACTTGGGCACTCGCTGCACCGTGCCAGCGCCCGCTCTTACTCATGCTGTGGTTCATCGCATGGCAGCAAACGCCTTGCGGCTCTTTGCCGAAGGACGACACGTTAAATGCGGCCCGCCTGGGCATGGAAGCTGACGCATTCCAATCTAATAAAGCGATTCTGCTACGTGGCTGGGCTGAGGCTAACGATGGACGACTGTATCACCCCATAGTCACCCAACTGGTGCTGGAAATGATGGGCCGCAAGGCCGGCAATGCCCAGCGCCAAGCAGCCTATCGCCAACGTCGCCTAGTTGCTCGCGACAGTGAAACTAATGACAACACCGTACTGACAACGCAGTGACGCATTACTCCAGCGTGAGCGATGATACTACCACCACTACCACCACCACCATTACCAATGAATCTATCCCTGACGGGATAGGTGCTGTAAGCAAGCGCAAATTTACGAAGACTTTGACCGTAAGCGATTTGGTAGCCGAAGGCGTCGAACAGCAGCACGCCGAAGACTGGCTGACCGTTCGTAAAGCGAAGCGAGCCCCGCTGACCCGCGCCGCGTGGGATGACGTGAAGACCGAAGCCGCGAAGGCCGCCATTTCGCCCGCTGAAGCAGTACGCATCGCTGCGTCGAGCTCCTGGCAAGGATTCAAGGCGTCATGGCTCGCCTCGGCGAAAAATGCACCCGCATCTACCACTGACCGATCGACCAAAGGGACTCACGGCGGCTACGAAAAATTCGACTATGAACAAGGAGGAGCGCTGTGAACCGCATCGCTAACATTAAGTTGCACAATCCGCCGTTGACCCGCGCGGACACCTGCGCCAAGCATGGCGAGTTCGAGGCTCGCTGCTTCCTGGGTAATGCCTGGACGAGCTGCGCGACCTGCGCGGCTGAAGCGCAAGCGAAGGAGCAGGCTGACGCCGAGGCTCGCATTCATGCGGAGCGCGTGGCAACTTGGCGCCGTAGGATCGGCGAGGCTGGCATTCCCGAGCGATTTCGCGACCGCCGCCTTGCTACTTACATGGCAAAGCTGCCCGGCCAGCAGCGTGCGCTGGACTTCGCCAAAGCCTACGCAGCCGACTTCGATGAAATCTGCAAGACGGGCCGTTCCGCGCTGTTTATCGGCCTGCCGGGTACGGGCAAGACCCATCTGGCCGTTGGCATCGGTTTGGAAGTCATGGAGCGCGGCCGTACAGTACTCTTTACCACAGTCATGCGTGCGCTGGGCCGTGTGAAGGACACCTGGGGCCGTGACAGCCGCCAGAGCCAAAGCGAGGCCATCACCGCACTGGCGTTTCCGGACCTCCTGATCCTTGATGAGGTGGGCGTGCAGTTCGGCTCCGATACCGAAAAGCTGCTGCTGTTCGAGATCCTGAACGAGCGATACGAGCACCGCCGCCCGACTATCTTCATGTCCAACCTGCCTCGCGGCGAGGTTTCCGCCTACCTGGGGGAGCGTGTGTTTGACCGTTTGCGCGAAGACGGTGGCGAGTTCATCTCGTTTACTTGGGAGAGCTATAGGAAATCCCGCAATCACCAAGGAGAGTTCGCATAACCGATGGCTGGGGCGGTGCCCTAGCCAACAGAATTCGAACTTCAGCTCTCATTGACCCTGACAGCTTCACGTCGCCTCATCAACTCGTTGCCTCTCTGGTTGTTTCAGAGCGTCAGATTTTGACGGCGGGACTTCGTATCTGTCGCATCCGTCGTTGCACAGCTACCGGACGGCGAGCTTGGTGATGCGCCGCGAATCTACAAAGTTTCCTTTCCGCCTCGCACACGCGCGTAGGCGTAAGAAAATTCAGACGAAAGTTGGACCCGAAAGTTACGCCTTCACGTGGCAAATCGGCTTAACGAGCTGCGAGTACTACTGTTTGATCCTCAGGTGGTTCGGCCGCTATGGGGATATTTGAGGGTAAGGGAGCAGGGAAGTAACGGCCCTCACGCTGATTTGATTAGTGAGCTGTGTGTGCTCATGCCTGTTCAATACAGTCGTTGAGTGTAAACGGCCCCTGACCGGCGCTGTCTCTTTCGGTTGATCAAGCCGGCACAATCCAATTCGAGTTCAACAACACGCAGCCGGGCATATACAGGCTGGAAACTCATGCCTTCAAGGAAGCGGTCTGGCCTAGCCGCTTGTTTCGGCAGCTCCAAAGCGGAAAGAGCATTGTTTGCCTTCTGCCGTAATGAAGCAGTGTCCGTCGCGAGTTTCCATTTCCGGCGTTCGAAGCTGGCCCCAAAACAGACCGAAATCTACATGGGCAAGATGGATGATGACGTCGTCGAGGGGTACGCCTACGCGATCTGAAGGGTGGTAAGTGCTATGATCGTAGCATCATAGTGTAGGGGAAATTGAATGGTGAACTACGGGTGGAGCCCTCCGCCAATTGGAGTTAATAATCCTTCTGCAACTGTATTTGCGATCGCACTGGCCCCACCTGGTAAGGATTTGATGCCTATGGGAACTGGTTTCCTTCTCAATAAGCCTGGGTATATTGCCACGGCCTCACATGTCGTAGGTCGGGGCGGCGAACCTGTCGCGATCGTCCTTAATGATGCCGATGGTATTGATGATTATCAGTTGGCGGTTGTCACACAACTTCGCTATGTACCAGCTGAAATTGTCGGGTTCGACCCGATACACGATCTCGCAGTTCTCTACGCACCAGAGCTGGCTCGATACTTCAATCCAACGCTAGTTATCAGCGGTTCCGACCACATAGGAGTAGGTCACGACGTCGTCAGCTTTGGCTTTCCTCAGTTCGCTAACGGGCGTAAAGTCCTTACACGTTTCGATGCGAAGATTGGGGCAAAAATCTACTTGCCCTCTCCAGCGGGTAACGTGAAGTACCTGGTTTTAAACACGCTTGCGAGGCCAGGTCAATCAGGCGCACCTGTCTTTCGCGCAGGTACTAACGAGCTAGTTGCGGTCCTGAGCGGCGCATATCAGCCTCCGAATCTGGGGATGTCTATTATGATTGCCGGAGCAGACCTGTCTGCAATGAGTCAAACGACACATATCGTTTCTGCGGAATACTTACAAGGAATGTACTGATGGAAGACATGCATGACCTGCAAAGCGTTATCGCTGACACTGATCCTGATAGCTGGATAGAGGCGTTGCCAACTTACCAGCGCGACTCAATCCTGCAGATGCGTGCAAGGGGAGTTTCATATGACGAAATTGCCCAGATATGGATTGCTGCCGGTTCGAGTGCTACAGCGCCGTTTTCGTCAGGCAGTCCGCCCAGCGCAGATCCGACTTTTCTTGACAAACTGCGTACCGAGGTGCGTGCCTATTTGTGCGGAGAAAAGCGGTACGAAAAAGACCGGAAGCAGATTTTAGCTAGTGGAAAGGAGATGCAGACTTTTGTAGTCGGCGCGCTAGCCGTAGCCATTGCCCCATACGTTGGCGCTGCCAGCGTGGTCATAGCGCCGATAATCGCGCTGCTTCTGGCAAATATTGGGAAGGTCTCGCTAAATGCGTGGTGCGCTATCTCTGACAAACCGTAAGCTAACCTTGACGCTGAACGCGCATGGAAAGCCTCGATTTTTACGTCGAAGGGCGAAAGAGAAAAAAACGAAGTGGAGTAACCAGCTTCTGGGAAACACTGGATCGAATTAGGAACGATCCGGACGTGCTCATGTGATTTTCAACGATTGCTGTTTATCACCAACGCACACACGTACATCCGGGTGTCGGTCACTGGCTTCGTTGGACTATACACGTTTCCTATGCGTGTCGAACCCAAATAAGCGTGCGCCGTCTGCTGAAAAGTGGGGAGAAATTTTGACGTCAGGTGCATCACTCAGCACCTCGGCAAGGAGGATGCGTGCAATCCCTCTACGCTGACTTGCCGGCGTTACATACACCACGTGAATCACCTTCTCGCATGTCGCTGTGTAACCTTCAAGCGCACCGTACAAAAAATAGGTGGCATGCAATGTCACCACGCCTTCGATTGGCAAACCCCAGCTCTTTCGAAACAGATATCTTGACTCTATAGTTGTCTTCCCGATTCCTTCCAATGAAATGGATATCTGTTTGGAAGACATCTTGCGAGTCACTTCGATCGATGCCAAATCTATCGATGCGCCTTTTGATTTTTCGATCCGAATATCGCGATAGTCGGAGATCATTTCATGTTCGTAGTCCGGCTCCTGAAGCAGCTCATCGAACGTGTACGGACCTAGGATTTGTACCCTTTCCCCTGTGGTAGGAATTTGGCTAAGTGTATGGCGATCAAGCGGTCGAGTCAGTTTCAAAGATGGTCCTGTCCTATCATGTTTGGAGAATTTGCCTCCAGACTTTATTCGGAATTGCTTTGATGGCATCGAATGTGCGAAGGTGGATTTATACCCACCCTGTCAGAGGGAAACGTCCGCTGACACTTTGCTGGGCGCGTGCGCTCATGTGCAGAATCAGTTCGGAAAAAATCCAAACTCCTAAAGCTGGGTCGCAAATTCCGTAATCTCGATATCTCCACTACCGTTAAGCATGTCCGTCGCAAGTCCACGCTTACGCGCCAATAGCTGATCAAGGGTTTGTTCGAACGTCGTGATCCCATCCGTCACCACGGTTGGGTAGTAAACGTGCACATCGCGGGTCTGTCCGATTCGATAAGCCCGGTCCGTCGCCTGGTCTTCCTTCGCCGGATTCCATGGTCGGGTGAAGTGGATCACATGATTCGCGGCCTGCACATTCACGCCAAACCCCACTGCGGTGGTCGACAGGATGATTACACCGAACCCGGGTTTCTCTTGGAACACGTCGATCAGCTTTTGCCGGCTCGGACCGCGTTCGCTGGTTGCGTTGGTGTCCCCGTTAATGACTACCGGGCTGAAGCCAAATTCGTCTAAGATCGCCAGCTGTAGGGTGCGCTGGATATCGCGCAGCTCGGTAAAGATGATCGCCTTTTCCCCGAGCGTGCGGATAGCTCTGAGCTTCTGCAACGTCCAGCCGAGCTTAGGAGAAGCCTCGAGCGGGTGTCCCTCGGGCCGGACTGCGTGCGGGTGGGCGCAGATGAGTTTTAGTGTATGCAGCAAGCCAAGCATCGCTGCGGTTTGCCCGCCGAGATGCTCTTGGATCGCACGCTTGTCGTGATAACCCACGATCTCGGCGCGGTACAAGCGGTCCTGCAGAGGGCTCATTCTTAATGCCTTGCAGCTTTCATCCTCAATCTTTGCCGGCAGCTCCTTGGCGACATCCTGTTTGGTGCGGCGTAGGAGCTGCGGCTCGATCATTGTCCTGAGCTTCTCGAGCGCAGCCGCGTCCTGGCCCTCCCTGGCTTCGATGGGCCTGCGGAAATTGCGGCCGAACTCGTTGAGCGAGCCCAGCAAGCCAGGCTGGATCCAGTCATACAAGCACCAAAGGTCGGTAAGTGAATTTTCGACCGGCGTGCCGGTGCACGCGATCCGGAAGCGCGCTTTCATCGCTTTCGTCGCCTGCGTCACCCGTGCGGCTGGGTTCTTGATCTTCTGCGCCTCGTCGCAGATCACCACGCTCCACTCCTGCCGCGCCAGCGAAAATTCCTGGTCGCGCAGCGTTTCGTAGGTGGTCAGCACGACCCGCTTGTTCTGGCGCCAGCCGAAGCGCAGCAGATTCTGGATTCCGTGCGCCCGGATCGCCGGGGGAATGTCGTCCTTGTGCGTGCGTGCCTCGAGCAGGGCGCGGCCGTACAGCTTCAATGCCTCGTCGGCCACTTTCGGCTCGAGGAAGTTGCGCATCTCGCGTTCCCAGTTGTCCAGCAGCGACACGGGCGCGACGATTAGGATGGGCAGGCCGTCCGGGTCATTCTCGATGCACCAGCCGATAAAGGTCAGCAGCTGGAGCGTTTTGCCTAGGCCCATGTCGTCGGCCAGCACGCAGCCGGACGTGAGCCCGGGCGACAAACCGTACAGGTGCTGCAGCCAGCCGACGCCCTTCAACTGGTGTTCGCGCAGTGTGGTCGTGGGCAGCAGTGCCGCCGGCAGGTCGGCGTTGGCCGCCAGCCCGAGTCGAATCATGTCATCGCGGTTCTGGCCATGGTCGACTTCATCGATATTGCCGGCCACCAACAGCACATTCCGTTCAGGCTTGTTCTCCGGTAGCGATTCACCCGGCTGGGTGAACTTCTCACCCCACATCATAGCGAGGCGCTGCGCGGTCAGCAGCTCGACGTCGATTTCCGGGCCGGGCAAGCGGGCATTCGGCTCGCCGTGTGCCCGCGCAGACTCGATGTTAACCTTGAACTGCTCGTAATGTTCGCGGTTCGACGTGTCCCATTTGCTGAGCAGCTCGCCGTCCAGCCCGAGCTCATTGAGCAGGGCCGCCGGAAGCCAGCGCTCCGACGACGTCTTTTGCAGGTGAGGCGACACCACCTTCTCGGCCGGGCCGATGCCGATGACGCGCTCGCCGTACTGGCTAAGGTCGAGGATGCCGGCCAAGTCCTGTCCGGACAGCTGCTGGATCCAGCGCTGCTGCAGGCTTTCCAGGTCGGAAAGGTCGCGCTGCCCAAAACCGGAAAGCTCGAGCTCGTAGCCTTTCCAGCACGCGCACGGTAGCCCTGCCAGCATGTTCGCGCCAACCTCGGCGTTGAAACCGCCCATCGTCACCGGATCGCCGAAATCGAGCTTCACGGCGTCAACGCTTTCGGATGGCGCCGTAAGCACGAGGCTGACGTTGTCGATGCTGCCGTCGGACTGGAAGCGTGGCTTTACGGAGAACTGGTAGAAGTAGATGCCGGCCTGCTCGAGCGAGTTGTCGTACTCGTCGGGATCGAGCACCCTGGCCGCTTCCGGTCCGAGGCATGCATAGGGGTTTTTCAGGAACAGCGACGCTTTCCCGCCGGCCAAGCGCCGCCCCGGCATCGCGCGTACTTCATCGAGCACTGTTTTCACATCGGGCGGAATCAGTACATGCGTGACGCCGCCGTCGGGGGAAGGGATCACGTAGCGATCGGGCACGTGTTGCTGGCGATCGAAGGAGGCGAGCCAACCGTCCGGCTGGTCCTCGAAACGCGGCGTGACTTCGATCACTTGCTGGTCGCCGACCAGCTGTCTATTCAGTTCCAGCCGGAGCGCATCGGGGCGGACCACCACCGTCCGGTCCAGGAAGCCATCCATGCGCGCATCGGCCCGCTTCGCGAGCTTCCTGACCGTCGCCCAGCCCAGCTGGTTAACCTTCTCGCCGGGCTCGCTTTTTTGCGCGCGATGCAGGTCCTGCACCGACTTCACCAACCGCCACACGGCCTCCGGCAACAGGAACTTTTGCGCATTCAGCGTGAAGACGGCACCCTGGCGCTGCAAAGCGCCGCCGACCGGCCCCGCGTCCGGGCTTTCCCAGCCCCGGATCGTCACCTTGAAGTCGGCGTCGGCCAGACTGCCGGCACTGGCGAGCAGCGGCACGATGGCGGCCACGGCCGGCAACGCCAGCAGCGCCACGCTGGCCTGGTGCTCGGGCGTGCCGAGAATCTCGTAGACCTGTTCCCACGGCAGCAGCCAGTCCTCGACTAGTGGGGTGATGAATCCTTCCTCGTCGAGCTGCTTCAGGTAAGCGAGTGCCACGCGCCGCTGGCCCCGCGCGCTGGCGAGGCCGGCCTCGTCCACCGCAGGATAGAGTACCCCTTCATCATCGAACACGGGGGCGATAGCTTCCGGGGCGGCGACGGTCGCGGGGGAGGGCGCCGCAGCGCCGCGCAGTTTGTTCCAGAAGTTCACTTGATCCAATATCCTTTGCCCGGATTGAACGACATCCCGAGTTTGATGAGCTCGCGTCCGAGTACCGAGTTGGGTTCATTGCTGAGTACCCAGAAGGCGCCGCCTTTGTCCAGGTTGTCCTGCACCTTGACCCGGTTGATGCGGGCCAGCTCGCTGGCGGTCTTGACCACTTGGCGGGTCGATGGCTTCGACAAAAGTGCTGCACCCGGCCACCGTGTCTCCACCTGCACGGGCGCGCGTGGCTCCGCTGGCGCTGGCCTACGTGTTTCTACCTGCACCAGTGCAGGCGATTGCGCTGGCGCCGGCCGGCGGGTCTCGATCTGCACCAGGGCGGGGCCCTGCGTAGGCGCTGGGCGGCGCGTCTCAACTTGTACCAACGCGGACGGCGCCAGCGCGGCCTGTACACCCGGCTGCGGCCCGGCAGCATCGGCAACTAACGCCGGTACCGGCGGTGCACCAAACTGTACCTGGTATGCTTTCACCGCAGGCGGGGCTACCGCGCCAGGACTTCCTGGACGTATGCCGCACCGCGCTAAGAACTCATCGGCTTTCCACTCCCAGCTTCCGTTGTGCAGGATGCGATTCGTGGCAGCGCCCCGATGTGAGACGTTCGACACCTTCTTCTTCAGGTCGAGCGTCGCACGCAGAGAGCGGGCCCCAGGGTCAAACGGTAGCTCCTTTTCCGGGTATGCATAACAGGCGTTGCCAGTGCCCGAGAACTCAACGAAGTAGTGGTCGTCAATGCGCATGATGAATGCATTGTTGTGCGAGTTGTAGTCGACAAGGTGTCCGTACCGCCCAGCATTTTTCGTCCGGAAGTTTCGGAACTCCAGATCCTCGCTGGCGACCGCGTCGGAGCCCAGCAAGATGCGCGTGTACGAAATCTGATCGACAAAGCGCAGCCAGTAGCGCAGCCTTGCTTGGTCTACCTGTCCCGCCCCTTGCAACAGGCTGAAGAAGTGCTCCAGGTCCTCCTTGGCGAACCAGCGCAGCACCATGGCGCGTACCGGAGCCTCCACCTTCGCCCACCGGGTGGCGCCGCGCAGCTGCGGATTGCCCCAGCGCGCGAACGACTCGTTCTTCAGCAACTCATGCGGCTCACCGCGCTGGCCCGACTGGCAATAGCGCGTCAGCAAGGCCGCCAGCAGGTCGTCCGCGTACAGCGGCTTCGTCCGCAGAAAAGCCACCATGCCCGGCACTGCGTGCAGGAACTCTGTTTCGTCGAGCGAATTGAGGTGCTTGATCTGGTGCGCGACGACGCGCCGCCACAGCCAGCTCGACTCGGGGATCGGCAGGCCCGCTGTCAGCTGCTGTCGCTGATCGGCTGAGCCGTAGAACAGAAGCTGGCGCAGCGAGCCTCCGGCATCGTCAGAGAAAATGTCGTGGTGCTGCTGCAGCATCTGGGACCACAATTTTGGCTGACGCAGCGCGCTTACCAGGATCGGCAGCGTGTCGACCAGGCGTCCGCGCAGGCGCAGCCAGTTGCGCTTGCTCGCCACTTCCTCGGCGTCATAGGAAAAATAGCTGTTCAGCAGGCCAAACCAGCCTTTGCGCGGCACGTCGCGGCGTTCGATCCATTCATCCGTATGGCGCATCACGGCATCAAACAAAGGCTGCTCGTCGAGCGGTTTGCCGCTGGCGCCGCAGTCGTCGCACAATCCCCAGGCGATCAGTGCCCAGTCACGCCGCGATAGGCCAGGCTCACCACGGCGCAGGCGTGCCAGCGCGTTGATACGTTGCTGCAAGGGCGGCTCGGGCGGGGCGCCCTGTTCGAACAGCAGGGCGAGCCGCTCGGCCTGCTGCTGCAGCTTGCGCGGCGGCTGCATGGTCAGCACCACGCCTTCGCTGTCGCGCGCAAAGCGGCCCAGCGAGCGGCCGAGCTCACCCGAGAGTGCATCAAGCAAGCGTGGACGACCGGGTTTCATATCAACAGACACTTCTCGGGAACGGCCGCATTGAATACGGCTGGGCGCGCAGCCGCGGCAGGATCCTTGAGCCCATAGAATTGCAGGCGCAGCTCGACCCGGCGGCTGGCTTCCTTGCTGTCCTTGGCATTGTTGAACGAGACGCCGCCGGCCAGGAACAGCTCGCGCACCTGGTGCTTCTGTTCCTGGCTAAGCCCGGTGGTGGCCGCGTAGCGGTCGTCCAGCATCGCGCACATCACCCATTCTGAGCGCTGCAGGCTCAGGTGCAGGTTGTACAGGTAGGAACCATCGGTGTCGGTAAAGCCCTCGATCAACACCTGCTTGAACCATTTCTTGCCTTCGTCGCTGGCAGCGGCATCGATCACCAGCGGAACCACCTGGCGCAAGGCCTGCTGACCGTCGGCGCCGAGTTTGTAGTCGTTGTAGCCAAACCGCCCGGCCTCGCCGAAGTTGATGCGGTTGTCGCGGCAGTCGACGACGATGTTGCGGTTCAGGCCAGAAGCCTTCAGCTGCAGCCGTTTGCACAACTGGGCAATGTCGGACGCGCGCTCTTTTTCGCCTTGTTCAGCGGCAGCAATTCGCTTCGTCATCATCACCAGTGACGCCACCATGACCACTAGGAACAGAATCATCAGGGCAGTCATCAGGTCAGCGTAGGAGATCCAGAACGGCTTTTCGCCTTCCGGCTTTGGCCGCTGGGGGGCGGCGGCTCGCGTGCCAAACATCGCTTAGCTCCTCACCGCGCGGGCGCCGGCCTTGCCCAGCACCTCGGCCAGGTCCTCGATATTCTCGGCGACGATTTCAACGCCGCCGGCCAGCGAATTGACCGCCTTGTCCAGCTCTGAGTCGAGCGAGCCCATGGTCTTTTGTAGGCTGCGCTCGACGCCATGGCCAAATTCGTTGAAGCTGCGGCCCAGCACCGTCGTCACCTGTTCCAGGTATTCCTCGGTTTCCTGGTTCACCTTGTGGATCTGCTCGCTCAGGCGCATCAGGTCGCCAACTGCTTGCTGGCGCAGGCCGGCCTCCTGCTGGGCCGTCTCGATGACCGACTGCAGGGTCGCTATGTTCTGGCTGGCCGCGTCGCGATTGGCGCGGTAATCTGCCACCACGGCGGACAGGTCGCGCATCGAACCGGCTACTTCGGTCGAGCTCGAACGCAAGGCGGCAATCATCTCGGTACTCGACTGCAGGGCCGTGTGGACATTGGTGCCGGCGCTGTCGAAGCGTTCGGCGGCCAGGCGCATCTTGTCAGCGCCGGCCTGCATGCCCTGCAGGCTGCGTTCGGTCTGGCCGCCAAGGGCATCGACTGTCTGGCGCATTGCGTTGCGCTCGCGCTCGACCAGGTCGACCAGCGAGCGAACCTGCTCACCCAATGCTGCCAGCACCGAATTGGCCTGCTCCTGGAAGCCGTGCAGCGCCGCTTGTGCCGACTGGTCCATGTCCTGGCGGCCTTTGTCCAGGGTAGTGAACATCGTTTCGATCCGCGCGGTGAGGGCAGCGGAGGTGTCGGAAATGCTGCGCAAGCCGTCCGCCTGGGAGCGTGTGATCGACTTGCCGATGCCGTCCACCATGCCCTGCATCTGCTGCTCGAGCTGCAGCACCGTGGCCGCGACCTGCTCGATGGTCTCGCTCTGGCCGCGGCCCACGCTGTCCTGCAACTGCTGGACGAACGCCTCCATCTGGCCGGCCATTTTCTGCTGGCGCGCCTCGCCGTCGGCATACATGCGTTCGAGCTGGGCGGCGATCTTTCCGCCGGCTTCGACGCCCTGGCTGCCCATGCTCTCGACTGCACCCTGCAGGGTCTGTACCATCTGGGTCATCGATGATTGCATCACTTCCTGGCTGCTGTGCATGTCCTGCAGCGTTTTGGCCAACTGCTGCGACACCACCTCGCTCGACGCCTCGCTGGCGCTGCGCAGGTCGCTGATCAGTGCTGCGAACCCAGCCTGCATCTGCTGCATGGCCGTAACAGATTGCTCGAGCATTGCTGACAGTCCCTGGAACTGCTGCCCGAAAGTGCCCTCAAGCTTGGCCATGAAGGCGACTAGTACGTCCTGCAACATCGAGCCGACCATCTTCGACTGGTCGCCGCTGACGGCCGACACCGATTCGGCGATCCGTTCGAGCGGCACGCGCATACTCGATTCGATGCTCTGGCCGATCTGGCTAGCCAGATGGTCGCCCGACTCGCGATAGCTGCCGCTCAGCGTCTCGGCTAACCTGAGGCTCTCGCGTACCTGGGTGTCGACCAGGTTCTGCAGCATTTCACGCAGGTCCGTCACCAGGCTGTCCTTGAGCATGCGGGTCTGGACCGCGCTTTCCTGGCTGGCGTGCACTAGGTCGGCCAGGTACTCTTCGCCGACGCCAGCGTCGAACAGCTGGTCGACGCCATCGTTGAGCTGCTCGAGCTTTTCGTAGCAGATCCGCAGCCAGTCCTTCTCCAGATGGGTGACGATCATCGCGCACACGATTGCGGCCAGCGACCCGATGAAGGCGAACAGCACGTCATGGATCAGGCCGCTAACGCTTTCCTGTACCTTTTCAGGCGCGCCCGGATCGAAATTGCTCAGTCCTAGCATCAGGCCGAGGAAGGTGCCGATGATACCCAGACCCGTCATAATGCCGGGCAAGTGCCGGAAGTACTCGGTGCGCAGCCGCGTATCGACCACGCTTTGGGCCGAGAAGTAGTGCGCCGCCGTTGCGGTGGCCCGGGTGCGGGCCACGACCCGTTCGCCGTCCATGTCGCGGAACTGGTCGTGCAGCGTCTCTTGGAACTCTTTCCAGTGGTGCGAAAACGCGCTGTCATCGAACACCTCGGAAGCAGCGGCGCGGCGGGCACCAGGGCCCTGGCTGCGTACCTCGGCGATGCGGCGGGTGCAGGCGTCGAGTTCGCGCGACAGCTTGCGCGCTGGAATGCGGTAATGTTGGTTGAACCGCCACATCAGGTAAGCGAGGACGGTGACAACGACTGCAGGGGCGAAGAGTTTGAATGGGTCTTGTAACAAATAGGACATCGTGGCTTCGGCGCGAACGCGCTGCACAGTTGAATAATTAGAATTACTTATAGTAGTGGAAGATACTTCAAAGTAAGATTGCACGGTGAAAATTTTTAATGAATTCGGTGTGGTAGCGACAGCGTAGGTCATCTCCGGCACGGCTCTGAAGTATGGAAAAAATTGCCTTGTCGATGAGGGATTGATGTTGAAAACAGAGGAAGCCTAGAGGCTACTTCCTGACGAAGGAACGGCTGTTCTAGTGAATCATGCACACCGAACAGGAACATCCGTAACAATGCGGCAGCACTGAAATAGAAGGGCAATACGTTTGTACAACCATCACTTAACACTCGGCCAACTTGAGGGACACCTTTGGGAATCCGCCAACATCCTGCGCGGCCCGGTAGATGCAGCTGATTTCAAGACCTACATCTTCCCGATGTTGTTTTTCAAGCGCATCTGCGACGTCTGGGACGAGGAGTATCAGGAGATCGTCGATGAGACTGGCGACGAGCAGCTGGCTTGGTTTCCCGAGTCACACCGCTTCCAGATCCCCGAGGACTGCCATTGGAACGACGTCCGCACTAAAGCAAGTAACGTCGGCGCAGCGCTTCAACATGCTATGCGTGAGATTGAGAAAGCCAACCCCGACACGCTGTACGGTGTATTCGGAGATGCTCAGTGGTCGAACAAGGAGCGACTGTCGGATGCCTTGCTTAAAGATCTGCTCGAGCACTTTTCAAAATTTCCGTTTGGCAACAAGGACGTCAATTCAGACCTGCTTGGGGACGCTTACGAGTACCTGATCAAAAAGTTCGCTGACGCTACCAATAAGAAGGCAGGCGAGTTCTATACTCCACGCAGTGTTGTGCGGTTGATGATCGACATGCTGGATCCCCAAGAAGCCGAGACCATCTATGATCCGGCCTGCGGAACAGGCGGCATGTTATTGGCTGCTGTACAGCACGTCAAAGAGATGCACGGCGACGTGAAGCGCTTGTGGGGAAAGTTGTACGGTCAGGAAAAGAACCTCACCACTTCATCCATCGCACGGATGAACTTGTTTCTTCACGGCATAGAGGACTTCCAGGTGGTGCGCGGTGACACGCTGCGCAACCCAGCGTTCTTCGAGGGAGACCGCCTGGCGACCTTTGACTGCGTGATCGCCAATCCACCATTCTCGCTAGAAAAGTGGGGCGAGGATCTGTGGTTGAACGATCCCTTTGGCCGCAATTTTGCTGGCTTGCCACCGTCGTCCAGTGGTGACTTCGCATGGGTGCAGCATATGGTCAAGTCAATGACCGATGTTACTGGTCGAATGGCCGTGGTACTGCCCCAGGGCGCTCTGTTCCGCAAAGGGGTAGAAGGGGGTATCCGCCAGAAACTGCTGGAAATGGATCTGGTCGAGGCCGTCATTGGTCTAGCACCAAATCTGTTCTACGGTACAGGGCTTGCCGCGTGCATCCTGGTGCTACGCAAGCGCAAGTCGGCCGAGCACAAGAAGAAGGTGCTGATTGCCGATGCGTCACGGCTGTTCCGCCGAGGGCGAGCGCAAAACTATCTGGAGCTCGAGCACGCTGCGGAAATCCTGAGCTGGTATCGCGGCTTTGCTGACGTGCAGGATGCGGCTCGCGTGGTCAGCCTTGATGAGATTAAGGCCGAGGACTGGACGCTGAACATTTCGCGCTACGTCCTGCCGCCACTGCAGGAAGATATTCCGTCGTTGCCCGATGCGATTGCCGCGTTCAAAGATGCGCTCATCCGCTGCCGCGAGGCCGAAGAGAGGCTTGCGCAGGTTATGACCGAAGGGGGATGGTTGAAATGATTAACAGTCATGCAGAAGCATCACCCAATTGCATAGAGCGATTGATCACATTTCTTGCACAGATTTGTAGCTCGAATGACGAGGGCGGATTTGTTAGGCAGGTGGCCTTGCGTAATGCGCGTTGGCTATCCGTTGAAGAATGTCTAAGCGAGCCAAAGCGTAGAGAACTCCAGGATATAGCGTTCAACTCGCCCGTTGGCTTTTTTAGCTCGTGTAACTTGAAGGCTCATTATGTGCTTGACGAAGATTTCATTGACGGAGGAAGTGCATTGATAGTTTTCGCGCTCGTTGGCAGCACGTGGAACCATGTAATCAGGGTTCGCGAGCAGAACATTTTCGTTACCGTTGATGCGTGGCTGGCGGAGGAAAAGTTATGAGTCGCATCAACCAACAACAGCTGGAAAGCTACCTGTGGGGTGCGGCCGTGCTGCTGCGCGGCCTGATCGACGCGGGCGACTACAAGCAGTTCATCTTCCCGCTGCTGTTCTACAAGCGTGTGTCGGACGTATGGGAGGAGGAGTACCAAGCGGCCCTGGCCAATTCTAATGGGGACCTCTCCTATGCACAGTTTGCGGAGAATCACCGCTTCCAGATTCCCGCTGGCGCTCATTGGAACGATGTGCGGCAGACACCGAAGAACGTGGGCGCAGCCATTCAAAAGGCTATGCGTGCCATTGAGACGGCCAACCCGGATCTGCTCGATGGTATCTTCGGGGATGCCCCTTGGACGAACCGCGAGCGCCTGCCTGACGAAACGCTGAAGAATCTGATCGAGCACTTCTCGACCCAAACCCTCTCAGTGGCGAACGTCCCCGAAGACGAGCTGGGCAACGCCTACGAATACCTGATCAAGAAGTTCGCGGATGACTCCGGCCACACGGCCGCGGAGTTCTACACCAACCGCACCGTTGTTCACCTAATGACGCAACTCCTGGCGCCGCAGGCGGGCGAGTCGATCTACGACCCCACGTGCGGCACCGGCGGTATGCTGATTTCGGCGCTGGACGAAGTGAAGCGCTCCGGCGGCGAATACCGCACGCTCAAGCTTTACGGGCAGGAGCGCAACCTTATCACCTCGTCCATCGCCCGCATGAACCTGTTCCTGCATGGTGTGGAGGACTTCGAGATCATTCGGGGTGACACCCTGGCTGAACCTAAGCACATCGAAGGCGACCGTCTGCGCCAGTTTGATGTGATCCTGGCCAATCCGCCGTACTCAATCAAGCAGTGGAGCCGAGAGGCCTGGAGTAATGACAAGTGGGGGCGCAACTCGCTGGGAACGCCGCCGCAGGGTCGTGCTGATTATGCGTTCCAGCAGCACATCCTGACCAGCCTTACTGCCAAGGGCCGCTGTGCGGTGCTCTGGCCACATGGGGTGTTGTTCCGCAATGAAGAGCAGGCCATGCGCGCAAAGATGGTTGAACAGGACTGGGTGGAAGCCGTTATTGGTTTGGGCCCCAACCTGTTCTACAACTCCCCGATGGAGTCGTGCATCGTAATCTGCAATCGCAAAAAGGCCGCCGCGCGCAAAGACAAGGTGATCTTCATTGACGCAGTGAACGCAGTGACCCGAGAACGTGCGCAGAGCTTTCTCAAGCCCGAGCACCAGCAGCGCATCCTGTCGGCTTACATGGCGTTTGCCGACGAGCCAGGTTTTGCCAAGGTGACTACGCTGGCCGAGATTGCGGCAAACACGGGCAACCTCTCCATCCCGCTGTATGTGAAGCGTGTGGCCGCGGTACCCAACACGCATGCAGATGGTCAGGCCATCACACTGCGCTCCGCCTGGGACCAGTGGCAGTCAGATGGCCGCACGTTTTGGCAGCAGATGGATAACTTGACCGAAACTCTGGGCGCCCTGGTCGAGGCAGAGGCCTCTCATGCGTAGTGCAGCAGATTTGCTGGAAGAGCTCAACGCGGTCGACGAGTCTACCCGCATCGAGGCCAAGAGGGCGAGTGAGCTGGGCAAATCGGTCATGCAGACCGTCATTGCCTTTGCCAATGAGCCGGGGCTGGATGGGGGTTACCTTCTGCTCGGTGTGGACTGGTCCATCAACGACAAAGGCGATACCGTTTATCGTGCTGCGGGGCTGCCCGATCCGGACAAGGTTCAGCGCGACCTAGCCTCACAGTGCGCCAGCATGCTCAGCGTTACGCTACGGCCTGAGATGAAACTGGAGACCATGAACGGCCACGTTATGCTGGTGGTCTATGTGCCCGAGGCCGACGTTACCCACAAGCCGGTTTATCTAAAGGCCACTGGCCTGCCCCGAGGTGCCTACCGTCGTATCGGCAGTACTGACCAGCATTGCGTGGACGAAGACCTCTGGGTGCTGCGGGGCGAAAGCCAGCCCAGCCATGGCCCCGATATCAGCTTGCTGCCCGACGCCCGGGTGGATGACTTCGATCCTGCCGCGATTGCTGCGTACCGTCGCGACCGCGCTCGCATCAACCCGCAAGCGGAAGAACTCGCTTACGGTGACGAGGACATGCTCGAGGCCCTGGGAGCCATGCGCCGCGTCGACGGCGCCTTGCAACCCACGCTGGCCGGCATCGTATTGTTCGGCAAACCCTTGGCGTTGAGGCGGCTCTTGCCGATGGTTCGGATCGATTACATCCGCGTGCCAGGCAACGAGTGGGTGGAAGACCCGGAGAACCGCTTCCAGTCCATCGACATCCGCAAGCCCCTGCTGCTGGCTCTGCCACAAGCTGAAGCCAGCGTCATCGACGAGCTGCCCAAGGGCTTTCGTTTGCCTGAGGGGCAGTTGCAAAGCGTGCAGGAGCCCATACTGCCGCGAAAGGTCATTCGCGAAGCCCTGGCGAATGCAGCCATGCACCGCAGTTACACCGTGCATAGCCCCACGCAAATCATTCGCTTCAGCAACCGTATCGAGGTGCGTAACGTGGGCTACTCACTGAAGGCCACTGAACAATTGGGGACCCCAGGCTCACGCCTGCGCAACCCTGTCATTGCTGCGGTGCTGCATGATTTGCACCTAGCCGAAGCTAAAGGAACGGGCATCCGAGCAATGCGCCGCCTGGCGGCCGAGGCGGGGCTCACGGCTCCCGAATTTTATTCTGACCGGCAGGCCAATGAGTTCAAACTCACGCTCTTCTTGCACAACCTGCTGACCGAAGACGACCATGCATGGTTGCGGGCCTTTTCGGGCGGAACGGTGAATGGCGACGAAGCTAAAGTGTTAATCTACGCCCGAGAGACCGGGGCCGTAGACAACAGCGCCTGTCGCGATTTCTGCGGCCTGGACACGTTAGCCGCCAGTCAAGTGCTGCGTCGACTGCGCGATCGAGGCCTTCTAGATAAGGAGGGCTCCGGCAGCCGTACCTATTACGTGCTGGCTCATCCCGAGGCCGCCCCGTCGGTGTCCCCCGCACAGTTACCGCTGAATATTGAGACGGCGCCCTTCTTTGTCGTTCCGACGACTGTACCAGAGGTGACCGTCGTCCTTCAGGCTGAGACGGAAGCTTGCAACCCGGAGCTTGCAACCTTGCCGCCCGAACTTGCAACCTTGCTTGCAACCTTGAAGGGCCGGGCCAGCGCAGATACCTTGCGTCATGTCATCGTGCGCTTGTGCGCCTGGACCCCGCTGACGGTGGAGCAGCTTGCAACCTTACTGGGCAAGGATCGTGACTACCTACGTAATAAGCACTTAGCCCCCATGGTGCGCGGTGGACAGCTGCGCTTCCGCTACCCCGAAAGTGCCAAACACCCGCACCAAGCCTACGTGGCTCCGGTGGATACAGAAGAAAAACTATGAGTGAAAAGACTTTAAAACCCGGCTGGCGCCAAGTAAAGTTCGGCGACGTAGTGCGCCTTGCGAAAGCCCGCAGCCAAGACCCACTGGCAAGTGGTATCGAACGCTATGTCGGTTTGGAACACCTCGAACCAGGCGACCTGCGGATCCGAAGCTGGGGCAACGTCGCTGATGGTGTGACCTTCACCAACGTCTTTCAACCTGGCCAAGTGTTGTTCGGCAAGCGCCGCGCTTACCAGCGCAAGGTGGCTGTGGCGGATTTCTCCGGTGTGTGTTCCGGTGATATCTACGTGCTGGAGGCCAAAGACGCGCAGGTCTTGCTGCCGGATCTGCTGCCATTCATTTGCCAGACCGACGCCTTCTTCGATCACGCAGTAGGCACGTCGGCCGGTTCGTTGAGTCCGCGCACAAACTGGACAAGCTTGGCGGACTTTGAGTTCGGCTTGCCGCCGATGGATGAGCAGAAGTCACTTGTGAAGCTGCTTCGCACTGCTACTGATGCTAGCCAAGCTCAAGAGCACGCCATCAATGCAGCGGAAGGTTTGCTCCAGTCATTCAAGAACGGGGCAATTGGAGATGGCACTGCGGACGTCACTAAGGATGTTGTCCTCGGCGACGTATTGCTAGGGTCCCCAGATAGTGGATGCAGTGCTCCTCCGAGAGATGCCGACACGGGCTATTTCGTTTTGGGGCTTGCTGCACTATCGCGACATGGTTACGTGACGGGCGACTTCAAGTCTGTGGAGCCGACCAGCAAAATGCTGTCAGCAAAGTTGTCAAAAGGTGATTTGCTTATCTCGCGTTCGAACACACCAGACAGAGTTGGCTACGTCGGAATTTTCGATGATCAGCGGAATGACGTGTCTTTTCCAGACACGATGATGAGATTGAAACCGAATCCGGCTGTGATTGATCCGTTCTACCTAGAGGCCGTACTTCAGACCACTTCTGCTCGCGAATTTCTGATGCGAATCGCTGCGGGAACAAGCGCAAGCATGAAGAAAATCAACCGCGCCAACCTGCTGAAAATGCCATTCAGAATTCCGAACCTTGCCGCTCAGCGAGCTGCACTTAAGCAGCTTAACGACTTAAAAACAACGGTGGCCCTGCAGCGTGGACGACTAGCGGCAACACGCTCGCTCATCACACAAATGTCTGCGGCAGCGTTGGCTGAGGAGCCAAAGAATGTTTAATGAGGCTAATACCGTCGAAGCCTACGTCCGTGATCTGCTTACCGGGCCTATCAAGGCTGTACCTGCTAACACTGTGCAGGAACCTCAAGCTAGTTATGGCCCCAGTCCCAAAGGCATCGGCTGGAGTTATGCCTCCCCTACTGCAGTGCCGCGTCAGTTTCAGGAAGCGCTTGTCGAACCCTGGCTGCGCGATGCGTTGCTGCGTCTGAACCCAGATATCGCCGCCCAGCCAGACCGCGCCGACGAGGTGCTTTATAAGCTGCGCGCCATTGTGCTATCGGTGCGCTCGGATGGCCTGATCCGCGCCAATGAGGAAATGACCGCTTGGATGCGCGGCGAGCGCTCCATGCCCTTTGGCCCCAACAACGAGCATGTGCCGATACGTCTGATCGACTTCGATGACTTGTCGCAGAACCAGTACATTGTCACTCAGCAGTACACTTACCGCGCCGGCCCCACTGAGCGCCGTGCCGATCTGGTGTTGTTAGTCAACGGCCTCCCCTTGGTACTGATCGAAGCTAAGACTCCTGTCAAGAAGTGCATCAGCTGGGTCGATGGCGCAGTGCAGGTGCACGATGATTATGAGAAATTCATACCGGAGCTCTTTGTCTGCAACGTGTTTTCTGTGGCCACCGAGGGCAAGGCCTACCGCTTCGGTTCTATCGGTCTGCCGGTCAAGGATTGGGGGCCTTGGCATATCGATGGCGATCATGCCGATGGTCAACACCACCCGCTGAAGTCGCTCAAGTTGTCAGCGGAAAGCATGTTGCGTCCCGCTGTGGTACTCGACATCCTCAGCAGCTTCACCCTTTTTGCTACCGACAAGAGGAAGCGCCGCATCAAGATCATTTGCCGTTACCAGCAGTTCGAGGCAGCTAACAAGATTGTCGAGCGGGTGTTGGCGGGCTATCCAAGAAAAGGGCTGATCTGGCACTTCCAAGGCTCGGGCAAGTCGCTGCTGATGGTGTTCGCTGCTCAGAAGCTGCGTATGCACGTTGGGCTGAAGAACCCCACGGTGCTAATCGTGGTCGATCGGATCGATCTCGACAGCCAGATCACGGGCACCTTCAACGGAGCGGATATTCCTAATCTGGAAAAGGCCGACAGCCGCGAGAAGCTGCAGCAGTTGCTGGCTCAAGATGTGCGCAAAATCATCATCACAACAATCTTCAAGTTCGGTGAAGTTACAGGTAGTTTGAACGACCGCAGCAATATCATCGCGTTGGTTGACGAAGCCCATCGTACCCAGGAAGGTGATCTGGGCCGCAAGATGCGTGAAGCCCTGCCTAATGCATTTCTGTTCGGTCTGACAGGTACGCCGATCAACCGTGCTGACCGGAACACTTTCTACGCCTTCGGTGCGGAGGAGGATGAGAAGGGTTACATGAGCCGTTATAGCTTCGATGAGTCGATCCGCGATGGCGCCACACTGAAGCTGCACTTCGAGCCCCGGCTGATCGATCTGCATATCGACAAGCCGGCTCTGGATACCGCGTACAAAGATCTGACTGGAGGACTGTCTGATCTGGACAAGGACAACCTCGCGAAGACCGCTGCCAAGATGGCGGTGCTGGTCAAGACACCCGAGCGCATCCGCAAGGTCTGCGAAGACATCGTCGAACACTTCCGGACTAAGGTGGAACCCAACGGGTTCAAAGGGCAGATCGTCACTTTCGATCGGGAATCCTGCCTACTGTTTAAGGCCGAGTTGGACAAGCTGCTGCCGCCAGAGGCCACGGACATCGTCATGTCAGTGCAGGCGGCAGACAAGAAGGAACACCCAGAGTACACGCCCTACGACCGAAGCCGTGACGAAGAGGAGCGACTGCTGGATCGCTTCCGCGACCCGGCCGACCCGTTGAAGCTGATCATCGTCACGGCTAAGCTGTTGACGGGCTTCGATGCGCCCATTCTACAGGCCATGTACCTGGATAAGCCGTTGCGCGACCACACCCTGTTGCAGGCCATCTGTCGGGTCAACCGCACCTACTCTGAGCAAAAGACTCACGGCTTGATCGTGGACTACCTCGGCATTTTCGATGACGTGGCAGCAGCGCTGGAATTTGACGACCAGAGTGTCAAGCAGGTGGTCAGCAATATTCAGGAGCTGAAGGACAAGCTGCCAGAAGCCATACAAAAATGCCTAGCCTTTTTCACAGGGTGTGATCGCACGCTGCAAGGTTACGAAGGACTGATTGCAGCTCAGCAGTGTCTGCCTACTAACGAGGTACGTGACAACTTTGCGGCCGAGTACAGCATACTCAACAAGATATGGGAGGCACTGTCACCGGACACAGTGTTGGGCTCGTTCGAAAAGGACTACAAGTGGTTGTCGCAGGTGTACCAGTCGGTGCAACCCTCGAGTGGCCACGGCAAGTTGATCTGGCATTCACTCGGCGCCAAGACCATCGAGCTGATTCACCAGAACGTGCATGTGGACGCGGTACGCGATGATCTCGACACCCTAGTACTGGACGCTGACTTGCTGGAGGCTGTGCTCTCGAATCCTGACCCAAAGAAGGCCAAGGAAATCGAGATCAAGCTGAACCGGCGGCTGCAAAAGCACTCCGGCAACCCGAAGTTCAAGCAGCTATCCGAGCGGTTGGATGCCCTGAAGGAGCGCTTTGAGTCCGGGCAAAATAACAGTGTAGAGTTCTTGAAGCAGTTGCTTGAGATAGCCAAGGAAACCCTGCAGGCCGAGAAAGAGGTCCCACCCGATGAAGATGAGGATCGCGGTAAGGCGGCCCTGACTGAGCTTTTCAACGAGGTGAAGACGGCTGAGACGCCGATCATGGTAGAACGGGTGGTCGCGGACATCGATGAGATCGTGCGCTTGGTCCGCTTCCCTGGTTGGCAAGGTACGCAGGCAGGGGAGCGCGAAGTGAAGAAGGCGCTGCGCAAGGCTCTCTTTAAGTACAAGCTGCATGCGGATGAAGAACTGTTCGAGAAAGCTTACAGCTACATCCGGCAGTACTACTAAGGGGGGCGGGTAGTCGAAAGAACGACAACATATCGAGCAATAGATGGATTTTCAAAAACGGGTATGGAAGCGGGTATGAAATGGCTTGGGGAAAGTGGCAATCCAGAACTGGTGCGGCTTTCGGGACCACTCTTCCTGTTCAACGTCTAAGCTTGAGGTCGGAACTGATCGAGGTCGGGAAATGATAGCCCGATGACCTATTCCAAACCTTGGAAAAGCTACGAGGAATAGCTCGATCAGCTTGTGTCACGTGG
>Ga0265780_10002428_pt1 | contig 25245 bp, 22 predicted proteins | sample P1T30metagenome_FD_192432 | JGI IMG/M metagenome (GOLD analysis project Ga0265780, IMG submission 192432) | Plant litter microbial communities from East Loma Ridge, Irvine, California - P1 T30 | ecosystem: Environmental > Terrestrial > Plant litter > Unclassified | place: USA: California... | reverse complement strand
TGGAAGCCCAGCAGACCAACCTGGACGTCATTTCGAACAACCTCGCCAACGTCAGCACCAACGGCTTCAAGAAGTCGCGCGCCGTGTTCGAGGACCTGCTGTACCAGAACGTGCGCCAGCCAGGCGCGCAGTCGTCGCAGCAGACCAACCTGCCATCGGGCCTGCAGATCGGTACCGGTGTGCGCACCGTCGCCACCGAGCGCATCCACACCCAGGGTAATCCCCAGCTGACCGGCAACGACAAGGACGTCATGGTCAACGGTCCCGGCTATTTCCCGGTCATGATGCCGGACGGCACCCAGGCATATACCCGCGACGGCTCCTTCCAGAAAGACCAGAACGGCCAGCTCGTCACCTCGAGCGGGTTCGTGGTCCAGCCCGCCATCACCGTGCCGGTCAATGCCGAGTCGATCAGCGTCGGCCGCGACGGCACCGTGTCGGTCAAGATCGCCGGCGAAACCGCCATGACCCAGATCGGCGCCCTGCAGCTGGCGACCTTCATCAACCCGGCCGGCCTCGAGTCGCGCGGCGAGAACCTGTACGTCGAAACCACCGCGTCCGGCGCACCGAACCTGAACGTTCCTGGCACCAATGGCGCCGGCAACCTGATGCAGGGCTATGTCGAGTCGTCGAACGTGAATGTGGTCGAGGAAATGGTGGCGATGATCCAGACACAGCGCGCCTACGAGATCAACAGCAAGGCGATCACGACGTCCGACCAGATGCTGCAGAAGCTGTCGCAGCTGTAATCCAGTTCATCCGAAACCTTTACTTCGCTCATGAAACTCCTGACTTCGTTCGCTACGCTGTTGCTGCTGGCCGGTTGCAACACCGCTCCCACCACCATCGTGCAGGGCCCGACCAGCGCCCGTCCGATGCTGGTCGAGAATGCGCCGGCCACCGATGGCGCGATCTTCAACGTCAACAGCTACCGTCCGATGTTCGAAGACCGCCGCGCCCGTCATATCGGCGACCTGTTGACCGTGAATATCAGCGAGCGCACTTCGGCCACCAAGGCCGGCGCCAGCTCGGGCAACAAGACCGGCAGCGCCAGCTTCACTGCGCCTGGCCTGCTGGCCGGCAAGATCGGCGCCAATGTGGGCCTGGAGTCGGGCACCAAGTTTGCCGACGGCGACAACCAGAGCGCCTCGAACAACTTCACCGGCACCATCGGCGTGACCGTGACCGAAGTGCTTCCGAACGGCAACCTGATCGTGGCCGGCGAGAAGCAGGTCGCGATGAACAAGGGCACCGAGTTCATCCGTTTCTCGGGCATGGTCAGCCCCGACACGATCCAGGCCGGCAATACCGTGTCGTCCGCCGTGATCGCCGATGCGCGGGTCGAATACCGCACCAACAGCCGCCTCGACCGCGCCGAAGTGACGTCGATGCTGTCGCGTTTCTTCCTGTCGATGCTGCCATTCTGAAAGAGTGAGTCCAATGCGTAAAATGACTTCCTTCATGCTGCTGGCCGCCGCGCTTGCCGGCGCCGCACCACTGGCCCAGGCCGAGCGCCTGAAGGACCTGGCCACCATCGCCGGCGTGCGCCAGAACCAGCTGAGCGGCTATGGCATCGTCGTGGGCCTGGACGGCACCGGCGACCAGACCACCCAGACCCCGTTCACGGTCCAGTCGATCAAGGCGATGCTACAGCAGAAGGGCGTCAACCTGCCGCCCGGCGTCCAGCTGCAACTGAAGAACGTGGCGGCCGTCATGGTCACCGCGTCATTGCCGGCCTTTGCCCAGCCGGGCCAGCCGCTGGACATCACGGTCTCGTCGATCGGTAACGCGAAAAGCCTGCGCGGCGGCACGCTCCTGATGGCGCCGCTGCACGGCGCCGACGGCCAGGTGTACGCGATGGCCCAGGGCAACCTGGTGGTCGGCGGCGTCGGCGCGCAAGCGCCGGGCGGCGGCGCGCAGGTGCAGGTGAACCATCTGTCGGTGGGCCGCATCTCGGGCGGCGCGACGGTCGAGCGCGCCGTCGCCTCGAACCTGGGCGAGAACAACCAGATCCGCCTGGAACTCAAGGAAACCGATTTCGCGACCGCGGCGCGCGTGGTCGAAGCCGTCAACGATCAGTTCGGCGCTGGTGTCGCCACCGCCCTCGACGGCCGCGTGGTGCGCGTGCGTACCCCGTCGTCGAGCGACCAGCGCGTGGCCTTCCTGGGCCAGCTGGAACAGATCGACGTCAGGCAGCCGATGGCCTCGGCCAAGGTGATCATGAACGCCCGCACCGGTTCGGTGGTGATGAACCAGGCCGTGATGCTGGAGAACTGCGCGATTTCGCACGGCAACCTGTCTATCACCATCGGCAACGAGACGCAGGTGAGCCAGCCGAACCCGCTGTCGCGCGGTACGACGGTCGTGACCCAGAATCCATCGGTCGAGATCAAGAAGGATCCGGGCCAGGTGCTCAATGTGAAGGGCGGCGCGTCGCTGGCCGAAGTGGTGAAGGCGATGAACTCGATCGGCACCACCCCGCAAGACCTGCTGGCCATCCTGCAGGCGCTGAAGGCCGCCGGTTCGCTGCGCGCCGAACTCGAAATCATCTGATTGAATTGTTGGGATTCGCATGATCGCCTCGCCACTCTCCGCTGACCAGACCTCCAAGCTCGCGCTCGACACCAATAGCCTGAACGGCTTGCGGCAGAACGCGAAGGACGGCTCGCCGGCCGCCCTCAAGGAAGCGGCGACCCAGTTCGAGGCGATGTTCATCAATATGATGATGAAGAGCATGCGCGATGCGACGCCGCAGGAAGGCATGCTGGACAACCAGCAGACCAAGACGTTCACCACCATGCTCGACCAGCAGACCAGCCAGAACCTGGCCAAGCGCGGCGTCGGCCTGGCCGACGTGCTGGTGCGCCAGCTGAACGCGCAGACCATGGGCCAGCAGGCGCTGGCGATCGGCGCCGACGGCGTCGCTGCCGGCGCCGCGGCCGCCGCGCCGGGCATGCGCGGCCTGCCGAGCGCGATGGATGCGGCGGCGCTGTACAAGAACAGCGCAGGCAACGCCGCGGCCGCCGACGGCGCCGCCAAGGCGCCGCCGCTGCCGGCCACCACCGAGTCGGGCAGGGTGCAGGCGCCGCACGTGCGCGCCTTCCAGGAAAGGCTGCACGAACATGCGCACGCGGCTGAGCAGACCACCGGCGTGCCGGCCAAGTTCATGCTGGGCCAGGCTGCGCTCGAAACCGGCTGGGGCAAGCGCATGATCCGCAACGCCGATGGCAGCAACAGCAACAACCTGTTCGGCATCAAGGCCGGCCCTTCGTGGAAAGGCAAGGTTGCCACGTCGATCACGACCGAATACGTGAACGGCAAGCCGCAGACCCGTGTCGAGAAATTCCGCGCCTATGACAGCCCGGCCGACTCGTTCCGCGACTACGCCAGGCTGATCACGAACAACCCGCGTTACGAAAAAGTCATCGCCTCGGGCGGCGACGCCGCGGCCTTCGCCACCGGCCTGCAGCGCGCCGGTTACGCGACCGACCCGCATTACGCCAGCAAGCTGACCAAGTTGATCAAGAACTCGCTGGCTTGACGCCCGAGCCTGGAACAATGTCCTTGCAAATGACCGTCAAGTTTTCCCAAAAGCTGCCGTTGACGGTATTGTTAAAGAGAGAAAAATCATGAGTAGCCTCCTCGCGATCGGTAAGACCGGCCTGTATGCAGCCCAGGCAGCCCTGTCCACCACCGGCCACAATATTACGAACGCCAACGTTGCCGGTTTCAGCCGGCAGGTCGTGGTGCAGGCCACCACGGCCGCACTCGATACCGGCGTCGGCTTCCAGGGCACCGGTACCCAGGTCGCGCAGATCAAGCGCTACAGCGACAACTTCCTGAATACCCAGGTGCGCAACGCCCAAGCCAGCACCAGCGGCCTGGAATCGTATTATTCGCAGATCAAGCAGATTGACAACCTGCTGGCCGACAGCACCTCGGGCCTGTCGCCGGCGATGCAGGATTTCTTCAAGGGCGTGCAGGACATGGCCGCCAACCGCGCCTCGGTGCCGTCGCGCCAGGCGATGCTGTCGAGCGCCGAATCGCTGGCGACGCGCCTGCAGGGCCTGGATGCGCGCCTGGGCGAAATCCGCGACGGCGTCAATTCCGAGATCGAAACGAGCGTCACCGCGATCAATACCTACGCCGGCCAGATCGCCAAGCTCAATGAGCAGATCGGCAACTACGCCGCGTCCGAACAGCGTCCGCCGAACGACCTGCTGGACCAGCGCGACCAGGTGGTGCTCGAACTGAACAAGTACGTCAAGGCGAATGTGACGCCGGGCGACAACAACAGCCTGACGGTATCGTTCGGCAACGGCCAGCCGCTGGTCGTGGGCCAGGATTCGTACAAGCTTGCCACCATGCAGGCGCCGACCGACCTGACCCGCACCGAAGTGGGGTACCAGGTGGGCTCGAAGGTGTCGGTGCTGCCGGAAGGCGCGATCACCGGCGGCAAGCTGGGCGGCGTGCTGGAATTCCGCAGCGGCACCCTGGACAAGGCCCAGAGCCAGCTCGGCAAGATCGCCATCGGCATGGCCTTCGAGTTCAACCAGCAGCACAAGCTGGGCCTGGACCAGAACGGCGATCCGGGCAAGGACTTCTTCAGCGTGGCGAAGGCCTACGTGGGCAAGAGCGTCAACAACTCGCCGTCCAGCACCGCCGAGATCGCCGCCAGGGTGACCGATCCGTCGCAGCTGCAGGACAGCGATTACCAGATCAAGTTCGACGGCGCCAACTACAGCATGGTGCGCCTGTCGGACAACAAGGCGGTGGCCACGGTGACCCCGGGCGCCGACGGCGCCGCCACGCTCGAATACGGCGGCGTCGAGTTCGACTTCTCGGGCAGCGCGCGCGCCGGCGACACCTTCCTGGTGCGGCCGACCATCAATGGCGCGGCCGACTTCAAGGTGCTGGCCAACGACGTCTCGCAGATCGCCGCCGCGGCCCCGATCGCCACCAGCGCGCCGCTGTCCAATACCGGCACCGGCAAGATCAGCGAAGGCAAGGTCGACGAGCGCTTCCTGGGCACGCCGCCGAACCTGCCGATCACCCTCGAATTCACCAGGGCGCCGGGCGCCGCCACCGGTACGATCTCGGGCTTCCCGGCCGGCGTGCAGGTCTACAAGCTCAACGAAAAGGGCGAGGAATTGCCGGTTGGCCCTGCCAATATCGCCTTCGAGAACGGCGCCACCTACAGCTTCGGCGGCATCCAGGTCACGCTGACCGGTGCGCCCGGCAGTGGCGACAAGTTCGAGATCGCCAGCAACGACAGCGGTGTGGGCGATACCCGCAATATCGCGGCGCTGGGCCAACTGCAGACCAAGAACATCTTCAACGACGGCACCGCGACGCTGCAATCGTCGTATGCCCAGATGGTGAGCGAAGTCGGCAACAAGACCCGCGAAGTCCAGATCAACGCGGCCGCCGGCAATTCGCTGCTGGCGCAGGCGCAGGGCGCCGCCGCCGATGTCTCGGGCGTGAACCTGGACGAGGAAGCCGCCAACCTGATCAAATACCAGCAGGCCTACCAGGCGTCGAGCAAGGTGATGCAGATCGCCGGCACGATCTTCGACACGCTGCTGTCGATCGCCCGCTAACGCCCGAGAACCAGGATAGACCATCATGCGCATCAGTACCGCCAACCTCTACAGCACCTCGACCACCCAGCTCAACAATCTGCAGAGTGCGCTCGCGCGCACCCAGATGCAGCTGTCGACCGACCGCCGACTGCTCACGCCGGCCGACGATCCGGTAGCGTCGGCGCGCGCGCTCGAAGTGAGCCAGTCGCAGAACATCAACGCCCAGTTCGCGACCAACCGCAGCAGCGCCAGCTCGGCGATGGCGCACGTCGAATCGTCGCTCCAGAACGCGGGCGACCTGATCCAGGAGATCCAGACCCTGGCAGTGAGCGCCGGCAATGGCACCATGCTGCAGGGCGACCGCGAGAAGCTGGCCACCGAACTCGAAGGCCGCCTGGCGGATCTGCTGGGCGTGGCGAACACGTCCGACGGCGCGGGCGGCTTCCTGTTCTCGGGCTACAAGACCACGACCCAGCCGTTCACGGCCTCGGCCGATGGCGCCACCTACCAGGGCGACCAGGGCGTGCGCCAGTTGCAGGTGAGCGATTCGCGCAAGGTGCCGCTGTCGGCGTCGGGCAGCGCCATCTTCGAGGCGATCCCGACCGGTAACGGCGTGTTCCAGACCAAGGCGGCCGATGGCAACCAGGGCGCGGCCATCATCTCGTCCGGCTCGATCGTCGACCGCAGCCAGTTCGACAGCAGCAAGAAGTATGCGATCGAATTCTCCGTCACGGCCGACACGCCGCCGGTGACGACGTATTCGGTGTACACCACCAACCCGCGCGCCGAGGTGCCGAACCAGCAGGCCATCGCCTACCAGGAGGGCAAGCAGATCGCGTTCGACGGCATGGCGCTCGACATCAAGGGCGTGCCGGCCCAGGGTGACTCGTTCAGCGTCGAGCCGAGCCAGAAGGAATCGGTATTCAAGACCGTGACCGACCTGATCTCGACCCTGCGCCTGCCGGGCGACGGTTCGACCGGCAAGGCCGAGCTGACCAACAAGCTGAACACCGCGATCAGCAACCTGCAGAACGCGCACGACAATGTGCTGACGCAGCAGGCGTCGGTCGGCGCGCACATGAAGGAGCTCGATTACCTGAGCAGTGCGGGCGACGACCTGGACATCCAGTACGCCACCACGCTGGACGACTTGCAGGGCCTGGATACGGTGAAGGCGATTTCGGATTTTTCGCAGCAGCAGCTGACCCTGCAGGCGGCGCAGATGACGTTCAAGACGATGTCGGGGTTGTCGCTGTTTAATGTGATTTGACCCGGCATTACGGCAAGTCTGTCATCGCACTGAAAGGCCCGGACTGTCTGCCATGGAAGTCCGGGCCTTGTTGCTTGGAGTGTACGAATCGTATACAAGGATTGTCCTGCGACTTCGCATGATCTCGTTAGTCGAAAATCAAACACTGGACGTTATCAAGTTAGCATTTCCTATAATATCCACTCACCCAAGTACCGTTTTTCTTCCTGTATCCGCTGACATAGCACCTTCCGGTATTGGGCGGCGACACGACTGGCGGCGACACGACTGGCGGCGTATAGACTGGCTTTTCCAAGGTGACATCGTTCGCCTCGCAAGGTTTGCCATCCTTGTCGCGATCCAAATAGGTATGGCCTCGCAAGTACATCAAGAAAGCGGTCTCGCGCGAGATCGACGAGCAAGTATAGGTGCCGGTATCCCCAATTGCCGGAACTGGCGGAGACCGTTCATATGACAGATCGCTTGCTCTGCATGGGAGGCCATCATTATCCCGGTCGAGATAAGTATGTCCTGCCATGAACAGCGTACTCGCTGCGGCAGCGTCCAGATTAGAGCAGGTAAATTTCCCTGAGTCGGCGACCAACGCGTTTGCAACCATGATGACCTTGGCCGGCGAATAGCTCGGGGACAATCCATCACTAGTACGCAAACTAAGTTCATAGGTGCCTGCCTTGTCCAGTAGTAGCTTGGGTTTGACGGCGCTGAAGTCTGTCAGCGCTGCATTGCTGCCTGCGGGCTTGTTAACGATCGTCCAAGTGTAGTAGAGCCTGTCCCCGTTTGCGTCGGTGGACATAGAGCCGTCGACCTGTACAATTGCCCCGGTGAGAACATGGGCGGGTCCAGTGGCGTTAGAGACTGGAATATAAGCGATACCGGGTTCCGCGAATAGCATCCCTCTATCCATGGCTGTCTTCGTAAAAGCCTTGTTTTCCGGTGACGCCGCGAATGCTAGCAGTACTGCAGCGCGAGTGGTACCTGCCTGAATCTTGGCCAGCCAAAATTTTTCACCTGCCGCGTCGGGCTTGCGCTTCAGGACATTCAGATATAAACGCTCAACATATTGGACGTCCGAGCTGTTTGATCCAAACAATATTCGCGATTCTTCACTGGCAAGAAATTCAGCGGCCACCTGATCGATGGTAGTTCTGTTCAACTCGAGTAGCTGTTTCCAGTAGCCGAGACCACTGACGTCAGGGGTGCGCCCGAAAGCTGCCTGATAGAGTCGATAGATCCCACCCGTCAGACCGTCCTTGTCGAACGAAACTGAGACGTCTTCCAGGCGGACCTCGGGTGTCGACAATGTGAATGCCATCAGAGTCGAAGTTTTCGGCGTCCCGATCAATCTATCTTGCGACCAGGCTAAATCATAGGCACGAAGCTCACCCGGAGTAGTTGCCTGGACCTTCGTGGCGGACCCATGCATCGTCGCCTGACGGTGGGGGGTATCAGCGACAACATCGACACCCCCACCACATGCGGATAACAAAAATAAGATTGCAATTATGAAAAGATTTTTCATACAAGACGAAACGTGCTTTAAAAGCAAAGATTCCTAAAGTAAAAGTTGCATTTATATTACATATTTTTTTTGCAAGAAAACTATCCAATAATCACTGTTAATTTTTTATGCAATTCATGCCGTGCGGCGGGCATATTACGGATAGGACAACCCAGCGTGTAGCAGCGGGTCAAAGTGTTGGCGGGAGCAGGTCTGACAGAGGTGTTTTTCAGGCTAGTCGGCGCTTCGGCCGCCGTTAAGCCGCTGATCGAAATGCTGGGCCATAGCTCTCTTGTGCCTAGGATTCGTTTGAAGCCAGGCCGGGGGGGAGATATGTACCTCCTGATCGATGTCCATTTGAAGACCGGGGGACCTGTCCACCGCAAAGGATTGCCCTTATGGGCTCCTGGTAGACTGCCTTGCGGGCTTGCAGTAAGGTTTGGTCCGGGCCAGCGTGACGTTGGGAAGGTGTGACGAAACTGATCGTGCCGTGCAGATGCTCGTTGTTATACCAGTGGACAAGCTGAGTCACCCAGCTGCAAGCGTACGCGATACCGTTATACATTTTCCCGGATAGTCGGAGCGCCATTTCAAGGTCTTGGATAATGACTCCAACTACGGACTTTTGTCGGTGACGGCAAGCCGGCAGAACGAAGGCATGACGTTCGTCCCCATGTCTTGCAGCCAGCGACTTTTCGGCTGTAGATATTGATAAACATGAACAGCTTAAAGCAGATTCCCTTATTTAGCTGGGCAAATAGGTGATGTCCAAACTGTGAATCTGCTTCGGCGCTGTGGAGCAAATTGCCTGCGGCTTGCTTCACTCCTGTGCCGAAAAACATACCTGCCCCCAGCTGTTGTGTCCCCAACTGGCTGCTAGACCCCAGCCGTGGGCAGTCGTGACCAGCCGGCTCTCCGTCTTTTCCGCGATCAGCGCGCCGTCGACGGCTTCGGCGGCGTTTTCGCGTTCACCTTCGGCGGCTTGGTCGCGGCGCTGATCTCGGCGCCGCAGTTCGTGTCCGGCGCCTTGTCGACGTTAATCAGCGGCAGCAGCGCGGCCAGCGGATTCACCGCTGCCAATGCTACGGCGGCGCCGGCCTTGAGCGCCAGCGGGCCCGCATGCGGACCCACCTTCGGATCGGTGAAGGTGCCGCGCGCATACAGCGGCGTGCGCAGCGTCAGGATGCGCGCACCCTTGCTCTTCGGGCGCACATCGAGGTCCATGCTCTCCTTGGCCAGGTCGACATAGCCCGACACGTTCACCACCGCATCCTCGCTGTCGAGCACGAAGCGGTCGACGTTCGCGCGGCCGTTGCGCACGGTCGTTTGCGCCGCCACGCAGTTGAGGGTGGTCTGCTTGTCGCCGAAGATCTTGGCGTATACGGCGTTCGCCACGTTCAGGCCGGCCAGTTCGAGGATGAACTGGCTGACCGCGCCTTCGGTCACCACCGCATTGATCTCGCCCTGCGAGGTGCCCAGCATGGCGGCGACCGTGTTGCCCTTGCCGGCCAGGACGCCGTCGCCGTTGACTTCACCGAAGCTGGCCTGCATCGATTGCAGCTTGGGGAACAGTTCGCGGATCTTCAGGCCGCGCGCCGCCAGGCGCGCCGAGGCGTCGAGCGTCTTCTGGCGGCCGTCCAGGCGGATATTCGAGGAGATGCGCCCGCCCGCCATGCCGAAGCTGAGCGGAGTCAGGGTGAGCACCTTGTCTTTCATGCGCATGGTGGTCTCGATATCGTTGAGCGGGATATCGTTGACACGCACGATGCGCTTGCCGCTGAACTTGACGTCGGCGTCGAGCGCATCCCAGTTGTCGGTATTGAACTGGTCGACCGGCAAGGCCTTGCCCGGCGGCGGCGCCTTGACGCGACCGGCCTGCTTGGTGCCGGCGCCGGTATCGGCGCCCACGGTCGGGCCCAGGTCGGCCAGGCGCAACTGCTTGGACACCAGCGCGCCGCTCAGGAACGGACGCTTCTCGCGCTGCGCATACGACAGCGTGCCGGCGATATCGCTGGCGCCCACCTTGCCGGTGAAGTCCTTGTACGTGAATGTCCAGAACTCGCCCTCCTTCTTGCCCAGCAGGTTGCCGCTGGTCGAATAGGGCGGGGTTTCCGGCAGCAGCACGCCGCTCAGGCCATACAGGTCGGCCATGCTGGCGCCGGCCAGTTCCATCTTGAGGGCAAAGCCGGACAGCGAGCTCGGATCGCGGATGATGCCGCGCAGGCCGAGCTTGTTCTGGCCCGCCTGCGCCTTGGCTTCGATCGGGAAATTCGCGTCGTCGCCGGTCAGCGACAGGACCGCGCCGGCGCGGCCGCCGCCCGTGATCCTGGCCTTGTGATAGGTGCCGTCGAGCGTGAAGGCCAGGCCGTAGGGCGGCACGCCGGGCGAGGTCGAGGCGTTCTCGCCGCCGCTGTCGATCGACTTGGCGTTGGCGCGCAGGTCCAGGCCGATCGGCTCGTCCACGTAGCGCAGCTTGCCGCTGCCAAAGGCCAGGCGCCGGATGTCGACATTCCATTGCGATGGGCCGTTATCCTTGAAGGTCCAGGAATTGCGGCCATCCTTGCGCCGCTCGACCGCGATGTCGGGCGCGGCCAGGCGCAGGTCGGTGATCACCACGTCCTTGGCCAGCAGCGGCAGCAGGCGCACGCCCACCTCGACGCGCTCGGCCGCCGCCATCTGCTTGCCGACGGTGCTCCAGGTGGGGTTGCTCATGTAGACATCGTTGGCGCTGACGTAAGGATGGGGCACGAAGCGCCGCCAGCCGGTCTCGCTGTGCTGCTCGCGCTGGAACTTGACGTCGAGGTCGCCACGGATCGCGAATTCGCGGCCGGTGGTTTCCGAGACCTTGCGGTTGATATAGGGCCGCAACATATTCCAGTCGAACAGCATGAGGAACAGGATCACGATCAGCGTGACGCCGAGCATGGTCCAGCCAACGATCTTGAGCGGTTTGGATGTTTTCATGGTGATGGCCTATGGTGGCGCTGAACGCGGCGAGCACGGATGCCTCAGGCTAACCCGGCCTTAGGATTTTGTTTGTTAGCTAAATAGCATTGGCGCGCGATCCGTGGCCGCTTTTTGCCCGGCGCCACGGTATGCAGTTGCTAGCAGGACAGACGCACAAGATGCGTGGGCGTGGCAGGACCGTCCGCGACGGCCATGTGCGCGCCCCTGTTTCGAGCGGTCGGCCTTCCGCACCCCGCGCGACTGAGTTGCGCCGTCGGCGGGGCCGGATGCGCGGCGGATCAGTTGTGGATATACCTGGCAAACACGTCGCTGAAATCACGCTTGGTATGCGTGTCGAACATGGCGCTGTTCAAGGCGCCCAGCAGTGCGTTGTACTGGCTGACGAGTCCACCCTCTGCTGGCGCAATATTGAGCTTGTGGACCGAGGCCGTGGCGTCCAGCGCGCGCAGCGCGTTCTCGCGCGACGACGCATCGCGCTGCTGCTGCTTGCCGATCGTGATCAAGGCCTTGTAGATGTCCTTGAGCTGTTCAATATAGGTCTTCTTGATGTCGATTGAAAAGCGCGTGGTGTCGAGATTGAACTTGAGTTCGATATCCATATCGAGCGTGCCGGCGGTCTCGATCGTGACGGCGGTGATCAGGTTCGACGCATAGTCGTAGCGCTTGATCGAGCGCTTGGACGACACGGCCGAATCGCCGTCCACGTGAATCAGCGCGAGGTTGGTGAAGCAGTACTCATCCTTCTTGCTCTTGATAAGGAAGAAGATCTGCTCGCCGTCCTCGGTGAACAGGTAGTCGTCGGCATCGACCTTGCTGTAGTCGGCAGGACCGACGATGACGCCGATATCGCTGATGCCCAGTGCTTCCGCCGCCAGTCGTTTGAACATGATGATTCCCGTGTAGTGAAAGACGTACCTTAGCACCATTCGGAGACGTCGTAGAGCGTGATGTTTTACGCCGGCTCGACTTATCGCCGGCGCAAGAAATAATGGTGAAAAAGCATGGTTTGTCATCAACTTTTCATGAACAACGCCTAAGGTGGTCCTTGTAGGCGTCAATACTGGCGTTCCCGACAACCGACCAGGATCCACCACATGCACAATCCAATTTCGCGTTTCCCGCGCACGAGGGCGCAAGCATGAGCCGTCGTGACTTTCTCCGCACCATGGGCAAGACCGGTGGGGCGAGCGCCGTGCTCGCGACCTTTCCGCCTTCCATCCAGAGGGCGTTGGCCCTGCCGGCCAACCAGCGCACCCGCAGCCTGCAAGATGTCGAGCACATTGTCGTGCTGACCCAGGAGAACCGCAGTTTCGACCATTATTTCGGCACGATGGAAGGGGTGAGGGGATTCGGCGATCCGTTCCCGATCCCCGTGATGGATCGGCAGAATCTCATCAATCGCAAGTCGGTCTTTGTCCAGCGCACGGTCGGCGGTGCGCCGGTCCCCGGGCGGCCCGACTGGCCGCAAAGCCGCGCCATCGCCCCGTTCAGGCTCAATACGGTGCAGGACTTCCCGGTGATGCGGGTGGCCGGGACGCCGCACGCCTGGCTGGATGCGCAGCTTGCCTGGGACCACGGTCGCATGAACGACTGGTGCACGGCCAAGCAGAACCATTCGATGGGCCACTACGCCGAGGCCGACTTGCCGTTCCAGTTCGCGCTGGCGCGCGCGTTCACGATCTGCGACCACTACCACTGCGCGACGCAGACCGGCACCAACACCAACCGCCTGTTCCTGTTCAGCGGCCACAACGATCCGCTGGCGGTGGCGGGCGGACCGGCCACCGATAACAGCCGCGACAGCTTCAATCCCGACATGGCCACCGATTACCTGTGGACCACCTATCCGGAGCGGCTCGAAGCCGCCGGCGTGAGCTGGCAGGTCTACCAGAACATGGACGACAACTTCACCGACAATTCGCTGGCCGGATTCCGCGCGTTTCGCAATGCCTGGTACCGGCGTCCGGGTTTCTCGCAGTCGCTGCGCGACCGTGGCGTCAGCACGCGCGACCTGGATCTGCTCAAGGCGGACGTACTGGCCAACCGCTTGCCGCAAGTCAGCTGGATCGTCGCAACCGCCGAAGGATCGGAACATCCCGGTCCGTCCAGCCCCGCTTCGGGCGCCGACTATACCGCGCGGGTCCTCGACGCCCTGACGGCGAATCCCGAGAGCTGGAGCAAGACGGTCCTGCTGGTCAACTTCGACGAGAACGATGGCTTCTTCGACCACATGCCGCCGCCATCGGTTCCGGCGTACACCACCTACAGCAGCGATCCGTCCCAGGCCCGCCTGGCCGGCGCATCGACCGTCGCCACCACCGGCGAATACCACCATGTCCTCAACGGCGCCGATCCACGCACGCTGCACCGTCCCTACGGACTGGGGCCGCGGGTCCCGATGTATGTCATTTCCCCTTGGTCGAAGGGCGGCTGGGTGAACTCGCAAGTCTTCGATCATTCGTCTGTGGTGCGCCTGATCGAGGCGCGCTTCGGTGTGCGCGAGCCGCTCATCAGCCCATGGCGGCGCGCGGTAAGCGGCAATCTGCTGTCCTGCTTCGACTTCGTGAACCCGGACCACAGCGGATTCACGCAGCTGCTGCCAGAAACAGCCGCACGGCGCGCCATGGCGCTGGCCCTGCCCAATACCAAGGTGCCGACGCTGCCGGCCGCACTGGCCGCGCCGGTCCAGGCCGCCGGGGTGCGTCCGGCGCGCCCACTGCCGTACGAGCTGCAGGTGCAGGCGCAGGTGGCGGCCGCAGGCGGCGCGGTGGAACTCACGTTCGAGAACGCCGGTGAAGCCGGGGCCGTGTTCCATGTGTATGACCGGCTGCGGCTGGAGCAGGCGCCGAGGCGCTACACCGTCGAACCCGGCAAACAGCTGAGCGGGCGCTGGACGGCCGGCGCGGCCTACGACCTGTGGGTGCTGGGGCCCAACGGCTTCCACCGCCATATCGCCGGTGACGTGCGCCGCGCCACCGGTGCGGCGTGGCCCGAGGCGATCGTGCGCGCCGACCGCAAGGCGGGCGAACTGGTGATCGAGCTGGTCAACCACGGCGGGCAGCCGTGCACCTTCCAGCTCGCTCCCAACAAGTATTACGCGCGCGGTCCGGCCCCGGTGCGGGTCGTCGCCCGCTCGAAAAGCACGGTCCGGCTCCCGCTGGCGTCGAGTTCCCACTGGTACGACTACAGCGTGCGCGTCGATGGCTTGCCCGGATGGCTGCGCCGCTTTGCCGGCCATCTCGAGAATGGCTTGCCGTCGATCAGCGATCCGGCCATGCAGGGCGCCGCCCAACTCAACCAGTACCGTGTCGTGTGATTCCTACAAGGAGCTTTTCATGAAATTACGATGTTTGCTTGCCACGGCCTTGCTTGCGGTAGCGAGCGCGAGCCAGGCCGCTGTCGTCTACGGGAATAATCTGGTGGTCAATGGCGACGCCGAGGCCGGGGTGAGCGGATGGACCGGCTATGCCGATTACGGCATGTTCCAGTCGGTCGGCTACGGCAGCAACTGGGTGCTGCCCACCCAGCCGGGACCGGCCGACCGTGGCGCAAGCATGTTCGCCGGCTTCGGCCAGTACGCCGCCGGCTACCAGAGCCTGGACTTCGGCGCCAGCACCACGCGGCAGATGTCGTATTCGCTGAGCGGGTGGCTCGGCGGCTGGGCCGACCAGGACGACAACGCCCTGTTCTACGTGCAGTTCCTCGACGAATTCGACAATGAGATCGGCAGCTCGGCGATCGGGGCCGTGATGGCGCAGGACCGCGGCAATCGCACCGGCCTGCTGTATCGCGAAGCCGAGGGATTGCTGCCGACAGGCACCCGCAAGCTGTCGTTCTGGTTGTCGATGGAACGCCTGGTGTCGGGCGACAACGACGGGTATGCGGACAACCTGTCCTTCATCCTGCAAGAGCCCGCCACTGAGGTCCCAGAGCCGGCCATGGCGTCGGTGTTCGTGCTGGGACTCGGCATGCTGGGGTGGGCGCGCCGGCGCAGGCAAGGCGGCGGCCTCGGTTGACGGCGGCCCCGGCCCGGCGATGCGCCGTTTGCGTGCGGTCGAGGATGGTCAGGCCGGGAAAAATTCGAGGCCGCGCGCCATCGCCGGGAAAGTGGCCGAGCCATGGTTTTCATTGGCCAGCAGGTGGAACTGCAGCCGCGCCAGCGCACCCTGTTCCTGCAGCCGCCTGGCCAGGTCCTGCGCCTCGCCCACCATGCGGCGCTCGGCGGCAATGGCGTCCCGGCCCTGCGGTGGCGTGGGGCCCGGTGTCGGCTGTTCGAGTTCGCCAACGGACAGCATCAGGCTCGGCTTGACGGGCAGGCTGGCCACGCGCTGGGCGAATCCCGTCAACGTCTTGAGCAGCACGCGATCGCCATACCAGATCGACGGACTCGCCGCCAGGTAGGTCTGGAACATCGCTGGACGGGTGAACAGCGCGTGCAGCGTGCACAGCCCGCCGAAGGAGTGCCCGTACAGCGCCTGGCGCGCCGGGTCGAGCGGCGCCAGGCTTGCCACCAGCGGCCGCAGTTCGCGCTCGATGAAGTCGAGGAACAGGTCGGCGCCGCCGGTCCTGGCCGTCTTGTCGCCCGCTTCGGCCGAGGGCGGGGTATAGTCGCGGCCGCGCGCCAGGTAATAATCCTGGTCGCCGACATAGCCGATGCCCACGACCAGCGGCGGCGTGTGTGCACTGGCGCCGCTGCGCCTGCCGGTGATGCGCGCCATCAGCGCCAGCGTCGCGAAGCTGGCATTGCCGTCCAGCGCGAACAGTACCGGGTGGCCGCCGGCGGGCGCCGGCCCGGCCGGGATGCTGACGAAAATGCGGTAATGCTGGCCGGTGATGGCCGAGACCAGGTCGCGCTGCAGCGCCTGGTGCAGGGTCACGTCTTGCCAGCCTTCGCGCTCCGGCGCCGCCATGGCGATGGTTGGCGTGCCCAGCAGGGCGAGCGCGCTTGCGCCCAGCATGCGACGGCGGCGGAGGGAGGCGAGGGTTGGCGTGGTGACGAGCATGCTGGATCTGTTAATGAGAATTATTCTCATAATAGCGTGCTCAGCGCGCCGCGTCACCTGGGGCGGGCACATTGCCGGGGCAGGGCGGGTATTCGAGGTCGTAGCCAAGGTGGAGGTAGAGGCGCGTGGGGCGCTGTCGCGGCGCCTGGCGTTCCACCTGGACGCCTTGCGGCGTGACGCAGAGCGTGAAGTCGGTGACGGTTTCGCCGCTTCGCAGCTCGATGCGCCAGGCGCCGGCAGTGCGCGCACGCGCGCCGCGTCCGACGGCGGCAAGCCCGATGAAGGGGAGTGGGGCCCTGATGCTGCGCGACATGAACCGGTAGCGGTACAAAGGTTGCGACGTGCCCAGGTCGATCGCGTCCGGATCGCTGGGCGCCCGCCTGGCCGTGTTTCCGTCGAGGCGGGCGCAGCAGGTGGGCTTTGCGCCCTTGGGGTATTGCAGGTACACCTGGTCGCCGTCGACGAGTTGTCTGACCGAGTACAGGTAGTGCGGACCGTTGCCGTCCAGGCGCACGAGCGCCGGGGCGACCTGGGCGGGCGCCGGCGCTGCGAAGGTCCACAGCGAGAGGACGAGAATCGGCAATCGGTGGCGGTGCATCTCCGTATTGGATACGCATCGGCATCCGGCACTTTGACACAGCTCAGGCTCGCCATATACACTGTTATATATCGTGTTATGGAGATGACGATGACTGACTTGTTGCAGGATCTTGGGGCTACTTTCCTGGGCAGCCGCCTGAAGCGCCTGGGCGAGCGCATGCAGGCGGGCGCCGCCAGGGTCGCCGCGGACGCCGGCCTGCCGGTGCAGCCCGCCCAGATGCCGTTGCTGGCCGCGCTGGACGGCCGGTCCCTCAGCATCGGCCAGCTGGTGCAGGTGGTCGGCATCAGCCAGCCCGGCATCACGCGCGGCATCGGCCAGTTGCTCAAACTCGGCCTGGTGCAGTCGGAGCAGGGCGAGGATGGGCGCCAGCGCAGCATTTCGCTCACGCCGGCCGGCAACGCCGCGCTGGCGCGCGCCAAGCTGTATGTGTGGCCGCAGGTCGAAGAGGCGGTCAAGGCCCTGTTCGGCGGCCAGCCCGAAGGGTTCATCGGGCAGATCGACGCGATTGAAGCCGCGCTTGCCGAGAACCCGATCGACGTGCTGGCGGCGCGCTCGACTCCGCACATCCTCGAGATCCACGAATTCGGCGACGCACTCGCGCACCATTTTCACGACATCAACGCCGAGTGGATCAACGCCATGTTCACGCTCGAGGCGACCGACCGCGAGGTGCTGGAAAACCCGCGCGCGAAGATCGTCGATGCGGGCGGCGTGATCCTGTTCGTCGCGGCGCGCGGACTAGGGATCGTCGGCACCTGCGCGCTGCAGAAGACCGGCGAACACAGCTACGAGCTGACCAAGATGGGCGTGCGCGAAACGGCGCGCGGCCTGAAGGCGGGAGAATTCCTGCTGGCGGCGGTCATCGAGCGCGCCATGGCGCTGAAGGCGGCGCCGCTCTATCTGCTCAGCAATCACAAATGCGCCGCCGGCATCCACCTGTACGAGAAGCTCGGCTTTCGGCACGACCCCGCCATCATGGCCGAGTACGGCGCCCGTTACGCGCGCTGCGATGTGGCGATGCGCTACCGGCCCGGTTAGCCCGGCGCCGGCGCCACCGGCGCCGGCGTGGCCGGCGGTGCACCAGGCGTGCCTGGCGCCGGGTTGCCCGCCCGCGGCAGCGAACGGCTGGTCTCGATGCCCTGGTTGAACAGGTTGACGATCGGCGCGCCGAGGTAGGGCAGCACCAGGCTCAGCGTCAGGAAGCCGACACCCAGCGTGATCGGGAAGCCGATGCCGAAGATGTTCAGCTGCGGCGCGGCGCGCGTCAGGATGCCCAGCGCCACCTGGGTGATGAGCAGGGCGGCGATGATCGGCATCGCGATCTGCAGCCCGGCCGAGAAGATGCGGCCGCCCCAGCGCACCAGTTCCAGCGCCGCGTTCGACGAGAACGGCGTCTCGGTGATCGGCATGCTGATGAAGCTCTCGGCCAGCGCCTCGAGCAGCACCAGGTGGCCGTTTACGGCCAGGAAGGCCATGGTCGCGACCAGCGCCATGAACTGGCTGACCGCCGACGTGCGGCCGCGCGTGCTGGGATCGAAGAACATGGCGAAGCCCAGGCCCATGGTCTGGCTCGCCACCTCGCCGGCATATTCGATGGCGGCGAACACCAGGCGCATCGCGAAGCCCATCGCGAGCCCGATGATCATTTCCTTGACCAGAATGAGCAGGCCCGCCCACGAGGTTGGGTCGACCGCCGGCACCGCCGGCACCAGGGGCGCGATCACCAGCGCCAGCATCACGCCGAGCGAGACCTTGACCGAGACGGGCACGCCGGCATTGCCGAACAGCGGCGCGGCCGCGATCAGCCCCAGGATGCGCGAGAGCGGCCACAGCAGCGCCGCGATCCAGGTGTTGATCTCGGCCGAGGTCAGCGTCAGCACGCGCGATGGCCCGCGCTGGGGTTGGCGGCCGCGCCGCCGGCGCGTTCAACGGACGGCAGCACGTCCACCTCAGCCGATCAGGCCGGGGATCCCGGTGAATACCTGCCGCATGTAGTCGAGCATGATCGACAGCATCCACGGGCCGGCCACCACCAGGGCGACGAACACGCCGACCAGTTTCGGGATGAAGGACAGGGTCGCTTCGTTGATCTGGGTGGCGGCCTGGAAGATGCTGATGATCAGACCGATGATCAACGCCACCAGCAGCAGCGGCGCGGAGATCATCAGGGTCACTTCCATGGCCGTGCGGCCCATCGTCATTACGCTCTCGGGTGTCATGCGCGCCCCGTCAGTAGAAACTCTGGGACAGCGAACCCAGGATGAGTTGCCAGCCGTCGACCAGCACGAACAGCATCAGCTTGAACGGCAGCGCGATCACGGCCGGCGACATCATCATCATGCCCATCGCCATCAGCACCGAGGCCACCACCATGTCGATGATCAGGAACGGTATGAAGATCGCGAAGCCGATCTGGAACGCCGTCTTGAGTTCGCTGGTGACGAAGGCCGGGATCAGCACCCGCAGCGGAATGTCTTCCGGTCCCTGCAGCGCCTCGGAGCGCGAGATCTTGACGAACAGCGCCAGGTCGGACTGGCGCGTCTGCTTGACCATGAATTCCTTGAGCGGCACCGCACCGCGCTCCATGGCGGCGGTCATCTGGATCTCGTTGCGCTGCAGCGGCAGATACGCCTCGGCGTAGATGCGGTCGAAAGTAGGCCCCATCACGAAGAAGGTCAGGAACAGCGCCAGCCCCACCATCACCTGGTTCGGCGGCGCGGTCTGGGTGCCGAGCGCCTGGCGCAGCAGCGACAGCACGATGATGATGCGGGTGAAGGCGGTCATCATCAGCAGCGCGGCCGGCAGGAAGGTGAGCGAGGTCAGCAGCAGCAGCGTCTGCACCGGCAGCGAGTACGCCGTGCCGCCGCCCGCCGCCGGGCTGCTCTGGAACGCGGGGATGCCGGGCTGGGCCGCCGCGATCAGCGGCACGAGGAGGAATAGAAACACGCCGGCGGCCGGCAGAAGGTGTTTATGTCGCATTGCGCTTGTCGATCGTTTTCTTGAGCCAGTCCGAGAAATTCGCGGACGGGGCGCCGCCGGTGCTGGCGCCGGGGGCCAGTTCGCCTTCCTGGCGCGGCATGGTGTGCAGGGCATTGACGCGCCCCGGGGCGGCGCCGACGACGATCCACTGGTCGCCGACCTCGACCACCATGATGCGTTCGCGTCCGCCCAGGTTCAGGGCGCCGACCACGCGCAGGCTGGCGCTGCCGCCACCCATGTTCGGGGCGTAGCGCTTCATTACCCAGGCCAGGCCGGCCAGCAGGCCGAGCACCAGCATCAGGGCCAGGATGGTTTTCAGCAATCCCCCGGCGCCAGGAGAGGCGGCGCCGGCCGGCATGGCCACCCGCGGCGCCTCGCGCAGCGGCTCGGTGGCGGCGGGCGAGAGCGGGGCGGTGGAGACAGGTGCGCTGGCGGCAGGGGCGGTGGCGGCGTCGCCGGGCAGCGGGGCGGTGGGCGGCGCTGCGGCGGTCGGGGTGGTGGCCGGGGCCGGTACGGTCGGCGCGGGAGGCCGGCCGGTGGTGGTTTCGCCGGGACGGCGCGGGGTGTCGGCGGTGTCGTGCGCGGCCGGTGCCGGCGCGGTCGAGGTGCCGGCCATGCTGGCGGCCGTGGCCGGCGCTGCGGTGGTGTCGGGGGCTGGCGCGGGTTGCTGGGCACACGCCAGCAGTGGCGCAAGCAGGCACGCCGCCGCGATGCCGCGCAGGGTCGGCAGTGCCGCCGCCTGCAACCGGCCCATGCCCGCGCCTGGTTCCAGGCTGCTGACGTGCGGTGAACGCTTCGGCGGGGCCGCCAACCGTGCGGCCCCACGGGCAGTCAGCGGGCGGAATTCGAAGGCAAGGGCGCGGGGCAGGATCATTTATTGAGTTTGCGAATCCGTTCGGACGGCGTGATGATATCAGTGAGGCGGATACCGAACTTGTCGTTCACGACCACGACCTCGCCCTGGGCGATCAGGCAGCCGTTGACCAGCACGTCCATCGGTTCGCCGGCCAGGCCGTCCAGCTCGACCACCGAACCCTGCGCCAATTGCAGCAGGTTCTTGATGGCGATCTTGGTGCGGCCCAGTTCCACGGTCAGCTGCACCGGGATGTCGAGGATGAAATCGATATCGTTCGGCGTCTCGTTGCGCGCGCCCTTGTTCGAGAAATCCTTGAACACGGCGGCAGCGGCCGCCGGCGCGGCGGCCTGCTGCGTTTGCTGGCGCTCGAGCGCCGCCGCCTCGGCCGCGGCTTGCTCGGCAATGGCCGCGCCCCAGTCGTCGTCGATATGTTCCTGGTCTTCCTGGTTGTCAGACATGGTGTTCTCCTTGCTTGAGGCAGGCGCAGTGCGCACCGCCAATATACCGTTTATCGAGGCGCGCACAGCGCGCATTCCAGTCCTGGCGCGCGGCGCCCTACTTGCTGAACGTGTCGCTATTGGCGAGCAGCTTCTCGACCTTGAGCGCGTATTGCCCGTTGTGCACGCCGTAGCTGCAATCCATCACCGGCACGCCGTCGACCGTCGCCTGCAGCATTTCCGGCACGGCGATCGGGATCACGTCGCCAATCTTCATGTTCAGGATCTCGTCGAAATTGGCCTTGCCATGGCCCAGTATGGCGACCAGCTCGACTTCGGCGACCTGGATCTGCTGGGTCATCAGGCGCACCCAGCGCTTGTCGACTTCGAGCGCCTCGCCCTGGAGGCTCGAGGTCAGCGCATCGCGGATCGGCTCGATCATCGAGTAGGGCATGCAGAAGTGGATCTGGCCCGACACCGATCCCAGCTCGACCGTGAAGGTGCACGACACCACGACCTCGTTCGGGGTCGCGATATTGGCGAACTGGGTGTTCATCTCGGAACGGATGTACTCGAACTCGATCGGGTACACCGGCTCCCACGACTTGGCGTAGGCCTCGTGCACGATGTCGAGGATGCGCATGATGATGCGCTGCTCGGTCTGCGTGAAATCGCGGCCCTCAACGCGGGTGTGGAAGCGCCCGTCGCCGCCGAACAGGTTGTCCACCAGCAGGAACACCAGGCCCGGGTCGAACACCATCAGGGCGGTGCCGCGCAGCGGCTTCATGTGGATCAGGTTGAGGTTGGTCGGGACCACCAGGTTGCGGATGAATTCGCTGTACTTGGAGACCCGGACCGAGCCGACCGATACCTCGGCGCTGCGGCGCAGGAAGTTGAACAGGCCGACCCGCAGATACCTGGCGAAACGCTCGTTGATGATCTCGAGCGTCGGCATGCGGCCGCGCACGATGCGCTCCTGCGTTGCCAGGTTATACGTGCGTACCCCCGAGGTGTCCTCAGGCGTCGCAATGTCGTCCTGATCGCCGTTGACCCCTTTTAAGAGGGCATCGACTTCTTCCTGGGAGAGGAAATTATCGGCCATGGTGCGGTCTATTTACTGGTATCTATTGGATGATAAACGAAGTAAATAATACGTCGGACACTTCCTGCTCATCGCCATCCTTTTCGAACGGTTCGGTGATCGCCGCCTGGATCTGGGCAGCGAGCGCTTGCTTGCCTTCGACGGTATTGATTTCCGACGACTTCTTGCTCGACAGCAGCAGCAATACGCGGTTGCGCACGATCGCCATATTGTCCTTCACCAGCGTGGCCTGTTCGGCCCCCGCGACCTGCAGGGTGAACTGGACCTGCAGGTACTGCTCGCCGTTTTCAGGCTGCAGGTTGACCGTGAAGGCCTCGATCGGGACGTATTCCGGCTTGGCTGCCGGGTCCTTCTTTTTCTTCTTCTTGTGTTCCTTGGCCGGCGCCTCTTCTTCGCCGTGGGCGGTGCCGGACTGGCTGAAGTACCAGCCGCCACCGGCGCCCGCGCCGAGCACCAGCACGGCGGCGAGGATCATGATGATGAGCTTCTTCTTCGATCCGGCCGGGGCCGCTGCTGCTGCCGGGTCCGCTTTAGGATCAGCTTTCATTTTCGGATTCGCTTTCAAGATATGTCTTTACCGTGCTAGGGGAGAATGGATTCAACATTATGGCATTGTGCGGGAAAGATGCACCCGGGCAAGCCTAGAAAAGAGGGAGGAAGAGGCGGCAAATCCCGAAATATCGCAGGTGCGCCCGGTGATCGAATGAATCGCGGGCCTGGCAACGTCGTTCCCCCTTCGTGGAAACGGCATTGCCAGGCCCACCGATACATCAGGCAAACAGGTCGACCATGCCGCGATCGCCGATCGACACCGTACGGGTGCGTGGCGCCACTTCGTTCACGGCCGGCTCGGCATCCGCGCCGCCATTGGCGTGGCCGCCGTTCCCGCCATTTCCACCCTGGGCGCGGCGCTCGCCGTCCTGCTGCTGGCGCTGGTTGGCGGCGCCGGCGTCGACCGTCGCGTTACCGAGCGTGATACCGCTCTCGCTCATCATCTCGCGCAGGCGCGGGAGGGCGTTCTCGAGGGCCTGGCGCACGTCGAGCTGCTCCGACGAGAAGGCCACGGTGGCCTGGTCGTTGCTCACGTTCAGGACGATCTGCACCGGGCCCAGGTCGGGCGGGTTCAGCGTCAGGGTAGCGGCCTGCTCCTTGCCGACCATGTAGACGATGCGCTGGCTGACCTGGTTGTCCCATGCCTGGGTGCCGACCCGGGCCGGAATGCGGTCGCCCGGCACGGTGGCCGGGGCGGCCGCATCCAGCTTGGCGGCCTGGGACTGCAACTGGGCCAGCGGCGCCGGGGCTTCCTCGGCGGCGGCAGGGGCGGCCTGCAACTGGCTCTCGCGCAGCTGGGCCTGGAACTGGGCGGCGTCGTGCTGGCCCTCCGGCAGGGCCGCGCCGGCCTGGCCCTGGCCCTGCGTGGCGGCGGCCTCGACCGGCGCGCGCTGCACGCCGGCGGCCAGCGAGACCTGCTTGCCCAGCGTCTCGCTGGCGGCAGCGGCGCCGGCCGCGGCGTCGTCGCCGGTCACGGCGAGCGCGCCGCCCATGTTCTTCAGTGCGTTTTCCAGCGCCGTCAGCTGCTGCTCGCCGACGGTCGCGGCAGCCGCATCGGCGGGCAGCGCGGCGGCGTCGACCGCGGCCGGTTTGGTCAGGCTGGCCATGAAGGCCAGCATGTCGGTGACCGGCGTGGCGGCCGCGGCCGCGGCCGCGGCTTCGGCCGCCTCGGCGCTGTCCTCGGCGCCGTCGGCCGCGTCGGTGGTGGCAGCCTTGACGGGCTTGGCCTCGCCCTCGTTGGCAGGCGGCTTGACGGTGGCCCGCACCGGTTCCCTGGCACTCTCGCGGTTGGCCGGCTTGTCGGCCGCATTCGGCTTCGATTGCTGCTTGGGCGCCGGCGTCGGCGCGGGCGCCTTCTCGACCGGCTTGCGGGCCGCCAGTTCGCGCGTCAGGGTGGAGGCGAAGGCGCCGCTGTCGCGCGCGCCGTCGGCGAGCCGGTCCGCGCTCGGACTGCGCTGCGTCGTGGCGCTCGCGCCGCTTACCTGCAACAGGGGATTGGTGGTGTGCATCGTCGTCATGTTTCGCTCAGCGTTGTTTGTAGCGGGCGCCACGGGCAGCGTGGTCGTCCATCTGTTTCTGGTCGCGCTTGTTCTGCACCTTGAGCGCCTCGCTTGCTGCGCGTTCGTTCAGGGTGCGGTACGACAGGCGCTTGCGTTCGCTTTCCTGCAAAGTCCTGCGCTCGGCGTCGGCCTTGAACTGCGCATGTTTCAGCACTTCTCGCTGGCCGTCCAGGGCACTGTCCAGCTTGCCAATGAAGGCAACGAAGTTGTGGTACGCGAAAGGCGTGATCCCGGCCACCTGGGCCGCGTCCAGCTTGCGCGCGTATTCGTCGCGGTAGCCCACCAGCATGTCCAGCTTCTGTGAGGCGTCCTCGACCAGCTTGTTGGCCGCGCCCAGGCGCTTGGCGGCAGCGTCGGAATCCTTCTGCGCCAGGTCGATCAGGGTGTCAAGTGCGGATAATTGGGCCATGGTGAAACGATTTTACCGCCCAGCAACTCTCGCCAATCAGTTGAATAGCGAGGAAAGTTGCCCCAAGCTCTGGGGAAGCGTGGCGTTGTCGTGGATTTCCTGGCACAGGAATTCCTCGATGGCGGCATTCTTGGCGATGGCCTGGTCGAGCACCGGATCGCTGCCGGCCGCATACGCGCCGACGTTGATCAGGTCGCGCGAGCGCTGATAGCGTGAATACAACTGCTTGAGCTTGCGCGCGGCCAGCTGGTGTTCATGGGTCGTGATCGAGTGCATTGCCCGCGAAATGGACTGCTCGATATCGATCGCCGGATAATGCCCGGCCTCGGCCAGGTGGCGGTTGAGCACGATGTGGCCGTCGAGGATACCGCGCGCCGCATCGGCGATCGGATCCTGCTGGTCGTAGCCCTCGGACAGCACGGTATAGAAG
>Ga0265780_10002427_pt1 | contig 25249 bp, 19 predicted proteins | sample P1T30metagenome_FD_192432 | JGI IMG/M metagenome (GOLD analysis project Ga0265780, IMG submission 192432) | Plant litter microbial communities from East Loma Ridge, Irvine, California - P1 T30 | ecosystem: Environmental > Terrestrial > Plant litter > Unclassified | place: USA: California... | reverse complement strand
CACCAGCGCATGCGGGGTGCCCATCCCGGAGATGCCATCCAGGGCCAGCGACAGCACCACCATGCCGAAGGCCAGCATCACGTAACCGCGCAGGTCGAAGCGGCTGCGATGGGCGGCGTAGTGGTCGGGCATGACCTTCATGGCCACGAAATAACCGATCACCCCGATCGGCAGGTTGATCAGGAATACCCAGTGCCAGGAGGCGACTTCGACCAGCCAGCCGCCCAGCGTGGGGCCGATCAGCGGACCGATCAGCGCCGGGATCGCGATGAAGCTCATCGCGCGCAGGAAATCTTCCCGCGGCACCGAACGCATCACCGCCAGCCGACCGACCGGCAGGAGCATGGCCCCGCCGATGCCCTGCAGCACGCGTGCGGCGACCAGCTGGTGCAGGCTCTGCGCCAGGGCGCAGGCCAACGACCCGAGGGTGAACAGAATGATCGCGACCAGGAACGTGCGGCGAGTGCCGAAGCGGTCGGCTATCCAGCCCGATGCGGGAATGAAGGTGGCCACCGCAAGCGCGTAGCTGAACACCACCGACTGCATCTGCAGGGGGCTTTCGCCCAGGCTGCGCGCCATCGCCGGCAGTGCCGTGTTGACGATGGTGGAGTCCAGCATCTGCATGAAGATCGCCAGCGACACCAGCCACAGCAGGGGACGGATGGAGGCGTAGCTTGCTGTCATCGGGCCGGGATCCGCGCGATCGGGAGGCGCCATCATCGCCGAAGGGCGGTCATGGCGCGATCAACGCACGCCTTGCCGCCACGTCGGGAAAAGCGTCAGCGCGCGCTGAGCCGGTGCACGGCATCCACCAGCACCTGCACGCTGGCCGGATCCATGTCCGGCGACATGCCATGGCCGAGGTTGAACACGTGGCCTTCGCGCGATCCGCCATTGCCGGCCGCATAGGTATCCAGCACGCGCCCTGCCGCCGTGGTGATCGCTTCGGGGCTGGCATACAGGGTGGTCGGGTCCAGGTTGCCCTGCAGCGCGACCCGTCCGCCGGTACGGCGCACGGCCTCGTCCAGGTCCAGCGTCCAGTCCAGGCCGAGCGCATCGGCGCCGGTGTGCGACAGCGCTTCAAGGTGCAGCCCCGTCCCCTTGCCGAACAGGATCAGCGGCGTGCGCTCGCTGCCCTGGCCGCGTTCGAGTTCGGCGGAGATCCGCTGCAGGTAGCGCAGCGAGAACTCCCGGTACATCGCCGGGGACAGCACGCCGCCCCAGGTGTCGAAGACCTGCAGCGCCTGCGCGCCGGCCGCGCGCTGGGCGCCAAGGTAGGCGATCACCGCATCGGTGACCACCTCCAGCAGCCGATGCAGTTCCTGCGGGTGGTTCAGCGCCATCGCCTTGATGCGCGCGAAATCCTTGCTGCCGCCGCCTTCCACCATGTAGCAGGCCAGCGTCCAGGGGCTGCCGGAAAAACCGATCAGCGGCACCTGGCCATCCAGTTCGCGCCGGATCACCCGCACCGCGTCCATGACATAGCGCAGTTCCTGCTCCATGTCCGGCACCGCCAGCCGGGCGATGGCGGCGGTATCGCGGACCGGATGCCGGAACTTGGGACCCTCGCCCTCGACGAAGTACAGCTCCAGGCCCATCGCATCGGGGATGGTCAGGATGTCGGAGAACAGGATCGCCGCGTCCAGCGGGAAGCGGCGCAGTGGCTGCAGGGTGACTTCGCAGGCGATCTCCGGATTCTTCGCCATGGCCAGGAAGCTGCCGGCCTTGGCGCGCGTGGCGCGGTACTCCGGCAGGTAGCGGCCGGCCTGGCGCATCAGCCAGACGGGGGTGTGGTCTACCGGTTCGCGACGCAGGGCGCGCAGCAGGCGATCATTGCGGAGGGGACTGGTCACGTAAGGGTGTTCCTTGTGCGGGTAGGGCGTGGGGCGCTGTTTCGGGATGGGGCGATCAGGCGCTGCAGTGGAGGACTGCATAGCCTCGATGCAGCTCTGCATCGCGCGCTTTGTCGAAGGCCGCGCGGGCCTCGGCCTCTTCCAGGTACAGCTCGCGTCGAAGCTGCGAGCGACTGCCGATGCGGCCCGATTCGCGCAGCAGTTCCCAGCCGCCGAACAGGTCGGGCAGCAGGGTCAGGCGCAGGAAGCGGGGCGCCTCGGAGCCGATCGCGGGTTGTTGCAGGAAGGCATGCATGGCGCAAGTGTAGCGCCGGGCCACGCCCGGCGGCTCACGCTGGTGGCGGTGCGCACCGGCGGGTTCCCCGGCGTACAGCTGCGTCCGCTCAACCGCTGGCCAGCACGTCCAGCACGTCCTGTTCCGGTACATCGGCCACCACTTCGGCCTGTCCGATGCCGCGCCACAACACCAGGCGCAGGCGTCCGGCCACGTTCTTCTTGTCCAGCCGCATGCGCTCCAGCAGCGAGGCCGGCGCCAGGCCCGCCGGCAGCTGCACGGGCAATTGCAGCGACTGCAGCACGCCGACGAGTCGATCCGCGTCGGCCGCCGGTGCCCGCCCCAGCGCGGTGGAAAGCCGCGCCGCCAGCACCATGCCGACCGCGACCGCTTCGCCATGGTTGAGCGCATCGCGGCCCGGGGCGGCATAGCCCTGCTCGGTCTCGATCGCATGGCCGAAGGTGTGGCCGAGGTTGAGCAGGGCGCGCTCGCCTTTTTCCCGCGGGTCGCGTTCGACGATCGCCGCCTTGTGCGCGCAGCTGCGCGCAATGGCTTCGGCAAGCAGGCTGCTGTCGCCGGCGACAAGGCCCTGGGCGTGCTGCTGCAGCCAGTCGAAGAACACCGGATCGCCGAGTGCCCCGTACTTGACCACCTCGGCCAGCCCTGCGCGCAGCTCGCGCGCCGGCAGCGTGGCCAGCACGTCCGTATCGGCAACCACCGCGCGCGGTGGATGGAAAGCGCCCACCAGGTTCTTGCCTGCGGGCAGGTCCACGGCGGTCTTGCCGCCCACCGACGAATCGACCATCGCCAGCAGCGTGGTGGGAAGCTGGACGCAGTCCACGCCGCGCATCCAGCAGGCAGCCGCGAAGCCGGACAGGTCGCCGACCACGCCGCCCCCCAGCGCAAACACGCAGGCATCGCGGGTGGCGCCCAGCGCGGCCAGTGCTTCGATGGCACGTCCGAACTCGGCAAGGTTCTTGGAAGCCTCGCCTGCCGGCAGAACGTGTTCGCCGATGCTCAGGTCCGGTCGCGCCTGCAGCAGTGCGCTGCGTACGCCGGCCAGGTACAGCGGGGCGACCTCGCTGTCGCTGACAAGCAGAACGTGGCGGCCGCGCACATGGCGGGCCAGCGCAGGTCCATCGGCCAGCTGGCCGGGGCCGATGGTGATGGAATAGGGATGCTCGCCGCCGACGGCGACGTGCAGGTGGGGGATGTCGGTCATGCGATGAGGTCCTGTCGCTGCCAGTGCGCGGCCAGCTTCACCACCAGATGGGAAGTGGCTTCGGCAGCGGTGTAGAGGTCGGTGTCCAGGGTGAGGTCGGCCAGCTGCCGATAGAGCGGATCGCGATGGTAGGCCAGGTCCTGCAGCACCTGTTCGCGGTCCGGCCGCTGCAGCAGGGGGCGGCCTTTGTCACGTGCCAGGCGTTCCAGCTGGGCGGCCACGCTGACCCGCAGGTAGACCACGTAGCCATGCGCGGCGATCGCCTCCCGGTTGCCCGCATCCAGCACGGCGCCGCCGCCGGTGGACACCAGCTGGCCATGGCCGGCCAGCACCTGCTGCAGGGCCCGGCGTTCGTGCTGGCGGAAGCCGGCTTCGCCGGCCAGTTCGAACAGGGTGGGAATGCTGGCCCCGGCGTTGTCGACGATGACCTGGTCCAGGTCGATGAAGTCCAGCGTGAACCGCTCGGCGAGGCGACGGCCGATGCAGGTTTTGCCGGCCCCCATGGGGCCGATCAGGATCAGGTTCGGTGCTGGATTCATGCCTTGTGATGCTAACACCTCCGTGACATTCCTTTACGCCTCCACGGCCCAGCCTTGGCCGGCGCGGACTCTCCCGCGCGCCACCCGGAGCAGCACCATGTCGGTCGCCAAGGTCATCGAAATCAATGCCTCGTCCAAGACCAGTGTCGAAGATGCGGTACGCAGCGGCCTGAAAAAGGTTGCCGAGAGCGTGAAGAACATCCAGGGCGCCTGGATCAACGAGACCAAGGTGGTAACCAGCGGCAACGGTGAAATCACCGAGTGGCGGGTCAGCCTGAAGGTCACCTTCCTGGTGGAATGAAGGCTCAGGGCCGGGGCCGTCGCAACTCAGCGGGCCTCGATGATGCAGCGCTCGGCGTCCAGCGCGACCACCCGGTCGGCCAAGGCTGGCAGGGTGCGAAGTGCCTGCCGGCTGACCCGTTCGTAGTACTGGACGAAGCGCTCCAGCTGCGGGCGGGTCATGCCGCTGCGTCCGGGCTGGGCGGCCTGCAGGTGTTGTTCCTGCTGCCAGCGCCAGCGCGGCACCACCATGAAATCCGGCGGCTGCAGGAACCACAGCCGGTCACAGCGCTGCCACAGTGGCGCGTAGTGATCGGCCAGTGCCTGATTGCACCAGCGCCGCCAGCGACCGTCGGGGTCGGCTTCGCGTTCCAGCGCGTTGAGCGGTTCCTGCAGTGCCTCGGCCGGCTGCGCCGGGGTACCCAGGAACCAGCCTTCGAACACCAGCAGATCCAGCGGTTTATCGAGGGCCTGCCACTGTGTGGGGGGCAGCCGTTCATCGGCCAGTTTGTCGAAGCGTGGCAATGCGGTGGGAGCGCGCGCGATCACTGCATCAAGCACCGCGTGCGCCAGCGGCAGGTCATGCGTGCCGGGCGGACCGCGGGTGACCAGCAGGGGATGCACGTCGCGCGCCAGGCGCTGGCGCTGGCCGCGGGTCAGGTAGACATCGTCCACCGAAAGCGTCGCAGCGCGCAGGCCACGTGCCTGCGCACGCTCCACGACCTGCGCGGCCAGGGTTGATTTCCCGCTGCCCTGCAGGCCGCTGATCGCCAATACCGGCACCTGCGCGCCGCTGGCCAGCGCGTCATCGAGCGCCTGTTCTGCCAACGTGTCCGGGAATCCTTTCGTCGTGTTCGTGTACGCAGTCGCCTTCATGCCGCCACAATAGCCCAATCCCTTCAGGAATGACGTGTCATGAGCGATCTCTACACCGAAGCGTTGTCCACCTTCTCGGCGCTGTTCGACGAGGCCCGGCAGGGCAGCGAGATCGAGCCCAACGCGATGACCGTGGCGACCGCAGATACCTCCGGGCGCCCCTCCGCGCGCACCGTATTGCTGAAGGCCTTCGATGCACGTGGCTTCGTGTTCTATACCCACCTGGACAGCCACAAGGGGCGTGAGCTGCAGGCCAATCCGCAGGCGGCGCTGCTGTTCCTGTGGCGCAGCCTGCGCGAGGCCGGCATCCAGGTGCGCATCGAAGGGGCGGTGGAGCAGGTCGGCGATGCCGAGGCCGACGCGTACTTTGCATCGCGCCCACGGTTGAGCCAGATCGGTGCATGGGCGTCGATCCAGTCCCGTACGTTGGATTCGCGCGAAGAATTCGATGCGCGGGTCGCCGCGGTGGAGGCGCGTTTCGATGGCCAGGACGTACCGCGCCCGGCGGGCTGGAGCGGGCTGCGGGTGGTGCCGGACCGCATCGAGTTCTGGTACGGCGCGCAGTTCCGCCTGCACGAGCGCTGGTGCTACGAGAAGGCTGCCGACGGCAGCTGGAGCAAGCGCCTGCTGTACCCCTGAGGCACGCGGCGTGCGTGCCATGACGTGATCTGCATGTCGCTGTGCGTTGCCGCAGGCCCCGGCTGATGGCCGCTTCATGTGCCGGCAGGGTGGACCGTCGCAGCCTCGCTTTCTTTTGCAGGAAAGGAGAGTCGGGATGGAGCTTGTGCGCCGGTTGTGGTCCGTTGCCCCGTTGCGTGTCGGGCCGGAGGCGTGGGTGATGCTCGCCGGCCGTGTGGTCGCAGGCGTGATGTTCAGCGTGTCTGGCTGGAACAAGCTGTTCACTGTGCCTGGCCGCGACCGCATGCTGGCGACGCTGCACGATGCGGGCATTCCGTGGCCGGGGCTGAGCGCCCCGGTGCTCGGCGCCATCGAATGGCTGGCCGGGGCCCTGCTGGTGCTCGGCCTGCTCAGTCGTCCGTCAGCCGTGGTGCTGGCGGCCATCTGCGTGGTGGCCGCGCTCACCGATGGCATCGCACGCATCCCCGCAGGACTGGGCGTGCTGGATTGGCTGAGCTGGTTCTTCTATCTGACCGAGGTGCCCTTGGCAGTGCTGCTGCTGTGGCTGGCGCTGGCCGGAAGCGGACGTTTCGCACTCGATGCGCGCTGGGCTGCGCGGGGGTAGGACGTGGTCGGTGACGGCCGCTGGTCGGCAGCCCTCGCAGCGCCTCACCCCAGCCCGGCTGCGCGCAGCCAGCGCCACAGCGTGGTGCGCGATATTCCCAGCGCCTGCGCCATGCCCTCGCGATCGTTGCGGTGGGCCGCCAGCAGCTGCTGCAGCTGCGCGCTGGACGGGCGTCCCGCAGGGGGCTGCAGTGCAGGCGAGGAGGCCGCGTCGTGCGCCAGTTCCGGTGCCAGTGACAGCAACCGGGACGCACCGATGCTGCCTTCGGCAGGCTGCCAATGGATGCGCAGGCGGTCGACCAGGTTGCGCAGTTCGCGCACGTTGCCGGGCCACTGCGCTGCGCTCAACAGCGCCATCGCGTCATCGTCCAGCGGGGCGTCGATGCCACGCAGTTGCTGGAAGAAGTGTTGCACCAGCAGGGCGACGTCGCCGCGTCGCGCGCGAAGCGGTGGCAACACGATGCGCAACGTCGCCAGCCGGTAGTAGAGATCGCGGCGGAACTGCCCGGCCTGCACGCGCTGCTCCAGCGACTGCAGGGTGGCGGCGACCACGCGCAGGTTGACCGGCGTGGGCTCGGTGGCGCCCACGCGCAGCACTTCGCGTTCTTCCAGCACGCGCAGCAGGCGGGTCTGCAGCGGCAACGGCAGCTCGCCGATTTCATCCAGGAACAGCGTGCCGCCGTCGGATGCTTCGACCAGCCCGACGCGGCCGCCGCGGCGGGCGCCGGTGAACGCGCCATCGCTGTAACCGAACAGTTCCGATTCCAGCAGCGATTCACTGATCGCGCCGCAGTTCAGCGCGACGAAGCGGCCGCGTCGGCCACTTTCAGCGTGAAGCTGGCGGGCCACCAGTTCCTTGCCGGTGCCGGTTTCGCCGCTGACCAGCACGGTGCTGTCATGCGGGGCGTACAGCGCGATGTACTGGCGGACCTCGGACATCACGCTGCTCTCGCCGAGCAGCGCGGTGCCCTGGCCGGCGCGGCTGCCGCGGCGTTGCCGCGCGGGCATGCGGCGGCTGCCCGAACGCGCCAGGGTGTGGGTCAGCTCCAGCGCATGTTCGAAGGCCTGGCGGACCGAATCGGCCGAGTACAGCAGCACGCCCTGCAGCCCGGCTGCTTCGGCGTGGTCGATGGCCATGCCGGTGCCGACGATCACTTCGATGCCGTTGGCGCGCAGGTCGGCGATGCAGTCGCGCGCGTCTTCGCGGGTGACGAAACGGCGGTGCTCGATCTGCAGGCCGAAGCTGTCCTGGAAGCTGCCGAAGGTCGGCACGTCGCTGGCATGGGTGACCAGGCCGATGCGCGGGGCGATGCGGCGTGCGCGTGCCAGCGCTTCCATCAGGTCGAAGCCGTTGGCCTGGATCGGCACCAGCGGCACGTCCAGCCGGCTGCGCAGCCAGGCGGCATTGGAACCGCCGGCAATCACCACATCGCAGGGTTCCTGTCGCAGCCGCTGGTTGATCACTGCCACGGCATCCTCGAAGCCGAGGTTGATCTGCTCGATGCGGGCGCGGCGGTCGAACTCAGGTATGACATCGCCCAGCAGCCCGGTCAGCCGGGACACACTCACTGTCCAGATCACCGGCTGGATCGGATCGGTATCGCCGGGGCTGTCGGGATGGCGGGGCAGGTACACAGGGCGTCGCGCTTGGCAGGGGTGTTTCATGATACATCGGTTTCAATGTTCCATATGTTTCAAGGTTCCGCGTGCAGAACTCAAGTGAATCAACCACTTGTGTGTTGGCACGCTCTTTGCGCTCTGTTGGGGTGACCCCTGACAGGATTGCTGCATGACTGCTTCCCTTGCTTCCGCCGGCGCCCGCTTCCGCCAGGCCCTGGCTGCTGAATCACCGCTGCAGGTGATCGGTGCGATCAACGCCAACCATGCCCTGCTGGCCAAGCGCGCCGGTTACCGCGCCATCTACCTGTCCGGCGGTGGCGTCGCGGCCGGTTCGCTGGGCCTGCCGGACCTGGGTATCAACACCCTGGAAGACGTGCTGATCGACGTGCGCCGCATCACCGATGTGTGCGACCTGCCGCTGATGGTGGACATCGATACCGGCTTCGGGCCGAGCGCCTTCAACATCGCGCGCACGGTGAGGTCGCTGATCAAGGCAGGCGCCGGCGCCTGCCATATCGAAGACCAGGTCGGTGCCAAGCGCTGCGGCCACCGCCCGGGCAAGGAGATCGTCCCGCAGGGCGAGATGGTGGACCGGGTCAAGGCCGCTGCCGATGCCAGGACCGATCCGGACTTCTTCCTGATCGCGCGCACCGATGCCATCCAGGTCGACGGCGTGGATGCGGCCATCGAGCGCGCCATCGCCTGCGTGGAGGCCGGCGCCGACGGCATCTTCGCCGAAGCCGCCTACGACCTGGACACTTACCGTCGCTTCGTCGATGCGGTGAAGGTTCCGGTGCTGGCCAACATCACCGAATTCGGCGCCACCCCGTTGTTCAGCCGTGACGAGCTGGCCTCGGCCGGCGTGGCCATTCAGCTGTTCCCGCTGTCGGCCTTCCGCGCAGCCAACAAGGCGGCCGAAAGCGTGTATGAAGCGGTGCGCCGCGACGGCCACCAGCGCAACGTGGTGGACGCCATGCAGACCCGCAACGAACTCTACGACCGCATTGGCTACCACGCCTTCGAGCAGCAGCTCAATGCGCTGTTTGCCGCCAGGAAGTAACCTGCTGCCACGATTTCCGGGAGGAAAACCATGAACGATACGACCGCCACCCCGACCTTCAAGCCGAAGAAGTCCGTCGCCCTGTCCGGCACTGCTGCCGGCAACACCGCGCTGTGCACCGTCGGCCGCAGTGGCAATGACCTGCATTACCGTGGCTACGACATCCTGGACCTGGCCACCACCAGCGAGTTCGAGGAAATCGCCCACCTGCTGGTGCACGGCAAGCTGCCCACCCGCGCCGAGCTGGTGTCCTACAAGGCCAAACTGAAGTCGCTGCGCGGCATCCCGGCAGCGGTCAAGGCTGCGCTGGAAGAGCTGCCGCCGTCGGCGCACCCGATGGACGTGATGCGCACCGGCGTGTCCGTGCTGGGCTGTGTTTCGCCGGAAAAGGACGATCACAACCATCCCGGCGCGCGTGACATCGCCGACAAGCTGATGGCCTGCCTGGGGTCGATGCTGCTGTACTGGTACCACTGGAGCCACAACGGCCGCGCCATCGACGTGGAAACCGACGATGACTCCATCGGCGGCCACTTCCTGCACCTGCTGCACGGCGAAAAGCCGCAGGATTCGTGGGTCAAGGCGATGCACACCTCGCTGATCCTGTATGCCGAACACGAGTTCAATGCCTCGACCTTCGCCTGCCGGGTGATCGCCGGCACCGGCAGCGACATGTTCAGCGCCATTGCCGGCGGCATCGGCGCCCTGCGCGGTCCCAAGCACGGCGGCGCCAACGAAGTGGCCTTCGAGGTCCAGAAGCGCTATGACAGCCCGGATGAAGCCGAGGCGGACATCAAGGCGCGCGTGGAGCGCAAGGAAGTGGTGATCGGCTTCGGCCACCCGGTGTATACCGTGTCCGACCCGCGCAACAAGGTGATCAAGGACGTGGCCCGCGAGCTGTCCGAAGAGCAGTCGAGCATGAAGATGTACGACATCGCCGAGCGCCTGGAAACGGTGATGTGGGACATCAAGAAGATGTTCCCGAACCTGGATTGGTTCAGCGCGGTGAGCTACCACATGATGGGCGTGCCGACGGCGATGTTCACCCCGTTGTTCGTCATCGCGCGCACCTCCGGCTGGAGCGCGCACATCATCGAGCAGCGTATCGATGGCAAGATCATCCGCCCCAGTGCCAATTACACCGGTCCGGAAGACCAGGCGTTCGTGCCGATCGACAAGCGCGCCTGATGCATGACCCGGCACCCTCGTGCAGGGTGCCATGCGGAGCGGGACGGCGATGCCGTCCCGGTTCCGTTGTGGCCTCGCAACGCCGTCCCTGCCGGTGAGGCGACGCCCGGCCCGCCATAGTCCAAGAGCCAGCCATGACCAGCCCCCTGATGAACCAGTCGTACCGCAAGAACCTCCCCGGCACTACGCTGGACTATTTCGATACCCGCGAGGCGGTCGATGCGATCCAGCCCGGCGCCTACGCCACGCTGCCGTACACCTCGCGCGTGCTGGCGGAAAACCTGGTGCGCCGCTGTGACCCTGCGACCCTGGAAGCCTCGCTGCGGCAGCTGATCGAGCGCCGCCAGGACCTTGATTTCCCCTGGTTTCCGGCCCGCGTGGTCTGCCATGACATCCTTGGCCAGACCGCGCTGGTGGACCTGGCCGGCCTGCGCGATGCCATCGCCGATGCCGGCGGTGACCCGGCGCAGATCAACCCGGTGGTGCCGACCCAGCTGATCGTCGACCATTCACTGGCGGTGGAACATCCCGGCTTCGACAAGGCTGCCTTCGAGCGCAACCGCGCCGTTGAAGACCGTCGCAACGAAGATCGGTTCCACTTCATCAACTGGACCCGCAAGGCGTTCAAGAACGTGGACGTGATTCCGCCGGGCAACGGGATCATGCACCAGATCAACCTGGAGAAGATGTCGCCGGTGGTGCAGGTGCGCGATGGCGTGGCCTTCCCGGATACCTGCGTGGGTACCGACAGCCACACCCCGCATGTGGACGCGCTGGGGGTGATCGCCATCGGCGTCGGTGGCCTGGAAGCAGAGAGCGTGATGCTCGGTCGCGCCTCGTGGATGCGCCTGCCCGACATCATCGGCGTGGAGCTTACCGGCCGCCCGCAGCCTGGCATCACCTGCACCGACATCGTGCTGGCGCTGACCGAGTTCCTGCGCGCGGCGCGGGTGGTCGGCGCGTGGATCGAGTTCTTCGGTGCTGGTGCCAGCGCGCTGAGCATCGGCGACCGCGCCACGATTTCCAACATGACGCCGGAGTTCGGCGCCACCGCAGCGATGTTCTCCATCGACCAGCAGACCCTGGACTACCTGCGCCTGACCGGCCGCGAGGAAGCGCAGGTGCAGCTGGTGGAAACCTATGCCAAGGCCGCCGGTCTGTGGGCCGATGACCTGGCCCAGGTGCAGTACGAGCGCGTGCTGCAGTTCGACCTGTCCAGCGTGGTGCGCAACATGGCCGGCCCGTCCAACCCGCACAAGCGCGTGGCCACCAGTGAACTGGCCGCGCGCGGCATTGCCGATGAAGCCAAGCTGGCCTCCGGCAAGGTCGAGCAGGCCGGTGGGCTGATGCCGGATGGCGCGGTGATCATCGCCGCCATCACCAGTTGCACCAATACCAGCAACCCGCGCAACGTGATCGGTGCGGCGCTGCTGGCACGCAATGCCAACCGCGCCGGGCTTGCCCGCAAGCCGTGGGTGAAGAGTTCACTGGCACCGGGCTCCAAGGCGGTGCAGCTGTACCTGGAAGAGGCCGGCCTGCTCGGTGAACTGGAGCAGTTGGGCTTTGGCATCGTCGGCTTCGCCTGCACCACCTGCAATGGCATGAGCGGCGCGCTGGACCCGGTGATCCAACAGGAGATCATCGACCGTGACCTGTACGCCACGGCGGTGCTGTCGGGCAACCGCAATTTCGATGGCCGCATCCATCCGTACGCCAAGCAGGCGTTCCTGGCATCGCCGGCGCTGGTGGTGGCCTATGCGATCGCCGGAACCGTGCGTTTCGATATCGAAAAGGATGCGCTGGGCGTCGATGCGCAGGGCAACCCGATCACTCTGAAGGACCTGTGGCCGAGCGACGAAGAGATCGATGCGGTGGTCAGGGCCAGCGTGAAGCCCGAACAGTTCCGCAAGGTCTACGACCCGATGTTCACCTTCAAGGTGGAGCATGGCGCGCCGATCAGTCCGTTGTACGCATGGCGTCCGCAGAGCACCTACATCCGCCGCCCGCCGTACTGGGAGGGCGCGCTGGCCGGTGCCCGCAACCTCAGCGGCATGCGTCCGCTGGCCGTGCTGGGCGACAACATCACCACCGACCATCTGTCGCCGTCCAACGCGATCCTGGCCAGCAGCGCCGCCGGTGAGTACCTGGCGAAGATGGGCCTGCCGGAAGAGGACTTCAATTCCTACGCGACGCACCGGGGTGACCACCTCACCGCGCAGCGTGCCACGTTCGCCAACCCCAAGCTGATCAACGAAATGGCCGTGGTCGACGGGGCGGTGAAGCAGGGCTCGCTGGCCCGCGTTGAGCCGGAAGGCCAGGTGATGCGCATGTGGGAGGCGATCGAAACCTACATGCTGCGTCGGCAGCCGCTGATCATCATCGCCGGTGCCGACTACGGGCAGGGCAGTTCGCGTGACTGGGCGGCCAAGGGCGTGCGCCTGGCAGGCGTGGAAGCGATCGCGGCCGAAGGCTTCGAACGCATCCATCGCACCAACCTGATCGGCATGGGCGTGCTGCCGCTGGAGTTCAAGCCGGGCGTGACCCGCCTGACGCTGGGCATCGACGGTACTGAAACCTTCGACGTGACCGGTGCCCGGCTGCCGCGCGCGGAGCTGACCCTGGTCATCCACCGCCGCGACGGCAGCCAGCTGATGGTGCCGGTGACCTGCCGCCTGGATACCGCCGAAGAGGTGTCCATCTACGAGGCCGGCGGCGTGCTGCAGCGCTTCGCGCAGGACTTCCTGGAGGCATCGCAGGGTGCATGACGACCTCGCCGACCCTCTTCCTGCTGGATTGACCCCATGACCTTTCTTCCACAGCTCCGCATTCCTGCCACCTACCTGCGTGGTGGTACCAGCAAGGGTGTGTTCTTCCGCCTGCAGGATCTTCCGCTCGCCGCGCAGGTTCCTGGTCCGGCGCGCGACGCGCTGCTGATGCGGGTGATCGGCTCGCCCGATCCGTATGCCAAGCACACCGACGGCATGGGCGGGGCGACCTCCAGCACCAGCAAGTGCGTGATCATTTCGGCGGCCTCGGTACCGGACCACGATGTCGATTACCTGTACGGCCAGGTGTCGATCGATACCGCCTTCGTGGACTGGAGCGGCAACTGCGGCAACCTGAGCACGGCGGTCGGTCCGTTCGCCATCAGCAATGGTTTCATCGACCCGGCACGGGTGCCGCGCGATGGGCTGTGCACCGTGCGTATCTGGCAGGCCAACATCGGCAAGACCATCATCGCCCACGTGCCGATGCGCGATGGCCAGGTGCAGGAAATGGGCGATTTCGAGCTGGACGGGGTGACCTTCCCGGCGGCGGAGATCCAGCTGGAGTTCCTCGACCCTTCAGACGACCAGGATGGCGGGGCGATGTTCCCGACCGGCAACCTGGTCGATGCGCTTGAGGTGCCGGGCGTGGGCACCTTCACGGTGACCATGATCACCGCCGGCATCCCCACCATCTTCCTCAACGCCGCCGACCTGGGCTACACCGGCACCGAACTGCAGCCGGCCATCAATGAAGACCGCGCGGCGCTGGAACGCTTCGAAGCGATCCGCGCGCACGGCGCGGTGCGCATGGGGTTGATCGAGCGCATCGAACAGGCGGCTACCCGCCAGCACACGCCCAAGGTGGCGTTCGTGGCCCCGGCGCAGGACTTTGTTTCCTCCAGTGGCAAGGCGATCGCTGCCGGCTCGATCGACCTGCATGCGCGTGCACTGTCGATGGGCAAGCTGCACCACGCGATGATGGGCACCGCAGCGGTTGCCATCGGCACCGCCGCGGCGATCCCGGGCACGCTGGTCAACCTGGCCGCCGGCGGCGGCGCACGCACCTCCGTCGTGTTCGGTCATCCTTCGGGCACGTTGCGGGTAGGGGCCGAGGCGGCGCTTGTGGACGGGCAGTGGACCGTGACCAAGGCGATCATGAGCCGCAGCGCCCGGGTGCTGATGGAAGGCACCGTACGCGTCCCCGCCGATACCCTTTGACCCGAATGCCTGCTGGGTGACGACCGTCCAGCCCGGTAGGTGACGACCGTTGGTCGTCACCTACCGGGCAGCAACAGCGTGACGACCAACGGTCGTCACCCACCCGGTGCAGCGGTCGTCACCCACCAGGTGTAACGTTCGTCAGCCACCAGGTGCAGCGGTTGTCATCCACCAAGCGCAGCAGCGTGGCCGCCGTGCAATCAGCACCCCCGCCGTCAAGGATCTGGCGGCATAATGCACGCCTTGTTCAAGGAGTGACGACATGACCGGTCCGCTGCGGCTTCGGAAGTGGGGATGGGCGGCAGCCCTGGTGGCGGGAAGCCTGCTGGCCGGCCTGGCCGGCTGCAACCGCAACGACAGCGGGCAGCTGCCCGCCGCCAGCGGCGAGGCGATCACCGCCAAGGCCGAGCAGGTGACCGAGTTCACCCTGCTGCGCGCCTACCCGGACCAGAAGAACGATGGACTGTCGCTGGCGCTGGAGTTCTCGCGCCCGCTGGTCGGCACCCAGGACTTCGATGCGCTGGTGCGCTTCGAGGAGAAGGTGGGCACCGATGACAGCAGCTGGACCCTGTCCGAGGACGGCAAGACCCTGCGCTACCCGTTCGTGGAAGCCGCCAAGGAATACTCGCTGGTTGTGTCGGCCGACCTGCTGGCCGCCGATGGCAGCCGGCTGGGCAAGGAGCTGCGGCAGAAGGTATTCAGCGGCGAGCTGACCCCGGTGGCCGGCTTCGCCTCGCAGGGCAGCGTGCTGCCGGCGCGCGACAGCCGCGGCCTGCCGGTGGTGTCGGTGAACGTGCCGGAAGTGGACGTGGAGTTCCTGCGCGTGCGCGAAAAGGAACTGCCGACCTTCTTCAGCCAGTACCAGCGCGGTGGCCGCCGCGGCAGCTGGGAACTGGACAGTGACTACAGCGAACGCACCCCGATCAGCCGCCTGGCCGAGCCGGTCTACGTCAACCGTTTCATCCTCGGCGGCAAGCAGAACGAACGCGTGCTGACCTACCTGCCGACCCAGGACATCAAGGAATTGCAGGAGCCGGGACTGTACTTCGCCGTGCTCAAGCGCACCGGCGCCTTCGATGGTGAGTTCGATACGGCGTTCTTCAGCGTCAGCGACATCGGCCTGCATACACGGGCCTACAAGGACAAGCTGTTCGTCCATACCGCCTCGCTGAAGGATGGTGCGCCGCTGAAGAAGGTGGACGTGCGCGTGCTCGACGGCAAGGGCGAAGTGGTCCTGCGCGGCAGCACCGACGGCAATGGCAACGCGCTGCTGGACTACACCCTGGATGCCGGCCACGTGCTGGTCGCTGGCAACGGCAAGGACACCAGCTTCCTGCCGTTCAACCAGCCCGCGCTGGACCTGAGCGAGTTCGCGGTGGCCGGGCGGGACAACGCCTGGTTCGATGTGTTCGCCTGGTCCGGGCGTGACCTGTACCGTCCCGGCGAGACCGTGCGGCTGTCCGCGCTGCTGCGCGACAACGATGGCAAGCCGGTCGCACCGGGCAAGGATGCCAAGGCACGCCAGCCGGTGTTCCTGCGGCTGAAGCAGCCCGATGGCAAGATATTCCGCGAAACCCAGCTGCAGCCCGGCGAACAGGGCTACTTCAACTTCGAGCAGCTGATCCCGGCCGATGCGCCGACCGGCCGCTGGCAGGTCGAGTTCCGTACCGATCCGGCCAGCAAGGAAGCGATCCAGGGCATGACCCTGCGTATCGAGGAGTTCCTGCCGGAGCGGATGAAGCTGGACCTGGACAGCGCACAGAAGAGCCTCAAGCCGGGTGATGCGCTGCGCCTTCAGGCCGACGGCGCCTATCTGTATGGCGCGCCGGCCGACGGCAATCGCTTCACCGCGCGTCTGGCGGTGGCGGTGGAACAGAAGCCGGTGGAAGGCCTGCCGGGTTACTTCTTCGGCGACCCGACGGTGAGCCTGCCGCGCGAAGCCAAGGACGTGGTGGATACCACGCTGCCGGCCGATGGCAGGCTGAAGCAGGATGTGGACCTGCCGGAAGAAGCCGCCAAGGCGAAGACCCCGGTGGCGGTGGTGCTGTCCGGCAGCCTGTATGAAACCGGTGGACGCACCGTCAATCGCACGCTCAAGCGGGTGATGTGGCCGGCCGCGGCGCTGGTCGGCGTGCGCCCGCTGTTCAACCCGGACGATGGCGCCGATGCCAACGGCACCGCGCGCTTCGAGCTGGTGCGCGTGGACGCGGCCGGCAAGCCGCAACCCGCCAAGGGGCTGAAGGTCACCCTGGTACGCGAGCTTCGCGACTATCACTGGGCGTTCAACGACAATCGCTGGGACTACGATTTCACCCGTCGTTTCGAGAACAAGGACACCCGCAGCGTCGATGCCGGCACCAGCGCGGTGGCCTTCGACGTGCCGGTGGAGTGGGGCGAGTACCGGGTGGATGTGTTCGATCCGGCCACCGGCCTGACCAGCCGCTACCCGTTCCGCGCAGGCTGGAGCTGGGGCGACGACAACCGTGGCCTGGATGCACGCCCGGACAAGGTCAAGCTGGGCCTGGACAAGACCGGCTACAAGGCCGGCGACACGCTGGAAGTGACGGTGACGCCGCCGCATGCAGGCCGGGGCCTGCTGATGGTGGAAACCGATCGCATGATCTACGTGCAGGATATAGACGCCAAGCCGGGCAGCACTTTCAAGATCCCGGTCACTGCTGAGTGGGAGCGCCACGATGTGTACATCACCGCGCTGGTGTTCCGCGGCGGCAGCGCACCGAGCAAGGTGACGCCCGCACGCGCGGTCGGCGTGGTGCACGTGCCGATGGACCGCAAGGCGCGCACGGTGGCCGTGGGCCTGGTGGCGCCCAGGCAGATGCGTCCGGAGCAGGACCTGCCGGTCACCGTCAGCGTGCCGCAGCTGGCCGGCAAGGTCGCGCACGTGACCGTGTCCGCAGTGGACGTGGGCATCCTCAACATCACCCGCTTCCCGGTGCCCGACGCGGCCGCGCACTTCTTCGCGCAGCGCCGGCTGGGCATCGATGCCTATGACATCTACAGCCGCGTCATCGAGAGCTTCGACGGCAGCAGCGGCAAGCTGAAGTTCGGTGGCGACATGGCGCTGGCGGCGTTGCCGCAGGCCAAGCGGCCGACGGCGCGGGTGCAGACCGTGGACCTGTTCACCGGGCCGGTGAAGCTCGATGCCAAGGGCAATGCCCGGGTCCGGCTGAAGGTGCCGGACTTCAACGGTACGCTGCGGGTGTCGGCGCTGGTGTATGCCGATGAGAGTTACGGCAAGCGCGATGTCGAGACCGTAGTCCGCGCTCCGCTGCTGGCCGAAGCCAGCATGCCGCGCGTGCTGGCCCCGGGCGACCGCAGCACGGTCACCCTTGATGTGCAGAACTTCACCGGCAAGCCGGGCCAGTTCACCGTGCGGGTGGAAACCGAAGGCCCGCTGAGCCTGGCCGAGGGCACTCGCTCCGTCCAGCTGGCGACCGACGCCAAGACCACGCTCAGCTTCCCGCTGAGCGCGCGCGAAGGGCACAGCGTGGCCGAGGTGCGCGTGCGGGTGGACGGCAACGGCTTCAAGGCCGATCGCCGCTACGACCTGCCGGTGCGCGCGGCGTGGCCGCAGGTGCTGCGCTCGCAGGTACGCACGCTGGATCCGCTGGCTGCGGTCAGCCTGGATGGCAGCCTGCTGGACGGGCTGATGCCGGAATCGGTGACCGCGCGCCTGCTGGTCAGCCCGCTGCCGCCGATCCCGTTCGCCAGCGCGCTGCAGGGCGCGCTGAACTACCCGTATGGCTGCGCCGAACAGACCACCAGCAAGGGCTACGCCGCGCTGATCCTGGACCAGGCCACCTCGGCCATGCTCGGCGCTGACGGGCTGGATGCCAAGGTGCGTCGCGAGCGCATGGAAGGCGCCTTCGGTCGCCTGGCCTCGATCCAGGTGGCCAACGGCAACTTCTCCATGTGGGGCGACGACGGCTACGTCAATCCGTGGCTGACGCCGTACATCACCGAGTTCCTGCTGGATGCCCGCGATGCCGGTTTCGCCGTGCCCGACAACGTACTGCAGAAGGCGTTGAACCGGCTCAGCGAGGACCTGCTGTCCGGCGGCAACCAGTTCTACGGCCAGGACCGCCGCGACAACCTGAAGTTCGCCAACCAGGCCTACTCCGGCTACGTGCTGGCGCGGGTCAACCGCGCGCCACTGGGCACCCTGCGCACGCTGTATGACAACGAACGCGCCAAGGCCATCGGCGGCCTGCCGCTGGTGCACCTGGGCGTGGCGCTGTCGCTGCAGGGTGACCGCAAGCGCGGCGAGGCGGCCATCACGGCCGGCTTCGCCAAGCCGAGCAGCGAACGGCCGTCGTACTTCGGTGACTACGGCAGCGCGATCCGCGATGACGCGCTGATGATCGCCCTGACCCACGAACACAACTTGGCCAAGCCGGCCTGGGACGCGCGTTCGGTGGATCTGGGGCGTGAGCTGGATACCCGCCGCAACCGTGGCTGGATGTGGCTGAGCACCCAGGAACAGGTGGCCATCGCCCGCCTGGGCAAGGCGCTGGCCGCGAACCAGAAGAAGCTGGTGGCCGGTGAGCTGGTGATCGGCGCGCAGACCGAAAGCATCGGTGAGCGCCGCCTGTTCGGCCGCAGTTTCGATGCCGCGCAGCTGGGCAGCGGCGTGCGCTTCGCGCCCAGCGGCGAGCCACCGATGTTCGCCAGCATCGACGTGGCCGGCATTCCGCGCACCGCGCCGGCGCCGGACAACAGCGTGATCGGCGTAGAGCGCAGCTGGTTCGGCACCGACGGCAAGCCGTGGACGCCGCGTCCGTTGAAGGAAGGCGAGGCGCTGATCGTGCGCGTGACCGTCACCCCGGACAGCAGCATGCCCGATGCCCTGCTGACCGACCTGCTGCCAGCGGGCCTGGAAATCGAGAACTTCAACCTGGGTGATGCCAAGCAGTGGGCCGACGTGGTGGTGGATGGCATCGGCATCAGTTCACGTGGCGATGCCGCCGACGTGAAGCACGAGGAGTTCCGCGATGACCGCTACGTTGCGGCGCTGAACCTGTCGCGTGGCAGTAAGGCGACGCTGTTCTATCTGGTGCGCGCAGTCACTCCGGGTACCTACACGGTGCCGCCGTCGCTGGTGGAAGACATGTACCGTCCGCAGCTTCGCGGCGTCGGCCGCAGCAACCCGAGCACGATCACGGTGGTGCAACCGTGAGCCGGCGGGCGGGCCGCCACGCGGCGGCCTGCCGACGGGGCCGCCAGTGATCAAACGCGGCCTGCGCCGGTTGCGGCGCAGCCTGCGGCCGCTGTGGCCGTGGCTGAGGTGGGGCAGCGTGGCGCTGCTGTTGGCGGCGCTGCTGCTGGACCTCGCGTTCCCGCCGCCGTTGCCGAAGCAGCGTGACACCAGCACGCTGGTGGTCGCGCGCGACGGCAGCCCACTGCGCGCCTTCGCCGATGCCGAAGGCGTGTGGCGCTACCCGGCTTCGGTCGAGCAGGTGTCCCCGTTGTACCTGCAGGCCCTGCTGGGCTACGAGGACCGCTGGTTCTGGCGCCATCCCGGGATCAACCCGGTAGCGCTGCTGCGGGCCAGCGCGCAGATGATCGGACAGGGGCGCATCGTGTCGGGCGGCTCGACGCTGACCATGCAGGTGGCGCGCATCCTGGACCCGCACACGCGCACGCCATGGGGCAAAGCCAAGCAGATGCTGCGCGCGCTGCAACTGGAAGTGCACCTGTCCAAGCGCGAGATCCTGACCCTGTACCTGGAGCGCGCGCCCTACGGCGGCACCATCGAGGGCGTCGAAGCGGCCAGCTGGGCCTACCTGGGCAAACCGGCGGCGCAGCTTTCGCACGCCGAGGCAGCGCTGCTGGCCGTGCTGCCGCAGGCGCCCAGCCGGCTGCGTCCGGACCGCCATCCCCAGGCAGCGCAGCAGGCGCGTGACAAGGTGCTGGCACGGATGGCCTCGCTGGGGCGCTGGTCCGCCGAAGAGGTGGAGGATGCACGCGTGGAAACGGTGGTGACCCGTTCGCTGCGTCCGCCCCTGCATGCCGCCTTGCTGGCGCAGCGCCTGCATGCCGCGCAACCGGGCCAGCCACGCATCCAAAGCAGCATCGACATCGACCTGCAGCGCACGCTGGAGGGCCTGCTTTCCAGCTACTTTTCCACGCTGCCCGAGCGGACGTCGGCGGCGCTGCTGGTGGTCGACAACCAGACCCTGCAGGCACGCGCCTACGTTGGTACGCTGAACTTCGGCGACCGCCAGCGGCTGGGCCACGTGGACATGGTGCAGGCCTGGCGTTCGCCGGGTTCCACGCTCAAGCCGTTCCTGTACGCGATGGCACTGGATGACGGGCTGATCCACTCGGAAAGCCTGCTGGTGGATGCACCGCAGAATTTCGGCGGTTACCGCCCCGGCAATTTCGACGAGGCCTTCAATGGTCCGGTGAGCGCAGCCACCGCACTACGGCTTTCGCTCAACGTGCCGGCGGTGGACCTGCTGGATCGGGTCGGGCCGGCGCGTTTCGCCGCGCGCTTGTCCCATGCCGGGATCCAGCTGCGCTTTCCACGCGGAAGCTCGCCCAACCTGTCGTTGATCCTGGGCGGCACCGGCGCGCGGCTGGAGGACCTGGTCGGCGCGTTCGCGGCGTTGAATCGCGATGGCATCGCCGGCCGCGTGCGCTACACCGCGTCGGATCCGGTGCTGGATCGCCGGCTGGTATCGCCGGGGGCGGCGTGGATCGTGCGCGAAATGCTGGAGGCCAATCCGCGCCCGGGGCAGGGCACCGATACCTTCGACCTCGGGGGGCGGCCACGGGTCGCATGGAAGACCGGCACCAGCTACGGCTACCGCGACGCCTGGGCGATCGGCAGCACGCGCCAATACACCGTGGGGGTCTGGGTGGGGCGGCCGGACGGCACGCCATTGCCGGGACAGTACGGGGCGGTGACTGCACTGCCGCTGATGTTCGAGGTGGTTGACAGCCTGCCACGGCAGGGCCGCGCCAGCGCCCCAGCGCCGCGTCCGGCTACCGTCAGCCAGGCCGATGTGTGCTGGCCGACCGGTGGCCTGGCCAGTGAACTACCCGATGGATTGTGCCAGCGGCGACTGAGCGCGTGGTTGCTCGACGGCAACGTGCCACCGACCTTCGCCGAGCGCGATGCGCGGCGCTGGCAGCCGGGGCGGCAGCGTTACCAGGCTGACGCGCACAGCGGACGGCGCCTGTCCGCAGATTGCAGCGCCCCGCACGACGTGGAGGACCGTGAGGTCGCGCGATGGCCGGCGCTGCTGTCACCGTGGTTGCCGCAGGCAGCACGTACCGCCTCTCAATTGCCTGCGCTGGCGCCGGATTGCCGCGACGACGGGCGCCAGGCCAGCATCGCCCTGCACATTGATGGACTCAACGACGGCGCTTCGGTGGCGCGCGCACCGGGTGCCGTCGATGGCGTGCGCCTGCAGCTGCGCGCATTGGGCAGCGAGCACGACATCGACTGGTTGCTGGACGGCCGCTGGATCGCCCGCACCCGCGGCGCCCAGCCTTTCAGCCAGCGCTTTGAACAGCCGGGACGGCATACGTTGACCGCACTGGCCAGCGATGGAGCCTGGACCCAGGTGCGGTTCAACGTGGTGCGCTGAGGGCGGTCTACTTGCCGATCCAGCCATCCAGCAGGTCGGCGAACTCGTCGGCGTGCTCTTCTTCCTGGGCCAGGATCTCTTCCAGGATGCGCTTGGTGGTGGTGTCCTTGTCACCGACGAAGTTGATCATTTCGCGGTAGCTGTCGATGGCGATGCGCTCGGCGATGAGGTTCTCGCGCACCATGTCGCGCAGGTCGGTGCCTTCCTTGTACTCGGCATGCGAGCGTGCGGTCAGGGTATCCGGGTTGAAGTCCGGCTCGCCGCCCAGCTGGACGATGCGCTCAGCCAGCTTGCCGGCGTGCGCCTGCTCCTGCTGCGCATGCTCCAGGAACTCGGCCTTGACCGCATCGGCGAGCATGCCCTTGGCCATGAAGTAGTGGCGGTAGTAGCGCAGCACGCACACGTATTCGGTGGCCAGCGCATCGTTGAGCAACCGGATGACCGCCTTGCGGTCGGCGTTGTAGGTATCGGTGATCGCACCATCTTCGATATTGCGCCGGGCGTTGTCGCGCAGGATCTGGCGATCACTGATACCGGCGGGATGGGCGGGATGCGGGTGCTTGGCTGGCTTTGACATGGCTGGCCTGTTCTCCTTCGTTGGTTGCGGTGGCGCGCTGATCAGTGCGGCAGGTGCGCCAGTACGTGCTCGGCCGATGACACCTCGAACGCGCCGGGGGCGTCGATCCAGGCTTCGCGCACCGTGCCGTCCTCCACGTACAGGGCGAAACGACGCGAGCGCATGCCCATGCCCGACGCGCTGGCGTCCACTTCCAGGCCGAGCGCGCGGGCCAGCTCGCCGTTGCCATCGGACAGCATCAGCAAGCCGTCGGGGACGTGCTGGCTTTCGCCCCACGACTTCATCACGAACGGGTCGTTGACTGCCACGCAGTACACGTCGATGCCGCGTTGGCGGAATTCGGCGAAGTGTTCGATGAAGCCGGGCAGGTGACGGGCCGAACAGGTCGGGGTGAAGGCACCGGGCACCGCGAACAACACCGCCTTGCGGCCGTCGAACAGGGCTTTGGTGTCCACCGTCTCCACGCCGTCGCGGATCCGTTTCAGCGTGACTTCGGGGATCGGGTCGCCAGCTTGGATGCTCATGGGTGGGCTCCTGGTAAACAAGCAGCGTAGGCACGTCGGTGGAAGAGCCGTGTCAACGGATTGAAAATCCCGTGTGCACGCCCGATCTGCTGGCCAATGGGGCAGACACCATCCGGGCCTGCACACGGCAGCCGCTAGAATAGGCGCGGGTTGGCGCCCCCGGTGCCGACGGATCAATCGAGGTAGCACGATGGAATTCAAGGATTACTACGCCACGCTGGGCGTGGAACCCAGCGCGGGCGACGCGGAAATCAAGACCGCTTACCGGCGGCTGGCGCGCAAGTACCACCCGGATGTCAGCAAGGAAGCCGGGGCGGAAGAAAAGTTCAAGGGCATCAACGAGGCGTACGAGGCGCTGCGCGATCCGCAGAAGCGCGCGGCGTATGACCAGCTCAAGGCCCAGGGCTATCGTCCGGGCGAGGAGTTCAATGTCCCGCCCAACTACGGCGGCGGCGGCGGCTTCGATTTCGAGGAAGTGTTCGGTGGCGGCGCAGGCGGTGCCAACGGCGGCTTCAGCGATTTCTTCGAAAGCCTGTTCGCACGCCAGCGCGGCGGCGCCGGGCGTGGCCCGGGTCCGGGCTTCAGCAGTGGCGGCCATGCCCCGCAGCGCGATACCCGGGCCAAGCTTTCCGTCCCGCTGGAAGCGGCCTACAACGGCGATACGCTGCGGATCACGGTCAACGGCCGCCAGCTGGACGTGCGCGTGCCGAAGGGCATCAAGCCGGGCCAGGTGATCCGGCTGGGCGGGCAGGGCACCGACGGCGGCAACCTGCTGCTGGAAGTGGAATATGCCGCGCACCCGCAGTTCGAAGTGGACGGTCGCAACATCCTGTACACCCTGCAGGTGACGCCGTGGCAGGCGGCGCTGGGCACCAGCATCAGCGTGCCGACGCTGGGCGGTGCGGTGGAACTGAAGGTAGCCGCTGGATCCGATGCCGGGCGCAGGCTGCGCCTGCGCGGCCGGGGCTTGCCGGGCAACCCGGACGGTGACCAGATCGTTGAGCTGGAGATCGTGGCGCCGGCGGCCAGCGATGAGGCCCAGGCCGAGGCCTACCGCACCCTGGCCAAGGCGTTCGGCGAGTCGATCTGAGGAGGTTGTCGTGCTGCGCACGGCTTGAAGCGCAGGCAACGGCAACGGCAACGGCAACGTCAAAAGCTGCATGGCTGCGTGTATGCGGGACGGGCTGGGTTGGCGGGGGACGGCAAGAGCCGCTCCTGCGGGCCTCGTTTCGCGCCATCCATGGCGCTCAACGCCCCCGCCAACCCACCCCGCCCCGCCTTCGACAGGTCCATGGCGGTCATCTGGTAGCGCCGACCCATGGTCGGCGGTATGTTCCCGCCAACGGCCCGCTGCGCTCGCCGACCATGGGTCGGCGCTACCGCTCCTCTTTTTTTTTACGTGGCGGGACGCGCGCGCGGACTGTCAGGGCCGGGCGGGAGGGGTTGGTGGGGGCGTGGAGCGCCATGGATGGCGCGACACGAGGCCCGCATGGATGCGGTATTTGCCGGCCCCCACCAGCCCCTCCTGCCCGGCCCAACCCAGTGACCCGGCTGTAGTGCGACCCACCACGAGGGGCTGCGCCGTTCGCGGACTCAGGCCGCCAATGCGGTGTCCACGGCTTCGCGCACGCGTGCGTCGTCCGCGGTTACATCCGGGGCGAAACGGGCAATGACCTGGCCGTCGCGGCCGATCAGGAACTTCTCGAAATTCCACAGGATTCCCGGTGCCGGCCGGGCCAGGTCCTTGGCCGCCAGCCGTTCGCGCATCGGACCTTCGCCGATCGCCTGCGGTTGGGCGGCGATCAGCTGCTGGTACAGCGGATGCACGTCATCGCCGGCCACGCTGATCTTGGCGAACATCGGGAAACTGACGTCGTAGGTCAGCTGGCAGAACTGCTGGATGTCCGCTTCGCTGCCCGGCTCCTGGCCGAGGAAGTTGTTGGCCGGGAAACCGAGGACTTCAAGGCCCTGCGCCTGCTTTTCCACATACAGCTTCTGCAGGCCTTCGTACTGCGGGGTCAGGCCGCACTTGGAGGCGACGTTGACCACCAGCAGCACCTTGCCACGGTAATCGGCAAGCGAGACCGGCTGGCCTTCGATGGTGGTGACGGGAACATCCTGGATCGACTGGGTCACGGCGGACTCCTGGTTGGAGGTTGAACGGGAGGCATCACGCAGGGGACGCGCGGCAGCGCGCGCTCAATCCACGCAGATCGTGCCTTGGGCAACGCCGCCATCGATGCGCTGGCGGCAGCCGAAGTTTTCGCTGGCATCGCGCTGGCAGACACCGGAGGCCGGCGAGCCGGCAACCACCTCACCGATGGCCAGGCACTGGCCGCTGCAGTCGGCCTTGGCATTGCAGGTCTTGCCGGCATCGGCATACGGCACCACGC
>Ga0265780_10002426_pt1 | contig 25250 bp, 26 predicted proteins | sample P1T30metagenome_FD_192432 | JGI IMG/M metagenome (GOLD analysis project Ga0265780, IMG submission 192432) | Plant litter microbial communities from East Loma Ridge, Irvine, California - P1 T30 | ecosystem: Environmental > Terrestrial > Plant litter > Unclassified | place: USA: California... | reverse complement strand
GCCCGTGGACCGGATCGGCGACCGCGACGGGGTGCCGGGTTTCCTGTGGGCGTATTTGGTGCGCGCGGACGCGTTGCGCGCGCTGGGGGGACTCGATGAATCGCTGCGCATTATGGAGGATTTCGACTTACTAGCGCGGCTGGGGCGGAGCGGGGCCGTGGTGGTGGGCGGGGCCGAGCCGGTGTGTATCCAGTATCGCCGCACCGGATCGCTGGCGCGGGGGTCAGCGCGGCGACAGGCGGCGGGCGCGCTGCGCTTCCTCGCCAAGGCGGGGCGGGAAGGGTATTTCAGCCGGCGCCAGCTGCTCAGGCGGTATCTGCGCGTGCCGGTGGCGGCCGCCAAGATCGTGCTGCGCTACAGCCGGCGCTAGCGCTTGGCCGCCGCCACGTCGCCGATCGGCCCTTTCGGCCCGCCCCAGCGGATATGCGGGCCGCTGACGATTACCCGGCCGCGCAAGGTGGCGCCGTTGCCGGCGATGTAGTTGCCGCCCCGACCGGGCTGGCGCAACGCCTCGGTGAAACGCACGTCCTCCAGCGTCACCGCCTTGCCGAAGAACGCAGCCGCAAGCGTGCCGGGCAGCGCCTGACCGGCATGGTGCATTCGGCATCGGCGAAAGGTGGCGGGCTTTGTCACATAAGCGAGCGCGTGCGGGCCCGGCGCGGTGACGGCGAAGCTGCAATCCTCGAACGTGCCCGCGACGCCGGCGAGCAGGTAACGGCGCCGCTGCGCCGACTGGCCATAGCCGGGCAGCGCGTCGTCGTCGAAACTTGAGCGGCGCACGACCGCATCGGGCGTCAGGTTGGTGACGTTGCCATGCACCTTGCAGGCATCGATCGTCACCCCCGGCTTCACCAGCCAGAAGGCGTCGCCGCTGCCCTTGCTGCGCGCGCCCGCGGCGAACCCCTGCCAAAAGGTGCAGCCGCGCACCGTGATGCCGCGCGATGCCCCCTCCGCCGCGAGCAGGCCGACGCCGCGATTGTTGCGGAATTCGCAGTTCTGGAACAGCAGCGCGCTTGCCCAGTCGCGGCCGTTGGGCTCGATATCGACCCCTGCGCTCGGTGCGCTGGCGATCGCGCCCTGGGCGGTGTCGGCGAACAGGCTGTCGACGATGCTGATCCCGCTGCCGCCCACGATCGACATGCCCTGCCGGCCGTTGCCCGTGCAGCGCAAGGCGCGGAAACGGATGGAGTCCACCCCGTTCGCGGCCGCGCCGCGTGTCCGGCCGCGCAGGTACACGCCATCCAGCCCGTGGTTGCGGGACACCAGGTTCTCGACCTGGACGTCGGCGACGTCCAGCAGCCTTAGGCCGTCCGCATGCAGCTGGATGTCGACATTCCATTTGCCGCCCACCACCAGCCGGCCGGCATTGCCGTCGAGCACGAGGTCCCTGATCCGCACGCCGCTGGACCGGCTCACCGTGATCAGGCTGCCGACCTCCGCGGCATAGCGGGGATTGGTGAACTTGCCGGGCGGCGGGTCGAAGCGCTGGCCCGTGGCGGGATCGAAGCTGCCGTAATGGAGGCCGTCGTTGAGCTTCAGCGTCGCGCCGTTGCCGTCAATAAACAGGCCGCTCACCCCCGTGACGGAGAACATGGTCTCAGCCATGTAAACGGGATCCGCAGCCTGCTGGCCGCGCACTTGGCGGCCCAGGCGATAGGTCGCGCCGGGCCGCAGCGAAACGGTGCCCCCCCCCCGTTCCACCACCCTGCGCGCCAGAGCCTGGAACGCGGCGGTGTCGTCGGACATGCCGTTGCCCCTTGCCCCGAAATCCTCAGGGCGCAGGGCAGAGCCCGCAGCCTGCGCGGCGACCCTTCCCATCGGCAGCGCGATTCCGCCCGCCAGCACGGCGCGACGGCTGAGGCCCATGGCGTTATTCATCCACGATTTCTCCATACAGCCGTAGATGAGCCTGCACGCATTCGTCCAGTGTGTAACGCCCGGCCCGGCGCTTCGCCGCCTGCGACATGCGGGCGTAGCGGTCGTCATCGGCAAGCGCGTCGACGATCGCGCCTGCTAGCGCCCCCGGATCGCCCGGCGGGACCAGCAGCCCGGTTTCGCCGGGGACGACGACCTCCCCGCACCCGCCGACATCAGTGGCGACCGCCGGCAGCGCCGACATGGCGGCCTCGATCAGGGCGATGGGCAGCCCCTCGAACCGCGAGCATTGCACCATCAGGTCCGCGTCGGCCATCAGGCGTGGCACGTCACGGCACGTGCCCAGTAGTTCAACCGCCTCGTCCAGCCCCGCCGCGCCGATCGCGGCGGTCAGCGCCGGGCGCTCCGGGCCCTCGCCCGCAATACGGAACACGACCCGGCGCCCTTGCGCGGCGAAATGATCGACCACGGTGCGCGCCGCGGCGATTAGGGTGGAATAATCCTTTTGCGGGGTGAGGTTGCCGACGCTCAGCGCCGTCAGGTCGTGCGGCACCCGCACCCTGGGCGTTCCTTGGAACCGGTTGAACGGCACGCCGTTGGCGATATCGACGATCGGACGCGAAACATGGCGGGCAAGCAGCGCATGGCAGGGTGCGCAGATCGCGACGTAACGGGCGACGAAACGGTCGAACAGGCGGAACAGCTTCGGGTTGAACTTCAGGACGATGTTGTGATGCGTGTACACCGTGGGCACGCGGATCATGCCTAGCGCCTGAAAGATCATGCCCCAGCCGAGATGGATGTGCAGCACGTCTGGCCCGAACGCCCGCGCGGCGCGCCGCAGCCGCCACGCGCCCAGCAGCGGGTTGCGCCGCGTCCCCGCGCCAAGCATGGTGTGGCCGATCCCCGCCACGTCCAGCTGCTCGATAAAGCCGCGCTCGAAATCGCGGCTGGCGTTCAGCGACGCCGCATCGGCGATGTAAACCACATGGCAGTCATGTCCGCGCGACGCGTAGGCGAGCGACAGGTTGCGCGCGAGCATCTCCGCGCCGCCCGATTCGGCAAGCGACGCGATCACCGACATTATCCGCACGGCATGAACTCCGGGGGCGTCACGGCGTCTCCTGCCCGAGCACATGGTCATACTCCCCCTGTTCGACCAGTCTGCCGTCCTCCAGGCGGAAGATGACGTCGCATTCGCGCAAGGTGGACAGGCGGTGCGCGATCAGGATCACCGTGAGGTCGCGGCCGAGGCGGTAGATCGAACTCATCACCGACGCCTCGGTCGCGTCGTCCAGCGCGCTGGTGGCTTCGTCGAACACCAGCAGTGACGAACGCTTGTACAGCGCCCGCGCGATGCCGATGCGCTGGCGCTGCCCGCCCGACAGCCGCACGCCGCGTTCGCCCACCATGGTGTTGAAACCATCGGGCAGCTTTTCGATGAAATCGAGGATGTCGGCCTTGCGCGCGGCTTCGTGGATGCGCGCGTCGTCGATCCGGTCCGCCGTCACGCCGAACGCGATGTTGTCGCGGATGGACGCGTCCGACAGGTAGATGTGCTGCGGCACATGCGCGATCTGTTCCTGCCAGCTGCCCAGATTGGCCAGCGTCACCGGCTCGCCGTCGATGCCGATGGTGCCGGCGGTGGGCTGCAACAGCCCCATGATGAGGTCCAGCGCGGTGCTCTTGCCGCTGCCGGTCTTGCCGACGAAGCCGACGCGCGCGCCCTTGGGAATGGTCATGTCGACGTCCCGCAGCACCCAGGGTAGGTCCTCGCCATAGCGGAACGACACGTCCGTTAGCGTCAGCGCGTGCGCGAAGGGCAGCGGCGCCGCGTGTTCGCGCAGCAGCAGTTCGGGCGCGATAGGCTGTTCCAGCAGATCGACGATGTCGACCAGCGCCTGATGGTTGCCCATGATCTGGGTCCAGCCATTGTAGATGAGCTGCAGCGTCGGCAACATGCGCTGCGCCCCCAGCGCCAGCGCGCCGAGCACCGGCAACTGCGCCATCAGCCCGCCCGGCTGCCTGCTCAGCACCAGCGCCAGAGCGACGATCATTACCATGCCCATGCCCTCGATCACGAAGCGGGGCGAGGCGGCGATCAGCGCGTTGGCGGCCTGGGCGTCGCGCAGCCGCGTGTCCACGGTGGCGAATTTCGTCAGGTAGATGTGCTGGGCATGGTCGATCAGCACGTCGCGGATGCCGCCCACCCCTTCCTGCACGCTCTGGATGCGCCCGCGCTGCGCGTCGGAGATGATGCGGCTGTTAGCGCGCAGCCGCGACCGGGTGAACACTGACACGAGCAGGTAGATGAACCCGAACCCAACCCCCGATGCCAGCGCCACGCGCCAGTTGACCAGCAGCAGCCCGGTAAAGATGGACAAGGCGATAACGGCCGAACTGATGCCCAGCATCAGCGGCAGGAGAACGCCGGTGACCACCTGCTGCACGCGGGTGATGTTAGCCAGCACCTCGCTTGAATTGCGCGCCACATGGTAGCTGTAGGGCTGGAAAAGGATGCGCCGGTACACGGCGACGCCCAGGTCGTAGCCCAGCCGGAACACGAATTTCTGGGTCGCCCAAGCTAGCACGATGCGCACGCACGCCGCGGCGATCGCGACGGCGCAGAAAATTCCGGCTAGCGTCCACAACAGGTCCGGCCCCGGTTGCAGGCCCGCCACCCGCATCGCCCGGCCGAGCAGGGGAACCCGTTCCGCCGCGCGTGGATCGGCGACCACGGCTAGGAACGGAAGAATGGCGCCCAGCGTCAGCACCTCGGCCAGCGCCCCTACCAGCATCAGGCCGAGCACGACAATCGCCTGCCATCGGCGACGCTGGGGCAGGTGGCGGAAAAGGTCGCGCAACCCGTGGCGCGCAGGGATGGAAGTCATGCACGCCTCATAACGGCGCGGGCGCGCGTGCCAAGCGGGTTGGCTGGGTCAGCTCGGACGGGGCCGACGCTCCAGTCCGCGATAATAAAGCTTCGGCAGATAGAAAAGCTTGATCCACCGCCACGCTTCGCGTCCCCGTACCCCGCCCGCAAAGGCGCGCAGGGTGGCTGCCAAACGCGATCCAGGGCCTTTTGCCGCCCACATCGCTTCCTCCAGCCTGGTATGGCGGAGCAGCCGTGCGGTGGCCTTGTGAACGGTTTCGATCTCCCCTCGGCGTTCGGGAAAAAGGCGCAAACCGGTGTCGAGGTCGCGAAGGCGGTTCTGGTACACCGCACGCATCATGCCGTTTTCGCGGGCAAGATGGGTTTGAAGCGCACGCATCGACGTCGTGGCGGAACGGACGTGGCCCATCCAGGCGTTGGTGCCATGCTCGCGATAGCGCACCAGCGGCTCGTCGATGTAACCGACTTTTCCCGCCATAGCCGCGCGCAATGGGATCACGCGGTCCTCGAACGTCAGGTCGGGATCGAGCGGGCCGAACTGGTCGAACAGGCTGCGGCGAAAGGCCGCGGTTGCGCCCAGCAGCCCTTCGTTCGGCTTAAGAAAGCTCAACACGGTGCGCTGGTGCGTCGGCTTGGCGTACCAAGGTCGTATAAAGGTGCCGTCCGCGTCGATGACCTCGGCATTGGACGACACGCATTGCAGGTCGGGCGTCCGCACGAACGCTTCGGCAATCGCGCCGCACCTACGCGGTAGCGATACATCGTCGCCCGCAACGCCAACGATGATGTCTCCCGTGGCTTGGGCGATGGCGTTGTTCATGGATCGCGTCAGCCCGAGGTTGGTGGCGTTGCGGATAAAGCGCACCTCGGCGGGACCCGAATATCCGGCCAGCACGCGTTCGATGATCGATGCGGTGCCGTCGGGTGAAGCGTCGTCGTTGACCACGATCTGCGCAGGGGGCGGCTCCTGGTTCAGCGCGCCGTGCAGCGCGGCTTCAATAAAGGCCTCCTGACGGTAGGCAAGGATCACGAGGCTGATGGTCGGGCTCATATCCGCATCTTGTTATTTGTCCGATTAGGAGAGTGCCGCGCCGATTGCCCGACGACACGCCGGCTACGCCGTTTCGGGACGGGCGTAATTACTTGGCCGAGCGAAGACTGCGGCGAAAACCGATATAAGGAAAGGCCAGCTGAAGCCAGCGCCAGGCGACATGACGGTTTCCGTTGTTGGCTAGGATTTTTGCGGTCAGTTTCAGGCCTTGAACGGGGCCGCAACCGTCCAGCAGCTGCCGCTCCGCCTTTGCGCGCATTAGAAACACCTGAGTAGCCTTGCGTACCCGAATTAATTCGTCGCGGCGACCCGGCATCAGGCGAAGGCCAGTCTGCAGGTCGGCTAATCGGTTGATCAGAATCGAGATCGCGCGGTCGATTCCCATTCTTTCCTTTGCAATCCAGCCTTGCAAGTGCGTGGCTTGGGGTTGCAGCGCCATGGAGAGATTGGACGAATGCACCCGGTAATCGACCAGCGGCCGGTCTTCGAACACGACCCGGCCAAGGATCGCGGCACGCAACGGCAGCACCCAGTCTTCCGACAGCAGGTCGGGGGTCAGCGGGTCGAAATCGCGAAAAACCTCCTTGCGATACGACGCGGTTGCCCCGAGCAGCCCCGTCCGGGGACCGGCAAAGGCGAGCAGCGTCTTGTCTTTGGGCGGCGATGAATAGTGAAGCCGCATGCGAACCCCCACCTCGTCCACGACATGGGCATTGGAGAAAACGCAAAAGATCGAAGGATCGGCATCATAGCTTTCAACCAGCCGGCTGGCCCGGTCGGGTGCGGAACGATCGTCGCCCGCAGCGGCCACCAGGATCTCGCCCTTGGCTAACGATGCCGCCTTGTTGAGCGCAGAGGCGAGCCCGCCGTTCTGGTCGTTTCGGATGAAGCGTACCGGCATGAGCCCGTCATGGGTCGCCAGAATGTCCTCGATCAGCGCCGCGGTTCCGTCTGATGATCCATCGTCGCTTATTATGATCTCCATCGACGAACAGGTCTGCGCAAGCGCAGCGCGCAGAGCTTCCTCGATAAAGCGCTCATGATTGTAGGCGAACAGAAGAAAGCTGACGCGAACACTCATCGCCGCGCTCGCCTTGCTTTTGTCCGGCCCGATGTCGTAGGCCGGGTTCGATCCGTCGAATGCCGGTTGTGCGGCATGGCATCCTCCTCAACGTCCTTGCCACACGGGCGCGCGCTTTTCCAAGAAAGCGCGCGCGCCCTCGGCATAATCCGCACTGCCCGAAAGATGTTGCTGCGCCGTGTCACCGTGCGCGCGCAGTGCCGGATCGTCGAAATTCGTGGCCAGTTTCGCAATCGCGAGACTTTCCTGAACTGCGAGGGGGGCCGCGCTGGTGATGTGTCCGGCAACCGCGCGCGCGGTGTCGAGCAACGCGTCGCGTTCAACCACATAGTTCACCAGCCCAAAGCCATAGGCTCGCCTGACATCCAGGGCGATCCCCGTCAGGATCATCTCAATGGCAATCGCCTTGGGCAGCGCGCGCGGCAGGCGGTAAAGCCCGCCCGCCGATGCGATCAGGCCGCGCGTGACCTCCGGCAGTCCAAAGCGCGCATTGGTGCAGGCAACAACGATGTCGCACGCCAGCACGATCTCGAAACCGCCCGCAAGGGCGGCTCCGTTCACCGCCGCGATCCACGGCTTTCGCCGGGGCGCGTCAACAAAGCCCGCAAACCCGCCTTTTTCGGTGAAAAGATCGTTCAGCCGACCACCGGCGACCTCGCGAAGGTCGGCGCCCGCGCAGAACACGTCGCCATCACCGGTCAGGATCACGGCGCGGACCTGCTCGTCGGCCTCCACCGCGGTCACCACCGCCTCCAGTTGCTGCGCAAGGGCGACGTTGACCGCGTTGCGCGCGCCCGCGCGCCGAAGCGTAACAACAGGCAGCTGCGGGTCGGCCAGCGACACCGCAACCAGGGTGTCTTTGCATGTGTTTGCGTTTACAGCGCCCATGATCTCTACCGCGGAGAAGTTCAGAGTGCCCGACCACAACATTCATGCAACTGCAATCGTTAATCCGGCCGCCCAGATCCATTCAAGCGCGCGGGTCGGTCCCTTTTCGGTGATCGGTGCGGCCAAGGTGGGGCCGGACGCGATCATCCATTCCCATGTGGTGGTTGCCGATGGCGTCGAGATCGGTGCGCGGGTGGAGGTGTTTGCGGGGGCGCTGCTGGGCAAGGAGCCGAAAGGGGCGGGGGCAACCGCGCGCACGCCTGTGTTCGACCGCAAGGTCCAGGTAGGGGCCGACTGCTCGATAGGCCCCCATGCCGTTATATACTACGACGTGGAGATCGGCACCGCCACCTTGATCGGCGATGGCGCATCGGTCCGTGAACAATGCCGGATCGGCTCGGGCTGCATCATCAGCCGTTATGTTTCGCTCAACTATGCGGTCCAGGTCGGCGACCGGGTCAAGATCATGGACGGCACCCACCTAACGGGCGGCATGCGCGTCGGCGATGACGCCTTTGTCAGTGCTATGGTGGTCACGCTCAACGACAATCTGATCCGCGCCGGATTCGGGGACCATATTGTCGGACCTGTGGTGGAAACGGGCGCCGTGGTGGGTGGCGGCGCGACGTTGCTGCCCGGCGTGGTGGTGGGCAGAAACGCCCTTGTCGCGGCGGGCGCCGTGGTCACAAAGACCGTGCCCGCTGAGCAGCGCGTCGCAGGGGTGCCCGCCAAAAAATTCTAGAAGTCCGGGCCCCGCTCGCCATCGGGTGAAGGGCGGTGCAAGCGGGCGGGGTTGCCCAGCCATGTTTCGCCATCAGGCACGTTCCTTGTCACCACGGAGCCCGCCCCGATCATTGCGCCTTCGCCAATCCGAAGACCGGGCAGGATAATGGCTCCCGCGCCGATACTGGCCCCGCGACAGACCCGCGTGAAAAGCAACGGCGCCCGTACCCGCGATCGCGGTTCCCGGTCGTTAGTGAAGGTAGCATTGGGGCCGCAGAACACGTCATCCTCCAGGATCACGCCGTCCCAGACATGGACGCCTGACTTCAATGTCACCCGGTCGCCGAGAACGCCCCCCCCCTCGACCAAGGTATGGGCATTCAGGTTGCAGCCGGCACCGATCGTCGCCCCGTCCAGAACGACGCAAAATTGCCACACGGTGGTGCCCGCGCCGATCCGCGCGTCCGGGTGCACCGCCGCCAGCGGGTGAATGCGTGCCGGGGGCGATACCGAGACCGCTTGGCCACAGGCTTCCTGCAAGCGTGTTTGTCCTCAGGCCGCGGCGCGGTTGACGGCCGCGGCGACCCGCTCGGCATCGGTGGGGTCGAGATGCGGGCCGATCGGCAGGCTGAGCACGGTGCGCGCCAGTTCCTCCGCGACCGGCAGGCTGCCTTCAGCCATGCCCAGATCGCGATATGCGCCCTGGAGGTGGGGCGGGGTGGGGTAATGGATCAAGGAACCGATGCCTTCCTGCTCCAGCGAAGCGGCGATCGAGTCGCGCTTCTCGGACCGGATCACGTACAGATGCCACACGGGCTCGGCACCCACCGCTACTTCCGGCTTGAACACGCCGGGCGCGTCGATGCGCTCGTCATAGATCGCCGCGATTACGCGCCGGCGGGTGTTCCATTCGTCCAGACGGGTGAGCTTGACGGCCAAGGTCGCGGCTTGGATCGGGTCGAGCCTGGTGTTGAACCCCTTCAGCTCATGAACATATTTATGCGAGGAACCATAGTTGCGCAGCGTCGCGATCCGGTCGGCAAGCACGGGGTCGTCGGTGGTCACCGCCACCCCGTCGCCCAGCGCGCCGAGGTTCTTGCCGGGGTAGAAGCTCCACGCCACCGCGTCGCTATGCCCCCCGATCCGGCGCCCCTGCCAGCGCGCTCCCTGCGCCTGCGCCGCATCCTCCAGCACGCGCAAGCCATGGCGGCGCGCGATGTCGAGAACGCCGTCCAGTTCGGCTGGCTGACCGTAAAGATGGGTGGGAATAATCACCTTGGTCCGCGCGGTGATCGCAGCCTCGATCTTGTCTGAATTGATGTTGCTGGTGTCGGGCCACGGTTCAACCGGCACGATTATACCACCGCACTGGCTCACCGCCAGCCATGTTGCGATAAACGTGTTGGACGGAACGATCACCTCGTCGCCGGGGCCGACATCCATCGCTAGCAGCGCCAGGTGGAGGGCGTCTAGCCCGTTGCCTACCCCAACACAGCGGCGAGCCTGCGTATAAGCGGCGAACGCTTTCTCGAACGTCTCCACTTCGCCGCCGCCAATATACCATCCCGACGTGCAGACGCGGGCGACCGCTTCGTCGATCGGCTCCTTCAGTTCGTCATAAGCGGCCTTAATATCGAGAAACGGGATCTGCATCGCTTTGGTTTCCAGTTCAGGCGAGGTTGCCAGTGCCGACCGCTTCACGCCGGAACTGCTCGTAATCGCGGATGTAATCAGATTCGTCGTAATTGTGGCTGGCCAGTACCAGCAGCACGCAATCGGGCGAGAAGTCGCTCATCTCGCGCCACACCATTGAATTGATGACCAGCCCCACCGTGGGATCGTCCAGTCGCACCGTTTCGCGCACGGTGCCGTCGTCGAGCAGGAACGTGCACGACCCAGTCACCGCCACGGCCACCTGGCGCAGGTCGCGATGCGCGTGCAGACCGCGCGTCACGCCGGGGACGGTGTGAAAAATATGGTACACCCGCTTGATTGGAAAGCCGACCTCATGATTTTCCAGCGCCACCAGTGAGCCGCGATCATCGCCCCGCGGTATGAAACTGATCAGTTGAGCGAGCACAACAGCCTCGGGAAATGGAGGGAAAAGACGCAGTTATCCCGACGCAAGGAGATGTACAACTATCGATGCGCAATCCTTTAATGGTGGAGGTGCCGCATGGTATAGTCGACAATCGCCGGGGATGCGGGACGATGCGACCCGCCCCAGAACCGTTCGCGCAGGCGCGCCACCTCCGCGGGTGGCAGCGGGCGCAGCGCCGAGCCGCCCTGCAACGCGTCGCACAACTCGTTGAAACTGTTTGCGCGGACGCCGATCACGTTCTCCTCGAACGGATAGCTGATGTTCCGGTCCCGTGCCAGGTAATCGGCCATGTCGAAGGTGTACAGGATGATGCCGTCGTCGCGTACCGCCAGATGATCGTATAGCACCGAGGAATAATCGGTGATCAGCGCGCTTATCTCGCTGAGATAAGTGTTGAAGTCGATGTGATCCGGCCACAGCCGGATGTTGTCCAGCCTCACAAGGTCCTCCACCTGCGTCTTAGGATGGGGCTTCAGGTAGAGCACGGCCTTTCGGGCACGCAGTATGGCCGACAAGCGCGGCAGGTCGGGCAGCGCTTCCTTGAGAAAGGGGCGCTGGCTGTCGCGAAACGTGGGTAGGTAGAGATACGCTTCCTCTACCCCGTCCGGGCGCAGGACAAAGTCGCAGGCCCGGTCCAGTTCGCGCGCGCGCGCGGCCAGCGCCGCGTCAAAAGCCCAGTCCAGCCGTGAATAGCCGAGCTGCGGACAATCCTCGATGGGAATGTCGAACTGACTGGAAAAATGCTGCTGGGTGAAGTCAGACGTCGTCACCAGCACCCGGTCCATGGGCGTCAGGTGACGGCGCTGAAGACGCTGCAAAAAGCCGGCAGCGCGCGTGCTGCGGTCTTGGGTCCGGCCGCTGCCGCGATAGGCGTTGCCCACCGCTTTCAGCCCGACGCCGTGCCAGACGTTCAGGTGGGTCGCGCCCTTGCTCAACTGGGCGTTCACATGCGCGATATTGTGGCCGGACACGAACACCCTAGACCGGAGCGCCGCCCAGGAACCCCAAACGATGAACGCTGGTGCGCCTGAAAGCCGAACCGTTGCAGCATGCGAACCGTGTCGGGGTTCTTGCTCAACCACGCCACGCGGATGTCGGGGCGGTGCAGGGTCATCCACAGGAAAAGGTATTTGGGATTGCCCATGAACAGCCCGCTGCTGTCCCCGAACACCCAGCTGGTTGCCGATCGCGACCACAGGCCGGCCAGAGGGTAGACGACCAGGTTGAGGCCGAGAACGAACCCGCGCCGGGCGATGCCAGCCAGTCGACCTGCGATGCTCATGACGCGGCCATTCCCGCCAGTCGCGCCTCGACATGTTCAACGATCGCGGCCGATGCGCAGGCCAGCGAGCCGCCCCAGAAGCGGTCGCGGATCAGCGCCGCCTGCCCCTGGTCGGGCTCCAGCGCCGCACCGCTCGCCAGAACGTCGCACAAGGCGTCGAAGTCGGATACGCGCAGGCCGGCCACATTGTCGTCGAATGGGAACACCAGGTCACGGTCTGCCGCCAGATACTCCTTCAGGTCGAACGTGTAGAGGATCGCCCCCGTGTTGCGCGCGAAGAGATAGTCGTACAGCACCGAGGAATAATCGGTGATCAGCCCGGTGAAACGCGGCAGATAGGCGTTGACGTCGACCCGGTCGTCCCAACGGCGAATGTTAGTGAACCGTGTGTCCAGTTCCAGTCGGGTGTTCGGATGAGGCTTGACGTAGAGAACCGCGTTTCGGCTATCGAGCAGGCGTGACAGCCTGTCGAGATCGGGCAACGCCGTTTCAAGAAACGGACGCCCGGTGTCGCGATAGGTGGGCATGTAGATATAGGTTTCGGCGAACCCCCCGACATTCCAGGTGAAGCCGTTGGCGCGATCGAACGCTTCCACCGCCGCGAGCAGCGCCGGGTCCGCAATCCCGTCCAACCGCGGGTAACCGAGCTGGGGGCAGCGTTCTGGCGGCAGCTCGGTCTGCCCAGCGAAATGCGCCTGCATCATGTCCGACGTGGTCACCAGCAGGTCGTAGGGCCTGAGATACTCCAAGGCCAGCGCCCGCTCGACCGGGGACTGGCGGGCTGCTTGGCGGGCTTGGGCGGTTTTGCCGCGCGCGAAGCCCAGATGGATCGCCTTCAGCCCGACCCCGTGCCACAGGTTGAGCAGATACGCCCGTCCGCTCAGAAATGTGTTCACGTTGCCTAGGCCGTGTCCGAACACGAATACCCCGGCGCGCAGAACGGCGATCATACCGCGCACGGACCAGCGGCGATGGGCGCGGTAGCCGGCCTGGGTTAGGGTGCGCTGGACCGCCTTGTTGCCCGTAATCCAGCTGACCCGCATGTCTGGCCGGTGACTGGCCATCCACAAGAACAGGTATTTGGGATTGCCGGTGAACTGGTCGCCGGCATGGCCGAACGCCCATTGCATTTTCGACCGCGGCGCCAGCATGGACAGCGGGTAAAGCGTCGCCGCCATGGCCAGCGCCGCCCATCGCTTCAACCGCGAGCGGGTCGACGGTGCGGGAGCGGGGGTGGGGGCGGTCAACGCCCGCGGTGCTGCTGGTCGGTCATGCCGAGCGCCTCTTCCGCCCAGGCGACAACGGCCGGCGAGGCGGGGCGGGGCGAGCCGCCCCAGAAACGCTCCTGGATCGCGTCCACGTTTGGCGGCTCGCTCAACGCCGCGCCCGTGTCCAGCACGGCGCATAGGTCGGCGAAGCTGCCAGCGCGGACGCCGGCCACGTTGCTGTCGAAATCGTGGCGCAACGCGCGGTCGGCGGCGGTGTAGGCATCGTGATCGAAGGTGTACAGGATGCTGCCCGTGCGCCGAACCGCCAAGTAATCGTACAACACGGAGGAATAATCGGTCACCAGCCCGGTCAGGTCGGCCAGATAGGTCTGGAAATCGATACCCTCCGGCCAGGCGCGGATGCGGGTGCGGCCGGCGGGAACGGCATCGGGCGTGCGTGGGTGCAGCTTTACGTAGAGCAACGCGTTGCGTCGGGCGAGCACTGCTTCCAGCGCGTCGAGGTCGGGAAGCGCATCGTCCAGGAACGGCCGGCCGTTGTTGCGAAAGGTGGGCGCATACAGATACACCTCCTGCCGCTTGTCGGGGTTGAAGCGGAACCCCGCCGCCTTGTCTATGGAGCGGGCAAGGGCCGCCACGTCCGGGTCAGCGGCACAGTCCAGCCGCGGATAGCCGATCTGCGGGCAGCGTTCGGGCGGCAGACCGAACTGTTCGGCGAAATGCGCCTGCATCATCGGCGACGTGCTCGCCACAACGTCATAAGGCACGTACACGAAGGAGCGCAGCCACCGGCGCAGCCCGGTCGCCGGCCTGGCACCCGCGTGCAGCGCCTTGATCCCGACCCCGTGCCACAGGTTGAGATGGCGGGCGCCACGGCCAAGTGGCAGGTTGACGTCCTCGGAACCGTGCGAGAACGCGTAAAGCGCCGACCGCAGCGCGGCCGCCACACCCGCAACCGACCAGCGCCGCGCAACCGGCAGCTTTGCGGCAGTCATCATGGCATGGGTGCCAGCATCGTCGGTGATCCAGGTGGCGCGGATGTCGGGGCGATGGAGCCGCAGCCAGAGAAACAGATATTTGGGGTTGCCCGCGAACTGGTCGCCCGCCGCCCCGAACGCCCAACGCCGGCGGGCGCGGGGTGCCAGTGCTGCCAGCGGAAACAGGGCCAGCGCCAGCGCCAGCCGCGCGGCGACGCTATGCCGTCGTGATCGGCGCATTGGCCCCGCCCGCCTTGGTGACGTCGTAAATGAAGCCCGTTTCTTGGTTCGCCAACACGCCCAGCGCCTTGCGCGCCACCTCGTCGGGATCGAGCAGGGTTTCGGCGGGTTCCTGGCCGAATGCGCGGGTGCGCATGGGAGTGCGGGCGCGTTCGGGGTTGATGCAGTTGACCTTGATGCCGGCTTCCCCCCATTCGTCCGCCAGCGCCTGGGTCAGGTTCACCACCGCCGCCTTGGACGCGCTGTAGGTCGAATAGAATGCCCGGCCATAGGTGTAGGAGCTGGACGCGAACATCAGCAGGTGCCCTCGGCTCGCGCGCAGATGCTCGTAGCTGAGCTTTGCCAGCGCAACCGCGCCCAGGATGTTGGTGTTGATGCTGCCGACCACCTCTTCCATGGTCATGTTGTTGAGCGGCAGCCGGTTGAGCACGGCGGCCGAGTTGACCACCGCGTCGATCCGTCCTTCCTCGCGCGCCACCTGGTCGATGAGCGCGGCAATCGAGGCGGGATCGGCGATGTCGACGCCCGTTGAGCGTCCCGCGGCATGGACGCGCGCGCCATAAGCGCCCGCCAGCCGGGCCATGGCCTGGCCAATACCGCTGGTGCCGCCCAGAATCACCACCACCTTGTTTTCCATGCGCGACAGCAGCAGCGTTTCCGCAGACGCTTCCAGCCGCTTGCCGGCACCGCTTTGCATGTACTTGTCGAGGACCATGAGGTCGTCGGCATAGGTCAGCTTGAGGTTGGTGACTGCACCGTCGACCACATACACGCGTTCCTCGGGAACGTAGCGCAGCACAACGCCGCAATCGTCGGTGGTGCGGAAGTTCGGGTCCTGCGCCGCGCGCTCGTAGGCGGTGCGGATCACATCGTAGCGAAAGCCCTGCGGCGTTTGGCCCAGCCGCACCAGCCGGCGGTCGGGAATGTCGCGAATGATGCTGGACTGCGGGTCGGCGAAGATCACCGTGTCGGCGGACGGCACCGCCGTGTCTACCGCGCCGAAATGCGCCAGCGCATCGATCACGTCGCCGATGATGCGGTGGCTGACCAGTGGCCGCACGGCGTCATGGAACAGAAGGTTCACTGGTCCCGCCGCGGCATCCGTTTCATAGGCGCGAATCGCGGACAACGAGGAATCAGAGCGTTCCGCGCCGCCCAGCAGCACGCGGCGCACCTTAGTCAGCCCCTCGCGGCTTACCAGCGCCTCGATCTCCTCCACGCAGGTTTGGCTGGTCACCACCGCGATCTCGTGGATATGCGGATGGGTCTGGAAACGCTCCAGCGCGTGGGCGATCAGGGGGCGGCCGGCGAGCTTGACCAGCTGCTTGGGGCGGGAAAACCCCGCCCGTTCGCCAGAGCCGCTGGCCAGAAGAACGGCGATATTGCGTGACATTAAAGGCTTTCTTCCGTCCCTGGCCAACTAGTGCCTGCATCCTTTCCCCAGTTCGGGTGGAAATGCAATCAGACCGACCGGCCGGTCGCGCGGCGCAGCACGCGCACCGTACCTTGGGCGAAAAAGGGCCGGTATTCGCTCGAAACGCGGGCAAAGGCGGCCTGGGCCCAGGCGGGCAGGGGCTCCGCATCGTCGAACACGACAAATGCTGGCCGGGCGGCAAGCACCTGTGCCACCTCTACCTGCGGATCGGCACCCGTCATCCCCGACTGACGCGAGAACAGATGGGCGGGCACCGCAAAGCGGGTCGGGGGCAGGGGCGATCCGGTAAGCAGGTAGATGCCCGAAAGTTTGTAATTGGTGACAAACAGGGTCGGTGCCCGCCCGCCCGTCTGGCCCCCCGCCCCCTTGATCGCGGCCGCGACCCGGCGGGGGATATCGGGCGTGGCCAGCCGGTCGCGCGCTATGTCCACCTGCGTGCGCTCAACGGCGACCAGCGCCGCCAGCGCCCCCAGCACTAGCGCCGCCCGCCCCGCATCAACGGTACCCATCCACCGCGCGATCGCGCGGATGCCAAAGGCGCTCAGGATCACTAGCGGCGCTAGAATTGTCAGGAAATAATGCGGAAAGAACTGCAACGAAGCCGAGGCGGTGACCACCTCCGCACCCAGCCAGGCCAGCGCTACCAGCGCCAGGTCGCTCGTGCGGGCGCGCCATGCCCCACCCCGCCGCCACGTCAGCGCCATGTCGAGCAAGGCTACCACGCTCAGGATCAGCAGCGGCCAGATCGTGTCCACGGTGGTGCCCAGCCGTTGTGCGATCGTGGCGGGCGACGGGTGAATGGCCGCATAAGCGCGCGCAAACCCGAAATTGCTCCACCAGAAGCGGTCAAACACGCCGTTGGCGGCGTAAACGCCCGCCGCAGCCAGCATGGGCACCAGCGCGGCGGCCCCGAACACGGCTAGCAGCAGCACGGCGTCGCCCAAGGTCGTTCGCGGTGTTCCTTGCAGGCCCACGCCTCCAGCTTCTCCGGCCGTCCCCGTTTCCCCGACCGTCCGCCCGCGCAACACGGCCAGCAACAGGGTGAAGGCGGCGATCGTCAGGCCGGGCAGGATCGGCACGATCTTGATCAGCACCGCAACACCGCAGGCGAGGCCCGCGACGAGCGCCAGTAGCACTCTTGTGCGCCGGCTGCCGGTCCGCACCAGCCGCTGCATCAACAGCGCGGCCAGAACGGTAAAAGGCGTCAACATCGCTTCCGTTAGCGTCGCCTGGCCGCCTAGGCCGAGCGCGGACAGATAGGCGATCTGGACGAGTCCCGCGACCAGTGCCTCCGCCCGGCCGAAACCGCCCGCCCGCGCCAGTGCCGCCAGCAGCATCCCCGACGCCCAGGCGAACGCCGCACCGACCAGTCGCGTCACCAGCACCGACTGGCCGAACAGCGCAAAGGCGGATGCCAGGATCAGCGTCGACCCCACCGGCTTGTTGTCGAACAGGGTAAGATAGGGGAAGTACCCGTTCACCACCTCTCGCGCGGCGAGCGAAAAGATGCTTTCGTCCGGATTGATGATCGAGGGCCCCCAGCCGATCGCGCGCACGACCAGCGTGAACAGCAGCAGCAGCAGCGCGACCGCGATTCTGTCGCGCAGGGGACGGCGGGCGCCGGTCGGAGTGTCGGACTGGGTCATCATGCGCCTGGATAGGTTTGGTGGGCGTCGTTGGGCCAGAGAAAATTGTGGTGGTCGACGCTGACGCCGAACGTTTCGGAGCGCAGCTGATGCCACCAGCCGACCGGGACAAAGAACGCGTCGCCGGGGTTAAGCACCACTTCCACCACACGGGCCTCGCCGGCCAGCGGATAACGCCGGATGCGTTCGGGATCGGCGATGTCGTGAACCTCACTCAGATTGCGGCGGCGATTATAGAGCCTGCCCGTCTCGCCAGGGGGCAACAGGTGCACGCGCGCCGTGCCGACCAGCTGGACCAGCAGCTTGTTGGCCAGGCCGTGGCGAAGCGACATGAACGCCCCCGCCGCGCCGATCCGCAGCAGGCCCCGGCCTGGTGCGAGATATTTGTGGAGGCTGCCCAGTTCGGCCTGCAACGGCGCCAGCACCGCGGCGTTGCGGCCGTTGTCGAACATGGTGCTGTCCGGATCGCCCCCGCGCGCCTGAGCGTCGTCGCCGGTGGCGCGTTCCACGAATTGCCGGAACGACAGGGTGTGCACCGGGTGATCCCGGTCGGCCCCGTGTTCGCTTTCGGTCCCGTATTCGACGGTCGCGTCGCCGATGGTGTCGGCCAGATAGCGGGGCGTCCAGCGGTTTATGGCCGGCCAATGCGCCACCTCTCCGGCGATCAGCGCCGGGCGGCCAAGCGCGTAGAAATGGTCCAGAAACTCCTCGGATGAGAGGTCCTCGACCCAGGCGATTCCCGCCGTCGCTTGTGACAGGTCGCGTTGCCGCTCCGCGACCGACAGCAGCCATTCGCGCTGGCGCAAAGCGCGGCCGGCATCGTCCTCCTGGGCCGGGCGCGCGGGGTGATCGTTCTTGGACGCAGGCGCGGACCGGGGGGCGGCGCGGCCCGGCGTGCCGGTCACGGGACAGACGATGCCATTCGCCGCGGGCGGGGCCAGATGCAGCTTGCTTTGGTGATCGGCTACCCCGCGTGAGCCATCGGGATTGACGCCACGATAATAAAGCTTTTGCCAGCGGTCGGCGGGGGCGGTCGGCCGGGTTTCCTCCACCCAGGCTTGGAACGCGTTGCGCGACGCGCTCCAGTCGGCAAAAGCATCGCGCAGCGCCGGCGCGTCGTCGAGCGGGCGGAAGGTCGGCTCCACATCGTTCAGCACGCCGCGCTGAACGGGAAAAAAGAAGCAGAACGGTTCGTCCTCCTCGAACCGGACCCAGTGGTCCGGGCGGGTGAAACGCCAGTTCATGGTAAAGGTGTAAGGGGACCAATCGGTTTCGATCACAGCCCCCAGCGGGGTGATGCCATCCTTGGCGTTGTTGGGCGAACCCCCGACCCACAGGTTCCAGCCGGGCGGGGTGCGTATGATCGCCTCGACGTGAAAGGTGATGGTGCCCTGGCCGAACAGCGACACGGGAAGCCGGTGCGGGTCGGCGCCGGGGTCGACGCGGATCTCCACCGCTTCCATCCCCGAACCGCCGTTCCACCGCGCCTCGAACCCGCATGGGCTGCCGATTTCCCAGCCATGGGCGTTGGCGATGGCGAGCGGCAGGCAGCGATAGGCGAAGCGCTCGGTCGTGTTCTCCATCCATTCGCGCTTGCTGTCGGCAGGGCGGATGCGCGGTTGCCAGTCGGGATGGATAAAGAAGTCGAGGTGCATGGATGCCGAGTATTCGGTATCGTCGGATCCGGGTCAAGTTGCCCGTGCGGCGGACCGGCGAGTTAGGCGGCTCCCATTCTCGGCAAAGGCGATCAGGCGGAATGGCGCCTGTCCGGCGACAACCGGCTGCGCAACCTCGCTGCCTTGTGCCAGCCGTGCCACATGATCCACGACGCGGCCGAACATCGCCGACGTCGCTAGATGAACGGCTTTCGACCACGGGCGATACGCGACCTGACCGCCTGACGCGCTCGGGGGGCGGAAAGCAGGGGAGGTGGCGTTATTCCTCCACGAACGTCGCCCTGGTCACGCCGTATCGGCCCAGGCGGAACATGATCTTGGCCTCGCACCGGATGGTGGAGCCCACCGGCACCCTTACCCGCACCGCCCGGTTGGCCGCCCATTCCCTGGTCTTGGCGCGAAACTCCCGGTCGGAGATGATGCGGTTGGCGATACTGAGGTCGCACCGCCCGCGCCGGGAAACGACCACGACGTCCTCCGGCGTGTCGCCCACGGCCGGCGCGACGGGCCCGGACGCCTGAAGAAGCAAGGGCAGGAGAATCAGCATCGCCTCTGCCTAGCCGCTCCGGGCAGACGGGCACCAGCGATCTCGCGCGAGATCGCTCACGCCTTGGCCCCGACTGCAACCAGATTGCAATGTCGGCCGGCTAGGCGGGGCCCGTCACACCGACTACCACCGGGATCACCGCCATGTTGCTCGCCCCTGAGTCCGTAATGATTGCATCCGAGACTGACCACGAGCAAAGGCGCGCGCCTTATGGCGCTGGCATCGGCTGGGCACTGCTGTGCGCCATGCCGGCCTGGCTGCTGGCCTGGCTGGTGGTTCGGCTGATGACCGGAACATCGTTCTAGAACCAATCGCCATTCACGACGCACCTTCGGGGCGCAGGGTTGGTGGTCGTTTGCTTCCTGCCCGGTTGACGAGCCCGGCAACCCGCCCTTGGCCTGATCACTGGGGGCGTTACTCTGCCAGCGGCTCAGGTTTGATCATTTCGCGCAGGAAATCTGCATCCGCGCTCTTTCCCACTAGCGCCTGCAGGTTCATCGTATCATCGGTCATCGAAGGTCTCCGTTGGTTGAGTTTGGCAACCCAAACCTATCCGAAGATCTCCGATGCCCCCCTCTCAGCTACACCACCACTCGGGACACGACCCGCGCAGCCTTATTGAATGCGGCAGGGGTTCCCAAATTTGGCCCACGCATCCGTACGCTGCGGGGGTTAGCCGGAACTGAGATGTTCGGTATAGCGGCGGTGTGATAAAGGTCAGAACCTCTTTCGTTTTGTTCACCTGCCTGGCGGGCTGCGGGAATATCCCTCGTGATCCTGAGAGCACGCTCGATCACGTCCGGCGCGACCGTATCATGCACGTTGGGTGGGTCGCGGGCGTCGATGATGATCGCGCCGGACACTGGCACAGGCTTGTCGCGCGCCTAGCCAAGGCTACCGGTTCTCAACCTTCGCTCGAGCACGATGCGCTCGAGCCGCTTCTGCTGATGCTGGAAGCCGGAGAGTTGGACATGGTGGTCGGAGGGCGTTTTGCCGAAGATACGCCCTGGAAGACAAGGGTATCGCTTGGACCGTCCTTCAAGACCTGGACGACGGCGAGCGGCACGTTGAGCGAGCGTGCGGTAGCTCGGAATGGCGAGAATGCGTGGATTATTTTCATCCAACGAGAAGCAAAGGCGCTCGGAGCCAGTGAGTAGCCAGTTACCGCAACATCTCGCCCCGGTCATGCGACGCGCCGAGCGCTTGGAATGGTGGTCGATCGGCTGGACGATCAGCGTCATCATCGTGATGGGTGCTACAATGGGCTCCAGCCAAGCCATGAAGACGGCCTGGATAGAAGATTGCCTCAGTCTCATTCCGCCTATCGTGTTCCTTGGCGCAGCCCGGATCGAGCGATTATCGCCAACGTCACGGTTTCCCAGTGGCTTCGAACGAGCGCCGAGCCTTGCTTTTGCAATCGCAGCCTCGGCATTGACCGCGCTCGGCGGCACGCTACTCGTCACCTCTGCCATGAGCCTGATCAGCCAGGAACATGCTACGATCGCCGCTATCGACGTTCTCGGCCATGAAATCTGGCTGGGCTGGGGAATGGTTGCGGCACAGGTCTACTCAATCATCGTGCCGATCGTTCTCGGTCGCTTGAAGCTCCCGCTCGCCAGGACGCTCAACGACAAAACGCTGTTCACCGATGCCATGACCCAAAAGGCGAACTGGATGACCGGTGTCGCTGGAATTGGCGGGATCATCGGCATCGGGCTTGGCTATTGGTGGGCAGATGCGGTTGCAGCCGGCATCATAGCGCTCGACATTCTAAACGATGGGCTGCGTGCGCTACGTGCCGCGACCGCCGAACTGATCGATGGCGCGCCACGAGCGCTTGATAGCAACCAAGTCGCCGACGACGCGACAGCGCTTCATCGATCACTTGACGCCCGCTTTCCAGGTTCCGAAATCAGACTTCGAGAAACCGGCAGGGTTATCCGGGCTCAAATCGTTGGCGCAGTACCGCCTGCCACCGACCTTGATCCGGAAACCTATTGGCCGGGGGACGTCGATCGCGCCTGGAGGCTCGCCCATATCAGCTTTGTCCCCCCGAATGGGACTGATCGCACGACGGATTAGTCGATTGTCTCGATGATGACGTGAAGCCGATTACGTGGTTAGAACATACCAAAGTCGTACCGGTTAGGCAGGAGGAACGGAGCGAACGTGAAAGCTGGGCTAAAGCATCGGATGGAACAGCTTCCGCTTCTGGCGGACCGGCGCTGGGTTGCCTACGTGTGTGTGGTGTTGCTTTCAGTGCTCGCGTGGGTGGTGAGACTGACCCTCGATCATGTTTTTCCGCCGGGTTTTCCTTATCTAACATTCTTCCCAGCCGTTATCCTGTCGTCATTCCTGTTTGGACGGGCACCAGGCATCGTGTCCGCGATCATCTGCGGCCTTCTGGCTTGGTACTTCTTTATTCCTCCTGCCTATAGCTTCGGCTTACAGCGCGGTACGGCAGTTGCGCTCATTTTTTATTTCGGCGTCGTTTCCGTCGACATCGCCCTTATTCACTGGATGCAGCGTGCAAACGAGCGACTGCTCGCCGAGCGTGAGCGCAATCGCCAACTTGCTGAGGATCGCGGGCGATTGGCGGAGGAACGGGGTCGGCTTGCGGAGCAAACCGAACTCCTGTTCCGTGAGCTCCAGCACCGCGTGTCGAACAATCTCCAAATGGTTGGTGCCGTCCTGACATTGCAGAAGCGCGGTATATCTGATCCTGCGGCTCGCCAAGCGCTGGACGATGCGTCTTCCAAACTTCAGATGATCGGTCGCATCCAACGCCAGCTTTACAGCACCAGCGGCGAACAGGTGACGCTGGACGTATTCTTGCCTGAGCTAGCGAATGACCTGATCGGTGCTGGCGGCAAGCCAGGCGTCAGCTGCTCGATGGATGCGGAACCCGGGATTCTGCTGCCCCCCGATGCGGCCATACCTGTAGCCCTCATCATGGCGGAAGCTGTCGCCAACGCGATTGAGCATGGCTTCGCTGACAAGGAACATGGTCGTATCGCGATTACACTTGCCCGACACGGTGGTCAGATCGAGCTATCGGTTCACGATGATGGACATGGTTTGCCCGCAGGCTTTGATTTCGCACATGCAACGAGTTTGGGCCTCAAGGTCGCACGAACGCTCGCCTCCAACCTTGACGCATCTCTGACAATCAAGGCGGCCGATCCCGGAACACGATTGAAGCTGTTGCTTCCTATCGCAGCTTGAATCGTTCCCCCTAATGCGGAATTACGTGAACATGCGACGAACTGGGGATATTTAGGAAACGCCTCAGAGCCACTGTTGCGACATTTGAACGTCGCAACCCCCTACGGCAAATTTACAAAGCGTTAGCATTCATCCCTATAGGCTCTGAGAGCTTGGGGAGGAACAACATGCAGACAGGGTGCCAAGGTTGTAGGTCCGAAGATCAAGATTTCGATATTGCGATGGCGTTCCAGCCCATCGTCGATATCGAGACAGGGCAACCCTTTGCGTTCGAGGCATTGGTCCGCGGCAGTAATGGCGAGGGCGCGAGCGAAGTTCTTGCCCGCGTTACACCCGAAAACCGCTACGCGTTCGATCAGCAGTGCCGCGTGGCGGCGATCGAGGGTGCGGTCGCGGCCGGCATCCTTGAAACCGATGCCAGGCTCTCGATCAACTTTCTCCCCAATGCCGTCTATTCACCTGTTGCTTGCATCCAGTTGACGTTGAAGACCGCTCGCGCGACCGGGTTTCCTACTGATCGGCTGATCTTCGAGTTCACGGAAAACGAAGAAATGGCAGACACCGATCATGTGAAAAATATTGTCGATACATATCGAAAAATGGGTTTTTCCACTGCAATTGATGATTTTGGCGCGGGTCATGCCGGACTGGGGCTCCTTGCCAAGTTCCAGACCGACTTTATCAAGCTCGACATGGATCTGGTCCGTGGGATTGACGCAAGTCTGCCGCGCCGGCTGATTGTCGAGGGGGTTATCCGTATAGCGAAGTCGCTCGATATCACAGTCATCGCCGAGGGCATTGAGACGGTCGCGGAATATGGCGCGCTACGTGATATTGGCGTTCGTTACATCCAGGGGTATCTACTTGCTCGACCCGGCTTCAAGAACCTTCCCGGCGTCACGCGACCAAATGAACGCTACGCGGCTGTCGCCTGAAAGCACGACGAGTGGCGTTTATTAAACTTAGTGGGATCTGTCTTATTCGCTGCCGGCATTTGGGCAATGGCTTTAGAATGCGTCCGCTCTGGGTGTTATTTGTAGGCGTTTGCAATAGCGGCTCCTGTTCGCAATGCGGCTGGGTACTCACGCTTGCCGATAGCTACCACTGCCGACTGTCCCGATTGGGAACCTTTGTGGGAAAGCCGGCCGGCGAGGCAATGACAAGATTCCTTGTAAGCTGGATGTCACAACCAGTCGGTTGTGACATCCGTGGCTGGCTAGCGCCTTTCAGCCGTTTGCTGGTGTCAGAACCTTCGTTCAGAACAGGTCAGCGAGCAGTTGCAGACGGTGGCTCGCCTGGACCAGACCGCTCTTTCGAAAGCGGTCAAGGTAATCTTCGGCGGTAACAGCAGGGTTACGAAACTTGCGGCGCTGGCTGCCGATCGCGGTTAGCGCCTTGGCCGTATCGAGATCGATGACGTTGACAATGAAGTCATCGGGATGCTTCACCTCGATACCATGGCGGGTGGCCACCTCTACAGGAAAATCCTTGAGGTTGTAGGTGACGATTGCGTCGGCCCTACCGTGGATCGCTGCTGCGAGAACATGAACGTCTTTGGGATCAGGTAGCGCTAAGGCGGGCATCAACGGCTGGTAGCCTTTTTCCACCATAGCCTCGGCGAAGCTGTTCATGTAGGTCCGTTGCCGCTCGAAATGGTCAACTGCCAGATCAGGAAAACGCTGGCGCAGGCTTTCCTCCCGCTCGGCCAGGATCGCCTCGCTCCCGAGTGGCCGGAACAGCCGGCTCGCGGCGAACCACAAGAGTGCACCCCGCACAACGGCGGGGTGCATGACGTTGGCATCAAGTAGGACGGTGTAGCGGCTGACCAGCATCAGGGACGGTGAAGGGTCGCGTGATCGTCGAAGATGTCAGCTTCTTGATCCATATCCGCCATCCTCTGCAAAGCATCATGCCGGGTCGCATCCATGCGGCTGCGGTAGGTCAGCACATCGCGGCCGAGCAGCTTACGATGCGTGCCGATCATTCGAAACGGCAGGTTGCCGCGTTCCAGAAGCTTGATGAGGTGCGGACGCGACATATTGAGCAGGTCGGCCGCCTGACTGGTAGTAAGCTCTGCCTGTACTGGCACGACGGTGACGGCATGGCCGTTGCCGATCTCGACCAGCATCTTGACGATGCTGTTGAACACGCCGGACGGCAGGCTGATAACATCCTCGCCCGCCCCTTCCACAGTCAGGTGAATGGCGCGGCTAGAATCAACCCGTGATAGCGCACGCGCGGCGTTGCCAGCCGCCTCGATCTCGAGCGCGTTGGGCTCGTAGGCCTCGTCAATGTTGAAGGCCACGGCAGCCATGTTTCGTCTCCTCAAGGCGGACGTCATCTAGTGAGCGCTGCATATAAACGCAATAAGTGAAACGGTCGTC
>Ga0265780_10002425_pt1 | contig 25279 bp, 16 predicted proteins | sample P1T30metagenome_FD_192432 | JGI IMG/M metagenome (GOLD analysis project Ga0265780, IMG submission 192432) | Plant litter microbial communities from East Loma Ridge, Irvine, California - P1 T30 | ecosystem: Environmental > Terrestrial > Plant litter > Unclassified | place: USA: California... | reverse complement strand
CGTCCTCGCGCTTTTCGATGGTGCGGTGCTGGGCGGCGAGGGCGCGGCGCTGGGCGGAGATGGTGGTGAGGGAGAAGAGCAGCGCGAACAGCAGGCAGGTGGAGGGGATGTACTCTCTCGCCAGCGGAGAGAGTAGCAGCAGCAGGAGGGCGAAGAGGAAGGCGAGAGTGGCGGTTGGCATGGTGGGTTCTTCCATGATGCGGGAGAGGACAGGTACCGGTTGGGAGGTGATGGTACTGGCTCGAGAGGGTTTGCTGTGGTGGTTGTGGTATGGGTATGCTTGATCGAGCCTTAATGTGTGTCTGTTCGAAGGATTATCTGCGAGGAACGAAGTATCCGGGTGGTTTTGTTCCTGGAGATGTCGACAATAGCTGGGTTCAGGCTATTGTTGGGCACCGAGTGTTGCTATTGTTTATCTGGTCGTAGATCACAGCTCTAGAGATGTTGAAAATAGCGGTACGAGCTATTGTGTTGGTATTGAGGGCTGCTATTGTGGTTGTTAATACAGGCAAAAAACGCCATTAGATCTCACCAGTCTCTAACATTGGGATAAGTCGTTGGAAAGCCGAGATCGATTGTCTTTGTGATGAAGCAATTGGAAATGACAAAGAGTTTATTACCGAGATTCAAAAAGAGTCCAGTAGTTAAGATGGGCTTTGTTCTCGTTTGTCGTAAATCTTCTTTTCCTAATCCGGACATGCAAACGCATGGCACATTCGATCATCTCTGCGGTGCTAAAGAACCAGATCAACTCGAGGTGATCAAGTAGTACTTCGATAATTTTTTTTCAACTACTGAGGAGATGTTGTTGTTTACGTACACCGTCTTTCGGCGGCAACGTAGGAATGGGCCAACTCCGAGCTTTCAAGAGAACCTCAATCAATTCAGACCACCGGAGAGATGTAGTCGTTAGGCACATTGTCTCTCAGCGGCATCGTAGAGCCAGATCAAGTCGAAGCTCTTAGGTAACACGTCGATGACTTTTGACTTCTGAGGAGAAGCAGTAATCAGTTACGTTGTCTCCCAGTAGCATCTGAGAACCAGATCAACTTGGAGCTCTTAGGTAGCACGTCGATAATCTCTGACCGCAAAGGAGAAAGACTCATCAAGTATACCAGCTCTCAGCGGCAAATCAAGCTCCAATCGATCCGGAGTCTGATGTTATCTCGTTCGCGATCTGCGAGTCTGTCGGTCTTGCAACCATTGAGTGCATTGTCTCTCAGCGGAATTACAACATCAAATAGACAGGAATCCTGATGGCAGTACGTTCATGATGTGCGGCTTTCTTCGAGATGTGCTTACCAGGTACGCTATCTCTCAATGGCTCTGTAGTAACACAATCGACGCGGCTTCTGATGGCGTTCCCTTCAGGAGCTGCGGCTATGTCAAAGATGTCACCGTTAAGTGCACCGTCTCTCAGCGGCGTTGTAGCGTTGTCTTAATTCGAAGCATGATGACATCGGCGTAGTTGGAATTGCCATCTCTCAACAATTCGACACACACACATTCTTGAAGCCTTTACTTCGCCTTAGCAGCCATAGCCGCAGTATCCTACAGTAGATATCCAAGTCAGCAAAACAACTCTCCCCAGCAACATCAAAACGCCACAACAATTAAAAACTCACCAAATAAACCTGATAAAACACCATCTTCAAATTCCCATGCTCGGCCCCAAACCTCGCCCGAGCAGCCCACTCGATCCCCTCGGCCTTCTTCCCGTCCTTCAACTCATAATCCACAGTCCCGTGCAACATAACGTCGTCCCCGCCCTTGCCGAAAGAATAGATCATCGAAGGCTTGTGCGAGCGCGCGGCGACTTTTTCCCACATGCCATGGCGCATTTCGATGATGCCTGGCGGGTGTGCGTGAGCGAAGTATTCGGGGTTCAATTCAACAGAAGCGGCTTGGGATCGATGATGATCTTTTAGTTCTTTTCCCGTTGATCATGTTGTTTTCTTACCATCTCGACCACTAGTCTCCTTGGAAGCCATAATCAGCTTCGCATCGCTGGTGAAGTGGTCCGCGTATTGCTCGTGGGCGGCTGCGGTGTCGGAGACGGCGTAGAAGCTCTCGAAGAAAGAGGCGATGCCGGGTTTGAGGGAGCCGTCGGAGGGGACGGAGGAGACGTATTGCTGGGCCATGGTTCGTCGATTTACGTTGTTCGATTCGGAAGATGGTTGGGAAGTATTTTAAAAATGCGAGTTGCTTGGTGAGAGTTGTGTTTTTGTCTGTAAGTACGTAAAGGTGAGGTTGTGATCGTGACATCGGCTTCTTTCGGCTATTTCGCAGCGGCGAGCGAAACCCAAGTTATCGGCGATTCGGTTTTGTTGCCGTGTATCAGAAAGTGCGACTGTTTTGGATCTCACTGGTACTGGCGGAGTAGGACAAACCCGGACTCATTATGAGCCGTTAAATAGTTGGACGGTCGAACGATCGAAATCGTCATGGTCATTTCCTAGTACATCCTCTGACAAGCAGATCTTGATTGTATGTCGAACACAATACATTTATACAGTCCATCAGATCCGACCTCCGCCACTCACAGTAGCCTAACATACAAAATAGAAGACGACATCACACCTCCCTCACATCACGAGAGCCAATCTCCCTCTCCACCATCTCAATGCCGTGCAGACTGGGATATCTCGCGCTAAAATCAGCTTCAAGATCTTGGGCGGTATCACCGATTTCCAACCCTTGGTTACCACGAGGAGCGACATTGTCACTGTATCTTGCCGGAGGTGCTTCCTGACCAGGGTAGTCCGGCACTCCCTCCAAGTCTTTTGCGAGGAGAGCAGCAAGTCCTGTTGGTTTGGCTTGCAGGGGTCTCGCGAGCTCCGGTTGCTGCTCTTGGGTTTGCTGCCACTGTCCGGTGCGGAGGACTTTGGGTTTCGGCGGCGCGCTGGGACGCGAGACAACGCGCTGATGTTGTGCAACTGGGGGAGCAGACGCAGTTTGTGTCAGAGGATGGCCTGACGAGGAAGGACGGACGCGCGGGTCCACGAGACCGGGCACGGAAAGGTCTACTGGAATCTGGCGAGATGGCAACGGAACAGTTGGCTTGTTCACAGAGGACGGCCGCGGCGGTAAAGGCTGATTCGTTAGCTCCCCTGGTTGATTGGTGAACTTGCCATAGCCCTCTGCAGTTCTAGGCGCCACCGGAGATTTTCTGCCCTCTTCAAGAAGTGACTGCACACGTTTCTGGATAGTGCTTGCGCGACTGATGTTGGCAGAGTTTCCAGTACCATTTGCAGTCACGTTCGCGCGGTACTGGGCGGCGGCTTCGGCGACTCGCCTTTCTTCTTGCACGAGCTGTTGACGTTCGAACTCCCTCCTAACTTCCGGTGGGACGTCTTCAGTCTCATCAAGATATCTGCTGGGAGTTGGCTCGGAGCCTTGGATCGGAGACAGAGACTGATATGGGTCACTCTGTTGCGGTGCCTCCGGCGTCCTAGGCCTTTCGTCTGCTTGGCCCTTTTCTTCGCCCGGGTTTTGTTCAAAACGCTTGAAAGCATCGCCGAACCGGCCGGCAAAGATGTTTTTGGCGTTCGCAATCGAGGGAATGCTTGAACGCTTCTTGTGGCCCGACGCACCCTGTTTGCTGTGCCTACGCTTGCTATCTCCTGCTTCCTCGTTACTTCGCAAGTAATCCAAGTCGTTTTCGATGTTGGCATCGTCTGGAACCTGCTCGTTGGTGTCGAAGGCCATGAGCCGTGGGCTCGATTGGCGACTACGACTCTTGTCCATAGACCTTCGGATCTCAACTGAAGACTTCCGAGCGGTTTCCTGGTCACGTAGAAACTCCAGGTTAGAGCTCACGTAGACGCTACTAGGCCGCTGGCGCATCTGAGCAGATTGAGCCCGTGCAAAGGAAGGCTCATCAACCTCCAGCTGTGAAGGCCGATGCATCTCCAGCGAAGGCCGAGAAGAGGTCGGGGACTTCGCGGACGCAGAAGTATGTGACTTCGAGCGGAAGGTGTCGAGGATGTTCGGTCTCTTTGGTGCTTGCAGTTTAGACTGTACAGGATCGACAGCGTCGTTTGTAGCATCCCACGCTCTCGGAACGCTGGTAGACCGGCTGTGATCCGGTACCCGCCAGATTGGCCGCTTACTGATCTCTGGCATCTTCAACTCGGGCGTGTCAACTGGCTTCCTGAGAGCAGCAGCAGGAGGCGGAGAGCTGCCTGTAGCTGTAGACTTGTAATTGGGATTGTGTCTCATCGGTGTGGGCTGGTGCATGAGAGGAGACTGCTGGTTGAAATCTCGCACTTTCTCGGCAATCTTCGGCTTTGCGGCTGGCGCTGTTGGTTTCTTGTCCAACTGGGGAGTGCTATGCGATTTGAGCGCTTCTGCTTGGGGCTTGGACGAGGCAAAAAGGTCGTCTGCAAGCGCATGTGCAACACGATCGTCGACGTTGTTTTGCACAGGCGGCGAAGCCACCGGCGGGCTCTTGTCGAATTGGAAGCGACCGCTTGGATCATGCGCGATAGAGAACTCGTCGAGCCTGGGGAATCGCTTTGACAACTCGTCGACTGCGCCTGCTCGTGCTTCGTAGTTCTTTGAGTCAAGAGCAGCGAACGGATCTCCTCTGGCAGGCGAGGGCTGAGCGGAGTTGGCAAGAGGCTGGGGAGTTGTAGACGACGTCGGACGGCCTCTTCGCATGGGTGCTATGTCCGGGATGCGCGGAGCGTCTACTCGCGAGCTTGCCTTCTGCAAGCCAATTCCACCTGGTGAAGATGTCGAGCCATCGCGGGAAGGCAAAGTTTGTGTCCTCCGTGCCTCGGAATGAGTACGATCCGCGTAGATGTCCTTGATTGGAACCGGAGTGCCACGCATTCCGCAAACTTCCTTGATCACCTGGTAAATGTTCGGTCGATTTCTTGGATCCTCCTTCAGCATCCAGCCGATAAATTTCTTGAGCTTGTCCGAGAATTGAGGATAGCTTGGGTATTTGAAGCTTGCGTTCAAGATGGCCATCTGACCAACCTCCTCGAAAGGAGTCGTGTAGTAGCAGAGCTTGTATAGTAGTACACCAAGAGCCCAGATATCCGCTTTCTCGTCGATGGGCTGTTTGCGCCAGACATCTATCATTTCCGGACTCCTGTATTGCATTGTAGTATGCTTTTGTACATCCTCCTCGATCAATCGTCCTTCCTCGGGAGTACTTGCAGCGGCTCTCGGAGCTGCGGTACTGCCAAAATCGCATAGCTTGTACATTGTCGATCCGTCTTCCGCCTTCGAAATAAGCACGTTCTCCACCTTTAGGTCGCGGTGCAGCAACGGTGGTTTGAGGTAGTGCATACAAGCAACACCTTCGGCAACATCTCCAAAGATCTTCAGAATCTCCGGCTCGGTCAATCTGTGCTGCAGTCTCGTGTTCATGAAGTCGATCAAGCCTCCCCCACTGCAGAATTCCATGAGCAGAAAGACCTCGTAGCCACCACCATTGAGCTGACTGGCGTGGCTGTCCATATATGTCACAATATGCCGGTGTCCCTTAAGCTTCTTCATAGTCTCGACTTCCGTCCTCATGCTGGCCAAGTGGTCCTTGTCCGGGACGGCCACTCGCTTAAGCACGGCGATCTCATGCTTGTTGTTTTCTCGAGGAACCCGGGCGACATAGACGTGCGCAAAGCCACCTTCGGAGAGATATTTTTCGATGATAACCCGCTGGCTGCCGACTTGGACCTTTGTTCCGGGGAGGAAAGTGCCTGGAGGAGCATTGGAGGCCTGTGTTGGTGCCCGGTGAGCAGCTCCTCGGTGAGGGACGGCGGAGGGGGCATATGCCATTGTCGGCGGAGGTTAAAGCAGGGAGGGATCCGGCGGGGCTTGTCTCTTCACGGCATTGAGCAGTAATCGGGTGGACGAAGTGGTGGGAACGCGAGGATAAAGGGAGGACAAGGAAGAACAGTGGGTAGATAATTGCTGCAACCACGTATGTCGACTATGGTGCCAGGGTGTGGAATGGTTGCCTTGGTCTAAGGTACTCTGCCTCTGCCGGGGCCAGCACGCCAGGGCCAAGCATGACATCGCCAGCTGTCGGTCGGGTGCAACGGGGTCTGCTGTCTCCTTGTCTTCAGGACTCACGAGGCCACATCTTGTGTCTGCATGTACTTTTGTTACTTTTGATCAATTTTTTTTTAGACAATTATCAGTAAATCCTCAACAACAGCGAAGCATTCGATTCCGTCCAAGGCCAGGTTCGGGCTGTCTCCGTCTCCGTTGTTGTCAGCTTTGCTACACCGCAGGTTCGCAACACCGCCCCAAAAATGCGGATACCGCGGAGAGGTCGTTAGCTGCCACCTATCCAAGAGGCTTAACATCTCCTCGCCCCGGTCATCCGTCGTAGTCATTACTCAAACGCCATGTCTCGAAACATCCAGAACGAAGCCGAGTCCTTTGCCAAAACCTACGGCCAGTCTTGGGATACACCCGATGCATCCTCACTCAAGCACCACACTACCGTAGCCAACAAAGCCGGACGTTGTTACACCCCGGGCTGCATGATATTGACCAACGGCGAAAAGTCGTATTTCGAAGTCAGCCTAGCAAGTCGAATGGCATGTTTTACTTCTCTAATCATACACACAGACACCCGATGCGGCGGAGGCACTTATCGCCGGTGAGATGCGCAAAAACATCGAATCCGGCCTTGGCTGCCACATGACGCTTGATCGTGTCGAGACCGCTGTTCAGAGTGATACTTCGGCGCTCTGTTTCATTACTTTCACCTTCCATCCGCAGCCTGGCCACGAGCTCGAGGGTCGGACGTGGACTTTTACTAACGTCTACGGGTATCGTGCGGCGCAGCCACAACTAGGGCAGGCACCTGGTTGGGAGTTCGTGCTAAGAGATCAGGAAGTCAACGAGATGTTGAAAGTGGCTGGCTGGACCTTCAACAAGTGAACGATGCGACATGATCGCAATGGACTTTGTGAGTCGGTTGAGACAAGAGATGATCCACGAAAGTCATGAATGTATGGTTATCCTCAGCGAGAAGCTAACGAAGATGCTTCACTTCCCAAACTCAAAAAGACTCTATCATTCCAGCAGCATCAAACCCAAAAAAAAAACACATTCGAATTTACTACAGATCATTATGATTAAACAACAGACATTACTTCTCACCTCGACAACAACGAAAAAGAAAAAAGCCACAACTCAATCTATGCGTATCGACCACCTCATTGAAAAAAAAAAAAGGAAATCCGCGAGCCATACCAGCCTCTACACCAACCGAGGCAGCATCCCAGCAGCAGAAACAATCAACAACCCCCCAACCTGCACCGCCGCAGCAGCACCAGTGTACGCAGGCGGCGCACCCGCATCCCCGCCCGTGGCGCTAGGGCCGCTGGGCATGTTGTAAGTCGCCGAGCCGGTGACTGGCGGCATTCCGCCGCTGCGGTACACCGGGGTGCTGGTCTCGGAGCAGGGCTCGACGATGGTGGTGCAGCCGCTCGTGCAGTTGGCTGGAGGCAGGATTGTGGTCATCGAGGCGTTGGCGGCGGACACGGCGGCGTAGGCGTCTTGGGCGAGGGCGGTGGCGGTGAGGACGGAGGCTGTTAGGCTGAGGGTGAGGGCTGTGGTGCGCATTTTTGCGGGTTGTGGGTTTGGGTTTTTCGAGTTGATGGTTCGATTGTGATGGTGGTGGTGGTGGCGATGATTGTTCCTGGCTATGGTGGAGGTGGTGATGATTTTGTCGGTTATTGGTAGCGTTTGTGATGATGATGGTATTGATATTGGTGTTGGTCTTGAGTTGTGCATAGTGTTTTGGTTGGAAAAGGAGTGATTGCAACGCTGCTCGATTTTGTGGGTAATTGTAGCCAGGGATGAAGCCGTCAATCAAGCTTTGGCGAATGTTTTGGTATTGGGCCACGAATGCATTCCTGAGAGCGTTGGCATGCCACTGATAAGACAGACAATCAGCATCCGCGGCCTAGATCACGCATGCAGCCCTGATCAATCGCCCCCAGTTCTGGACCTGTCTAGGCCGCAAACGACTTCTTTCGAGTTTGCTGTTGTCGAAGTTGCTATTATCCAACTTGATGTTAGTGAACCTCAGTGACACACAAGTAGGAGTTCCAAAGAATGAAGACCGGGTAGCATATTGTGATTTTTCTGTGTTACTGATCATCGTTCCGGTAGTGCTGTTGTTCTGTATAGCAACCATGGACGTTGCACCCTGCATACCGTGCCAGTGGTCTGGCTCGGCATGTACGCATCCGTCGAAAAGGATCCAGATCACCCACTACCTAGGTAATGTACGTCAATACAGACTGCTGACAGTGCAGTAGTATTCTCGCGCTAATTGTGGAAAATTTGACGTTAGCAAGAAAGATTTTATCGTGAAATATCGTTTCATTTCGTGTCTGTGTAGCGTTTGGTAAAATGTTCACGCCAAAAAAGTCGCAATCTTGTACAATTCGATCGACTACATCAACAGAGCAAACAAGCCTGCACCCAGCGCAAGAGCACTCGCAGACAGCGTTGCGGCACCGTTACCAGAGTACTGAGCGGGCGGCAATCCAGTCGCCGTCCCGTTGGTCGTACCGTTTCCGGATGTTGTCCCGTCGACTTTCAAAGTATAGCTGCCACCAGGCACATCCCTTGCCTCGCCATCCACAAGAGCAATCGAAGAACCGTTCGAGCTTCTCAGGGAACCAGTCAGGCCGGGCAGCCGGACAACTCCAGTTGTGCCAGATGGCGTCGAGAATTCCATGGCGGTGACAACACCAGAGGAGGCGTTGACCATGGCGCTGAACATGCCCTTGCGAGTGGAGAAGCCCGTGTCGACAAACTTCAAGTCGCCCAAACGCGGGTAGATCTCCCATGTCTCGCCACCATTGCTCTGCAAGTGAAGGCCAGCGATATAGAAGGTCAGGACAGATGTGGGACCAGTAGCCCAACCATGAGCATGGGAAACACGCGGGTCATTGTTATACGGCGAGTAGTGTAGCTCGCCATCTGCCTGGTATCCCTCGATGAAGGTAGAGTTGGTCATGCGAGGGTCATCCAGCATGAAGCCCCATTGCAGTCGGGTCAGGGCAAGAGCAGCGCTAGCGTTGTTTGCGAGGAAGTGTGCCTGCAGCTCGAAACTGGAGATGAAAGGCGAGACGGCATTGCCAGCCTCGGGGCTCGGTGCTCCGACTTCGGTCCAGCGAGTGGAAAGGCCGGCGCTGATGCGCTCTTTCTTCTCTTGCGAATCGGTGAGATTAGCAAAGACTGCCCAGACGTTTCCATCCTGAGGTGCGAGTGTCGTGGTCTCGTTATCGTGGTAGAATCCGGCGGTCTCGTTCCAGAGCAGCTCATTGGCGGCAGACTTGATGCCTTCGCCGGACTGTGCCCACAAGTCTAGCATAGACTGATCGGCACCAATAGCTTGACCTAGCATGATACCTTGCTGGATCGTGTGGTACATGATACTGTTGGCTTCGATGTTGTGGCCGCCCATGCCAAGGCGAAGCCAGTCGTTGGAGTAGGAGATGTTCGCCATCCCAGAATCGTCGATCGTAGACAGCGAATAGTTAAGACCAGCAACCCACTGATCCCACTTGCCTTCAACGTAAGCAAGGTCACCTGAGAATTTGGAGTTAGTGAATGTTCGGCGTGGTGCGGATACGGCTGGACGGGTCCATGCGGGTCTCACCTGTGTATAGGAAGTGATCTGCCACACCGATCAAGCTGTACAAATGGTATGTGTCCGACTGCAAGCCGCGCTCGGTGAACGGAATACCTGCATAAGGAAGCTGACCGGTGCTGTCGTTTTGCAGAGAGTACAAAGAGTTCAAGGAATCCTCAATGGACTCAATGTCGTAGTAAGATGCGACGATTGCGGGCACCGCGATGGCCATGTCGCCTGGCCAGATCAGGCGGTCACGCTTTGCACCATCGGTGAGTACGGCAGACCCGTTGGCGATGGTGAAGTTGTTGTGCCAGCTGACGAGACCAACTTCGTCATTTGTCATGTTCGACCTCAACTCTGGGTGTACGAGTGAGTTTCCAGTGGTGGGATCGATCTGAAGGGTCATTGTATTAGTCAACTTGCCCATGTTTCTTGACTGCCTGCAATGTACATACCGTGCACAGCTGGTTGGTGTACGCGCCCGCATACCAAATTCGGTTCAGGAGCTCGTCGTCACAGTGGAAGTAACCTGTGTAGTTCGCAATCTGAGACTCCTCGTAGTGGGGCATGGCGGTGTAGTAGACAGAAACCGACTCTACGGTGATGCTTCCGGTGGTATTGTGGACAAGCGTCAGGTATCTGAATCCTCCTCGTCCATGGTCTTTGTCAGTGGTGTAGTCTCCAGACTCCTGGGGAGAGAACCAGTACGGCTCGTCCATGCCAGCATCTTCAGTGGCATCGCTGCTGATGTTGGAAATCCAGAGAGAGCTTTCGGTGTAAGTGAGCCCAATAGACTGGTCCTCGTCCACGTCCCCGATTTGCAGGGTCACGAAGCCTGCGATGTTGATTCCAAAGTCGTAGGTGACCGCTGACACTCCATCGAAGACTGCTTGGCCACCGGCATCTCCAATGAGGCTTTCGGTTCCTGAGATTGAGCCGTTGTAGCCGTGGACTTTGGCTGGATGAATTGTACGAGAACGCGGAGCCAGAATGTATTCTTCGTATTTTGCAGCCGCTGTGAGACCGGACAGCAGCGAGGCCGCCGCGATTAGTTGATGTCCAGACACCATGATGAGTCCAGTTGTAAGTGGAGGAGAAGTCAAGATCGGTAAGGAAAGGAGGAGAATAGTTACTTATGCCTTCTGGATTTTAATCCCCTCGCGCCCAATCCACCATTGCAAACTCGGCATGCTTATGAACGAACCCTAGTCTAGATCTGTCGGTTCGGTCTATCAAGCAGCGTCTAAGAGTTTGAGGATGTGGTGATCGTTCAGGATGAGAGTTCACCCTCGTGCGGAGTGCATGAGGAGAAGTGGCCAATGCCTCGGGGTAACATTGGCGCGAGGGGCTTTGTTCTGACCTCATCACATTTTGTTAGACCATCACGGCAGTCTTGCGAACCTTTTCTACCCTTGTCAACGCAAACAATGTCGGATGAAAACCAGGCGAACGGCGAGAACATGCGTGTGGACCCTCAACGCGCCCAAGTGCTGGCAGAAAATGTCGGCAGTGTTCTGCAGAAAATATCTGGAGCCGCCAAATCACGCCAGGTATCTACGCAGTGATCGGTCATGCACACCCAGCGAGCCAAGTCGCTGATGATAGAAATGTAGGTCCGTCTCATTGCCGTCTCCAAACTGAAGCCCGCCAACGACATCCTTGCCCTCCATCAAGAGCCCACCAAACACGTACACTTCGGTGAGAACTACGCGCAAGAGCTTACGGAAAAGGCGGCCATCCTGCCCAGGTCTATCAAATGGCACATGATCGGCGCTCTTCAGACAAACAAGTGCAAGCCTCTGGCCGAGCAAGTTCCCAACCTGTGGTGCGTCAGCAGCGTCGATACTACGAAGAAGGCGGACGCCCTGGAGAAAGGTCGTGCCGCTCTGGCTGAGAAGCAGGAGTTGCCGGAGAAGCTACACGTCCTCGCGCAGATCAACACATCTGGAGAGGCAGAAAAGAGCGGTGTTGACCCCAAGGACGCCTTGGATCTTTGCAAGCACATCAGGGAGAAGTGCCCACACCTTCAGCTCGCCGGGTTGATGACCATTGGTGCGATTGCACGAAGCAAAGCTTCAACACCTGAAACAGAGAACGAGGACTTCGTGACACTGAGAGATGTCAGAGATCAGGTGGTCAAGGATCTCGGTATTGAGGAGAAGGATCTCGAGCTCTCCATGGGCATGAGCTCCGACTACGAAGCTGCGATTCGTCAAGGCAGCGACGAAGTAAGAGTGGGTACCACGATCTTCGGCGAACGACCGCAAAGAAAGGACGCAAAGATCAAGAACGATACGGCAGAAGAGAAGAGCTGAATAAAGAGCATGTCTATGTCCACTGGTCTTCGGAGTTGCAGGCTTTGAAGTATACTGGTGATTAATAACGTTATCTCTGGGGAACCTGTACCAACGAGCGCTCGTACCAGCATATCCCGTATGCCCAAGTCGACAGTATACCAATGAGAGCGCTGACACTAACCAATAGTGTCCCTGAGGTTTGAATGCCCCTATCAGCAGCAGCCGTACGCCTGATTATGATAGTGCACCAGTGAGAGCACTCATACTGATTCACAACATCTCCGATGAATGATTGGAAGCAGACACTTGTATCAGCAAGAACCACACGCTCAAATCAATAGTATGCCAGTGAGACAGCTGATACGAGTCGACAGCATCTCTGAGAAATCAGTGAGAACAAATGCTCATATCATCAGCAAACGTACTCTCAGATTGGCAGTGCACCAGTGAGAGCGCTAATATGAGCTAGTGACATATCCGGAACAATAATGAGATCAAGTGCTGATATCCGCAGCCACATCACACTCAGATAGGTAACGTGCCAGTGAGAAAGCTGATACCGATCGACAGCACCCCCGGAAAGCGCATGAGACACAGCACTTGTATCAGCAGCAGCCTTACACTGAAATCGGCAGCGACCCAGTGAGAGCGTTGATACTAGCTGAAAGTATCTGACAGTATCTTCGTGAAGCGAATGAGAGCAAGTGCTGGTATCAGCAACAACAGTTCACTCAGATTAGTAGCACACCAGTGAGAACTGGATATTCCGATCAGTCTCCAAGACCGCTGAATGTAACTACCACCGATTGGTAGCAGGTTACATGTAAGAGTCCTCTCCTTTGTACATATGCTAGCTACATCCCGTCCATTGAGATGATGCTCCTTCTAGGCCTCGATGACACTGCGGTAGTATCGTCGCCATGTGGTAGTACCTCCTGCTTTGTGGTCACGTTGATCTTAGCTGCCCATTGAGATGATGTTCTCTGAGCGTCGATGCTACTGCGGTGTCATCACACTATGCGGTGGCATCCTCAGCTTTGCGGCGTACTCCCTTCCATCTATCCATCGGGATAATCTCTTCGCTGCTGTGGTCTTACTGCGGTACTGACGTTACTGAGTAGGAACATCCCCAATTTCGGGGGCGTTTGAAGTATCGTGACCATCGAGAGACTCTCATTGTCGCGACGACATGGCCGATATGATCAACATCATCCCATATTCTATGAAGGTCAATTCTACTCGCTTCGATCTATCTCCTTGGTCATCGGGATCATTTATGGTGCTACCATCGCGCATCGGGATGATCCGGTTGCCATTGGCTGCACAATCACCCGATTGTTTACCTTCGAATTTCGTCCCGTCAACAGCCAAATGAAGCTCACACATCACTCTTCTTCTCACTCTCACACCACCCTCTAAACTCCTCTCATCCCCTTCCACACCCACCACCGCCCTCAACACCAACGAGATGCTTCCACCGGCGTCCACCAAGGTGTTCGCAACCTTCGACTTGCTCGAAGACATCCTCCTGCATCTCCCTCTGCAAGACCTCTTCCTCACCCAACGCGTCTGCAAACAATGGCAGAAAATGCAGCAGACCTCCACCCGCGTGCGCAAAGCACTGTTTTTGGAGCCCTTCCACTCGCAGAAGGTCTACTACCCGAGCACCTACGAGCCGAACTGGTACCTGGTCCCGACCCCCGATGAGATCACAAAGTTCGGCTACGGCGAGGGAGGCTCTGACGACGATAACGCTCCTGGTGAGCACAAAAACGTAAGTTACTCCACCCCATCCGACACCATTCCAGGCAGCGGCAGCAGCGTCGACAGCGACGACAGCAACGGCAGTGGTGGAAGTGACGTGACTATCTGCAACGTGAACATGAGCAAGTATCATATGCGAAGATCGAGGCAGCAAGACGTCCTCGGCTCCTCGCGCCTCTACGACCACAACGTGGTGAAGCCCAGGACCCTCATCCCATTAGCCCCGCCGAAGGACAAGACAATGCCGGTCGCCCGCATCGCTTCAGGTCCGTTCATGAACCCCTTCGCCGAGCTGTTCCGTAAGTTAAAACCCTCCCATCCCCCGAGCACCAAACGGCTCCGACTAACCTCACCACCCAACCCAGTCTGGCGCTTCTGGATCGGCGCCCGCGCCACCTACGAGCCACGCCCCGACTCCTGGTACCCGAACCCCAACTTCATCCCCGACAAGTCCCGCGAGCGGTACCTCGTCTCCCCCATCCGCTACGAGGACGGCGGGATCCACCACTGCTCGCACCGTACCCACGCCATCCAACACTGGGACGCCTCCTGGCGCGAGATGGTGCCCTTCAGCGCCGCCGTCACTTCCTTCAGAGTCGAGTGCTTCGATTTTGACACTCTAGAGATCTGGAACGACGAGGGCCTGACTGCCGGCAGCATGATGGAGCAGCTCGGCAAGCATTGGGGCAATGACTGCCGCGACTGCTGCATTTATGACTACTGGTTCTCCGAGTTCGTCAAGTGCCGCCCCGCCACCGATCGCGGCTGGTGCAACCGTGGACAGCATGGTGTTCGCAAGCTGGGGCTCGATAACACCGGCTGGGATGCTCTGAGCAAGATGTACGAGGCCGATACTGTGGCGGTCACTGGTGCCAAGGACCGCCACAGGCCGTACTGATTCATCATGGGGTGCATCGACTGACTGCTACCTGTGGGGATGAGGTGGAAGAGTACGGTGAGTGAGTGATGCATCACAGCATTCAGAAGAACGCACTGCATGACGTGCAAGCCAGACGAACACCACAAAAACGTGTCAGCCGCAACAACGAAAACCGCAACATCAAAAAGACCAAAAACACCACAATCAAGAGCGTATGAGCTGCATGATCAGCACCCAAAAACAAAGCAACGCAGCAAAACTGCGTGGTAACCAACCATCAGACCTCGACCGAATTGTGCTTTTTTACGCGAGCAGGACAGGAGAAAGGGATTGGGTGACAGACGATTGTTCACCACGGAGCGCCGACATTAGTTGGCCTTTAGGTTGACATTTCGCTCATTGGGGACGGAACAATAATTGCAGCACTGGAAAGACAGGGGCTTGGGCAAGATGAGGAATGCTAGCAACGGAAGACACGAACAAGTAAAGTACAGTATGTTTACATAAAACCCCGTAAAGGAGTTCTCCACCTCTACAATACCCTACCACAAAAGTTCGGCATTCGCAATAGGCGGAAGGTCACCATCCGATTCCACGCTCTTCTTGCCCCAATCCATCGGCTTCCGGTGCCAGTAGCGGACGAAGCTCTGCGCAGCGTGCTCGGTGTGGAAGCCCAGGATGTAGACGTTGTTAGCAGTCTTGTATTTCTTCGTGGTCTCGACGTCTTGGGTAGAGTCAGGAAAGAACATTTGCGATCTATTCATGTCCAGGAGAAGCTGCGATTCCTCCGTGCGAATTCTAGAGGCTAGGCCCACGTCTGAGGTTCTTCGTACCGGTGGTGCGGGTTCGTACTTTGAGATTTTGATGTTGGATTCTTCGCCGCCAGACCAGCCTAGTGCTCTGTCGCGACCGCTTTCGTAGACGATGTACCTGATACGGGAGGCGGGGAGTTGCGGGCCTTCCAGAGTCAAGCGCACTTCGTAGGGCATTTTGTCCGGTCTGTCTAGAATGGCCGAATACCCTCCACGCTGAACGATCGACGACATGAGTGGTGAAAGTGGTGGTTTGAGTTGGCGGAGGTTCAAAGTCTGGGTCGAAGAGGTGAGGGTGTAGGCCTGGATCGCAGCGTACACGTCGACACCATTCAGCATGTAGCCAGGTGTCGGAGCGAGAGCGGTGTGCAGTGAATCTGGTGTCTGCTCTGCGGCCAGACGAGAGATGCGCGTAGCGTGACCCTGGTAGACGAAAGCGCTCAAGGGATTGGAGAAGACCAGATAGTAGTGGTTCTCCTGCTCCAGCGTGGCCAGATTGCGTCCCGGGATGATGTTCAGGATGTCCCCCTGCTCCATCCTCCACCCGTCCAAGTGTTCGCCCTTTGGGATCAAGCGTCTGAAGTCATCCTCGGTCAAGTTCTTGCTTGCATTGAGCAAGACCAGCACACTTGTCTGTGAGGTTGCCTTGGCTTGAAATTCCATCTCTTTTCTCTTCTGCATAGCTTTCCGAGACTCGAACTCGCTAATTCGAGGGCTAACTCTCTCGACACGATCGATCCGCGTCTGGCCTTCCCCAGGCATTTCCAGAGGTAGGCGAGGGATCTCGCGCTCGCGTTTCGCTTTGGCCGCATCGTAGCGTTTGGTTTCCTCCGGGAACAGCTGCTCAATCAAGGAAGGCTTCTTGTCGGCGTGCTGTTTGTCGTTGGCCTGGTTCGCTTTGCCAGTCCGCCCATCGCGGGCTCCTCTCTTCCCGGCCTGGTTGGTGAAAGGGTGCGCGCGGCTGGCGCCATGGCTGCGCGCGCGTGGGAGAAGTTCACGGCCGCTCCATATTGGCCAGACAGCGCGCCTTCTCGAGACTGGCGCTATGAGCATCAATCGCTCGCATGAACGTGCAGTGGGATGCTAGTCGGAAGCTGTTCACGTGCAAGCTGTGAAGTCGATTTGGCCGTGAAACAGCTGCCGATGCTTGAGAGAGGTCGATTTCTGCCTGGATGCCTGAACATTCTGGAGCACCGCTAAACCGGATTGAGAGGCGCGCCTTCTTGCTGAGTGATGTTTGGTGTTGGAATCACATGTCGAACATCACTTCATTGATGAGAAGAGTCATGAAATGAGTCACTTCAGCCATTTACCAACACTGTGACTCCGTTCATTCTCACATTCTCACCTGCTAATATCAATTCTTTTCGCGCTGACCCAATGGCACCTGCCCGCTGAGAGGCTCAGTCGCAGCCATACTTCACGCTAACACGGGAACGCCCGCTCTGCGATTTCTATATGTCTAGCATTTGCTGGTCGTCTTCGACTACACTACTCAGACTCACTTGATCCTCTACATGTAAGCCTTACCCTTCGATCTCTCCGGTCATACAGGCTGCGATCTATTAAATACTTACACCTCATTCCAGTGAGAATCATGGGTGAACTACGCTTCGTCGTTCGTCCGCTGACAACCACCGGACTTGATGGCGCTTTCAGAGTCCAAATCGCGCCTGAAGCGCTCGACAAAATTGGCCTCAAGGTAGAAGATATCTGCCAAATCACTGACGAAGATGGCGCGACTGGTCTGGGTATCGCGTGGCGTGCTGCAGACAGAATGGGCACCAGTCCGAAAATTCCGCCTGCGAAAATGAGCGATACCCTTCGCGAGACCTTCGGCTTCAAGCAAGGCACTCAGATCACGATCTCCAAAAGCGACAAGAAGAAGACAAAGGCTGTGGCAGTCTCCCTCACGGACGTCACGCCTGCCGACTATGATGGGGTCGATGATGACCTCTGGCTCGGTCGATGCCGTTTCATCCTTGGTAAGTCAATATTGCCATTTGCTACCTCTTTAAGGAAAATACTGATTTACGAATCAAGGCAACTGTGAGGCCATTTCCGTCGGTATGACTTTCGATGTCGCCACCAAGAAAGGCCTTAAGAAACGTTTCTTCGTCGAGCACATCGAAGCACCTGGTTCCAAAGACGCCATGACCCTGTTCACGATCACCGATTCTACCAAGATCAAGCTTGCCGACCCTGTTACAGATTCATCTGATTCTACCTCGCAGAGAGTATTCGACATGCGTCTAGAGGTCGATCGTATTGGTGGGTTGGCCAACCAGGTCAAGGTGCTTAACAAGGCCCTATCCAGACTGTGCAAAAAGGCCAAGGAGAACAACTCCGGGGATGCCAAATTGCCCAGAAAAGCAAATAGGATCATGTTGCATGGCTGCGAAGGCACAGGCAAGACGATGCTGCTCAATGAGCTCGAAACCAGATCAGGAGCTAAGAAAGTCATCCGTCTGGAGAAGAGACAGCTTCTTGGCACGGCTTCTAAGAACGAATCCGTGATCCAATCGGCCTTCAACGACGCTTTCGCAAACCAGCCCAGTCTCATTATCATCGATAATCTTGACGAGATCGCTGGCGCCAATGATACAGTAGCGCGTCCGGCCATCCAGTCTCTCCACGCAGGCTTCAATACCATCCTTGGCGCGGCAGTCATGGTCGTTGCAGCGACCCGTAATCCGACGGATGTTGATGGCTCTCTGACAGCACCTAACCGTTTTGCCGACACCATCGAACTACCCGTGCCTGATCGTATCGCTCGTGTCGAAATCCTCAAGGCGTCTCTCCGCGGCATCTCAACAGAGCCAATCGATCTGTGCGAGAAGGTCGGAGCAACCACACACGGCTTCACCGGCAAGGACATGGCCTTGTTTGTCGAGAAAGCAATGGAGCATTTCATCGATCGCACAGACGACGAAACAGAAGAATGGGTCAAGGTGCAATCGCGCACTTCCAGTGGTGGTAGTACCGAAGACACCCTCGTTGATGGCGCGACCTGCAGCCGGAGAGAGTCGAATCCAGCAGCTCTGGAGAGCACTTTTGCCATCACTCTGAAAGATTTCGAAGCGGTACAGCAAACGATTCGTCCTACTGCACTCCGCGAGATCGTCCTCGAAACGCCAGACATCACGTGGAATGACATTGGAGGCTCCGACGCTGTCAAGCAGCGGTTCGACGAAACCATCGGCTGGTCGATCAAGTATCCAGACCTGCTTGCCAAATTCGGTCGATCAAGCAAGCAAAAGGGCGTGCTGCTCTACGGCCCGCCTGGGTGCTCGAAGACAATGACTGCACAGGCAGTTGCCAACACCTACGGACTCAACTTCATTGCCGTTAAGGGCGCAGAGCTCATCAGTATGTATGTTGGCGAGTCTGAGCGTGCAGTGCGAGAGACCTTCCGCAAGGCCAGAGCTGCAGCGCCTAGCATCATCTTCTTCGACGAGATCGACTCAATCGGAGCCTCCAGAGACTCCGGCGGCAGTTCTGGATTGAACGTACTGACAACATTGCTCAACGAGATGGACGGTTTTGAGCAACTCAAGGGCGTCCAAGTACTCGCAGCAACCAACAAGCCGGAATCGCTCGATCCCGCCCTCCTCCGTCCCGGCCGGTTCGACGCCCACGTCTATCTGGGCCCTCCCTCGAGCGCCGCCCGTCTCGATATCTTGAAGATCGGCATCAAGGGCCTGCAATTGAGGGACGATGTCCGACTTGAGGAGATTGTGGAGCAGATCGAAGGTTACTCTGGTGCGGAGATCCAGAGCGCGTGCGATCTGGCCGTAGGTCAGCTCGTCAGACGTGCGATTGTGGAGGACGCGGCGGATCAAAGCTTGTGCCAAGAGGATCTTGAAATCGGTTTCGAGAACACGCCGAAGGGTATCACGGCGGAGATGCTGGAGACGTACGAGGCTTTCGCGCATAGGGCCAAGGATGCGAAACGTTAGTTTTAGGGGTATCTCAGCGGCGATTCCCATGATTTTACGGACCAAAGTTTCTGATATCACTACGTGTGAACACGTATACCAGCGAGACAGCCATTTCGTCCAAGTGCTCTCTCACCGGCAACATAGCAATCTACCCGTGACGAGGTCGATGATACTACTACGTGTGAGTCCCACGCCCGTTGAGAAATTCACAGTTTGACCACGCCCTCTCACTGGCATTGCCACAATCGATGGCATGCGAAAGTCGATGGTATCACTGCAAGTCCGAACTCTCGGCCATTTGAAAAAGCAACTTCCGAGTTTCGCTCTCTCACTGGTACTGGTATATCCAAGATTTGACTGAAGCTGCCGATATTACCGCACTACGAAAGCCGATCCAGTGAGATGCTAGTACTCATCTTCAAACAACAAAATCGGTATCTCGATGCGCTGTGGGGTTCGTTGATGGGTATCTCTCACTGGTACAGACACATTTGTAATGTATCGAAGTTGCTGGTACTACCGCCTATTTAATCCAGTTTAGTTGAGATATTCCGAGATTGATTTGTATCTATCTCGCTGGCATAAGGTTGATGTTGATCATGAAAGGCTGTCTCACTGGCACTGGCACAGTTTTGGTATACCAAAGCTACTGGCACTACCGCGTGAAGAAACTCGAGTCGGTGAGATGACGCACTTCGGATACTGCTGTCTCGCCGGCCGTGGTGTTCTTCTCAGGTAAGGAAGCATCTGATACCAGCGTAGTGGGATATGTGATGCCAGTGAAATCCAGAAGTTCTGTCTTCTGCATTTTGAACGTAGCCCGCTGGTAACACGCTTATTTCGATGTGCGAAGGTTGATGATACGAACATTGACAGGTCTCATCAAACCGTTGAGATAGTTAAGTTACGACAAGTAGGTACTTTCTTTCGTAGCACAATAATTCCCGAGTGCTAGCCACGTGGCAGCCTTACAGCTCATGTACGATTGGATGGGGTCGAACCCGCTTCTTCCGCTTCTAGAGCGTTTCGAATTGATCTCCCACTCTCCCCCTCCCCATGTGCCCCTGTTCTTCTGTGCATCCTTTCCGAACCCCCGGCGACGCAATACAGAGCCCTTATTGCTTGGCCGGCATTCCTTGTTGCATACACCACATGTACATACCGTGACGACACTACCGACATTACTGGATACGCGAGATTCACCTGCTATAACCACTCCTTCTCATATACCAATACCGACCCCTTGCACAGACATTCGCTGGGCTGCTACTTGCGACTCTGCACCCGGACGCAGGGCAATGAGAACCAGCGCCTGATCGTGGGTCGCGAAGGATCCAACCGAGTTTCACGTGCACGGCACGTACAACCATACACTGGCCCTCCTCGGCTGCAATGCCTTTTAGCACCCTCGGTGTCGTGTCCACCATCACACCTGCCCTCGTAAGCACCTATCTGCAGCATGTGGTCAACCGGGCTCCTCTGCGCGGCAAACCCCAGGCTCATATCAGCTACCATGAGGGTCTGCGACTGATCCGCGAGTTTCTGGACTACTCTTCGAAGCACACTGTAGAGGACTTGCAGGCCTTCACCGCACAGTGGGTTCCCGTGCCGACCTGGGTGCGCTCACAAGATGTCGACATCGGCGCACAGTATCTCGAGCGAAGCGCGAGGATGATTCAGGAACAGCTTGGGCCAAAGGGAATCGAACTGGTTGGCGGAAAGAGCTGGTGGCAGTGGCGGCGGCCTGACGCGCCTTGCAAGGCCGAGTGGGTGGAGATGAAGAAGGACTACAACGAGCGCAAGCGTTCGGGCGAAAAGTGCGACAAGGCCATACTCTACGTCCACGGCGGAGCATACTACTTTGGCTCTGTGGACGAGCACCGCTATCAGATGCAAAGGCATGCGCGCAAGCTCAAGGCGAAGGTCTTTGCGCCAAGATACAGACTTGCGCCGCAGTTCCCCTTTCCTTGCGGGTTGCAGGATTGTATCGCTGCATATCTCCAACTGCTCGAGGACTTTGAGCCGAGTCAGATCCTCTTTGCTGGCGACTCGGCGGGAGGTGGAATGGTTTTGAGCATGCTTGTCACACTCAGAGATCAGGGACAACCACTGCCAGCCGGCACGATCTTGCTATCGCCTTGGGTCGACCTGACGCATTCTTTCCCTTCTGTTGCCGGAGAAGGCGTGGGAGATTATATCCCTCCACATGGATTCCACCACAAGCCCTCCATGGTATGGCCACCACCCAACACGGACGAGCTCAGGGATCTCGCTGCGACCCCTATCAAGAAGAAGAAATCCAAGGACGACCTTTCCTCGATGTCATTCCCCGATTCAGACCGCAAAGTACCTCACGCGGACCGCGATCTGACAATCTACGTCAACGGCGAGAACATCACCATCAAAGACCAGATTCAGATGTACTCGACAAACCACATGCTTGCGCACCCGCTCGTCTCGCCTGTGCAACAAGCTTCTCTTGGTGGCCTTCCGCCAATGTTGATCCAAGTTGGTGGAGCTGAGCTTCTTCGCGACGAGCAGATGTATATTGCGCACAAGGCAGCAAATCCCACGTCGTACCCTCCTAGTCAATCGATTATGAACGAATACGGCATCCGGAGTGAGGACGTCAGCAAGTACCCGCCCACTGACGTGCAACTGCAAGTTTGGGACGATCTATGTCATGTTCCGCACACGTTGTCCTTCACCAGACCGGCGAAATACATGTATAGATCGGTGGCGCAGTTTGGAGCCTGGGCGCTCGGGCAAGCGCAACACATGTCTGTCCCGCCCCTTGATGATGACCAGATATCAATTATCAGTTCTGGAACCGGTACGGACAACGAGTCTTCAACGAACGTGACTGGAAACAAGTCTCGCGGGGGTGACCATGTTGAGAGTTTCCGGCCGTCGCCACAAGGGCAGAAGCCCAATGGAATTGTGGGTAGGGCTGGTGATCCTTTGCCGCTGTTCGAAGATCACATGATCAGGCAAAGAGTAGATCGTCACGGCGTCACGTACCCGCTCGCACCGGAAGCAGAGCTGAAGTGCCTTCATCTCGATCCCGAGAGTATTGGTGCTATCAAGTCCGGCCCCGTGGGTAAATGGTTGAAGCACAAGCGTGAAGCGGACAGCAAGTTCGCGGGTGACAAGAAGAAGGTTCAGAAAAAGCGTCTCAAGGAGATACAGCAAGGGTACGCAGTGGTGGGTGAAGGGGAGTACCCGCCACCGACCGCTCTCGCTGGGCGACGGACTGCAGACATGCCGGCTGCACAAAAGCTAAAGAAGTCATGGGGTCTTGCGATGTGGTCAGGATGGGGCTCTAGTCACGATGAGACTGTGATCGAGCGACAAGACAAGCTCGAGAAGGAGCCTAGTATCCGGCCTGAGAGCCGACAGCAACCCACCACACTACATGCGGCAGAGACTGCTACGTACAAGCCCTTTGGCGCATCCGATGATGGGAGACAAAGGGCAGGCTCGACCTCCTCGATGATTTCTGACCGGTCGAAAACCGAAGATCGATCTGTGAGTCCGTTTGTTGCAGGTAGTGAGGACGGCCCTTCAAGGGCTGCGATGGGAGGCAGCAACCTCCGCCCACCCAGTGAAACGATCTCGCGCACCGTCTCGCGCACCAGCAGCAGGTTCTCCACTACAGCATCGCAGAGGAATGCTGAGATACCCACGCGGACGACATCCATGATGGAATCCCCAAAGAGCAACCTGCGCGAAAGCTCGACTCCCGACGAAGTTACTGTTGCGCCACGGGTACAATCACCCATCAGGGATCGTGTACAGTCTCCGACTAACATCGCCGCATCGGAAGGCAATAGTGTTGTTGCGCGTCAAGAGACGCCGATGGAAACGCCACAGGAGACGCCGGCAGACATTCCGGCTGCTTCTAGTAACATGAACGACGGCCCACTTGCGTACCCCTTCAAGATCCGCAATCCTATCCCAGGCTATACCAGCAGCGCGACTAGCTCTACGGGCGAGACCAGCGATGCACAAACATCGAGTACACTCTTCCCCAGTGCTGCTAGCCTCGCGCGGCCAATCTCTTCACTACATGCCTTTTCGGACAAGGAATTCGTCATGCAACCCGCCGAGAAGGAGGTGTCGATGGACTCGGTTTCCAACCCCAGCACACCGACCGATGGCCGCAATATGCCGTTCCGCATGCGCAATCACCCTAGCATGAATGGACTGAACAACCTGACTACTGTTCCCACAAACAGTTCCCAAGTGAGCTCCATCCCCACCAGCCCAGCGGCCCAGTATCGCAATCCTGCCTTCGATCCACGCAGCGTAGCTTCAAGGGTGTTCGGTGCGAGCCCTCAGCAAGAGATGTCGAATCCCTACGAGCAGATTCGCGTGACGCCGCCCAAACCTGTGGGTTTCGCTTACAACCCGCGTGATCTACGCAATGCAATGCTTAATCGCGCCGCCGCCGAGAACGCCGCAGCCGCCAGTGCCTCTCTCCGCGGCGACTCACCCGCTCCTCCTTCATCGGCGCGCAGCCAATACTATTCATCCAGTCCAGCGTTCGGCGATCCTGTCGAGCTTCCGGCTGTCGAGCTCCCCGCCTCTGCTGTCCCGGTTGGACATCGACCCAGCCATGAGACCCTCGGTCGTGACTCGACAGCTTCCCGCGCTTCCAACAACTCGAAGCCCGCTTCCACCACGGGCGGCGACGCGCCTACTTTCAACTTTAACCTCCCCGACCCAGACCCCGTCGAGCTATCCGCCATACCTTCCTCCCGCAAACCAGCGCCTCCAACATCCGTCCCTAGCTCCAGTACAGCTGCAGCACCACCTTCCAACCGCAAAGACGTCTCCGTGAAAGAGAACATCACCATGCCTGTCCCCGAACAGCAGCAGCATCAGCAGACCCGCAATTCAAGACCTCCTCCACCTCTACCCCCCAAAGACGACCCGGCTCCGGACCAGCGCCCACCCCCACGCAGCCCGATCGACTTCCTGTCTCAATCCAAGATCCCAGACCCCCAACCCGTCTCTCAGTCTCGCGTCCAAACCAAAGCGCCCGTCATCGGCGACCTCCCAGGTTTGAGGGAGGAGAGCGGCAAGGGACTTGATCTCGGTCTCGAGGGCGTCAATGGCCACGACGAGGACAAACCTCCCGCGTGGCTTTAGCGCAGAGGCATGAACTGTTTGACTGTTCGCTCTCTCTTTTCTCCCATCGCTGTTTCTACAACGACGTGGCTTCCCTTTCTCTTTCTCTTCCTCGTTTTTGCTTTGTTTGTTGAACCTTGGGGCCACTTTTATAGAAAAGAACGTTTCTTGGATACCCGGCTCCCAATCGGTACGGTCAGCCTCCTCTTTTCTTTTCTTTTTGTTCTGGGGTACTGGTTTGTACAAATAAACCACTACTATACTACTACTGTCAAAGTCGGTGATCTCCTTTTGTTTTCGGGTCTTCTTTTTTTCCTCGCTTGCAAAAATAAAGTACAAACGACAAAATTCCTTTTTTCAGTTATTACGGAAATCGAAATTAATTAATACAAAGTGCTAATGTCGCTTCTGGGAGATTTCCACCTTTTTTCTTCTGCAGTCCGCTTTCGATGCAATCTATCGCCAGAATCGCCAGTATCGCCAGTATCCTCAGCGGAGTCGCTTCTTGAGGATGGATCCACGTTCTTCACCTCTAGTTGCTCCTCGCTTCGATCTGATCCATCGCCATTATTCTCGGTACGGCGGTGAATTTATAGCAACTCGGGTCGTAGGAATGCGCGTGCTTCCATTACAGAAAATACAATACCTCTCTGCGTCTCAGGAATTGCTTCCAACTTGACCATGCCAATTGACTTTTCCTTTTGCCTTTTTGTTTTATTTAACCTTTTCCAATCATTCTTCCCATCCATCCTATTCGTCCTCGTATTAAGTCACTACCCTCTCTTCGGCCCTTTCGTCGCAAGAGAGAAATTCGTATATAGGGCTGGTCC
>Ga0265780_10002424_pt1 | contig 25287 bp, 13 predicted proteins | sample P1T30metagenome_FD_192432 | JGI IMG/M metagenome (GOLD analysis project Ga0265780, IMG submission 192432) | Plant litter microbial communities from East Loma Ridge, Irvine, California - P1 T30 | ecosystem: Environmental > Terrestrial > Plant litter > Unclassified | place: USA: California... | reverse complement strand
CTGGTTGCGACCGGCCATTCCGGCCCGACACCACCAGCTATGACTACGACGCCCCGATCAGCGAGGCCGGCTGGGTCGGCACCAAGTTCGAGACCTACCGCGAGGGCATGCGCCCGTTCCTGGCGCCGGGCGAAACCTTGCCCGAGCCACCGGCAAACAATCCGGTCATCACCATCGACGCCTTCGCGCTGAACGAGACCGCGCCGGTGTTCGCCAACTTGCCCGAGCGCGTCATCAAGACCACGTCGCCGGAGCCGATCGAGCACTACGACATCAGCCGCGGGCTGGTGGCTTACCGCGTGCGCCTGCCAGCCGGACCGGCAGGCGTGCTGGCTGCCGCCAAGGTGCGCGACCTGGCCTGGGTTCACGTGGACGGCAAGCTGGTCGGCACCATGGACACGCGCTACCGCCGCTTCTCGGTGGCGCTGCCGGCGCGCAGCAAGCCGGTGACGGTGGACATCCTGCTGTACACCATCGCGCGCGTGAACTTCGGCATGGAGGTGCATGACCGCAAGGGCCTGCACGGGCCGGTGACGTTCACGGCCGGGGAGGGCGCGCCCCAGGCGGTGGAAGGCTGGGAGATCCGCGCCATTGATTTCGACGCCGATGGCGTGCTGCCACCGCTGAAGTTTGCCAGGGGCCGGGCCAAGGGACCGGCGTTCTGGCGCGGCAGCTTCGATGTCAAGCGTACTGGCGACACATTCCTCGACATGTCCAGCTGGGGCCAGGGCATCGTGTGGATCAACGGGCGCTGCCTGGGCCGCTACTGGAACATCGGGCCGACCCAGACCATGTACCTGCCGGGCCCCTGGATCAACAAGGGACGCAATGAGATCGTGGTGCTGGATCTGACCGGGCCCGCCGTGGCGCGCATTGCCGGGCGCGCCGAGCCGATTCTCGACGACCTGCATCCAGAAAAAGACCTTCCGCGTCCACCGAGCACCGTCAAGCCCGCGCTGGGCAATGTCAAGCCGGCGCATGAAGGACAATTTGCGCCCGGCGGCGCCACCCAGGAGGTGCGCTTTGCCGCGCCCGTGAAGGGCCGCCATTTCTGCCTGGAGTCGCTGAGCGCCTTTGACGGCAAGCAGTATGCGGCGGTAGGCGAGATCGCACTGTTCGGCCCTGACGGCAATCCGCTCAACCAGCAGTCCTGGACCATCCTGTATGTCAGCAGCGAAGAGCGCAAGAAAGAGGATGGCTCGGCGCTCAACGCCATCAACGGCCAGGCGTCGGATCACTGGCACACGGCGTTCAGCGGCAGCGGCGCCGGCGCGGCGCACCCGCATCAGCTGATCGTGGATATGGGACAAGAGGTGGACGTGGCGGGCGCGCGCTATACCCCGCGCCAGGGCGCCGAGGGCGTGACTGGCCGGATCAGGCAGTACCGGATGTATGTGGGCGAGAAGCTGGTGACCGACAAGCAGGCAATGACATCGTCCCGGTGACAACGACGAATAACGATCAGGAGACACGATGGAACGACGCAATTTTCTCGGCTCGCTGGTAGCCGGTTCGGCCGCCACGCTAGCCGCGACAGGCGAGGCAGGTGCTGCAAACAAGCCGGCGGCCCGGCCCGTCAACGACCGCGCCTACATGGCGGGCCTGCTGCAAAGGATGACCGAGCCGGTCTTGTCCGCCATGGCCCGGGGTGAACTGGTCAAAAAGTTCGAACTCGAAGTCAGCCCGACCTGGGACGGGCGCGACAAGCGTGTCAGCTATTTCGAATGCTTCGCCCGGCTGATCGCGGGCGCCGCGCCGTGGCTGGCGCTGCCCGATGACGGCACGCCCGAGGGGGCCATGCGCAAGCGCCTGCTGGACATGGCCCGGCAAAGCTATGTGAACTCGGTCGACCCGGCCAGTCCCGATCGGCTGATGTGGGAGGGACCCGGCCAGGTGCTGGTGGACTCAGCGTACTACACCAACGCCCTGATGCGCGCGCCGCAAGCGCTGTGGGAACCGTTCGACGCCGCCACCAAGCGCCGCATCGTCGACCACATCAAATCGCTGCGCCGCATCGAGCCGCCGTACATCAACTGGATGCTGTTCGCAGCAATGAACGAAGCGTGGCTGATGTCGATCGGCGAAGCCTACGATCCGATGCGCATGAACGTCGCCATCCGCAAGGTTAACGAGTGGTACGTGGGCGACGGCTGGATCAAGGACGGCGAGACCTTCCACTTCGACTATTACGGTTCGTACGTGATGCACCCGATGCTGTGCGAGATTCTGGAAGTGCTGGAACAGCACAAGGGATCATTCTGGAACGGCAAGCCGGACGAGATGCGCGCACTGGCCTTCAAGCGCATGCAGCGCTTCTCGGAACACCTGGAGCGCTTCGTGTCGCCCGAAGGCACGTTCCCGATGTTCGGGCGGTCGCTGACCTACCGCACTGCGGCGTTTCAGCCGCTGGCCTTGCTGGCGCTGAGAAAGCAACTGCCGGACAAGCTGCCGGAAGGGCAGGTCCGCAGTGCCATGCGCGCGGTGCACGAGCGGATCTTCTCGGCGCCGTCGAATTTCACCAAGGGCGGTTTTCTCACCATCGGTTTCGTCGGCGCCCAACCGGAACTGGGCGACTGGTATTCGAACAACGGCAGCATGTACATCACGTCGGCTAGTTTCCTGCCGCTCGGATTGCCAGCGACCGATTCGTACTGGACTGCGCCGGCGCAGGACTGGACGCAGAAAAAAGCGTTCGCGGGTGCGAGGTTTTCTAAGGATTATCACGTTGATTATTGAAACTGGGACAGGTGAGATTCGCTCTCCGCGCAGGTTGCGCTGGCGCGGTGTGGCTTGCTTATAAGCTTCGTTAAAGAACAATAAAGGGTGCTGCCAGCCCAAGGCGACTTACTCTGCGGCGCTTGTTGTGACGGCAAAAAGCTTGTAGGCTGAGCCATACCTAACAAGCCGCTTTCGGTCTTGGCTGTGTAAAACGCGGATTAGACGTCAGCTTGGCGACGCTTGACCTTTCAAATCTTCCGCCACGGCGTTCTTTCGAGGTTGGGAATGGTAAAGGACTCTTGGAAACACGGCAATCATGCTTTGTTACACAACTGTGCCAAGAGTGGACCTTCATCGATCTTCCCGTCCACTTTCCTCGCATTTATGGTAAAATTTTTGCATACCAGCGACCAGGAGCAGCTCCGGTCTAACGTCTGGTCCCTAGGGCGATTTATAAATTTACGTGTGCCCGGTCGCTGGCCAGCTACCGGGCATTTCGTATTTTGGTTCCGATTCGGCGAGGTCGTGCTGCTCTGTAATTGCCATGATATGGGTCACTCATGAATCCACAGCCGCTGCATCAGCTGTTTAATGCGATGTACCACGACAAGTATCGGTTTGACGAGTTTTTAGCCCTCAAACCCGAAGAGCACTACAGTCCCATCCATTGGAAAAGTCGAACAATCTACAAGCCATCGTCGACGCTAAAAGATTTTCATAAATTTCTCACTGGTTTTCTTCTTGATTACCTCCCAGTAAATGATTCGGTCTCCTTTGCATACCGCAAAGGCGCTTCACTGCTGCAGGCCGTGACTCCGCACGCCTACAGTCGGGCATTTTTTCAGACCGATCTTGAGCGCTTCTTTGAAAGCGTCACGTCTAGTTTAATCCGTACGGTTCTAGAACAAGCCTCTACCCCAGTCTCCGATTTGGCGAGATATGTCGAACATATTATCCGCCTACTTACAATCGAGGGTGCCCTTCCTATCGGCTACTCGACTTCGCCAATACTGAGCAATGCATGCCTGTTGGGATTCGATGCGCGCCTCAGTGCCACCAGTGGCGCGCGGAATTGGATATACACCCGCTACGCTGATGACATTATCATTTCCGCTGGTTCTCGTGCGGCGATAAGTGATGCAGATCAGGTCGTTGCGGAATGCTTGAGAGAGGAGCTCGGAGATGGTTTCCGGCTGAATCAAGAAAAGACGAAGCTCACAACCGTCGGTCGCAAGGTTAAGCTTCTTGGATTCGTAGTTCTGCCAACGGGCGGCATTATTGTCGACCGAAGTGTGCGCGATCGGGTTGAAACTTGGCTCTATTTCTACGTAAACGATCGCTCTCGGTTGGCGAAGATCTTCGCAGAGGAGAATAAGGAAGGGATAGAGGAGGGACTGGAGAGGCTCAGTGGCCTCATCAGCTACGTTCACTCTGTAGACAAGACGTATTTCGAAAAAATGAGGATCAAGTTCGGCAGCACAGTCATTGACAGCTTTCTTCACAAGACGGCGCGATGACGCAATTCAAAATCACCCTGGAGTCAATTCAACATCTGGCATACTTGACTCTCGACCTAGACCTTTCCACACCTGGGTTAGTATGCCTCGTAGGACGAAATGGCACGGGCAAAACCACTTTGGTCAGAGCGTTACGCAATTTTACTAATGCCGATACCTTCGTGAGTACTGCGACACCACATGCATTTTCCGCTGCTAGCAGAATTACCTATGTCGTTGACGGGGTCGAGGTGTTATTCACCTATGACCGAAGGATTCGATCGCTCAACTGTCGCCAGTCAATACCTACCGCCTTGCGTAATCTTATCGTCGCAGAACTCCCTATGCCGCACGGATTGCGTTTTAATTATTTCAAAAGCGCGAGTGATGCTGACCTAGACATCCGCAAAGCGATTGCTCTCAACGTATATGTGCAACCTGAGGAGCTTGTTGATTTCCTAAATGAAATCTACCGTTCGACTCGCTTTTCTAGCATGGTAGAAGTTACCGTCAAGGGAAAGAATTATTATGCCATCGTAAAAAGTGACGGCACTTATATCCGCGAAGACTACCTTAGTTCCGGGGAATATTTTCTTATCAACCTTTATCGAACATTAAAAGGAGCTGCCCGGTTGATAGTGATAGATGAAATCGATATATCTCTTGATGCTGCTGCGCAGGCAAACTTGGCGCAGTGCCTTAGATCCTTCAGCATCCGATTTAACTGCAAGATACTATTTACGACCCACTCGCTGGCTCTAATGCGCAAGATTGACGATAATTCGGAACTTTTTTTGTTAGAAAATACGGACGGTCAGGCGTCGATTAGGCAGACCTCATATAGCGATGCAAAAGCGCGCCTTTTCGGATTTCTAGGGTGGGATCGATACATCTTAACCGAGGATGAGGTGCTGCAAGGGTTCTTGAAAGCTATTATCGAGAAATTTTGCCATAGAATATTTTTCACCTACAAAATTATTCCAATGGGAGGTGGGCCACAAGTCGTCAATCTCATGCGCCAGAACGAGCGAGAGCAGTTCTTAGCCGCTCCCGAGAAGGTGATTGCGATTCTCGATGGGGATCAGAAAAACGACAAGTACTGCCAAGGCCCGCGTGTGCATATGATTCCTATTGAAAGCGTTGAAAAGGCTCTCTATGAGTGTCGTCAGACTGACCCTGAATTCCCCTTCGTGTGCGAACGGACGGATTTCACAGGATATAAAGACTTTCACTACTATCTTCAGCAGAAGGAGATAGCGACGCAGGAAGAAATTTTTCAGTATCTGATCGAAAAAAATCATGTTGCTCTGCAAGACCTGATAGATTTTCTGCAAAATTTTTTAATCGACGATACTTAGGCTGTGTTTGCTGCTATCTAGTTGTTAGGCATGACACGATCCAATAGGCAGTAGGGCCAAAATGGCTCGGTAATTGATTTCTGTAGAATGACAATTAGATATAAAAATCTTGCTTACATATTGCGTGATTGTTAAGCAGTAGAGTTTAGCTCTACCGTTATTTACGCTTCGGATCGGTTCGGGCCGCTAGTGACACTTAGTGAGTTGCCAGCATAGCCGGCTGACTATGATAAATCGAACGGCCGCGATTGGTCGACAGCGGTCATTTGGCCTGCGTTGGTAATATTCCAAATTTCCCATGTCGAAATCTTCTGTTGATAATTGCTAGTGGCGAGAAACTAACATTGCGCCACTTTTAACACTATAATACCTTCCTTTGTGTTAATTGTAGAGCTCCCACAAATTTCGGTAGGACACTAATAAATGCCGGCATTCGATTCGATCCAAAACGTACACCTTCTGGTCTCTCATCGCACTAAATACGGAACGTCGCGTACGATTAATGACATAATTTCAGGAGCGGTTTCTCGTGATCTGCTCTGCCTCCTCTCGGTACTTTCGTTTCAACATAACGAAGAGAAGCGATTTCGCACTTGGAGCCGATCAAGCTTACCCACTGCTAGTGAGCAAACCGAGACTGCATCGAACAACGAAAATGTAGTATTTGGTCGGCTTCAGATTTTTGAATGCTGGAAGCAAGTACTTCTACGCGCTGGAACTTTGCAGAAAGCAAAGCAGAGCCGAACAGAGTTAGCCGGAGTGCTGCACGAATTATTTGCGAAAATCAATGATCAGGAGGTTGATGGCGATATTCATCAATATTTGGCTAGGTCAAGCATCCAAAGTGCACGGGAGGACTATGTCTACAAGTTATACCGCGCGCAGAGCGTTTTCCTCGACGGTACGCATGTCGCACCGCAAGTTGCAGAATTCGAGAAAAAAAACGGCTTCTCAGTTGAGATGTACCTCCGTGTTGTTTTCATGATCATCAGTCGATGCCACTTAATGCGGAACGTGGCATCCTTTGAGCCTGAGAACATCGAAAAGTGGTTCGTCGATCTTTACCAAGTAAGCTCGGACCTGAAAATTAGTTTTTTGGTGCTGAAGAAAATTATGAGCGAGCTCGCCTTCACAATTGATGAAGGACTTGAATTGATCAGCGACGAAAAAGATGTGTCTAGTTTTCGGCTATTCAGAAACCGCCCATTCCTTCAGCTTTCCGATGCCTGTTTCTTGCCAATCGAAGGGAGGCTAGTTGAAGAGCTTTTGTTCGACAATCTCTTGCATCGCTTGCATCAGGTGGGAGGCACCGGGACGCAGTTCTTCGCCGACCTTGGCCGTGATTTCGAGAGTTACACACAAGGCTTGATTGAAAAGTTTTGCTCGACTAGCAAAGCAATCTCGTATGAGTATATTCCAGAATTCAAGTTCGGAAAGTCGGACTCTTTATCACCCGACGCTATGGTGAGATGTGAGGAGGAAAATACCGTTGTCGTTTTTGAGGTGAAGGCGGCGCGCTATCTCGATACCATTCTCTCCAGTGAGGATGCGCCGCATGTTGTAGCAGATAGTTTAGAAAAGCTTAGATTCAGGCCTTGGAAGCAAATACACGATGCGACTGCAAGAATTGTTGCGGAAAAAAGGCATTGTAGGCTAACAGAGAATCTCAGATATTTATTTGTTGCGGTCACGATAAACGAGATACCCCATTCTCTGCAAGACTATCAAATTAATATACACGGAACCGATAGAAGCTATTGCTTTTACTCACTCGGAATCCATTCGCTCGAACTTCTGCTCATCGCTGCTAACGTTTCGAAAAAATACTCGCTTTACGATATTCTGCGCAATTCTTTCAATTTGCGGCACAAAATATCTAATCGAACTACGTTCATTAGGATTCGGCGCCGAGAAGGAGGCGTGAGTGAGTTTGAAAAAAAAATTCGTATGGAGGCCATAAGTCGTGTGAGCTTATTTTAGGTATCATGGGGTAGCAGGCAAGTTATACGTATTCATGCAACTTCACCTTGATGTAAAGGCGCTTAGGAAAAATTTTATTTCCATCTAATAGTTTGAGTACATGCCTATGGGCACTGCGGAGGAGTCGCGGTTCGCTAACTTCGGCAGTTCGCTATTAGGCGGCAGTAACCGTACACTAGGCAAATGAAATCGGTAGAGTGGGACACCCGAGCAGGGGTATTAAGGTGCAAATGGTCGCCGAGAGTGATTGCTCTGCTAAGCCGAGCTGGTTCGCCGCCATGCTCTCCTGGGCGCCCAAGTTGTGGAATTGACCGCGACAGAACAGATTCCTATCCGCGCCAACAACGCCTGCTTCATCTGCATCTCGACAACCGTTACAATGCACAGGGTTGCCAAGCCAGTCCAGCTTGACCTGTACTTACCGCGGCTCTCCGAGACCTGAAGTGGTTCAAGCCTTGGTTGCTGGCTGATGCCTAAAATTCATAATCCTTAGCGAAGAATATGTCAGATAAAAACGAACATCTTGTAACGCAAATCGTCGGCAAGATGAAAAGCATTTCAGCCCATAACCTACAAATACTGGCTGAGGAGATGGCGTTGATCAAGTTTCCAGCAAGATTTCGTGATTCCGGGACATTTCATCGGCGCGGACGTAATGAGGAGGCGCAGACCACAAAGGGATGGCCCGATGCGTACGTACAAACAGACCAGAACATCGTTGACGGTGTCGAGGCAACGCGCAACAAGACCAATTGGCAGGGGCATTTGACCGAGGACCTTGAAAAAGCAAAAGACCATGAGAACTATGGTCTGTCGGGATATTTTTTTATTGCTGGATATCCGACGGCAAAGGCGCTAGCTTCCGAAATTACTGACTTCGAAACGAAATTTACAAATCTGGGCATACCGCGCGATCGTGTAACAATCCTAGTGGGAAATGACCTGGTTCTGGAGCTGGTGCGGCCCGAATATGCGCGGATTCGGCATGAATTACTCGACCTCCCTTCTTCACCTAGAATATTGAGCGCCCTGATCCCGGGTGTGCTAGTGGGCGAGAAGCTGGCGGAATTTCAGCCGAATCGTGAAGACTTTAGGCTTGGCAGGGTCAAGCAGCCGGCCCTCTTGGATTTTGTGGTGGACGATATATTGTCGAATGGAGTTAGCCTTGTAAGGGGCCATGGAGCGTGTGGAAAAACGACGCTTGCCCAACTATTAAGTTGCCATAAGCAGATCAAACCATCGCCGGTTTATTATGTTGACCTAGCAAAGGTTGACTTGTCAGGGACTGGGGGAGACATCAAAAATGACGTCCTGAAATTCTCCGGCAAAGGGGTTCTGTTTATAATCGACAACGTTCATCTGGATGAGGCTTTTGCGGAAAACCTGCTCGAATATTGGCAGGGGTATTCAAAGAGCACGGGTTCGAGAATCTTATTCTTGGGTCGCGAGCGTGCCTCTGCAGCAGGTACGCCCGTGGGGCGATTGTCTGCACGGGTGCTCCGGGCAGGCCATGCTGAACTGAGTGGTGTTGTTGAGAGAATATTTGCACGTAGGAATCTCCCGGTGCCGAGAATTCCGACGGAGTGCCTGAACAATTGGGCGAAGACTTTCGGCGGTAGCAAGGTTCGCACAGAGCTCACGGTAGATCTAGTAGCATTCAGCGCCGCAGTGCAATTTCGCATGGCAGACATGCAGCGCGGCCGGTATTCTCTAACTGCAAATGATGCCGTCGCGGCCATCCGAGAGAAATATATCGAGCCGATTAGGTCCGATGCCGAGCGGGACAATCTCTACAGAATTGCGGCGTTGTCGGACTTCGAAATTGCATTACCTGTAGAAGCGTTGACACATCCGGAATGTGGATTTCCTGTCGCCAATAAGGAGATGGGGCTAGTTCTCTGCGAGACCTCGTCGGGCCACAATCCACGGCGGATCTATACGCTAGCCCACGCCGCATTGGGCGGACTCATTATTTCTGCGATCGGGTCAAAATTCAATGCGCCTCGCGAACGGGAAATTATAGCGCGTGCCTTTCCTTCCATTGGCGTTCGGATGGTGACGCGCAATGGGGAAGGTGGTCAAAACCCCAAAATTGTGGCAGCAATCAGGGCATCGCTCTCTGATGGCTCCTGGGTCGGCTCCTGTAGCACTGTCGACGAATGGGCTAGCTTGCTGCGGGCGATACGTACCAAGAAGCTCGCGACTGAAATCGATGTGGGACGTGGGCTGGCCGCGGCAATGCGTGAACGTATCTTGAATGGGCATTCTAATATTCCGGCGCTGAACCGATTCGTTCGTGAGGCAAAAAGGAACGGGTTGAACGAGGTAATCGCCGTTATTTATGACGTGTCCGACAATGAGGTATTCGAAGCCTTGCAGGAAGTGATTTGCTACTCTCGTCCCGATGAGATCGCGACGTTTTTGCAGCATCACAGCGAACCCGAGAACTTCGTAAAAAGGTTGGATTTGCAAAAGTGGAACAACGCGCAAGCGAATTTGCCAATCTACTATCTTGCGGAAGCGTTAGCCGCCATGCGCTACTTTGAGAAGTGGGCAAGGGTCGATATGGCGCAGGTGCCTGCTTCCCAAATGATCAGGAGCCGGGATACCTTATTTCTCCGTAACATTAACATCGGGATGCTTGCGCACTTGCTTCGCATTAGCACTCTCCCTGTGCGCGAGAAAGAAGATTTCCTTGCTTGGCTAGAGACCATCGGCAGTCTAGAAGATATCATCAGTAATTCGAAAAGGACGCACCTGTCCGGGGCCCTACTATCACTTTTCAATCATCTTGATGCATCGCTCGGGAGGTATTTCCTTACGCGTTCTCTCCATGAGAAGGTCCTATCCGAAATTGACAAGGCATGGCAAGTGGATAACAAAAATAGCTTGTTAAAGAATATGAAAAAAAAGATCTTCGGAATAAATTTGCTTGGGGCATATTCGATTTTTCGTGGAGGACTGCCGGCTGGCTCAAGGCCGTACTGGCCGGATGACTTGATAGTGGACGATTTACTAAGCAACGGGCTTCTCGGCCTTCCGGGCGAAAAGCTGGGAACGTACGAACTCCTGTTTTGGCTCGGCCTGCGCGAGTACAGTCGGTTCGGGACGGGGCCTACGCATGTGCCGGCGCAGTTAGCGGAACAGTTCATGGAACGTCTGGAACGTTCCGATCCACCCAGCGCGAAGGCTGATGCAACGAAACAGGGCTTGTTGCAGTGGCTTGAAGCGTCGAAAAAGCGAGCTTGGCAGTTGTGCCCTTAAGGCGACTGCATCGTTAAATGAGATCGCAGAACGGTCTCGGCAACGACCTTTGTTTTGGCAACGACTTATGGGGTTACTAGGGTTGTTTCCTTATCAGCGGCTGTGGGCCAGCGTATTAGTATAACGCTGCAGTGAACAAGTCAAGGCGGTCGGGTTAAGTTTCAGGGAGTTCATCGAGAGGCGATGTTATTGATTATTCGGCAACATCCGTTTTGGACCCACGCTGTGTAAAAACGCGTGTTCGGCGTGTTTTCAGGGGGCCTTTTGCCATTTCGCGACCCTGAGAAACGTCGTGGCTAGTCATCTGAAAGGTGAAATGTCGCCAAGCCGACGCCTAATTTGTGTTCTACACAGCTTGGGTCGAAAGCAGACTGTTGGGCAACGCAAATCGCTGACAGGTTGTAGCAAACATTATTTGCGCGGAGACCTGCCAAATTCGTCTTGCCTCATGAAGGACCTTGTGGGATACGTTGCGTTTGGCCACTTTCTGCGCCTGCACCGGCGTAAGCCAATACTTCGCAGAACAGCCACATGGCGCTGGCATCACGTTACCGCGGACTCGCGCCGCTGGTCGAGCCGACCGGCCACCGTGCCTGCAGACGCCGGTATTCGTCGGCCGTGATATTTAGGATGGACCCGTGGCGCTTCTTGCGCTGTCCATAATCGACGCTCGCAGCATCGACACGGCGAAAGCGCTCGGGCCGTGACAGGTCGTCGCTGACCAGGGCCAGGTAGCCGCCCTTGCGGGCATACTGGTCGACCCACATTCTCCATTCGCCCGTCTGCGCGATCTTGAAGAGGATCGGTCCTTCGACATCCTTGCCGGTCAGGCCCAGCGGTTGCAGGTCGCCCAGGATGTCCCACTTGCCCATCAGCGTCGTCGCACCTTCAACCGTCAGCTGGCCGTCGCCCGAGGCGCGCACGTAGCGGTAGCGCGACTTGGGATCGTCGACCTTGACGATCTGGGTATCGATCAGCCCCGTCGTGCCGGGCCTGTCGATATAGAGCGCGGCCGGGGTGAAGCTGACGAAGTCGCGCGTGCGGGACGAATAGATGCGTGGCTTGGTGACGCCGTCGGCCGGCGAGATGGTCGCCCAGTAGACGAGGTAGTCGCCGCTGGCCTCGTCGTAGATGGCTTCCGGCGCCCAGGCGCAGCCGGCGTCGGGGATGGCCCCGGCGACGTCCACCAGGCGCGGCGCTGACCAGTTGACCAGATCAAACGATTCCCAGATCACCAGTTTGGTGCTGCCCTGGTTCATGGCGGCGGGCCAGCCTTTGCCGTTCGCGATGCGCAGGTCGGTGGCCAGGATCCAGAACCTGTCGCCGTTTGGCGAGCGCACGATCGCCGGGTCGCGCACGCCGCCGTTGCCAAGGGTGCTGCGCAGCACGGGCTTCGATCCATTCAGGTCGGTCCAGCGGTAGCCGTCCTGGCTCGTGGCGAAGTAGAGCTGTTCACCGTCGACGGTCTCGCTGGTGAAGTGCACCAGCAGGTAGTTGGGCTGCGCCGCGGCCGTGGCGCGTGGGGATGCAACGGTGCCAGGCGCGCTGCAGGCGGACAGCAAAGCGACGCTGGCGGTGCACAGCGCGATCCTGGCGGCGCTCGGGAGCATCGTCATCATGGCTTCGGCACGCCCTTGCCGCCGACGATCGGTTCGCCGATGTCGCCTGGCTGGAAGGCCGGCTGCATCGGGTCCATCGGCAGGATGTTCCCTTGCGCGTCGAACGTCATCTTCGCCAGCACCGTCTGGCGCCGGTAGCCATTGCCGTCCGGGATGGCATGACGATGGTAGGCGACGTACCAGCGGTCCGTGCCCGGGACATTGACGACGCTGTGGTGGGCGGTGCCGACCGCCGGTCCGTTTTTCTGCAGGACGATAAAGTTGGTCTGCGCCGCCCGCACCGGTCCCAGGGGCGAGTCGGCCGTGCCCCAGCCCACCCGGTAGTTCGGGCTGCGCGCATCGTCGATCGACCACATGAAGTAGTAGGTGCCCTGGCGCTTGAACACGACCACGCCTTCGCGGAAGTCCTTCATCGGGATGCGGTGCACGGCCCCGTCGAGCGTGACCATGTCCGGTTTCAGTTTGCTGACGTTGGCTTCGTCGCCGTTGCCCCAGTAGATGTAGGCCTGGCCATCGTCGTCGATGAATGGGTAGGGATCGATGGTGTTCGTGGTCATCGTGGCGTCGCGCACCAGCAGCGGCTTGCCGAGTGCATCGACAAATGGGCCGATGGGGGAGGTGGCGGTCGCGACGCCAATCTTGTGGTCGGCGCTGAAGTAGAAGTAATAGGTGCCGTTGCGTTCGATGGCGTCCGGCGCCCAGGCCTTGATATTGGCCCATGCCAGGCCGCGGCTCACGTCGAGAATCATGCGCTCTTTCTTCCACGTGAGCAGATCCTTGGATGACCATACCGAGAAGTCGGTGGTCATCCAGTTCGGCTTGTCCGAGGTGGGGTAGAGGTAGTAGGTATCGCCGAAGACCCGGATCGCCGGGTCGGCAGTAAAGCCGTCGAGGGCAGGCGCCGGCGCCTGCGCCTGCGCGTGGGAGAACACCAGGGCGGTGGCCACTGCCACGGCGATGGTCGACAGGCGGGAACGATGCATGCGCGGATGGACTCTGCAGGGACGAAAATCCCATTATGGGCGAAGTCGCCGGCTGCATTCCGTGCCGGCGGCGAGTGCTCAGCATCTTGATTGATTCGGCGCCCCGCGTTCGCACGCCGTTCCCCGTCTTATACTGCCCGGCCAGGCACAGCCGCGCCGCCTGTCCCTACTGGAGATGTCGATGACCGAATCGTTCCGCCGTCCGCTTGCCTGCCTGGTCCTGGGCCTCGGCATTGGCCTCGCTAGCAGTCCCCTCCAGGCCGCAGGGGCCGACACGACAATCCGCAATGGCGTGTTCTGGAAGGACACCGCCGGCATACCGATCTACTCGCAGGGCGGCGGCATCCTCAGGATCGGCGCCAGGTATTACTGGTATGGCGTGAAGTATGCCGAGGCGGTCACCTATGCGCGCGCGCCGGGACCGACAACCGACCAGCCGCACTTCAGCGCGGTCACGGCGTATTCGTCGACCGATCTGGTGAACTGGACGTTCGAGGGCGACGTGCTGACGCCGGCGGGCCTAGGCCAGCAATTCGACCCGAATGCCTGGCTCGGCCGCATGGGCGTCGTGTACAACAAACAGACCCGCAAGTATGTGCTGATCACCCAGTACAGCAGCAAGGCCACGGGCGGCGGCGTGCTGTTTGCCACGAGCGACAGTCCGGCCGGTCCGTTCGTCTTCGAGCGGCTGCAGGCGCGCATCGACAACGTGGCCACGCCGACCTCGGGCGACCAGACCGTCTTCATCGACGACGACGGCAAGCCGTACCTCATCTTCAGCAATAACGGTGACCGCCGCCAGCTGTACGTGGCGGCGCTGCGCGCGAGCGACTACCTGGCGATCGAACCCGCGACGCACATCTACAGCGCGCCGGCCGGCGGGCGCGAAGGCAATGCGATGTTCAAGTACAAGGGCCTGTACTACTTCTGCTCATCCGACCTGCATGGCTGGAATGCGTCGCGCAGCTTCTACATGACGTCACCGAACATCACCGGGCCGTACACGCCGGAGAAGATCATCGAGGGCACCGAGGCGGACTTCTCGCACGTGTCGCAGAACGGTTTCTTCATCCCGGTGCATGGCAGCGCCGGCACCACGGTGCTGTATGCGGGCGACCGCTGGAGCAATTTTGCCGGCAATGGCCACGGCTACAACGTCTGGGCGCCGCTGTCCTTCGATGGCGCGGCGCCAAGGTTCAATTCGCTCAGCGAATTTGTGCTCGACGCGGCCAAGGGCACGTGGTCGGTTGGCAAGGGCAACAACTACGTGCGCAACCCCGGCTTCGAGGCAGACCGCGTGCGCCAGACGAGCGTGGCCGGGTGGATCAGCAGCTGGACGAGCCTGAAGGGCGACGCGCCGTTCATGAACACCGCGGGCGGCCGCGCCAGCAAGTGGGCCTTGACCCTGCGCCATCCGGGGCAGACGATGGGCAGCGCGATCCAGAACGTGACGCTGCCCGATGGCAGCTACACGCTGAAAGCCTGGATCAGGAGCAGCGGCGGCCAGCGCGTCGCGCGCCTGTACGCGGCCGGCCACGGCGACGCGACGCTCGCACTGGCGCTGCCGGACCAGCCGGCGCAGTGGACCGAAGTCACGTTGCCGGGCATCCGGGTCACTACCGGCAGCGTCCAGATCGGCGTCTACTCGGAAGGCAAGGAAGGTGATTGGCTCAGCCTGGACGATGTGAGCCTGGTGCGCGACTGAGCACGCCCCGCGTCCATGCGGCGTGGTCGAAAATCTCAAAACCGTGAGTGTTTCATTTGCCGCGACGATATCGCTTGCGACGCCTGCCGGGATGTACCTAGACTGGCAATCCGCTCCAGTCGCTTCAACAACACCACCATGACCTTCTTCGATTTCGCCGGCGCAGCGCGCCTGCGCAAGGCTGCCGTACGCCTGCTGCTGCCGTGGTTCGGATTGCTCGCCCACGCGCATGCCGTCGACATGAACCTGAACGCGGGCTGGCAGTTCTACCGCGTCGATGACCGCCAGATCGCCAGCGCCGACCAGGTGCCGGCCGGGGCCTGGACCCGGGTCGACCTCCCGCACGCAGCGCGGCTCGAGCCGCGCGTACCGACGGATCCCTGGCAGGGCACGGCGTTCTACAAGAAGCGGCTCGACGTAACGCTGCACCCGGGCGAGCGCGCGATCCTGCGCTTCGAGGGCGTCATGAACGTGGCCGACGTCTGGTTGAACGGCACCTACCTGGGCCAGCACCTGGGCGGCTACCTGCCGTTCGCATTCGACATCACCGCGGCCCTGAGCGCTGGCGGCGCCAATGAACTCGTCGTGCGCGCTAATAACGAGGACAACCCGGTCACCGGTCCCAAGCCGCTCAAGGACCTCGACTACATCCAGCACGGCGGCATCTACCGCGACGTGCACCTCGTGATCAAGCCGGCGGTGCACATCACGGACGAGATGCTGTCGAACACGCCGGGCGGTGGCGGCGTGTTCGTCACGTATCCGAAGGCAGGCAAGGCGGCGGCCGTGGTGCAGGTCAAGACCGAGGTCGCGAACACGTCGAACGCCGCGCAGCTGGTCACGCTGCGCCACGCGCTGGCGTGGCAAGGCAAGGCGGTGGGTCAGGCGCAGGAGCAGGTGCGCCTGGCGGCCGGCGAACGCCGCCACGTCACGCTGTCGATTGCGCTGGGCCGGCCGAAACTCTGGTCGCCCAAAGAACCCAATCTGTACGCGCTCGCATCGACGGTCGTCTCGGCCGCAGGCCTGGATGCGGTGACGCACCGCATCGGTGTGCGCCGCCTCGCCTTCGAGGGCGCGCAGCTGCTGCTCAATGGCGCGCCGCTGCAGCTGCGCGGCGTCAACCGGCACCAGGAATACCCGTACGTCGGCTATGCGCTCTCTCCCCAGGCCGATGCGCGCGACGCGCTGCTGATCAAGCGCTACGGCTTCGACTTCGTGCGCCTGTCGCACTACCCGCAGTCGCCGGCCTTCATGCGTGCTGCCGACGAACTCGGACTCATGGTGCTGCCGGCGATCCCCGGCTGGCAGTTCCACAACCCGGACCCGGCGTTTGCGCGCCAGGTGGTGCAGACCTGCGCCGACATGATCCGGCGCGACCGCAACCACCCGAGCGTCGTGGCCTGGGAATGTTCGCTCAACGAGACGCAGATGCCGGACTCGTTGATCAAGGCGCTGCACGCGACCGTGCACGCCGAATACCCGGGCGACCAGGCCCACTCGGCCGGCTGGGTGCCGCAGACCTATGACCTGTACCTGCAGGCGCGCCAGCACCGCATCGGCAGCAAGCATCCGCTGCCGGCCAAGCCGCTGATCGTTTCGGAATATGGCGACTGGGAGTACTACGCGATGAACGCGGGCTTCAACCAGACCGCCTGGGCCGACCTCAAGCCGGCCGACCGCTCCAGCCGCCAGGGCCTGGGGCAGGGCGAAGCGCGCCTGCGGCAGCAGGCCCGCAACGTGGCCGAGGCCCGTGACGACAATGCCGCCACGCCGGCCTTCGCCGACGGCTACTGGGTCATGTTCGATTACGCGCGTGGCTATGCGCCCGATCTGGAAGAGTCGGGCGCGCTGAGCATCGAGCGCCTGCCCAAATTCGCGGCCCAGTTCTTCCGTTCGCAGCGCAGCGCAATGGAGCGCTCACCGCAGTGGGGCGGCGGCCCGATGGTCTTCATCGCCAGTTACTGGCAAGCCGGTTCGGCGCCGCGCGTGCGGGTGTTTTCGAATGTCGACGACGTGGAGTTGCGCCTGAACGGCAAGCCGGTGGGCCGCCAGAAGAGCGGGCCTTCGGCAGCGCACCCGCACCTGGCGCATCCGCCGCTGGAATTCGAGACGGGCGGCTTCGTTCCAGGCGAACTGGTGGCGCGCGCGTACACCAAGGGGCGACTCGTGGCCGAGCACCGCGTGCGCACGCCGGAAGCGCCGGCAGCGCTGGCGCTGGCACTCGACGACATGGGCGTGCCGGTGGCCGAGGGCGACCTGGTGTTCCTGCGCGCGCGCGTGCTCGACGCCCGTGGCACGACGGTGCCAGCGAGCGGCCGCGACGTCGCGTTCTCCGACGTCCAGGGCGCGCAGATCGTCGGCAGCACTGTTGCGCCGCTCGAAGCAGGCGTCGCCAGTGTGCTGGTGCGCGTCACGGGGCCACGCGCCGGTGTCGCTGCACGGGCGCAGCTGGGCGCGCTGACAGGCAGCCTCGAACGCTGAGCAGCGTCGCGACCTTTTACTTTTTTTCAACGGGCCGTCCTGACCCGGGCAGTGCAATTCAGGCATACGCAGGCATCACCAATCGTTAGCTAACGGAGACAAAATGATCCAACATAAAGCTAGAGCCTCGTACTTCCTGCTCGCACTGCTGGCCGTTGCCAGCAGCGCGAGCGCCGTCATCACCACCCCGGGCAAGCAGATCGAACGGCTGGACCGGGGCGCCGTTGCCATCAGCGCCGATGCCGGCGCCGGTGTATTCATCAGCTGGCGCCAGCTCGCCCTCGATGCGCCCGGCACGCGCTTCAATGTGTACCGCGGGGCCACGCGCCTGAACGCCGCGCCGCTCGATGCGCTGAACTACACCGATCCTTCCGGGACGACAGCGCATGCCTACACCGTGCGCGCCGTCATCGGCGGCGTGGAACAGGCGGGCGTCGCTGCAGGCGCCACCTGGAACAAGCCGTACCTGGCGATCCCGGTGCAGGCGCCGGCAGCGGGCACCACGCCCGACGGCGTGGCCTACACCTATGAACTCAACGACGGTTCGCCGGCCGATCTCGATGGCGACGGCGCCTACGAAATCATCGTCAAGTGGCAGCCGACCAACGCCAAGGACAATTCTCAGTCCGGCTACACGGGCAACACCTACCTGGACGCCTACAAGCTCGATGGCACCCGCATGTGGCGCATCGACCTGGGCAAGAACATCCGCGCCGGCGCCCACTACACTACCTTTGTGGCCTACGACTTCGATGGCGATGGCCAGGCCGAGGTGATGGCCAAGACGGCCGACGGCACCGTCGACGGCAAGGGCGTGGTCATCGGCTCGGCCACGGCCGACCACCGCAGCCCGAATGGCTACATCCTCACGGGGCCGGAATTTCTGACCGTCTTCAACGGCTTGAGCGGCGCGGCCATGAAGACGGCGAATTACCTTCCGGCGCGCGGCAGCGTGGCCGCCTGGGGCGACAACTACGGCAACCGGGTCGACCGCTTCCTGGGCGGCGTGGCCAATCTCGATGGCAACCGCCCGAGCGCTGTCTTCTCGCGCGGCTACTACACGCGCGCGGTGATCGCAGCCTGGGACTGGCGCGACGGCGCCTTGACCAGCCGCTGGGTCTTCGATACCGACGTCGCGGGCGCGGCAGCGCGCGGCCAGGGCGCCCACTGGTTTGCAACCGGCGACGCCAATGGCGACGGCCGCGACGACATCGTGTATGGCGCAGCCACGATCGACAGCTATGGCCAGCTGCTCTACACGACGGGCCTTGGCCACGGCGACGCGCTCCACTTCGGCAAGTTCGACCCGAACCGCGCGGGCCAGCAGATCTACATGATCCACGAAAGCCCGTCATCCTACGGCGCCAGCGGCTCCGGCATGCACGACGCGGCCACGGGTGCGCTGATCTGGGGCGCGAGTGGCGCCAACGCGGACGTGGGCCGCGGCGTGTGCTTCGATATCGACCCGGCCTACGCTGGCGCCGAGTGCTGGGCTTCGCGCGGCGGCCTGCGCAGCGCCACAGGGGAACTGATCAACGCGACGCCGCCCAATTCCACGAACTTCGGCGCCTGGTGGGACGGCGACCTGCTGCGCGAAGTCGTCAGCGGCGCCGCGGTGCAGAAGTGGGACCCGGCCACCCGGACCCTGGCCACGCTCATCGACGGCGCAGCCAACGGCGCCACGACCAACAACGGCACCAAGGCGACGCCGGTGCTGAGCGCAGATCTGTTCGGCGACTGGCGCGAAGAAATCGTGCTGCGCAACAGCAGCAACACGGAACTGCAGATCTACAGCACCACCATCCCCACCGCTACCCGCATCACGACCCTGATGCACGACCCGCAGTACCGCAGCCAGGTGGCGGGCCAGAACGCCGGCTACAACCAGCCGCCGCACCCGAGTTTTTACCTGGGACACGGCGCGACGGCCTTCCCGCAGGCGCCGGTACACGTGCCGTATGACGGCAGCGGCGCGGTGCAGGCCGAGACCGCGATCGTCGGTGGCAATGTGCAGGTCATGGCCGACCGCCCGGGCTTCCGGCACATTGGCTTTCTCAACTTTCCGTTGAACGGCGGCAGCGCCCAGTTCCAGCGCATCCATGGCGGTGCCGGCGGCGTGAAAACTATCACAATCCGCTACGCCAACGGCAATCCGACGCCACGCACGGGCGTGCTGCGCGTGAACGGGATCGCGCAGCCGGTCACGTTCCGCCCGACCGGCGCCTGGAACAACTGGACGACGCTGAGCGCGAGCGTGAACCTGGTCGCTGGCCAGGACAACACGCTGCGTTTCGAGTCGACCGGCCAGGGCCTGGGCAATCTCGACGAACTGACGGTGCCGTAAGCCGTTTTCTATTCCCTTTTGATGACAAGGTAACCCCATGAAAAAGCTTCACATGCTGTTCGCGATGGTGCTCTACATGCTCGCCCAATCCGCCTGGGCGGCGCCAGTTGGCTGGTACGACCTGAAGGCGACCTGGCGCGACGGCACGTTTGACGGGCAGTTCTACTACGACAGCAGCGCGCCCACGCACGTCACGGCGGTCCAGGGCACGCTGGTCGACCTGGTGCGCACCGTCGCCATCGACCGTGTCTGGAACCTGGGGCAGGACGAGCCCCAGCCATGGCTCTTTCTGAGCAATACCAATCCCGCCGATCCGGGTGGCCATGACGCCGGCTTTTACCTGACCCTGGTCGACCTGGGCACGTCGCTCACGCTCGACCTGGCCGGGATGAATGGCCTGTACGACTGGAGTGATTGGGATGCCTACAATCCCGGTCAGCTCGACGATTCGCCGCTGGTCTCGTTCAGCATCGTGCAGGCGAATGAAGTGCCGGAGCCGGCCAGTGCGATGCTGCTGCTGGGTGGGCTGGCGGGGCTGCTGGCACTGCGCCGCCAGCGCGCTGTCAACGGTTGACGCACAGGGTTTGTCTGGCCGGGCGCGAATCGATCGGCCAGATGATTATTGTGGACCGGGCGACGACCGGCGGGCGGCGCGGTTGCATAATCCATCGCACCCTTAGTGATGATGGAGACACGACTTGCCAACCTTCCTCCCGGCCCGGCGCCGCTTCGTGCAGCTCGCGGCCGCCCTGGCCGCCGTGCCGGGCGCGCCGGCCGTCTCCTCTGCCGCCACCGCCAACGTCCCCGGCAAGGGCAAGCCGGTGGCCGGCACTGCGCTGCGTTGGCTCGACGGCCAGCCGCCCGCCCGCTTCGAGGGCGCCACGCTCGGCGTGCCCTGGCCGCGCGGCACGCTGCGCCTGCCGGCCAACAAGACGCTCCAGTTCACGCTCGGCGCGGGCGCGCCGGCGGTCCAGTCCTGGCCGCTGGCCTACTGGCCGGATGGTTCGCTCAAGTGGACGGCGCATGCGGTGGCTGCCGGCGCCACCGCATCCGGCTGGGACTTGACGGCCGGCGCCAGCACTGCGCCCACGGCCGGCGTATCGGTCACGCAGTCGGCGGCGGCGATCGTCGTCAGTGCGGGCGAATTGGCCTGGACCGTGCCGACGAGCGGCGAATACCTGATCGACAGCGCGACGCGCGCCGGCCGGGTGACGATGCAGCACCTGCGACTGGTGGCGTTGCGCCAGGACGGCGCCGAGCCCGAAGGGGCGGGCAGCGTGCGGCGCGAGGCCTTCACCAGCAAGGTCACGCGCGTCGCGCTCGAGCAAAGCGGCCCGGTGCGCGCGGTGCTCAAACTCGATGGCGTGCACGCTGCGCGCGCGGGGAGTAGCCGCACCTGGCTGCCGTTCTCGGTACGCCTGTACTTTTACGCCGGCGCGGACAGCGTGCGCATCGTCCATTCGTTCATGTTCGACGGCGACCCGGCCACCGACTTCATCGGCGGGCTGGGTGTGACGGCGCAGGTACCGATGCGCGACGCAACCTACGACCGCCACATCCGCTTTGCCGGCGAAGGCATTGGCGTGTGGGGCGAAGCCGTGCGGCCCGTCACGGGACTGCGGCGTGATCCCGGCCAGGCATTCAAGGATGCGCAGGTGGCCGGCAAGGCGCTGCCGCCGCTGGCCGGCATGGCCGCGACGGTCCAGGACGGCATGCGCTGGATCCCCGAGTGGGGCGACTTCACGCTGGCGCAGCCGACGCCGGATGGCTTCACGCTGCGCAAGCGCACCCGCAGTGGCCATGCCTGGATCGATGCAAATGCCGGCACCCGCAGCAAAGGCCTGGTCTATGCGGGCGGCGTGTCGGGCGGGATCGCGCTCGGCTTCAAGGATTTCTGGCAGCGCGCGCCGAGCCAGCTGGATGTGCGGGGTGCCGCGACCGCCATGGCCGACGTCACCGCCTGGCTTTGGTCGCCGTCGGCCCCGGCGATGGACATGCGCTCGTACCGCTCGGCCGACGGCATGGACACGTTCGAGAAGCAGATCGCGGGCCTGAACATCACTTACGAGGATTACGAGCCGGGCTGGGACGCGTCAACGGGTGTGGCGCGCACCACCGAGCTGCAGCTGTGGGTGCTGGGTGGCACGCCGTCGCACCAGGCGTTCTCGGACATGGCCGGGCAGGTGGCCAATCCGGCCCGCCTAGTGCTCGACCCGGGCCGCATTCACGTCTGCGGCGTGTTCGGCGACTGGGACCCGGCCGAGCGCAGCACGCCGGCGCGCGCAGTGATCGAGGATCATCTGGCGGTCCGGCTCGACCAGTACCTGCGCGAAGTCGAGCAGCACCGTTGGTATGGCTTCTGGTCGTACGGCGACGTGATGCACAGCTACGACAACGACCGCCATATGTGGCGCTACGATATCGGCGGCTATGCCTGGGACAACTCGGAGCTCTCGACCGATCTGTGGCTCTGGTACAGCTACCTGCGCACCGGGCGCGCCGACATCTTCAGGCTGGCTGAGGCGATGACGCGCCACACGGGCGAGGTCGACGTCTACCATGCGGGCCCGTTCAAGGGCTTCGGCACGCGCCACGGCGTGCAGCACTGGTCCGACTCGTCCAAGCAGCCGCGCGTCTCAAACGCGGCCTACCGCCGCATCTATTATTTCCTGACTGCCGATGAGCGCACGGGAGACCTGATGCGCGAACTGCTCGAGTCTGACGCCGACCTGCACAAGGTCGACATCGGCCGCAAGCTGCGCCCCTCGTCAACTCCGGGCGCGCTGCCCACCAGCACACCGTCGCCCAGGCCCTATCCGCCCGTGGACGCGCCGTTCGGCACCGTCTGGGGTTCGCTGGTAGCGGCCTGGCTGGCCGAGTGGGAACGCACGGGCGAGACGCGCTGGCGCGACAAGATCGTGAATGGCATGCGCACGATCGGCGCGCTCGAGCGGCGCTGGTTTGCCTCCAGCGCACCCTATGATCCGAACACCGGCACATTTAGCGGACCGGGCGACACCGTGCGTCTCTCGCAGCTCAATGGCGTGTTCGGCGTGGTCGAGATGAGTTCGGAGTTGCTGACGCTCGTCGACGAGCCGGGCTACCGCAAGGCCTGGCTCGAATACTGCCGCAACTACAACGGGTCGACGGAGGAACTGGTTGCGCTGCTGGGCAGCGCGCCACGGGGGCGCGCCCAGCCCGATTCGCATTCGCGCCTGACCGCCTATGCCGCCCACCACGAGCGCGACCGGGCGCTGGCCCTGCGCGTTTGGCGTGAACTGTTCGCATCGGGCTTCATGAAGTCGCATGCGGGGGCGCGCAAGGTTGGTGGCGTAGCGGTGCTGCGCGCGCTGGACGAATTGCCCGATATCAGCACCAACAGTTCGGCGCAGTGGAGTCTGGCGGCGATCCAGAACCTGGCGCTCGTTGGCGACGCGTTGGACGAGGCGGCGCGCGCCGCGTCCATCATTTTCTACAACACGTCCCCGCAAAAGGAACCCAAGTGATGCCCACTTCCTGTTTCAGCCGCCGCCGCACCACCATGTCACTCCTGGCCGCGCCCTTGTGCCTGGGGGCCTTTCCGGCCCTGGCCGCGCAGGCCAGACAGGCCGACATCACGGCTCACGGCGCCGTGGCCGACGACAGCACGGTCAACACCAAGGCCATCCAGAAAGCCATCGACACCCTGGCCTCTAGCGGCGGCACGGTCGTCGTGCCGCGCGGCGTGTTCGTCAGCGGCGCGTTGTTCTTCAAGCCGAAGGTCAACCTGCATCTGGCCAGGGGCGCGGTCCTGAAATGTTCGACGGACCTGACGCATTTTCCGGCCGGGCGCACGCGGATCGAGGGCCACTTCGCCCCGCACTTCAATCCGGCCCTGATCAATGCCAATGGCTGCGACCACTTCCAGATCAGCGGCGAAGGCACGCTCGATGGCGCCGGGCGCCCGATCTGGGACCAGTTCTGGAAGCTGCGCAACGCGGCCAGCGACCCGGGCAACTTCCCGAACATCAGCGTTCCGCGCGCCCGCCTGGCGCTGATCGAGCGCTCGCGCGGCGTCATCGTCGAAGGCGTGACGTTCAAGGATTCGCAGTTCTGGAACCTGCACCTGTACCGTTGCCAGGATGTACTGGTGAGGAATGCGCGTTTCGTGGTGCCGGACGACTATCAGCAGGCGCCCAGCACCGATGGGATCGACATCGACAGCAGTCAGCGCGTGACGATCGACGGCTGCTACTTTTCGGTGACCGACGACTGCATCGCCGCCAAGGGCTCGAAAGGCCCGTTCGCCCTGGACGACAAGGACAGCCCGCCCGTGGTCGGCATCCGCGTGCGCAACTGCGAATTCCGGCGCGGCCACAGCGTCATGACGCTCGGCAGCGAAGCGACGCTGGTGCGCGACGTGCTGGTCGAGGATTGCCGTGTGACCGGCCATGTGCTGAACGTGGCAGTGCTCAAGCTGCGACCGGACACGCCCCAGCACTACGAGAACATCCACTTGCGCAACCTGACGCTTGACTCGCCACGCGGCGCGATCGTGTCAGTGCAGCCATGGACGCAATATGTCGACCTGAAAGGTGCGCCGCCGCCCAGGTCCATCGTGCGTAATCTCAGCCTGGTGGGGATCAAGGGCCGTTACGGCGGCTTCGGCAAGATCGCCCCGAATCCCGGCCAGACCGCGATCAGCGACATCGTGTTCAGGGATATCGCGCTGACCCTGGCCGACGCGCGGCCGGACATCACCGGCGCGAGCGGGGTGCGCCTGGAGAATGTCGTCGTCAATGGACAGCAGGTGACGCTGTAGATGCCGCTTTGAGCCGGCCCGCGCCCGCAGCGGCGCGGCACACGTGCACGGTGGCCTGCTCGCCATTGGGCGCACGGTAGTCGCGCGCCACGGCCAGGCGGGCCGCCTCCACCAGGCGTTCCGGCACCAGCGCCACGACACAGCCGCCGAAGCCGCCGCCCGTCATGCGCACGCCGCCAGCCTCGCCGATCGCCGACTTGATGATCTCGACCAGCTGGTCGATAGCGGGCACGGTGATTTCGAAGTCGTCGCGCATCGAGAAGTGTGACTCGGCCATCAGCACGCCCATGCGCGCCAGGTCGCCGGCGGCGAGCGCCAGCGCGGCCGCTTCCACGCGCGCGTTCTCGCTCACCACGTGGCGCGCGCGCTGCAGCACGACCGGATCGAGGCCGGTGCCCACGGCCTGCAGGGCCGCAAGGTCGACGTCGCGCAGGGCCGGCACGCCGAAGTAGCGCGCGGCTTCTTCGCACTGCGCGCGGCGCGTGTTGTAGGCGCTGTCGACCAGGCCGCGGGTGATGTGCGACTCGACGATCATGAT
>Ga0265780_10002423_pt1 | contig 25290 bp, 18 predicted proteins | sample P1T30metagenome_FD_192432 | JGI IMG/M metagenome (GOLD analysis project Ga0265780, IMG submission 192432) | Plant litter microbial communities from East Loma Ridge, Irvine, California - P1 T30 | ecosystem: Environmental > Terrestrial > Plant litter > Unclassified | place: USA: California... | reverse complement strand
AGTTCTGCACCGCAGCTATGCCAGCGGCGGCGGCGGGATCCGTGAAATCACCGTCAAGAGCACGAGTTGGGCCATGGGCGTGCGGCGGCCAGGCGTCGTACTCGTGAGTCTATGGAACCCCGTGGATGCGAGCGGGAAGCCACGCAGCGGCTCCGCCGACGCCACGATCCAGACGAAACTCTGTCTTTTCCCGGATCAAATCGGCACATTCATACGCTACGGCATGCTCTTTGGCCTCACATTCTGCCTACTAGCCATCCGCGCGGCGCTGGTCATGACGGGCGTGCTGAAGCCTTACACCTCGCCCCCGCACCCAAGTATACTACCAACAACGGCGCAGGATATCAAAGCCAGTCAGAAATTCGAAGATAGTCCCGCGATACCTGATGAGCTGTCTCACTCCTCAAACTCGAGTACGTCCTCTCAGCACAAACACCTCCTGGCCCGCGCCAAACCCGCCAAGTACACGTATCCGCTCGTCCAGTATGCGGGCAGTTACTCGCCGCCCGATGGTGAGAAAAGGAGAGATGTTAAAGTATATGGAAATAGTAGTAGTAATAGTACGAAGAAGAAATCGGAGAGGAAGACAGGTATGGGACTGTGGGTGTATGAGATGAAGTGGACGCTAGGGAAAGTCCTGGTGGTGGGTGGGGGGTGGTATGTTTGGCTGGTTTGGGGGGATAGGAGATGAAAGAGAAGGAGAACAGAGATGGAGTAGGATGGGATGGGGTGCGGCATTTTCAAGGCGTTTAGGTACGGGTGTGGGTATGCATAGAGGTTGGGTGGGTAGGGTGTAGGAATATAAGAACTGAATTAATCAATCGTGTTGGTTTATATTAATCCTGAGTGACGGGGTGGATGAGGGTGGTTGCGTCCTTCGCTTCTTGTTTTCACGGTCCTTGGACTTGATGGCGAGATCGAGGCGGGGTACTGGGGAGTGTCGTGTGGATTGCTTTATTTGCTGTTTGGACAATGTCTAAATGTACCTTCATTTGCTCTATCGAAGAGGCTATAGCTGCTTTATTACCAACCCAATTACATATACGAGCAAGCAACAGTTGCAGTCACTTGCTAGTCGTGATACGGAGTCCTATGTAATTTAGACTTGGTTCGGATATGTCCATCTTCCACTTCGGCCTCGTTGTAGGTAAGAGCACGCGGTGAGCTCTTCGAGGGCTGCAGCTGTATCTGTTGCTGCACGCGTCTGGTATGAGTTGGCTGATGTATCACGGCATTGGCCCTGAACACTTATGCTTCACCGTGCCGATCAAGCCCTCGAACATGCTACATAGGCGTCAGAACGCGTCAACTGGTCGAAGAAACAAAGTCAGACTGACAAACAAAACTTAATTAGAGATGGAAGAGAGAGTCGTAAAGGCCTAGATTGGACGCCTAAACGGGGACAGCTCAATACGTATCACCAGACAGCTGCGGCAGCGGTCAGTGATAGTTAGGGTACGCAAGGAGAGGCGTAGACTACGCACGGTGAGACGTTGGAAGTGCGACAAAACGCTAGCCACAAACGCCTACGAATCCCTATTACCTCTAGTCAACAGGAAAGGAGTTGCGCTGAATATCAGGACGCAAAAACTCATGTTAAATGACACTTAAAACGCGATAGCTAATATATAGGCTTATTTTAAAAGTGCTTATATGCGCCTATAGATTATTGTATCTACCTACAATCCTTATGCGAATAGAGTTAATGCAAATTCTAGCAATTATGTATCAAAAGAAAAGACACTTATACGGGCGTGATAGGATAATAAAACACGTTTTTGTATTCGAATCAGTTTGCATCAGTTAAGCTAACCCGTGTTGTAAAGTGCTAGGCAAGAAGCTGTATACTAAACCCCGTTCAACGCTTCTTCCTAGGTAACTGCTTTTTAATGGACGGCTTCTTTAGTGACTGAGATACTCTTCTTAGGTCCTTGTTAAGGTCCAGGAGCATCTTGCTAGGCGACTTTGTAGCGACCTTATTTGGTGACGCACTCGTGTCACCCGAAGCAGGCTCAGCCTGGACTTCGTCGCTGGCTGGTGCCTCCATCCGGCGCCTCTTCAGCGACCGGAATGATATGACAGCTGCATCCGACTCGTTCAGTGCGGAGCCAATAGCAGCCTGCACGCGCTTTGATGGCGAGCCGATGGTTAGAGCGGTACGCGGCCCGGCGATGTCCTTGTCGAGGCTGCCGCTTGTACTCAGCGCTGGCAGAAGATTAGCACAAGCGAATAGATATATTGATTGAAATTTACCATTGAAGATGTTGCCCCCAAGGGGGTTCTGCGACACGTACTTGTGACCCAAAGTGATCAACGCGCGCCCAAGGGCATGCCTTTCATCTTTTGTCAGAACCCATACAGAAGGGGCTCGTAACTACTACCGGCCATGGATCCATTGCATCAGATATATCCGCTGTAACGAACGCCGAAATGCACGCGCTGCTGCGACTATGATTGACAGCGTCAGTGTTCTGCCAATGCTTGTACCACCCGTGTTCTGCCAATGCTTGTACCACCCGTGTTCATCGTTAAGGACCATTATGCCACCGCTATGAGCCAATTTCCTTTGCCTTCTCGGACGGTTTCTTATAACATTCGACGCAGCGCGTATACATCCTTAGTGCTAGAGCACCTTTTTGTAAGCTTAGCGTAGATACTCCTGATACAATAGTACTAAATTTTCCTGCAGGAAAAGTCACAGGTCGCGCACCCGAAATCCTTAACGATGACTGAAATATGCTCATGGACCCTAGTTGCGATCTGCCATTAGGCGTGTTAGACCATGCATGGCCAGTTATCCGAGACGCTGTTAGGATCGCAAATAATGCCATGAAGGAGGAGGCGGACGAAGGATTATGGCAAAAGGCTAATGAGGTCTCTGCATTCAAATATGAAGCTTCTGAGACATCCGACGCAGTTCCTTCCTGGCGCTTAACACAATGGGCAGTGGTGCAGTGTCAATGGACATGCGGCTACGGTTGTAACATTGGTGCCGCCCCAATCTTTCCGGTCAACATAACACTGTTGCACAACCCCAGCTCATGGTAGCGCATAATCTTCCAATAAAGCGAGTATTCGACCAGAGACATCAGATCTGTAAGGGCAGTGCATGTCTCAGGGCCAAAGGCCTTATCTACATCACTCAAGGAGGTAGGCGATCGAGCGCGAGCTCATCGATATCGCCCAAAGTGTACCGCTACTCTTCAGTGGCAGAAAAGGTGAGAGATAACTCACATGGTAAGACTGCGACAACGGTGCAAAACATAAGGCGAAGATTGCAAATGGAGCTGCGACTTGCTCTAGGAAGTCTTGTATCTATTCTCAAGATAGCTGCAAATAGAACTTCTCAATACCATACTAGCAATACGGATGTGTGCGTAATGTTCTGAAGCTGCTAGGACTCAGTTTCCCTGCGAATCGCTTAACTTACCTCACCCCAGTGGAAGATGTGCCGCATTGGCATCGCTCCATCACTCCCAACACCACCTCACTGCCTTGTTGTCGCCCCCACACTTCTAAATACATCTACAGATCCTACATAAACCACCTATGGTTACAAGAAGGTGTGGAGGTGCAGACGCGCGCTTCTTCTGCTTTGCAAGCTGGCAGGCTTGGGACTCCCCGCTTCGGGTATTGAGTTCGTGGTTGACCGGCACTTGCAGCTAATCAGACTGGTCTTCTCCACACCACCACCACCACCACCAGCGGGACATGCGATAGGGCTGGGGCAAGATCTGACGTACATTCGAAAGTCAATCCCGGGCCGCACGGCAGATGGGGCGGACCGAGATGGGTGACTTGGGGCCAGGGTGGGTGTCCATTGGCTTCCATCCTTCTACTCCTCCATTCACCGAGACACACTCTTTCCATCTTAACCCGGGTTGGAGAAACCATATGAACTAAGCAGGCATCGCGACGCCGCAATGCGACATGGCGTGTTTACGAAGTGGTGTCCAGAAGACGATGAGTTCGTTTGCGTGTTTCGACTGTAGCTGGCAATCAAGCTGCTTCCATCGCGAAAGCTGAGTTAGTCTTTCTACTATGACTTGGCCATACTGGCAGGATGAATGCTAATGCAGTGTCTTTGCTCAGTGGAAAGCTGGTGCTCGCTTTGCGAGGCTCTCGGAGGGCGGAGCACTGTGCCATGGCAGACCTCCAAAGCGACCGAAGACTTCAAGCGCCGGTCTTGCGCTGCATCATAATCTAGGTCCAGTTATATCGTTAAGTTATCTTTAGTTTTCCACCCTTTCGACGCGGTGGTGTGTCGGCGTATGGCTTTGGCACTGACTTCGTGAGCAAGTTGCAGCGACCTGTGGTCCCCGTTGCATATAAGTTGGATGGACGTCGTCCCTTGAGTAGAGTCCACTCTGTATACTTTCCGAGTATTTACTCTTCTATCTCACGCTTCACGACCACTAAAGCCGGCACTTACTTCTCTCCTTTCCGCGTTCGCAGCTTACCCGAAACAGTCTAGCACCATTTCTCGCCCTCAACTTCACTCCAAGATGTCTTCTACCGGCGCTCAAGGGTTCAGCTCTTTCTACCACCATATCGCATTGAGCCCAGAACTTGGCAACTTTCGACGCTTCGGGTCCTTCTGGGCCAAGAGAGTGCACGACGAGACTGGTGATCTGCTCGCTTACATAAACACGCTCAATGACGAGCTCAAGAGATTTCCACATCTGTACGCAGGATCTGTCCTAGACTGTCCTAAGCGAGTGTTTCAGGAAAGATGTCCACGATCAGATACTCAGTATGATCGTTTATACATCCTTTGGGAGGAGTATGAAAAGGCCCTCATGCGATATGGTACGTCAGCCAGTGCTTTTATGGCTTGGGTGCCTCTGTATATTCATACTGACGTTGACGTTAACAGCTGAGGTACTGTCTATGAGTGAGCGTATCATGAACCTTCCGGTCCAAGACAAGTTCAACACGAAAACGCTGTTTCATTGGAAACTGCCGGAATTCGAGCCCCTCTTCGACGAGGATGAATTTGTTCCAACTGGTGAACAGGCCATGACGTACCAAGATGATCCAGATACTACCGACACCTGTGCTTGGAGAGCATTCGCTCAAGAAGACTTCCTGACGAACCGGTTCCTACAGCTCATTCGCTGGTGCGACGAGCGAATCCTCGCTCGTTGGCGGCGACGTTTCGCCCGTGGCGCGAAACTGGACGATCTTCCGCCACCATCAACCTTGCACTACAAGCGGATTATCCGGAAACTGGATACGGCAATCTGTGCTTTCGCCTCATTTCTCTTGATAGCAGCTGTTGCCGTGCTACAGGCCGTTCGCCCAATGTCCATCCGCATCGTACTCACAGGCGTCTTTGGCACCGTGTTCCCTGTTTGTCTAAAAACGATAGCCGGAAGTTTGACAAGAGCAGAGGTCTTTGCTGCGACGGGAGCTTTCTATGCTGTGGCCGCGGTATTTATCAGCAACACAAACAGCAATTGCGCGTGTCGTTGAGTGTTGAGCCGTGTTGTGAGGTGGGGACCACGACTAGACGTTGCCCACCCGGTCTGCCCTATGAGAGGTACGTGCGCGCTAGTCTCCTTGGGTATTAACCACCTACGGTGCGTCAGCCTCACAAGAAGACGGAGCTCTTATATTTCCGGGTGACTCTGAGCCACTGCATTTGTTGTCAGCCGAATAACACGAAAGTGTGTATGTGATGGTCGCGTACACTGTCAACCCAATTACACATTCCTATTATATCTCCTTCCAGCCAAATGGCTCATGCACTTCAATGTGCCAAAATGAGGAGGAGTGTTCGATGGGTTTCCTCCATTCGGGCTGCTGTTCACCGCTCCACCTACTCCCCAAAAGCGAACAGAACTGCATACCCGAGCTCCGCACAGTCATGTCGACCTCCATACGGCTAGACATGTAACGTGCATCTACGTCTGCAAGGCCAACGGACCACACCCAGGAAAGCAGTGAATGCCCTTCACACATATGGGAGTCCATCATTGAGTAATGTCTTCGCCCACCTCCACTGTTGGGGCATATTTAGGGCCGTACGGCGCGTTGATCGTCCTGTGCCTTCTCATATCGGCGCAGAAGTGGCAGTGTAACATCCCGGCATGTTGACACGTTCCAAATGGGCAGGGTCACGCAACAGATTCCCCGTCAACGTTGCGAGGAGGCGCGATGAACCGCATTGGGGATAGACTGTCGGGCTGGACTCTCAAGCCTGGCAGTCTCCCACAGCAGCATGCATACAAATAGCCCAGATGCAAAATTAACACAATCAGAGCCCGAGAAACCCTCGCCCATACCTTTTGCCCACAATTTCTGAACTTCAGGATGGCAGGCACTAACTTGATCTTGATTTCACGTCCTGGTCTCAAATGTATGATACATTTAGCGCAGTGGAAGCATTGAGCTAATACCTGCAAGCCCCGTTCGGACCTGAGCGTCGTCCAATATCCAGAAAAGTCAAAAAGCTGCCTCCGTCCTCGGGCCTCGCAGCACAAACATCAAATACCGCGGTGACTCCATCTTCAGGGCTTCAAACCCCCAATAAACCGACAAAGTCTACTCCTCCGGCGGAAATCCGATCAAACACAACGGTAACTCAATCTCCAGCGCCCGGAAACGCCAACAAAACACCGCAGTGTATTGTCCCAGTGGCAAAGACAAAAGAAATCGCCTTGGAGCAGATGGAAGGGGTTGCGACAGCCCGTTCTACCTCCGGTGGCTCTCGAGGATCAAGCGGTTGATCCTACGGGGCCAGTTAGTGGCTACCCGGATCACCGTCCATGAGATGGTATGAGAGTTTCTCACTCCGTTCATAAGAGGAACTAAAAAGTCTTAGATCACGCAATCACAGTTGGAGTCAGTGGATTCGCTTTGGAAAGATTTCTTCAAGCTGCTGCATGATGTTCTAGCTCAAGAGACTTTGGAGTGATATGGCACCCATGGCAAAGCAAATGGGCCGAATCTTACAACCGAGCATAGCACGGAAAGGCTACATGTAGATATGGGAGTAGAGCGATCATACATAAAATCGATACAAGGACGATCTCCGCTGCTTCCTGCCGGCCAAAGCTATCAAGAGCCCGTGTATGTCCCCGGACTGGTCTTGTATGCCGTTGTACCTACCTAGCGACGAAGAGAGCGAAGGTCGAATGACTAAAGTATGGGCCAGTGCCTCACTTGCGAAAGCCCCCCGATGGGCACGAAAAAGTCCGTGTGCGCTAGCCCATCGCAGCTCAGCTAAACACGTCGCGACACAAGTAGGCAAACTTATGTCGCACGACCAGCAATCTATACAGGAGATTTGAAGACTTCTTTCATACACCATGAATCGTCACTCTCCTCTCCGATACACCGCATAGCCCTACCTCCGTCTCCTTGCCTTGTGAGATGTTGTCAACCTGCTGAGATTGCTGATCGACTTCGTAGTCGTCTCCCGTACGTTTATCGTCTCCTGAGAAGTCCCGCTGACAATGATGACGTTGTATTGGATCAAGGTCACAAAGCACGTGGCCTGATACTCAGAGTCGCTGAAATATGCACGTCATTCTTGGTTTGTATAGCCCCGACCGTCTCTAACCAGAAATTCATCAAGCGTACCCCTCCATGCGCCATTCTGGGTGTGAGGTATGTTCGATTTCGCGAGAAGCCGACAATACGGGCCGTTACGTGCGCATGAGAGCGATGGGTATTGACGCGATTGCCCGGTCGGTAGTTATCTCGGTAGTACGATACGGGAGGTAGGGTTGTACCTTGAGTGACAATGCGGCCAGGTCAATTAAGGAAGGCAGCTACGGTCTCGGGGTATATGAATCAGCATTGCCCTCCTTGAAATTGGTAGCACGTTCGATGGACACTCCTTAACGACGCGTAGAGGCTGTACTTACACACTCATCCTTCAAGAGATATAGATGGCTGATTGTGCTGCCTTGTATCGCACGGGCGCAGCAGTGGATAACAAGTTCTAAATGATGAAGAAGAGAGGGCAAAGATCAAGGCGTTGGACTGGTACAAAGAAGACAAGTGATGAGGTCAGGAGTAAGCAGGGCAGAAATGAGGTGGCCTCGCGTTTGACTACAAATTGGCTTCGACAAGGCAACGGCCTAATCTGGAAAGACACAGTAGGTCATGTGCGCGCGGCTGAGCCAGTTGTCCCAAATCCCCTGATGCGCGTGGGTATATTTCTAAAATGTCTTTTCGTCTCATTGACTGCACTTCTGTAGCAGCTACGCTGTGAGAACGGCCTTCGGCATACTGTCCAATGCGCAGCAAGCTCGAATACTTCATGGGGTCTCATTTGAGGAGACAAAACAGAGAGAGCATCTGGTATCCAAGATGGACAGTACCAATCATTCGCCTGTAACTCGCACATTCGAAACGCGACAATAGCCCTGTCATCCCAGCCACGTCTGAATTACACCGACTTTGCGTTGATCTCGCTCCCACATTCCCCATGGAATCCACTGGAATCATGGCACCGTGCAGCCAATTATCGGTACGCGGAGATCCAGCTTTTGGAGCGACTGCACACTTTCGAAGTCGTCCTTCGTGAAACTAGGCCAATCTTTCCTCACCGGTAGCTATGGGCCGCTTTGGTTTGTTGCACGGACGCTCGCGATGGCCGTTGACATACCCCATATAGGCCCCTGCGTGGGTAATGTGGCGTCAATCCTGGTAGAGGGACCACGACCCTAGAATCAATTCAACAGTCTGGAGAACTGCATTAATTGTGCACAGTGTACTGAATCATCTTTCATCTGTTTTGAAGCGCAAATATAGGGTAAGGTGCGAGGTTGTCTGGTATCTGCTTTGCAACCGAGATATTTGCAATGTCAATCCTCCGGAGACGTCACCTACAGCTCTGTTCAACCTCACTACGCTAGACGGAGGCTGAGCTGCTTCGGCTGGGATTTTATGCATCGAGTCGGATCCTCTAAGCGACGATCCGTTGCCTGTTGCCCGCAGTTCCTTGAGCAAGGGGTCGTTATGGGGTACGTGAAGCAGTTGCTCGGCAACAATAACATCTAATCATCAAACTCTTCTAGTCTGGTTTTCGACGTCATCGCGCCTTGAGCGGTGTGCTCAACGATATCTACAGGCAGCTCCAGACCTGTCGGACCTGAGATAGTATGCTTGGAAAGGGTGGTTCGTGTCGTACCGCCTAGAAGGCGCTCGTCCTGGTTGATGGCCCCCGCCAAGCGCTTGGGTTGGCTCTTGGGCTAATCGACGCCGGCTGATGTTTCGAAGGTGCATTCGAGGTCTTTACGTCAATCCAAAAGCACTCGCGACGATGCATTCTCGCGCATTAATCTGCTACTAGCGCGCGTGAGCGGCCTGTCTTCGCATGCTGTTCACCGATCGGGCTGTGGCATGCTCTTCAGGTTTGGCCGGAAGACGGAACTGTATGGTTGGCGCCATGTTGCAATGTGATCACCTTCTTTTTTTTCTTTTCTCACGAGTCGAGGAGTGGTACTTAGTTTTCCCTTGGGCAAATTTTGCTTAGTCGCTGTGGTAATTCAGTCATTTTTTTCGACGAGCAGAATTCTTGCAAGTTTGCTCATTTTGACGTCTTACATACCCTGAGGACTAGACATTCTGCCTTTTAAGTAAGCAAAGCATAAGAGTAATGGAAGTCTAGACATTCCTTGCAAGTCCTGTAAATGATTGATAGACTGGCTCTGAACCTTAGGTCGTGTCTCAAAATCGAACTCGAGCATACTTGATCCATCGCATTTGAGGAACCAAAGGTGTCTTTATCGCCGTATTTTCGTGACTCAAGCTACTGTTGTGTCGTTGTAGCTGTCTTGTCGAGATCTCAGGGGAAAGTTGACTTTGGCAAGAACCTCGAGATGCCCCACGTGGCCCCACACTGTTCTCTGTCAATTGCTTCAGACTTTCACCCTTGCGCATTTTGCAATAGATTTTAGAGTAGCCCGAAGAAGCAGGACTTTGCATCGTGATGTTTCTTTGCTGAGCGGCCAGTTGTGAGGTCGAGATACAGTTGCAGTTGCGATTGGTGAACGGGCTTAGCGCACGCCTTCACCCCACACCCCACATCCTAAGGACGTTAGGCTCAAATGATGCGATATAGCAAGATAGTAAGTATGCAAACGTGTGCAGATTCAACAAATACGCTGTGTCGTCTCACTTACATCATTAGTCACGGCATGTCTATGTGCGAAATGTGAAATACATGCATCGTCTTTGCAAAACTTATCGGTGCTCCCTAATTGCAGCGATCCAGCTCCTAGCCTGTAGTCAGCATGTTCTTATGCACGTTACTAGAAGTCGAAGCCCTCTGATTCACAGTAGCATCTAAGTAACGATATATGCGTACCATAGTGCACATAAGAGCGACGCACGTTAACTAGAGATCATCATCCAATCAGAACATCTGTTGCCCCACTCTAGTACATAGAAAACGAGCGTACTGTAGGTTAGCGCTGGATTGCTGCACTTGACGGCCACAATAGTACTGAGTTAGGAAGGTCGACGAGTGCTATATTACTCTACAGATGCTGTATACACCCCATGCTAACCTGATATTGAATTGAAAATGTAAACGGCCGCGGAAAGCGAATCTTGATTCTACGGAAATCGTTCATCTACATCTAAAGGACGGAACGCTTCTTGCTCATGCGGCATACATGCCTCTCACCAGCGTGACCGTGATTTCAGAGATAAGATTAGGTTCCCGAGAACAGGAGTATACCTGGGTAAGTCCCTGTGTTATATTTGTATAGATACCACTTGCGCAGTAGCTCTGATGCAATTAAAACAATCCATACCAACGACACTCGCAATCGATCTCGAAAAGTGTCTTCCTTCGCCGCGATAAATTCCGCCCGCTATACATCGCATCAGATCTCACTAGCTCTCGAAAGATGCACAAAGCAGCTGTGTAGTCATAACCTGTGGTCGAAGAAGATAACATCGGCAGACACGAACTACACGGGAACGTTGACGTCATCCCGACCAACTCACCCCTCCCACCGCATACATCCTACACCTACACTCTACCGCCCAGCACCAAGCCCTTGGCACCCTCATCACTCTAATCTCACCTCCCCCCTCCACCATGTCCGACCCAGCCCAAATAACCCGCTCGCTCTCCACCATCCGCACGGAGCTAGACTTCCTCGCCTCATCCGGGATCCTCCTCCCGCCGCAGTACCAATCAATCCAAGCCCAGCTTCCCGTACGTTCAACTCCCCATTTGCAAGTGAGTGCTCATGAGGTGTGCAGCAAAACGGCCAGCCGTCTGGATACATCGACGCCAAGTACGTGGCGGGCGGGAATCAGTTTAATCCGGCGTTGGTTGCGCAGCAGGCGCAGGATCCGGGGAATCCGGCGCATCCGGGACATCCCAAGGTTCGTTGATTACTTGGCTTTTGAGACGGATGGTGGTGTGGACAAATGCTGATGGTGGATGTGCTAGCATCACGAATGGGCGAGTAAGTTAGCGCACAAGTTTGGGAATGCGGCGGTTATGGGGGCGGGAGCGACGTTTGGGGCGGATCTGGTGAATGATGCTATGAGGAAGTTTTGAAGGGGTGTAGGTGTGAAGACCAAAGGGTATTGTTGGTGAGGTATCATCGAATCTATGTGAAAAATGAAATGGAAAGGGTAGAGGAAGTGAGCCAGACACCACCCTCATGCAACCCCTATCCAAAACTCCCTATCCCGGCTATCTCTCGGAATCATGTAAAAAGCGGCGCCCCCCACCCCCTCAACAACCCCAACCACTCCGCACTCCTCCTCGTTCCCTCCGCACACTCCAACACCGTCCACATCCCCTGATCGCCCGCGGGCTGCGCCTTGCAATTCAACACCAGACTCTTCCCATCCACAACACCCAGCTGCAACAATCTCTCCATACCCGTGTAATTATCCCGTCTAATCGCCGCCAGGATGGCAGGAAGCTGGGGTCGGGGTAATGCGAATCCCGCATCCCATGCATACACCATGTCGATGATATCGAGGTAGTTGGTTTGCGTTTCGGCGTCTTCGGGTAGCGGGAGTAACATGTCCCAGATAGCGGGGAGGGCGGCGACTTCGTTGCGTGATGCAGCCGCCGAGATGTAATCCAGCAAGACACGCACACAGTCTTTATTCATTCGGCTTATGGCAGTATCGAGTGCGGCGTAGGTGAGTTCAGGCGCGAGAGGCAGCATCTCCGCGAGCATAGCTGTTCCCGTCTCGTCGCCCTGGTGAGCGGAGAATTGCAGTGCAGTCATCTCGAAAGCGGGATCGCGCGGGTGTGCACCAGCACGCAGGAGGACGCGAGCGGTTTCGAGTTTCTCGAGCGCGATGGCGGCGGCGAGGGGCTGGGCTTTCGTCTCTTTCTTGTTGCAGCGGAAGGAGATGACTTCTTTGATTAGCTCGGGACGGGATTGGGCGATGAGGTCGACGGCTTGGGATGCATTTGCTACCAGGGCGCGCGCAAGGGGTGTACGTTTGCCGAGATCGTTGGCGGTGTGTTGGGCGAGACTGACGTTGAAGCCTTTGTCGATGAGGAGGCGGAGTATGCGGAGCGCGTCTTCTGGTCTTTGCTCCCAGGTGTCTTTTGTGAGTGCGTTGACGGGCGAGATGTATCGTGTCATGCGATCTTGATATTGCAGGACTTCGTCTTCCTTCTCGTAGTCCTGGGGCGAACTATTCATGCTCAGCAGAGCTTCAACAGCATCTGCCCAGCCAGCTCGCACAAAGCATGCCAGTGCTGAATACTCATATGTTGTTTGCCATGGCCGGTGCGCGAATTCGGCACTCTGAAGCTCACTTTTGTTATCGAATATGCCCGACACTGGCATGGTCGGATCAAACTTGGAACTCTGCATGATTACCCTGAGCACACTCAATCCTTGATCTTCATTCTTCCAATGGGAAATGCCGTCCATCACACTCGTCTTGGCAAGTCTCAAATGCTTCTCGTTCCAATACTGCTGTGCGTCATCCATTTCCCTTGGCCATTGCTCGATCATTGGATTAGCGCCATAAACAACGATGAGAACGCTGACTAGTTCAGCGTGGCCTTTGAACGCGGCATTGAGTAAGGCCCGATCGATTGGCGTGTATAGGCTCTTTTTCTGTGCTTCGCCATATGTAGCCCCTTTCGAGAGCAGATAGTCCACGACCCAGGCATGTCCACCAGCGGTCGCCTTTGCCAATGCTTCGTGCTTCACCTTTTTCATCTTTCCTGTTGAGCGATACACCGGATCCGCACCGAGGTCGATGACAGCTTCGACCATGTCCATATTTCCCTCTTCCGCGGCATCCTCCAGCACAGTCGTTAGAGCTTCTTGAGAATACGAAGGACTACTAGCAGGCTTCGTGGTATTCGATAGTCTCAACGAAAAGCCTTTCTTCACCGGACCTCCAGAGGTGCGACCAGATGTTCCTTCTGCCTTTTCAAGACGCCGGAGGACTTCGGCGTGTGCTTCAGCAGGACTCATTTCTACGTGGTTTTGTTCGAGAACACCCGATATTGAAGAGTCCGCATACGCCACGGATATTCTGCGGCGCAGCTCAAAGGGACTACCCGGCGTTGATGAGGATCGCGCACTATCTCTACTGCTCATGGTGTTGATGCGTCCTAGAGCAGTGGGTGGGTGTCTTGATGTTGAAGATGTGGTTCTGCCCGGGGCCTGTGACGAGTTACCCATGTTGAGGCACTGCATCTGATCGCGCAGAGCATCATCTTCAGTTCTTGCCCCCATTGACTGCGGTGGACTTGGTGGCATCGTATTGGACCGCTTGAATCTCAACGGCTGAGGTGACGACGATGATAAGACATGCTGTGATCCTGATGTCCGAAATGCGGGATGCAGATGGTCTTGAGACGTCGGAGACGTGGGCGACGTAGGAGGCTGAGGGAATTTAAGAACGTATCTATCTGCTGAATGTTTCCTCTGTCTGAAATTGAGTGGTGCCGGTACTGCGGATGGTGTTTCGTAGCCCACATGAGCATGTCGATACCGAGAATGCATGATGTTTTCTGCGGAATGGAGAATACAGTAGCCTGGAAACGGAGGTGGATGAGAAAGCTCGGGGCTCTCTGCTTCTTTTGTTGAATACTCTGGTCTCATGGCGCGATATGTCACAGCAGGAGTGTGATTGGATTGCTGATACGCAATTTGAAGACCTTCTGCTTCCGCTCTGTACGTGGGGTGATTTGCAGCCAATTTGTACGAGATAGCATGCTGAAGGCTCGAAGATCTTGGTTGCCTACCGAGGTCCATGTCAGTAAGCAGAGACGCTGACAGCTCCTGTATTGTTTCGGTGGCCATTTTCGCCGGCGCCAGGTAGTTGTAGGACGGGCCGCCATAGAAGCTTGTATATTCGTCATGCCCATCGGCATATTGCGTCTCTTCTTGTCCCTGAATATGTTGCATCCTGAGCGATTCGTGCGAAATGTTGTTCTAGCTCAGCCGTGGAACCTAATGATAACTTGTAGATCGAGTCCACAAGGCTGGAATCCCCTCTACAAGCGGGGCGTGGATGCAGAGTACTCTTCTCCTCGTGGCCAATGAGTGGGGCACGTGTTGGACATGCATGCAGAGGCTCAAGCACGTTCTACAGCTCCTTCCCAAAACAACCAGGACTGGTTTGAGCATTGCTAGCTAAACGCCACGCTAATTGAGAGACCCTTGGCAGGTTCCGTCAGATCGCTTCGATTAGCATTGTCTGGTGGGCCATGACCGGCCACCATAACGTCGGGACCAATGTCGGTAGATCCCTACCCATGCTGAGATGCAAAGACGCTGACCAAAACAAGAAGAACGTGCGCAAACGCAAAGGAAGACCGCACCAATTAAATCGCGCACAGCGCTCAATGGTATGATATGGGGGTATTGTGTGCGCGAATCGTGTGTGCGAATTGTGGTGGTGTGGATGGGAACGAAGTTAGAACTGTCAAGTTGAATTAGGATATTCGACACGTGCCCCACGGACTATCACACGTGCGATTATCCGCAATGTCGCCGCGCGGGTAACCAACAATCCCGACAGCACGGTAGTGGATACCGCAAAGCAATTGGACCAGGACGTATATTTGCGCTCTCAACCACGACGCACACCAAGACGTGGCACATTATCAAGTACTCTATCGCCCGTCTTCGTTCCTGCCAAACCCTCTAAAGCTGCCAACATCCCTCTTGAAGAATTTGCCAATGTTCTTCAGGTTCTCGTTGAGATTTGCTTTCGCCGCATCACCGACACTACCGTCAGCTGCGCCAGGAGCCCCCGGCGTTGGAGTGCCGAAGCGGTCGACGCCGTCTCGGGCTGCGTTTACTAGCATGTTGCCCAAGCCAGCGGCATCGAAACGGCCGCCGCCGAGACTGGGTGTTCCCATCACACTGCCTGCGTTACCCAGGCTTCCGATGCCGGTGCCTATGTGACCGGATTGTATTTGCAGTGGAGTGAGCAAAGGTGAGTTTTGCACGAGGTTCTCGTGGTTTGGCGAGGCGCGGAATGCACCGAATAGGTCGATCAATTGAGTTTGATCACCTTTTCGGATACCCTTTAGCTCGAGGATCTTGCGGAAATTGGTATCCGACTTGTCGGCGATGTGGATGAGGTAAGCCTGCACGAGCGCCTCAGGGGGTGAAGGTCGAACTTGCAGCGTCTTGAGGAGCGGATCGATCTTGGACATGCTTTGGGTCACACGTTTCACGAAACTGTCGGAAATGTCAGCACTTGGTTCTGTGCCAAGTCTTAGGGTGACATACCTTGATGGCGGCGCCGTGCCGGGCTCCTCGTTGAGCGTCGGCAGCTCGGTGAAGCCCTTTTTGAGGACATATGAGTCCAGAAGCATCTGTTCAGCACCAGCTTCAGCTATCGGCTTGCACTGAACAATGTTCGCAATGTAGGTCGAAGCCATCAGATCCACGAGATTGTCGCAGAACGCTCGCGCGTATTGCTGCTTGTGGAGGTACTTCAAAACCTCTCCGGATGTCTCCTTCACATTGCGCAGTAGCTCCGACACGTAAGTGCTCTGGTCGCCCACGCTCTCCAGTTTCGCCCAAGGGGTATTGCGCATCTCACGCCAGCTAGGTTCGCACGCGATCTCGACTTTGCGAACCAAGATGCGGACTGTAGCGCTAGCAATGCCCATGAAAGCATCTGCCTGGCTTTGCAGGTCAACCTTTTCTTTTAGCTCCTCATCGATGCGTCCCTTGACCTTTTCCTCGAGCTGATTGCATGTGACATAACAGTAATCTGCCGTGTTGAGTATAAGTATTGCGTCCTCGATGGAAGGGCCCTGCATTCCCGATTTTTCGCTCAAAAAGTAGTACAAGACCTGCTGGGCGTATTGCTCTAGATACTTCGCAAACGTTGCAGACAATTCCTGTAGCCTAGTTCCAGTCGAGAGCTTTGCACACTGTGCTAAAGTGAGACGGTAGAAGTTGAACAGCTCGGTTGAGGAAGGTATAACGGCCTGGTGGGAGAACTCTTCTTCCGTGTTGCGAAGCGGCTGCTGCCGATACTTGGGCATCAGTGCGGCGAGTTGCTTATCCTGCGATTCGACCCAGAGACTCATATATGGCTCGAAAGCTTCCGAAATGGCTTGACTGAAACCGAATGGCTTATCATCTTTGGTGTCCATGGTATCGATGGAGGCGCGGGACTAAAAAATATTAGTTGGATGTCTACAATTGCGACTCAGTCATGGTCATACCTCGTTGGCGAATCTTCGTTCCAGACTCTGCTCGAAATTGAGCGTTTCTTGCAGGCAGGAGAGTAGGAGGTCAACGTCCAGGGTCTGCCCATCACCTCTCCGCATAGACCGCTGCAGTATAGCCTTGAAGTCTTCTCGTGTGCCCTCGCAGAACGAATTGGCCAACATCTCGTTCACCCGCCAGTACGACGGGAACAGGGCGGCATGCTCGACATCATACGTCTTCATCATGCGGTTGAACCAAGAGTATCGTCTGGAGATGTTGTCCAGGGACCCGGCCTGTGCAATGGTCAGCGACTACTACGCGTATACTGGAGTTGTAGTGTTTACTTCGTCATTCCCTCTGAAAACTTGACGGTATTCACGCAGCTGCGTGTTGCAGTACCAGTTGATCAGACGCGTCCGCGCATGGTCACCCAGCGAGTCCATGACCAGACATGCCTCTGCGAGCATGCCTTTGCGCTGCGCAACCTCTCCCTTGGCAAATACCACCTCAAAGTCCTCGCATATCTGCTCCAGCAGCTCGCTCTGAAGGTCTGCCACATTGCGACTCAGCGTCGCAATCTGGTCTATTGATCTGTAGCTCTTGAAGTGTGCAACAAGCTGTATTACGGCTTGCAGCAACTGTGCGCACTCTCTGTATTGCCGCGACTTGCTCAAGCTGCGCAGTTGTTCATATGCCGTCGTCAACATTTGCAGCCGCTTCAATGCCGTCATGGATAGTGTGAGGTTCTTCTTAGTGCTATCCAAGCGCTTGATATCCGCTGTCATCTCGGTGATGGTCTGCTCTGTCTGCATTGCCCGTTCCCGCACCTCCTCAATTGTCTTGAAGAGGTCGGCCAGCTCTGCCTTGGCTGCCTGTATACGCTGCACGCTGTCGGCATCGGAAGCCGACTGCGATACGACAACATTGGAGATATCCTCATCCAAGTCATCTTGATAGCTGCGGAGCGCCTCAGAGGTGGTGGTCACAGATGATAGGGTCGATGGGTGGTAGAATATGGCGTTCAAATGGTCGATGGGGTCGTAGTCGGCTGCGTTGAGCGTTAGTGCTCCGTCCATGCCCATGACTGTGTGCGATCGGGGCTGTTCATGTACCAGAGTCAAGTTCGGAGGGTGAAGTCGCAGGCATGAGAGAAGGTGGTGGGATGCATCAACCCGCGTGCGCTCGCGCTTCGCGACCAGACACGTCGCGCAGATGTGGAGTGTTGAACGTGAGAAAGGTGTGTGTCAAGAATGGCGGTCACGAGATGTCCAGTCAAAACATGTATTTAATTGATATGTGCTTGCTCGACTGACAAGTCGCGATCTTGGCGCGGAAGCTCGCCCGATGATGTGGTGTTTCCGCTGTCAGGGTCCCAGGGGGTCCAAGCTCAGCCCGACACGTTCACGACAGGTACATTCAAGACGTCACAAGAGCATGATCTTAGCTCGATTCCATAGTCAATTGGCTTCCTGTAGTGATAAGCTATCTTGATACGCCCAAATTATCTGCTATTCCCTCGCTGTGCTCCCCCTACTGCGGAAACAGACCCAAGAACCCATTGTAGACCAAGCTGCGGTCCTTTTGCGTGAGCGAGCTTGCATCACCCGTACCCGTCCAGTAGAAAAGTCCACCAAGCGCATTCTGTCGGACATAATCGGCCTTCATCCGGACAGTCTGCGGCGTGTCGTAAGTGACGAAACCTCCGTCACCGCCCGTGCAATATGCGGCCCCAATTCTCTCGTCCACATGTTCAGTCGCACCGGGTCGGGGCAAATCGCGGTATTCAAAAGTGCCTTCTTCTCCAGCTTGTCCAGAGAATCCGTGGCCTACGCCCTTTGTTCCCGTGAAACTTCGACCGTACGCTGGGACACCAAGGACGATCTTGTGAGTCGGCACTCCCTGCCGGACCAGGTAGGACACGGCAGAGTGACCGGATATGGCTGCTTCGGGGCTGTGTGGAATCTGTGGAGTGAAGAGCTGCGCTTGGTGGCCACATTTGCTGGTCCATGGGCCAGAATAGTCGTAAGCCATTAGGTTAATCATGTCGAGGTAGTGTGCAGCATGGCCGAGATTGATATGCTGAAGTGCCCACTCGCCGGCAGGAAGAGCGGTTGAGAGTGTGTATTGTGGGCCGGGCAAATACTGACGAAGATCTGCCAGTAGAGCAATGAAGTCATGGCCTTGCTTAGAGTCTGCGGGGTGCTCCCAGTCGACTAAGCATAGTTAGCAAGCCGTCGTACCCGTAGAGGAGCTCAAGTCATGACTTACTATCGATTCCATCGATTCCGAATTGTTGCACCAAGCCCAACGCGCTCTGTGCGAACCGTTGCCTTTTGCCAGGATCTGCAGCCACTCCGGCAAAGGGCTCGCTGCCCTTTCCACCGCCACCAACAGAGAGAACTACTCGGAGCTTTGAATACTTCTTTTTCAACAAGGCAAACGAGTTCAGGCACCCTTTGGTTGCAGGGATATCTCCAGCGCCGGCTACTTCAATCTGTGCATCGGCCCACTCATCGCTGAGCTGTAGGATGTTAATAGAAGTTTTCCCATTTCAATAGGGCTGACATACGTATACTGTTCCATCATCTTTCACCCTTGAAGATCGTCAGTGTCTCAAACTGGTCCACGTAATTTCCGACTTACCACGCAAAAGCATAGAACACGTGAGATATAACATCGTAGTTTAACGATACCGGTGGCTGATCCCGGTAGATCCGCCAATTGGGGTAGTACACAGCGTTCCAGTACATAGCTTGCAAAGGTATTGAAAACGTGGTGTTGTGATCAATGTGGTGGGGAGCGAATGTTCGGCGCATTATGTAGGTAGTCGTAAGCTAACGCCCTAGTTGCTTATTTGGTCTCCTGCACACATCAAAACACCATGCAGGCGCAGCCGGATTGCCGAATATCTGAAAAGAAACAAAATACAAGAGTGTCAAGATGTATTTGTAGTGATAGGTCTTGAATCTTGTCAATCGCGAGAGCTACTTTTGGCAAGTCTTGTCGCACTGCAGTTATTGCATGTATCTCGCTTCTTTGTGCGACTGCGGAGGAGCCGCACTAGAGTGCTCGATGTACAGTGCTTTATTGATTTTGTTTGCAGTCCTGAAGCAGACATGCATCGCGCTTATACAGAATTACAAGCAATTAAGGGTCGCGTGAGAGCTACAAAGGACACAATGCCCGGTGGTTGCAGTAGTACTCGCGAACGGCTAAGTTGGTGCAAAAAGAGTCAAGGATTTGAGTCGACGAGTCCGCCACATCCCTTATCTTGCAATCCAAGATAGATGAAGCGCTGCCGAGTGTCTCTTGATGCGGATAACGATGGTGGTCTTCGTGAGTGCTCGACCGCAATGGATTTCGCATTACGGGTACCCAGAGGCCCAGCATTGATGCCAAATCTCCCCTATCTTGTGCAGTAGTCTTCTCGGGTACATGAGGGAAACGGGATGAGATCCAGTGCTATGGTTCGGTTTGCCGCTGCCCGAGCTTTTGAGATGAACGATGAGATGACGTTCATTCAACAAGCTATAAGCCCTCATGCTGGTCGACACATGGAAGCTGAAGCGTCTAAGGAACTGGAAATATATTTGGTTACACGGCCAAGACCAGCTTCTCAGGGCATCCTACCAGTAAACTTCCGCAAAACTTTATACGTGTAAGTGGTTTGTATCCTCGACAACAGACCATAGTGCGCGTCATTGATGAGTCGAGTAGATCACGCTGTTTTCCAAGCTTTATTTGTATCCATCGCGGAGCCTAGTTTGAAGCATAGCGAAAGGATTGAGAAATGCTGGCTTGAGACGCCCTACATGCATGAGTGTTTGTATAGGCACGGTGTATCGGCACAGCGGCACGAGAACTCTCGAATGATGCAGGCTGCGAGCAAGAACGGATCAGGCTGTGGTTCCACTTGTATGCAGCAAGGATCTGATGAGGTGCATGATGAACAAGCGCCGCCGACAAAGGATGGCGGTCGGCCTTTACGTAAGCGCGCTAATCGAGCTGCACGTGATGTCGCGTACCGCGTTTCTCTAGGTGCACTCACCAACTTCAACAATCACAGGCATGCTACCCTATTGCGAACCACAATATCCACCCGCCAGAAGTAATTTACAGAGCGTTTCTCTCATCATATAGCTTCAGAGATCTCAGCGCTCCCAACCAAACCATACGTCATTCCTTTGACTACCCATCTCAAAACCGCTTTCAGAGCTCACGGTCCAAGTGCAAGAACAGCAACAGGCGCGAGGATCTCTCCAGCAAGCATGGCCGAAGTGCAGGCTCGGCCAGCTTCAACGGCACCCGACCAGGATGTCGAAAAGGCGGGGCAGCCCATGTACAAATTCAACTTCAGCGAGTTCCTCAGCCGCGAATATAGATTCGGCCTGGATCCCAATAGGCCAGCATGCAAACTGTATGTGCAAGGCCACTGCCCTCATGGTAGCCGGTGTCCTGACCGGCATCATGTAGTTTCGTCCTACAACAAGTATGTGAACCACCCTTGAAACCTGCAAAGCAGCATTTGATATTCACATTTTGTTCAGTCTAGTATGCAAGCATTGGCTACGTGGCCTCTGTAAAAAGGGCGAGACGTGCGAATTCCTTCACGAGTACAACCTGCGACGAATGCCCGAATGTTCATACTACGCGCGCACGCAAACATGTTCCAACGGCGACGATTGCCTCTACCTCCACATCGATCCTGAAGCAAAGCGGCCTTCATGTCCTCACTACGACCGCGGATTCTGTCCGCTCGGCCCCTACTGCGCGCTGAAACACAACAAGAAGGAAAAGCTATGTCCATTCTACTTGTGCGGATTCTGTCCCGAAGGCAAGGGTTGCAAGTATGGCGTACATGCTCGATTCCCCTCAGAGCTCAAGAAGCCGGAAGTCCGCATAGAGAAGAGCCCAGAAGAGCTCGAGGCAGAACGTCTGGAGAGGGAACGCGCAATGATGAAGCGAGAAGAGGAAGAGCGCGAGCGAGATGACAGAGGCGGGCATGGTGGCGGCCGAGGGTTCAGAGGAAAATGGGATCAAAACAAGCGAGGGCGTGGACGAGGTCGTGGGCGTGGACGTGGGCGTGGAGACTTCTGATTGACAGTGCAAGTTCACGATTATGATTTGGATACGACAGGTGAGGATGAAACCGGGGCACGCATGACCAGGTACTTCCTTCGTTCCTGAAGGATTCCACTTCTACGAAAAAGATACCAAAAACACCATGGCGTACCGGCGACATGTCTCACTCAGCACTATCTGATCGTAATGTTCAGCTACCTACCTTTAATTTCTGCACAGGCATATATTGCATACCAATAAGCTATTAAAGGTCTTTAGGCTCCATTCATGATACAGCAGCTGCTCTCTAATAGTAGACTGAGTCGGAACATAGAGCGCATGAAATGTTGCAACACCTGGTGGTGCGGCTCGGGTGATGACATCGTGCAAGTCGCGGAGATACGAGAGTGGGTTAGCGTCACTACTGACATGTAAAGTCCGCAAACTACAGTCTCCATGGCATGTATCCATCCCAAGAAGGGCCGATTGGACCAGATAACCCCAGGCGGACGTACTTCGTAAAGTCTGTTATCGCACTTGAAAACGGTTTTACAGTACTACATATGTAGTGACGTCATTAGCAGCCGCTTCGGGGACTTGTAGTCTCTGGCTTGATCAGATTTAACAAATATCTAAGTCTATTCAAGCACCTTTTGTAGTGCTTAATCCCGCCTGGCTACTGCAATGTTCGTGTGAAGGATTCGATGCTAACCTCTTCTCGCATTTTGCGTGCTACAGGACATAACACCGCAAAAATGGCCACAAATATACTTTGTGTTCAGAGGTATATAACCTTCCAAGCGCTCATCGACAATCATCATCCAGCTACAATCATTTAGCAAAAGCAAGCATCTCACAAAACATCAGTCAACAGGGACCCTACCTACATTCACCATGTCATCAACTCACCAAGCCGCTATCATCCCGCAAAAGGGCGAACGTCTTTCCATTGAGCAACGCACAACACCAGAACCCGGCCCTGGTGAGATCTTGATCGTGATCAAGGCCGTGGCTCTCAATCCAGTTGACTATTACCAGCGCGACTTCGGCATGCCGCCCATCCCCTCTTATCCTGCCGTAGTAGGCTCCGACACTGCTGGAATTGTTTCGAAATCGGGCCCTAACGTGACCTCTCGTCCAGCGCCCGGTACGCGAGTCATCGCTTTCGCCTCGTCCTTCTATCAGGCCGGATCACCAGACCACGGTGCCTTCCAGCAGTATGCTCTTGCGAAGTCCGAAGGCGTTATTCCTCTCCCCGATGACCTGTCATTTGAGCAGGGCGCCGTATTTCCCTTGGCCGTTATGACGGCCTTGACTGCCTGGACTACCATCGGCATCCCGCTTGACACCTAGTATTCTCCCTCAGACAAATAAGCGGTGCTCATATGGGGCGGCGCCAGTAGTGTCGGCACTTTCGCCATTCAGTCTGCGAAGATGCTTGGCTTCATTGTCTATGCCACCGCAAGCACCAAGCACCACGAGTACCTCAAGAAACTCGGCGCCCACGCTACATTCGACTACAAAGACAGCGACATCATCTCAAAAATCGTTAAAGCTGTCAAGGAAGACGGCCTCAAACTTACTGTGGCTCACTGCGTCGTCGATAACTCTCTCCAGCCCACCCTGGACGTCCTCAAGCAAACCAAGGGTGACGTATCTGCTAAAGTTGCCCATTCGCCTTTGCTGCCCGAGAATCATCTGACTCTTGAGAACACGGGGATCATGATGAACTTTCCTTCCATGGACAAGGCTGTCAGGGACAAGCACATGAATGCGTGCTTTCACGGGTGGTTGAAAGATGGGCTTGAGTCAGGCTCTGTCGTGCCTAGCCCGGCGATTCAGGTAGAGAAAGGTGGTTTGGAGGGATTGAATGCGGCATTGGATAAGTTGAAGGTTGGTATTAGTGGTACCAAGACTTTTGTGCCTTTGTGATTGTACATGCATGAGTCAGGTTGGAAGGTAGCACATAGGGCAGATCAAGATTGATTGCAGTTGTTAGAGATGATTATAAAAATACGAATGGACTGGATATGTTCATACCATTGGATTTGAGGGCGGGCAACATGTATCCCTGATGTTGCAAAGCGATCAACGATTTTTTACTGAAAGAGCTTGTCGAGGAGAGCGGTCACAAATTCAATCTTGATTCACAAGATGAAGAGTGCTTTATCTGGCTCGTTCATGACGATATTGCCACATCTTTGACCAAGGACGCTCAGTTGAGCCTTTGAGGTCATCGAAGGAAGCATATCAACTGATGTGTGAAGTAGGCAAAATAGTCCCAAGGATGAAAGCCCTCGAGGAAGACACAATGGACTCGATGACGGATTGTAGCAAGCAAGCCGCTAAGGTAGTACGTAGAGGAAGAAGGGAAATGCAAAGGCTTTCGCGCAGCACTCACCTACGTCAAGTCTAATGTGGAGTCACCAATCAACGATCGCATTACATGCGTACCTGGATAGCGTCAGGTAGTCATCGCTTGGCCTGGCAACCGCGACCCACATATTTTAGCGTCGCCTGCTCCCATAATTTCACTACCTCCCTTCTCTGCCCTCCAGCTCTAGAAAAGTTTGCACCTCCAAGACCTGCTCCAAGCAACAAGGTGCTCTTCGCGACTCAACTGCTACAAGATGGCAACTATCACGAACCAGATGTTCGTTCCATACCGTCAACCCTCTTCGATCAATCTTGCTAACAAATTCCAGCACCGCCTCCAACGCAACCAACTCACCTCTACTCCGTCTACCTGCGGAGCTACGTAACGATATCTTCGCCTACGTCGTCAGCCAGGGTACATGCGAAGTCCCGATGAAACCCATTCCAGGACGCTATAGGTACCGTCCAACTCCGACTCCAGACTGTAAGCTGTATGGACTTCCTTTCTATTTCGGATGCCTCCCGGATTGGTTTGGCCTCCTACACGCCTGCAAGCAAACCTACAGCGAATCAGCGGCTCTACCTACACAAATGAACACCTTCATTGTACACGAGCAAGCCGGTGCCGAACGCCTCCTCAAGTGCCTCTCACGACTGCGCATTCCCATCACGACTTTACATCTCAAAGTTGACGTAGACGCTAGGCGGTGGCAAGCAACCCCCTATCCGGATCTTCAACTTACGTTGCCGTCTCTAAAGATTGTGGAAGTCATGATCGCCAAGGTTCCAATATCCGCAGGTAGCGAGCTGTTCCTTTTTACGTCACAGTCGTCGATTGACCAGCAGAACCTCATGTGGGAAAAGGTACTCAAATCGGAACAGGACAAAATACGTCGATGGCTCACCAATGGAGGCCACAGTAGCCTAGATGTAGTGTTTATCGCATACTGACGGCAAGGAATGCGCGAGATAAGCTCTAAGTTGCTTATGATTATGCGCGGCGGGAATTGAGATAGTTGCAGGAATAATGTCACAAATACATACCTCGTACATAAATGACTCACGAGTTGTACCTTGTGATCTCTCGTTCTTTCACAATTGACGTCAGCGGGTTTTTTTAGAAACCGTTCGTGTAGGATGCGAGCAGTGTATTGATTCATATCTACGGTCGATCGATGAGATATGTAGTGAAGACTAAGAAGCG
>Ga0265780_10002422_pt1 | contig 25293 bp, 28 predicted proteins | sample P1T30metagenome_FD_192432 | JGI IMG/M metagenome (GOLD analysis project Ga0265780, IMG submission 192432) | Plant litter microbial communities from East Loma Ridge, Irvine, California - P1 T30 | ecosystem: Environmental > Terrestrial > Plant litter > Unclassified | place: USA: California... | reverse complement strand
TTAGGACATCCTTGGATCGAATTCTTCGATGAGGTGCAGAAGATGGCGGGTGTACCTCCTCCAGATCACGACACATGGCCAGTCAAGTACAAGGCGTTTTGGATAGCGATGACAGCTGCAATTAGCAAGGGAGAAGGAGTAAGTGCCCCGGCTCCTTTCGACCCACAGCTATGCCGTAGGGCGAGCAATCTTGATATCAAGCTTCATCAAGACTACGATCGCTTTTTTCAGACAAACAATGAGGAAATCACTCTTGACTTTTCCTGCCGCGGGAATTTCGCAGTATCGACAGAGTCTGTGGGCTCGCACAGGACGGGCGCAGGTTCATGATGACTCAGACGGGACGAATGGGACTGGTTCCGCACGGTGCAAAGCAGAGCGATCTTGTAGCTGTCCTTTCCGGGGGCAATGTGCCGATCATACTAAGACCACACGAAGAGTATCACACTGTGGTTGGGGACGCGTACGTACACGGCATTATGGACGGTGAAGCCATGAAGCTCGTCGAAGAGATGGACTATATCGAGTTGCGCTGATACGATACTTCTCTGGATACATAAAGGACATGGTTTTGAAGACCACGTGCAAAGAATGGCAAACGGTGTAGTTGATGCATGTGCAAGCAAAGGGAATGCTGTGTTCTTTCCGCCATCAATCCACAAGACTAAGCTTAGCAGCTTACTCAAGATCGAACTCAAGCCCATCAGGCATCGTAGTCTCCGAATCGTCGAACTCCGCCCAGTCATCCTGGCTCGCGCCGTCCTCCTTTGCACTGAGCGCGTAGCACTTGTCAACGTCACCGCCAGTGACACCTACGAATAGAGATCAGTACTTGTCTCAGACAAAGCTCGCACCAGAACCTGACTTACTGAACTTGACGTCTCCACTCTCTAACACCGCAATTTTCTCAAGTTCGTCCACGATAAACACCTTGGGCGCCTGTCCATCCTTGTACAAGCAGAACGTCAGCCAGAAGACGGCCTGCGTGTCGTAATCGGCCGCAATATACAAGCCCTCGATATCCGCGTCATAATCGGTGCCGATGTCAGTCGAGTTCCATCCCACAAGCGCAAGCGCAGAAGTGCCCTTGACGGGGTGCTCCTCGTCTCCGAGACGTAGACGCGACACGCCTGCGGCTTGCATCGTGTTGGTGTGGTAGTACAAGTAGCGGCCCGCACCGTCACCTGCGACGGCAGCGTCGCTGAACACAAAGAGCTCGTCGCAGCCGAGGCCGGTGGGCTGAGCTGTTTTCTTGACGTACATGTTGCCGTTAGAGCAGTAGAACCTAGGCGAAGTCAGTATGTGGCTTATGTGCGGGTCGTACACGCGACCTCAAGGTGCTCGTTTATGTTTGAGTCGCCAACTTTGGCGATCGGTGTGTCCTGAAGGTTGACACAATCAAAAAAAAAACTTTACACTTACATGTTGTATTGGCCCTCTTCAGCAAGGATCTTGGTGAACTCGTAGCCGTCTTCGCGCGTGTACGGGTGTGTGGGGATGTCGCTCATCGCATAAGAAACGACGTCCGTGGCCTTCTTAACTGATTCAGTCAGGTCGCGGAGACCGTCAGGGAGGACAGCGTTGGATGCGGTAATGGTGCTGGTAGAGTTGGTCTGGCGGCTGTAAATGGAACGCTTCTCGTCAGCTGCGTCGTCGCCGCCAGCGTCAGCTGATGGTGTTTGCGCATCGTTGTCCGCCGGAGTCTGAGGTGTCGCGGCACCGTCACCGTTATTGGCTGGTGTACTAGGAGTGACATTGCCGTTCGATGGTGTCTCAGGAGTATTCGGAGCTGCGTCGTCATCCGCAGGTGTCTGAGGAGTAGAGGGCTGAGCAGACCCGCCCGATGGGGTCTGAGGGGCTGAAGGTTGAGCAGCACCGTTCGTTGGCGTCTGAGGAGCGGCTCCCTGATTTTCATCATCACCATCAGCCGGAGTTGAAGGGTTCGTGGTCGAGCCACCACCCCCAATCGCAGGAGTCTCAGGGTTCCCAGTCGAGCCACCTCCGACTGCTGGCGTCTGTGGCTGCTTTCCTATGGCAATACAGGCGGATTTGATGCTCTTGTATCCCGTATCCATGATGTCGAACGTTCTGATGTCTAGGACATTGCCATACAGGCGGTTCCTCCACGAAAGATTGGTATGAATACCGACGCAGCCCTCAGTTGCGGTGAAGCCAGCGGTGAACGCGCCGTTGACTAGCTCTGCTTTCGCAGCTGCTTTGGCGATACCCTTGATCATTGGCTCGTTGATGAGCGCAACGGTCTTTTTCCAACTTGTTATGGAGATCCCAAAATGAAGACCAATCGGAAGACCAAGCTCAGCGCCCACGAAAATTTCGCCTTCGGCCTCGAAGGTGGGAGTGAAGACAGGGTCAAAGTTCTCACGCTTGGAGTTGGCAGGGTTGACAAGATCGACTTTGGCGTAGGCACGGTTCCAGCTCAGCTCAGCACCAGCCAGGAGACGACCTTTAGCAGAGGCCTCAAGAGTGACGCGAGAATCCAATCGGACTTGCGGTCCAATCGTGATGACACCAAAAGATAGTCCAGGAAGACCGATTTGAAAGAGGTTCTTCGTCCACTCTTTGCTGAGGTTGATCTGCGCGTCGACGCCGATCTTGAGAGCAGCCTTCAGATCTGCCCACGCTTCGAGCTCACCTTGAGTGATACCTTGCGTGACAGACCATGTAGCGCGACCGGCGAGTTCGACACGCCCCTGAGCACCACATCCCTAGAAGACCATCAGCATACGTACACATATTGAAGTAGTCCAGGACACTCACAACGCAGTAAATACTCAGATATCCATCCTTCTGGAGACCGTTGGGAGATGAAGCTTGAGCATTAGTACCGTAAGCAGCAATGAGAATGGCCGCTCCCCAAGGAGAATCGACTTGTTTCGCCTCGGCCTTAGCACCATTGGGAAGAGCAAAGCTGAAAGATTCGCGGATGCTGCCACTGATGGTGCCGGTAGTGACGAGCTGGACCACGCCTTTAGCGACGGTAACAGCGACGTTTACAGCAGTTTTGAGCGCGGAGACAGCGGGGGCAATGATCTTCTTCGCGACGAACCTGAAGAAGCGCCCCAGGAACCTGCGCTCCACGCTGCGACGATGCAGAGCAGCGCGACGAGTAACACGGGCGAGCACATCGTCATCAAGGCCTTTAGGTACGGGGTCAGCGTTTGTCTCACATACGATCTGTACATGTCACTCTTACCACCTATCGCCTCTTTCAGGAAGGCACGATCATCAGCAGAAAGCTCGCCGTAGCCGAGAGCTTCGTCCAGGTCCAGGTCGAAGTACTCTCCAACACAAGCAGTTGGGAGACCGTACTTGGTATCGACAGGAGCATGGCAGGCGCTGAGCTCATCACCAAATCCGGTCGCGTTGTTACCAGTGGTCGAGTTTGTGTTGGGAAAACCGCCACCGATGGTGCTGTTGCCGGCACCAGGAAGAGAGCCGCTCGAACCAGAACCACCGCTGGGTCCAATTGTGCCATTGAAGCCGCCAACAGTGCCATTCTTTCCAGGCTGGTTGACGTAATTGCCGCCGTTACCCACGGATGGCCTATACATGCCCCAATTGGCTTCACCCCCCTCAGTACAATCACTCTGCGACTGCGGCTTGCCCTTCACAATGTTAGTCTTCCGTATTCCTTCAGCCCTCCCTTTTAACGTACTGTAACTGTCACAGTCTTGCCGTTTGCTGACTTGACAACTTCGTCGACCTCAAAGTAACACTGGTCATCGTCGGCAGATGCCTTGCAGCCTGCGGAGCTGGAGACAATGATCGTTCCCTTGGACCAAGAGCCTTTCGCGAAATCGCAAGCAACAGCAGAAGTGAACTCGATGACAAGGTGGTTATTGGAGTAAGCGGCGTTGCTGATATACGCGCTTTTCTCCAAAATAATGGCGGGAGCCTTGAACAAGAGATCGATGATACCGAAGTAGAATGTCTTGCTAGGCTCTGGTCGTTGTTAGCAAGCTGCATTTCCGTCGTTATCATGACACTTACGAGGCTTGCCGTTCTCAGCGTAGTAGAGCTGTGTCTTCTCTCCGACGGCAGTGGGAATGAGGTTCTTGGGGTCCTTCGTGTCGAGGCTCCAGTGGTTGCAAGCCTTGAGCTTCATGTCGCCCTCAGTCTTGGGACGAAACTGCTCCTCCTTGTAGCCAAAAGGCTTGCCCACCTTAGCAGTGGGGCTGGCCTTGGATCCGCTGGCGCCGGCGGATCCAGCTACCTTCGTAGGGTAGGTATTTCCTCCTGCGCCATAAGCGGTCTCGTAGACGGTGACGGGTTTGCCGCAGACATTGGGTGGAGAATTGGTGGACTTCAGAGCGATGGTGCTGCTAGAAGCCTTGCTGGGGCTAGTGCCGGTGGAAAGCTTGATCGTGGTGGCATTCGAGCTGGAGTTGTTGCCATTGTGGTAGTAGGCGGGTGTGAAAGCAGCTGTGATGCTTGCGAAAGCCACAGCAGTACCGATGAAACGCATGATTAAGGCAAATGATTAAGTATTATGTACGAGAGATTAAACGAGTGACAGCAGGTGGTTCTGCAATGGACGGTGTGAATACACCAGAATGAGTGACTGGAACGAGAGACTGGAGAGAGAGAGCCCGCAATGCAGAAACGCACCTCACGATGCAGCCTGATCTTATGTATTGCGGAAACATTGCAACGAGCTGTTTTCGCATGACTTTTGGCGACCGCCTAACTGATTTGGGATCATGGTCAAAGGCTCAAGAGAGCTGAGGAGAGCTGAGGTCCCTCTTGTGGCGCACGATAGTCCAAAGTGTCCAGGATAAACACTTGGCACTAATGCAGGTACCCACGTAGTTCCTTTTTGTCGGCAGTGCCGATGACTTGAAGCCTCTACTGTGTATGTACTGCAGGCAGTAGTCTCCGACCGGCCGCTTGGCGTCTGTTTACAACATGAAATCATTCAGCCTCTGTCTGTTTGACTCAGCACACACACATCGGTTCTTACAAGTCCTGCCAAGTGGCCGCTCAGAGACTAAGTGACTATCGACTGCAATAGAAGCTTGTTCCTGAGTATTTTGTGGGTTCGGATACCAGCTCAATGCAACGAATGCAATCGACGTCCGGATGTTGCGATTTGCGCCCATCGATGTTCTACGCTTGCTTCCATCTTTGCGAAATGGCGTGGTCACAAAATCGAATTGCGCAGTGACTTCATGTGGAGCGAGACAACACCGCAAATGGGTTGTCAGTGAGAGCTGTCTTGGTCCAATGTGGCAAGGCTGTCGCAAAGCGACGCGCCAGCGGGTCGCAGATGATCGAGGCACATCAGAGGGAAGGCTGCGGAGCGTCCTGACAAGCGGGAGCAAGCGCTATGGCCTCGTGTCCAGACCACGTGTGGCTGCAGGACGAAGCGACAAAATTAACTCGCTGTCCATATTCATGGCGATGAGGCTGTGGAACCAGCAGCTGAATTTACGCTCTAAAGGTTTTTGAGAATGTGAGTACTTGACCGTGAGGCATGTTTCATGCACGCCCCCTTTTCCCCCTGATTATCTGCCGGTCGTGATGCTCGGTCGGCGTCGTTCGTAGTAGAAGGGAACGTTGTGAGGTGCTAGGCGATCCCGTGCACTGCAGAAGGGACGCATCTTCAGATGTGTCGAACCGGTGTGCTCTTGACAAGTGTGAAGATCTGGCAGTGCGACCGGAAGGCGTTGCCGTTATCGCTGGGCCACGCCATGTCCACGATGGTACGTGCATTGCTTAGTCATGCGGCCGACAAACCACCGCGGAGCCCGAGCTTGAGCGACCGAAGTGCAACCAATCTGCCCTTGTTGTTCAACTTCAGCCTTGCCTACACGTGGGATCTGTGGCCGTCGTACTTCATGCGCTTCGGCAGGCTCTCCTGCGCTTGCTCGGTCCACATGAAATCAACGTCAATCTTCCAAAAATTGCAATCAATAATGGCGGCTCTCTGTCTGAATTCAGTTTGGCATGTGAGCCGCGTTCGAAAGAGACCTCACTCCCCACACAGCTGCCCTGACCGGCTCAGAAGCAAAACGAGCGTTCGCTCGATGCACAACCAAGGGGCCAGCTCCTACTTCGGTCCCAGCAGGCAGTTTCAATCCCAAATCTGTTCAGCCAACCAGTGTGGGGTTCAGCCTCATCTTCGCTTCATTGGGTTGTCGCCTTCGAATTGCACTGCCGTGTTCTGTTTATCGAGCAGCTCACATCGTCTATCAAAAGATCCGGCTACTAGACACATGTTCATGGTCATGTCCACACCAATGGCTCTGTTACCTTGATCGTACCTGTATATCAGGCTGCCAGTACCGCAACCATGAGGGCTACCTGCTCTAACTGCGAGAACTTCGATTGCCCTCGCTCCATGGTATGTACGCTCCATGCGGGTGAAGGTTTATTTCTTCGCGGTCGTATACGGGTCCTTCCCCTGGTGTTGCGTGTATCCAACGAGATGGCTTCCACTCAAGGCCATCGTCGCCCCAGTATTTCGGATGGGATTGTAGCGCGTTGAGACTGAGAATGACGCGTGCGTTCGTCGGAATGAGGACGATTTTGTTCCTGGACCTTTAGAAGCGCAGTAACATCTCCGTCTTCAATTTCGCTGTCCATGACACCACGGCACATGCACTCGCATTTACCTTCATGCTTCTTTCCGCGAATCCGGAGATGCAGAATGGATTCGATGTCCGAGGAGATTCGACACGTTTTGGGAGACGCCGAGGCTGCGGAAGCTGAATACACCCTGTTCCCCAGACTCGTTTGTGCGTTGGCTGTTATGGTGAGTCTCCCAGCTAGCATGTATTTGCATCAGTGTGTTTGTGTTCTGCGGCACAACAGCCCGTGAAGATGCGCGAGCCGACAGGGGTTAACTTTGGTAAACGGTAATCGCAGGCAGATGATAGGCGTACGACGCGTAGGCACTACGAAGTACGCGACTACTCGCAACGAAATCCAGCCAGAAGTTCGCGACGGCAAGGTGAGTGAATCGATGGAATGCGACCGAACATAAGAGCAAGGTCGTCTGAATTCACAACGTTATGGTCTCAAATCGACGTGTCCGACTGGCGCACCCCCGCATATGCTAGGCAGATGGAGGCAATTCCTCTGCTTACTTGTTTCAGCATGGCTTTACACCGCTACCGCAGCAATTGATATGACCGCCTTCTCCCCCCTCACGAAACATACTCGAGCTCACAACACCAGCATCGCCACCACAAATCATGGTCTACAGTGACGGCGTCCAGCAAGATGCAGAAGCCACGACACGCGATGCAACCCGCGAATCCTCCACGACTACCCCTTTCACATACTGCGACCCATATGCGCCCAGACATCCTCCAGTCTTCCGAAATAGTACGTCCCTAGCGCCATACATTCAAAGCGCAGAGATCGCGTGCTTCCAAAAATGCTTAAGTGGTTGGCCTACCTTCGCTGTACCGAGCTAAGGCATCGCGCCCATGTTGCGCGCAGATCGCGAAAACCGCATTCTGCTGTTCGCCGGCTGTTTCAATCCGCCGCATTTGCGTCACATGGAGCTCCTGTCGCACATCTTCCTACGCACAGATAGCCGTACCATTGCCGCCATGCTACTTCCCGTGGGCTCGGGGTCAAATGGCAAAGCCGGCACAGTCGTCAAAGGTAAGAAGTTCAGTCTTAGTGTAAGCGAGCGCGACGCGCTGCTGCAGGACGAGGCAATGAGCCGATTTACGGGGTGCTACAAGGGGGCATATGGCAAGCTCGATGCTTTCAAGAGCGTGCTGATCCGTAGCTGTCGCGCCGACGGGTATCGAGTCGTGTTTACGGAACTCAATGGGAGCGATCACTACGCAACCACTCGTGACTTCAGCGGGCGCGGACGCGGACGTGGCTCTGGCGGATTGATCACGAGCGATGTGACGAGGTCGAGTGTGCTGCTTGCCAATGGCAACGAGGAGCCTAAGCAGATGCATGGGTGTCGTATGTGGAGGAAAATACTACCAGGGAAAAGTGTGGTTAATAAAGGCAAGATAATTTGTTGGCCGTGTCGCAAGTTCCAGGTCGTGTGTCCTGAAGTCGCGGGCGAAAAGTCACTAATGGAAAGTGAGCTTCATGTCTGCATTGTTGAGCTAAAGACGAGCGCTTACACACGATAGTCAACGAATTTGGGAGCTTTGGCGGCCAAGCACTCAATGTCTTGCGCCGATGCCATGATAGCGACGGTGTGACGTGGATATGTACACGACGCAAGGACAATGGCGCGATACTGTTTTCCCAAGCGGACGCAACTATCCTGTCGACGAACGACGCGCAGTCATCAGCTCCTCTCTGATACGAAAACAACTTCACGAGTATTCGCGAGACGAGGTGTACGATTTGATCAAACACACGGCCATGAATGTCAATGAGCTGTTACTGATACTGGCGGACGCCGACATGACATCGTCTATTACATGTACGGCCAACCTAAGTTATTTAGCCATCGGCAGGGCCCGATCGACTCAGATGTTCGGGTTGAGACGGTCGAGGCTCCGTCCATGACAATACTCAAAGCAAAAGCTGATATTCTAGCATTGGCGCGTATGGCAGTGTACTGTGGGCGTGTCGAAACCCGATAGGAGACGAAAGATGATCTGGTAATTCATCTGGTAGACCCTGCAGCTCGATGGAAAGACCAATTGGAGGTGTAAAGGGGAGCAAGGCACAAGTCAGCGCGGAGACTGTTGAGCTTTTGAAAAATGGCAGGTGATGCAGGTACATCAAAAGCGGGAGTACATGCAAATGGTCTCTGGAAAATAAATGTACACACTGGTGGAGACGCAACTCGACATTGGAACTTTCTTCTACGAATCGAAGATGGCTGAGAACGCCGGAACTCCTCTCGCCTCCAGGTCATACACAGTTTTTGTCGAGAACTTTTTGTTGCTGATCACGCACACAGCCTCCGCTCCGCTCTCCTTCCACATCTTGTACGCCAGCAGCGACGTATTCGGCCTTCCCTGAGTCCTCGTGTTCCATATGGCCGCTTTTGGATCTGCCGAAAGTACGCTATCCATAATTTCCTTGCCATAAGTTTCCTCTGGGTCACGTGCAGTCCAAACGACCCGGCAAGGCACCTTTTTCGCGAGGATAACGGCGAGGCAGGGCCCAATGCCAGATCCAGTGGCGACTAGGACAATGGATTTGAAGAGTGTGGCGATGCGCAGGACGCCGCAAGCGGGGATCCCGCGCACGTAGATGTGCTTCGGGGTGCGCTCGATGGTGCGCCCAGTGAAATCGCCAGCGCGGCTGACGATGAGGGAGAAGCCTTTGCCGTCGGGGTTGGTGATGGTGGCGAAACCGTGCCTGAAGAATTCATGTCAGAGGATTGAGTGACGGAAGCTATATATGGAACACATACCAATCAGCTAGCGGGCGCTCCGCAAGACGCACACTAGTACCGACGACAGGAGTTGCGTACTCGAACCAAAGGCGAACAGCATGATTACACAGAAACTCAGAGCGCACGGCTACCTTACGCAGGAATAGCCATGGGAAGATGACAGCCATGGTAGCGACAGAAAGCAGCCAGATAGGTGGCGAGTGCAGCCACGCTGTAGTCGGCTTCACATCCGGATTCAAGTCTTTGGTCGCCAGGAACGTCTGAATCCACAGCAAGAGCAGACACGTCCAGCCACCAAAGCGATGCGTCATCTCCCACACATTGTGGTACTTGGCTCGGAAGGTCGGGTACGAAGTCAAGCCAATGGCGACGAAAATGAGCATGACGAGATACGATAGAATCGTAGGTGCGAGAGATATGCGGCGACTCTCTACAGGTTTGGCAAGCTCAGCACTCGCAGCTATGGTGAATATAGCGAACCATGTCATGGCGGCGACTGCGCAGCCACTGTGAATGCCTAGGAAATGTATGTACGAAGTCAGTGTATGTCTCGAATGCATTTTGTGCATTCAATTACTGACCGCCGATGTGGTAAATTCGTGCGCAGTGGCGGCGGATGGCTAGGGGGACAAAGGTCGGCACTGAGCAGAACACGGTGAAAAGGACGTTGATGACCGGCTCCGAGCGCATGAGTACGGCCACGCAGAGGTTTGCCGCCGTAGCAGTGGCCAGGTGCGCAAGCATGGGCTTCTGCTCCCTGAAGAAACGGAACGTCAAAAGACAAGCAACTGCCGAATTCGTGCAAATGACGATCGAAAAAAAGCGGCGATACAGGATGAAAGCCCGATGTCGCAGCCACCGCATCCCGTGGAAGCCATTCTTCTTCGGCAATGTCTCTGGTGTGTCAGAGATATTGATCGATGAAAGCGACGAGGCCTTGGTCTCGACAAGGACGACTTGCTTCTCCGGATCTTTTGATATGTCCGCTTCCGCATCAACTTGAGCTGGCGCAGAGGTGTTCTCTACAACTTTAGTCGCTAAAGTAGACGAGCTCTGGCTACGGTTAAAGGTCATTGCGCTGAGCTCTTTGCGGTCGACTTTGCCATTGGGGGTGAGTGGCATCGAAGGCACCTCGATCCAATTCTCCGGGACAGAGTAGTAAGGAAGAATTTTCCGCACAAATGAGTCTAGATCTTGTTCGTCGATCGGCGTTCGTGCTTCATAAAAAGCTGTAAGCACGTTCTCGACAAGAAAGGCAGTGGCGCTTTTCACCCCGGGGTAAGTCCCGATAACGGATACAACGCCATCGAGCTCAACGCGAAAGCCCTTTGAAGATCAGCTGGGCTCAACAAAGCATTTGACGAGGTTTAAAAAAGCTCCTCATCATCCGGACATTGAGCGCTCAATATTTCCGCTCTCATACACCAAACTAAGCCACCAGAACCCCAGCGTAAGCTGGAGTCAGCTTAAGATCTGAGATGAAATAACGAGTCTTACCTTAATCTTGACTTGAGCATCTCCGCGGCCGTGCATCTGCACACTGCCATCGTTCCATGATGCAAGATCGCCAGTGTTGAACATTTTGGATCTGCTCGGGGTTAGCAAATCGCGATGAATAGTGATTTCATGAGCTCACCCATCGTTCTTGAACTTGTCGACCTTGTACCGAGTCGACGTCAGTTCTGGTAAATTGATGTACCCTTTTGATACACCCGCGCCACCGACCCACATGAAGCCCTTTGCCCCAAATGGCACAGGCTGCTCATTGTCGTCAAGAATATAGCACGTGGTGTTTGGCAATGGCTTTCCAACCGATAGCGGCATCCCGGGCTCGTGACGGTGAGCTGTGTTCAGGATCGAGATCTCGGTAGGGCCACAGATGTTGTAGAAAATCGCATTCTCTGCCCATTCGTCTGCGAGTCTGGCGAAGTCAGTAGCACGACCGAAAGTATTGGAGAATGAATGTACCGTTGTGGGCAGAACTCGCCACCGGTTACTACACATTTGATGTTTGGGAACGAACTTCGCTGGTATCGTGCGAGAATCGAAGGTGTGGAAATGAGAGTATCGACCTTTGAAAGATGTCAGTGCATGCAGTTGAGTGGTGTGAAAATTACACACCTCGCTAAGAGTGTCCCTCCAGTCGGAGCCTCGCAGGATCAATGTGCCGCCATTCATGAGACACACCAGTATCTCCCAAGCGCCTGGAGAAGTCAGCTAGATTCTCGATACCCTCAAGCTGATTCTCACCCATGTCAAAACCAACGCTAAGAACCTGCGCTACTTTGGTGCCAACAGTGGTTCCTAATCTTGCAGGTTCCAGCAACAAAGCGTTGGTGACATTGCCATGCGAGACATCGACGCCTTTCGGCCTTCCTGTGCTCCCTACAAGACTGCTTAGCGGGCCGTAGTTTGGTTGGTTTGAGTACATACCTGATGTATAGATGGCGTAGGCACCATCCTGAGGCAGAACGTGGATTATGGGTTTGGTAGCAGGGCAGGAGGCGGCAATATCCATGCTGAGCGTTAATATAAGGGCATTCGGTCCAGCAAACTGTTCGACCTTATCCCGGAGTTTGGGCAGGCAGAGGATGAATCGTGCATCGGTATCTGCGAGGATATGGAGAAGGGCTTGTTCGGAAGTGACTCCTCCGTCGATTGGGACATACTGGCAACCAGCTTTCAACACGGCGAAAATCCCAACGAGCATCTCGACCGATCGCTGCACCACGAGACATACACGCTGTCGTGGTCTCAGGCCCAATCTGATGAGATGGTTCGAAAGACGATTTGCGGCCTTGTCCATTTGCTGGTATGTGATGGTCTGGTTCAGGTGGCCACACTTGGCGGCGATGGCGGATGGATGAGCAGCTGCAATGCTTTCAAAGGCCTCATGAATCAAGCGCTGGGGCGGATCGATCTTGAGTCCGCGGCCAAAGAGAGAAACCTTGTGCTGGTCTTCCAACGAAAGACCTGACAAGGCGTGGAAGCGTTCGGTGGCCTGCATCTCGAACACTAATTGTCAAGTGAAGAATCCGGCTACAAGTGAAGCAAGTGAATTCGAAGCAGTCCAAGATGATCGGAAGTGTACCGCTTTGCAGAGCTAGAAAGGCTATCGCGCGTGAGACCGATTATAAGTTGTAGATACGCAATTTTAGTGCCATGTTGAAAAGTGAACTTGTTGCTAGCTTGCTACCAGCTCTTTATATGTAAGCTAGCGGAACAAGATCGTCAGTCGACCCATCCATATTCGGGAATTTATGCACAACCTTCAGCGAGCTACGGATCATGTGGGTCGAATATCCTGTTAATCAAACAGGCATCCAGCCTAGGGCCTGTCACCCATAAATTAGATTGCGACCCTCTCGATGCTGTAAGCCCATGAAGTTACCGATTTTCGTAGGGAGGTCAAACATTCTGCTAAGCACCGTCAACCATGATAGCCTTTGCCGCACCGGGCAAGGTGACTGTTCCTTGCCCAATCGATGTACAATGCCAGGCAGATCTGCACGAAGAAATCTCCCGCGAATCAACGGGGCTGGCAAAACTCCTGGATCTGCTGTTGCATACTCGCTATCCAGTCGAAAGCAGGAGCTGGAATGATGAAATGAGGTCTGTGTTATGAACACAATTAATCGTCTTGCAAGTTGCATTCGCGAATCAAAGCGCTGGGCTCGCGGTAATACTTCCAGATTCTCACCTGCGAGCGCGTAGTGGTTTCATGTTGTTGGTTCGGAACAAAGCTCGAGGGGGGATTGCGGGTAAGTGGAGACCTTCTAAAGCAGCTTCACATCGCGTAGTGTGCCAAGTGTTCTTGATTTTGTCGCGCCTGGCCATGTCAATCCATTGCTCCGATCCATATGCATTCGAGGCTTTGAGTCTGCTAGTCTTGCGTCTAATGTGGTATGTGTAGAATCTCAAGCTTGCATGTGATGTAGGTAGAGCTGGCTTGGCCATATGCGGGCGGATTTCGCAATATAAATGCTTCGTATATGCACTTGGGCGCGGAGAATTACCTGGAGAGCGTTACCTCTGGACGTTCCCAAGCGAGAATCACATAACCCGACACAAAAACCCAAAGACGGTTTGAGCCCGCAGAAAATCTGTTCTGATGAATGCCATTTACTACTGTCCGGACAACAGAGCGTACCGCGAATGACGCTACACCCATACTTATGGAGTACATGTTTCGTCTGAGATGTTTCCTTTGTACGGCAGCCGAACCACGTTTACGATATGAAAGGGCTTACCCGAGTTGGCCTAGCCGACCGAGAACCTGCTTTTGTTTGATCATGCATAAAAGCAATCGAGGTAACGAGGTGGATGATCGGACAGAAAGATACTTGTTTTACCATTTCGCGATTCGTTCAACGGCAGTGCTAAGGTCACATTGGCTGCTTTCCCAATTACGAAAAGTATGTGCGCCATATCTTGCAAGAAACAACCTGTAATGATAAGATCATCGCAGCGATAGATCAAGACGATCGCGACCATGGATCCACCGGCTTTGAACGTTACCATAATGGATTTGGGTGTTGCGCTCGTACAGTTGAACAGACCGAAAAAGCGCAACGCATTTTCGCAAAGCGTCATAAACGAACTGACCGAGGCCTTGGGTCAGCTCGACCGTAGTCCGACTGTTATGGCTGTGGTATTGACCAGCTCTGGGCCATTCTGCGGTAAACCGGCCAACTCCGCCCAAAGGGTCCTTCAGGCTGACAAGCCATTTAATAGCCGGAGCTGATCTTGGCGAGCTGGCAAAGCTCACCACCGTCGAGGCGTAAGAACTTCAGGCACTGGTCCCATGCCATAATCTCGCTGATCCCGTGCAGGCACCGCATTGAGTGGCTGAAAGACTTGAAGGACGCCTTCACAAGTTTTCGGAAACCAGTACTGGCAGCTGTGAGAGGATTTGCGGTACGTCGGCCATGATCTATGCCCGAACAATCTAACAGTACTTGCTAGTTCGGGGGCGGATTTGAGATCGCACTCATGGTAAGAGCATATCCCACCGATCCGACGGGCATCAGCGCCTAAAGAATGGCCAGCTCCTTTGGAGTACCTACGTAGACCGGCTGATGATCATACTGCATGTAGTGCGATATGATCTTTGCTTCTGCAGACGCTCACTTTGGGCTCCCTGAAATCAAACTGGGAACTATTCCTGGAGCCGGCGGCACGCAAAGGTAGGAGACCAACACTTTCTTGCTGCTCGAGTCATTGACAGTAGTGAAGGCTGACCAAGGCAATCGGCAAGCAAAAGGCCATGGAAATGATTTTAACCGGGTCGTCTGCAACAGCCTTGGAGATGGAGCGGTTCGGTGTTGTCAACCGGGCCATGTCGCCGGGAGAAGACGTTCTGGAGGCGACCCTGGAGATGGCGCGGAAAGTGGCATCCTCTTCTGCACCCGCAGTGAGGTTGGCGAAACAAGCGGTATTGGCAGGTGAGTTGATCCTGTCCAAAGTCGGATGGCCCCGAACTGACACTTACCAGCCGAAACAACGACTCTGCAGGCGGGGCTGGATATTGAAAGCGCCTTGTACTACAGCAGCTTCTCGCTCGATGACTGTCGCGAGGGTATCCAGGCGTTTCTAGAGAAACGTCCGGCAAACGTGCAGCACCGCTGATGTATCTCCATATCTTGCGAGATTGTCCAGGTGTTTCTAGAGATCCTTTTCGTACCCTACTCTTACAATAACACATTCGGTCCTTCTTCGTGTCGCTTATGATGATATCTCCGTGCCTGCAGCGTGACGCATGTCGGATCGCGGGCAAATCTCCGGAAGGAGCATTGCAACCTCATGACCTCCATTTTCAAGGCGGTAACAAGGGAACACGTGTGTTTAGAGCAGTCGCATCGATTGCATCGATAGGCTCGAAAGGAATGTGCCCCGCTGGATTGAACTGTACCGCTGTGGTGTGAAGAGAAGGTCGATGGTGTTGGGCAGCGCGGCGCGAGACCCGCGAAACTTGAGGGACCGCTGGGCTTTTATACGATCCTCATGAGTCGAGAACGCCCGCCCTTGGCCATCTTCCTCTTTCTGCCATATTCTGTCATGATAGGTTCTGCTGTCCATGATGCCGACATTTCCTTCTTCATTTGTGCCAGGCGTGGGAGTGAGGGCGCGTGGCTGGCTTTGTGGCGGAATTGGTGCTCTATCAACTCTGACGTCTGTCAGGTCCGTCTTCGTAGACACAATGGCGAGGCCTTCATCAATGGTGCGCGAAATCAGACGCTGAGCTGGGAGCGACGTGGGACGTCTGATTATACACGTTACACACATGGTGAGTTAAAGTAGATCTGACGTTCTGACGACGTCATCTAGTATCTCAGGTCCGCGGAGGCGGGCACAAACGAGTAGAAGAGGTATATTGACTACTCCTTCTCTCACTACATACGTTTTACACTCCCATGGATGAGTTTTTGTCCTGAAAATTGGCGAGAATTACCCAAGCTTCTGGTGACTCTGCCCCGTGTAGTGACATACACCGACATTGCGGGTTGGGTTTGCAAATCAATTGAAGGGTGTTTCTAAGATGTTCCGATCTTACGACAGTCAGGCCTGCTCATTCCATGCTGGATCATCAATATGCTAGTGGTCGTGCAGCACACTTGAGGAGTTTCCTGGACTGTTCGATTCGGCGCAAGGAGCAATGGTACGAGGACAAGTCTTGACAGCAGTAATTTGAGGATGAAAGTATCAGGCGGAGTTACCGAAGTTTGAGAGTGAGTACAAGCCGCCTCGACCTGTGCGGTTGTTCACATCAGTATTGTCATTCATGTCTACTCTAATTGATTGACTACATTCACGCTAGGTCTCGTGTCAAGCACTTTGAATATCACGTTGTACATTGCCGCTCACATATCAATCATGTCACGCTTAACATTTAGCTGAACTTAGCTAACACGTCCTAGTATGCTGTCAGTGATTCAGTAATCGCTACTGTCACTCCAAACTCATAGTGTTCAAACAACAATGACAAGTACAGTAAAGAGCGGTCGGTCTTTTGGCAGACTACAACGTCATACAAACCATACCCACCCTACACTTAAACACCCTTCTCTTAACTATAAACACTCTAACCGCAGCCGTTCATCCAGGTTACGCCAACCCAGAACCCAAATTCTACCCCAGGTCAAGGCTACCTTCTCGCTCCACGTCAGCCCAGCGCAGCCTATCCACTCGGACTGAATTAACCCGATGGTGGAACTTCAAGGAGCAGGCTAAGCGGCCAACAAGGTAGCCACTGCGACCAATGCCGTCCCTCATTGGTAGGTCATGGGTGTCTCTGAGCGCTGCTCCAACAGCTGCATGCGTCGGATCGTGACCGAAAAACTCTCCTCGAGACAGCTATCCGACAGCAATCGCAGGGATTTGACGTGTCGCGGATAGTTGTTTGCGGTAGGAAGCGGCTCGGGCCTCCGTCGACACCGTTGAATATCCAGCGCTTGTCTGTGAGGATCACGCTACTATGCGCTAAAGCCGTGGATCACTACTCGGGTCTACCAAATCCTTCGGAACATCTCAATGTACTTTGCGATCAGTGGTGAACTCGAGTGAAGAGTGGCGTGTGAAGGAATATAACCACCGGGTGACCCTGAATCAGCGCAAGGTTCAAAGAGTGAATGGATGAGCCGCTTCAGCCTTGTCCAAGATTGGTATTTTTGTCCTAAAATTGCCAAGACCGCAGATCCAGCGTGTTGTGACATGGGGACCAGGAGCGTGCGATTATCGAGCATGTTGCTGGATCTTCAATTGTGTAGCATGCTTGAGATTTACTGTCGAATCTTGAGCACTGGACTCTCGCATCTTAATGCTTCATTTCTCCGATCGTTCAGGGGAATAGACTACTAGAGAAGTAAAATGTTAAGAGGTTTACAGAACGAAGTCTCTGTCTACCCGAGGGCTCGATTCACCGCTGCGTCGTCGCGCATGGGTCTAGCTGCGCGACTACGTCCTCAACATTGAGGAACGTGCGGGCGGGTGCCAAATCCTAGGCTTGGACCTAGAGAGATCCAATCTCTGCAAAGCCTTGCTTCAATCTGGGCCTTGATTGCGTCGCCAAGTCGATTGCCGTCTCACGTGTGCTGTAGAAGCTCATTCATCGGCGCTGGGCACATGGTGGAAAAGTCGAATCGCTGGGCACATTCATGCATGACTGGTTGACGTCGAAGAGAAACTCACACTTTGTGCCTGCCGAACGACGCCTCGTCGTAGAGCAACGACCGATCGTACTTCCAACGTCGTTCAGTAGAAGAAGCTCTCATAAGATGCTGTCAACTACGATCGTTCTTCCGAAGCTTTCACGCCAAATGACATGACACAGGCAGAAGCGTGAGCGGGATGTCAAAGTAAATGGGAACGGCGCTAACTCAGTGCCGTTAGAAATCAACATACCTAGCCACACTTTTTACCAATTAAATCAATCTCGCCCAGCCTCATGCGGAAGCCATCATACTAGCTATACAGTCAGCCGTTACTGTCTTGGAAACGAGGCTGCCGTAGTATGACCTAATTCCGAAGGTAATGAAAAGGAGAAAAGGGCACGTAGCAGTCTACTACGTAGTATGGACAAGATCTTTTTTAGGGCCGAGCGTGTAACAAGATATGGCATCTGAGCGGAAATGGGCCAGTGATTAAGTGTTCACAGTAGCACCTGTGTTCGAGCTGCAGATGGATGAAGGCTTCCGGAGTCTAAGACGAAGCGCACTGCACGATACCTGCGCCGGGGAATAACACCCGAACTCGGGGCCCAATTGCTTCGATGAGATATCGACACAAGCGGGAAGTAAAGGTGGAGTTGACCTCCAGTCTACAGCCTCTGATGATCAAAGCGTGGGCAGTCGTCTGCCTTCTGGCGCTCTGAGCCGTTGCGCCGTGCGTCTCTTGCTCCCGCTTCGCAAGGGGAATGTCACGCTGAAGCTAGAACGTGCAGTACCGATGACTGGTGAATGATATGTTGACGATATGCTCAGTGCGGTGTGAACTTGCCAGTCCCTTACTGTTCGCTCCGTATTCCGCGCTTTTCGCTCCTACACACAAGACGCCTAGCTCATCTAGGTCGGAGTATGTGGATAGAATGATCCAAGGTGTCAAAAGCATCGGATATGTCAATGTCAAGACAGCAGTCAAGTTGAGACTGAGTAGAATTGGGAAGGTCCCAAGCATCGTGGCGTTAGTTGTGTCTTTGGCACTGGTTGTATGGGCATGTACGTACGCATGGTGACGTTAGTCGTGTTGTTGGACACGGGATCATGGGATAGTGCTGCAGGCAGGAGTGGTATCAGTACTTGCTAGCATCGGGATGGCCGATGAGTGAGGACATGATTGTCCTTGGGATTAGTGTTGCTCGAGGTATAAATACCCGACCTTCTTCCTACCACGAGGACATCATTCAGCGACATCGATTCCACTCCAACCATATCGGCAGCATAACTTCTTCATCAACAACAACCACAGCACACTTTCAAAGCCTTAGTCATCATGAAGTTCTCCATCATCACTGTCCTTGCCGCGGCAACCACCGCGATGGCCCTCCCCAGCACTGGTACGCGCATCTTCCTCTTGCCATAGCACTCGTCACTGACATAATCCTCTCGCACGCAGACTTCGCAGCCACCAAGGCTGTCAGCGAGATCATGGGGCGCGACCCTGCAGTTTCAGCTGCATACAACGACATTGTGTCTCGTAACGGCGGCATCGAGGGTCGCGACTCACTTGCCAAGCGGGCTTGCGATGGAGGTAGCCCCTGCTGCGACACGAAGACCGGTTGCAGGTCCCGCGACTACTGCTGGCGGACATGCGCTGGCATTCCTGGCACAGGAGCATTTGGGTGTATTGCTGGTAGGCACATCACCCCGTGTTGGATGATGAAATATGCTAACAACGTAAAACAGGGTGCGCAACCGCTTGCCCTGCGAACCCTCAGTGCTAGATTGCGCCGTGAGCCAGATGTGGTCTACGAATGGGGATTGGTAGACAACAGTACGAGATTGACGAGAATAGCGACAGAGATGGGTGGAGTGGGAGTGCGAGCAGTCAAGTGTGTACCTAGTCATCACTCGCTATGTGACTTTGGGTCGAATAAAATATGTCAGTCTCATCGTCTCCAGCTGCGATTTCGGACCTACGCACCGTGATGTTCAACATAGGGAATTCTGACTGCTAGAATTCTTGTGAAGCGCTGCATCCGAGTCAATCGCGGCGCACGCTTCGAGATCGTTCCTCTGACACCTTGATGCCCTACCCGCTACGGCGCCATCTCAATATCTCCGCTTCGCGCGCTACGGAAGTTAGCACTAGTCTTTGATTTCTACGTTACGGCGCAATACCATGAATGCTTACTTGGGCGGCCTCGGGCGTAAAGCAGGGTGGTTGTACAAGCGACGTCCGAATAGTAAGCCTCATCAGCTCGGCATATAATTGTTGTATGCTGTGCGGTTCCTCTAGTCCGTGAAGTCAGTCTTCGATATTGCTCGTCTGCACATGAGCAGGCGATCACAAGTTCGCAGCCAGAATAGGAGGTTTGACCACCCACTTTCGATAAGGCTATGCTTCATTCGTGCTTCTTGGGACTCTCATGATAGCATCTAGGGTACAGCATACGGATTGAAAGTAGCATCCGCGCTCAATGTCCGGGCCAAAGCTCTAGCTGTCGAGAGGTCTGCTGCCTAAGATGTTGGACCTTGGATCTCTGGTCGCGACATCGCCCTGAATGGAAAATGCTGCTGCTGTTCATAAGCTGCAAAGATCTGCTACCAGCCGGCAGTTCATATCGTCCTCCAATCAACTGTGTGGTAGCGAGTGATCCATCTCTCAAAGTGTTCACCGAAGCCTGCAAGTCGTATACCAAGACTTCGAATGAAGCCTTTGAACGGCTGATGTATCCAAGAGGTGGGCCGATGCTCCGAGACACTTGCTCCTCAGAGTCTTGTTCCACAACGTAGAAGTACCGACTCTTTCTCCCGAGGAACTCCACCAAGCAGCATCACTTCCAAGCCATACTTGCAACCTCAACCCAAAACTAATGTCACTATGAAGCTCTCCGTCTTCGCTGTCATGCTGGCTGCTGCGACCCACACGGTTGTGGCACTCCCTAGCACCGGTACGACACGTGTTCCTTTTTCCTGCACATACATTCTGCCAAAGCACTTCCTCTCTGCTCCTCCCAGTCTGCGAAGACAGAAAGTACGTCTACGTTGTTGACATTTTCCTGTAGAATCATCTGCCTCGAGCGCTATCCACGATCTCGTAGCCCGTAACGCTGATGTCGCAGCTGCATACAACGACATCGTTTCTCGTAGCGGTCCAGCTCATCAAGAGGACTCAGAAATGCAAGGATAACAAATTGAGTCCTTGTTGTAACGATAAAGGCTGTGAGTCCTGCGGTGCTTGCTACGACCGCTGTGGCTCAGGTGGGATTGGTCCTGGAGGCATTGGTTGTGTCCTTGGTAACTTACATGTATTGTGGGGTTCAGTATGAGCTGACTTGGGGTGGGGTGCCTTACTGCGTGCCCCGAGCGAGAGGTGTGCTAGGGTTGGTAGACATGTATAGAGATGTGGGCATGTTGGAATTGACGTTAGATGGTGGTGGAGCGGAAGTGTGGGAATCAACTGTGTAGTAAGCACGTCATGCAGCTTCTCGATATTCAACATTACGAGTGGCCCTGATCACCCCTAAATTCATCCCACTTGGCCGCTCCCTGAATCGCCAACTAACGAAGTGTCGAACGTGGATGAAGGAAGAGATGTCGAAGGGTGTAAGACGCATTTGGCCAATGAGAATGGGGTATTTGCTGAAAACGCTCGCAATTTACGAGTGACTTGACGGTTTCTCTTTCCTTGCACTGCAATTGCTAGGGCGAAGCAAAGTAAATGGTCTATGAGCTGCAACAGTCGCCAGATCGTGTATCAACGGTCGGTACTGGTCTTCACACGGGTAATGGATCTTCGCTGACTGATGTTTTTGTGGAAGGTGGTCTGCCATGTGCTGAATAGGTCTGTTATCTTGTCGATATTTAAGCATAAAAGCCAGAAGCAGCAACATGGTCTTCCGAATCCACATTTCGGGAATCCTTCTGCACAGTCGATGTCAAGCTTGAGATTAACTTGCAGAAAGCGGTCAGCGATGCTGCTTTCCTGAAGCTGCTGACAGGGCTCATTAGCGGCAGATCACCCGCACCTCCAACGCACGGGCAAATTCCCAAGTCGTCCCCAATCCACGGACCTCCAACCTCCCAGCTTCCAGAATCCAGATCCCGCATTCCTTTTGACAGCTGCATGAAGTCGCAATCTCAAGCTTACACCGCTCGCTCCCTCGTGCAGCGGCTGACACAGCTCCCGCTGCACGTCTGATGGGGGCGTCGGGACCTGCGACATCCGAGGCCCATCGAAGCACTCTTGGAACAAGCTTAGTTCTGGATCTAGCCAATGCGCGTTGTTGAATTTGCCTGATGCGGACGGCACATCGGTCGAATTTGGAACATCCAGGCTGGCGGGTCTGGCGGCGGGAGGGCGTGTGGTGGATGACGGCGGAAATGCGTGCCGCAGAGTTGGCTGATCTTTGTGGAGATGTAAAAGTTTTGCTGCTCGCTGTTTTTGTGTTGGTATTTGTTACCACCGCTTACGCTCGTCCGTCTCATTGTTGTTGCGACTGACTTGCGTGGTCGCCATCTTCATCTCGAGAATCCATTCCTGCAAGTGAATGTCCTAGTGGGGCAAACTGGCGTTAGCAATACTTGACGACATGGCGGAACAGGAGCACGACACCTCGTTCGAAGTTCAGACACCGATATTGGAAAACATGGTTGTGGGAGTTCCGCCGGTATTTCAAGGCCTCACGAGGCAGTTGGATAAGATGGTGGAGCAGCCTTTGCTGGGTCCAAGGAGCGAGTTTCCGAGAGGTAAGGTATACTCATACCACTGGGCGAGCTGGGCATGCGCTGATAGTATCGTAGCTTCGTTTGCGTATGCGCGCAAAGATGTATCTGGGAAACGAAAACCACAGGCCATCGCGCATCGAGGATACAAGGCGAAGTTTCCCGAGAACACCATGGGCGCGTTTAAGGGCGCGGTGGATGTGGGCGCAGATGCGCTGGAGACGGACATACATTTGTCGAAGGACGGCGTTGTCGTACTGTCCCACGTATGTCTCTCGAAAGTATATTCCTTGTACCATGACTGACATCTGCCAGGACAAGGATCTGAAGCGCTGCTTCGGGCGCGAAGAAAAGATTATCAACTGCGACTACGAGTTCTTGAGCAAACTGCGCACACTCAAGGCGCCACACGAGGCAATGCCACGCCTGGCCGACCTGCTAGAATACCTCGCACAACCTGGCTTAGAAGACATATGGGTCCTACTTGACATCAAAGTACATTCAACCTCACACATCGTGCAAAAGATGCATGCTAACACCCTCAAGCTCGACAACAACGCCTCGGACGTGATGCGCCTAATAGCTTCCACAATCCTCTCCGTCCCACCCTCGCCCACGCGCCCCTGGCAAAACCGCATCGTCCTCGGGTGCTGGGCCGCCAAATACCTGCCCCTCTGCTCACGCTACCTGCCCGGCTTCCCCGTCTCACACATCGGCTTCAGCACGCTCGTCGCGTCGTACTTCTTCACGGTGCCAAACATCTCGTTCAACATGGCACAGGCAGTACTGATGACGCCGTGGGGCAAAATGTTCATTCGCAAGGCGCAGTGCGACGGACGGCCGGTGTATGCGTGGACGGTGAACGAGGAGGCGCGGATGAGGTGGGATATCAGGCAGGGGCTGGATGGGGTTATCACGGATAATCCGAAGTTGTTTCTTGAGGTGAGGGACGGGTGGCGGGAGGGGATGGGGGATGGACTGCGTGTGAGGGACTATCTGGATGTTGCGAGGATTAACTTCTTTGCGCTCATCTATACGGTGCTGTTTTGGCTGTGGTATGGGAGGGGTGAAAGGAGGTCGAAGAAGACGTAGGAAGCAATAAGCTATAGCAATCATGCCTCTCTGACACACCTGTCAGAGCGCATTACATAAGTCGATGCTCTATCGAACCAGAGTCGTGAATCTTGCGCATGGTGAGTGAAAGTGTGTCGTGACGGAAGGAGCAGCCGCGGCCAGAACAATTTGGCGAAGTCGCGTCTCGTGAACCCCACCAAACGCGTCAACAGCCCACCACACCCCCGAAACCACAACACCATGCCTAGGTACGCCAAGCTCAAGTGCAGCGCGCCTGGTCGATTACTAATATAAGCGCAGAGAAATAATAACACTACAGGCTGGCCAGTGCGGTAACAGCGTTGGGCAGCAGTTCTGGCAGCAATTATGTCAGGAACACGGCATAAACCGCGACGGCAACCTTGAAGACTTCGCGACGGAAGGTGGTGACCGCAAGGACGTCTTCTTCTACCAATCGGACGACACACGATACATCCCACGCGCCATCCTGCTCGATCTGGAACCACGAGTGCTGCATTCGATACAACAGAGCGCATACAAGAACATCTACAACCCCGAGAACTTCTACATACACAAGGATGGCACCGGCGCTGGCAACAATTGGGGAATGGGATACAGCATGGGCGAGGCGATTCACGAGGATGTACTGGACATGATCGACAGAGAAGCGGATGGCTCCGACTCGCTGGAGGGCTTCATGCTGCTGCACTCGATTGCTGGCGGTACGGGCTCGGGTCTGGGGTCGTTCATGCTGGAGCGACTGAATGACCGGTTCCCGAAGAAGCTCATACAGACATACAGTGTGTTTCCGGACATGCAGGAAGGCGACATCGTCGTACAGCCGTATAACAGCTTGTTGAGCATGCGGCGGTTGACGCAGAACGCGGACTCGGTGGTGAGTAAAAGATGTGCAGTATACATTTGTATTTGTACTGATTACCCAGGTCGTCCTCGATAACGGCGCACTATCAAAGATCGCAGCAGACCGCCTACATGTCCTCAACCCGTCCTTCGAGCAGACGAATCAGCTCGTATCAACAGTCATGTCAGCCAGCACCACCACCCTTCGATACCCCGGCTACATGCACAACGATCTGGTCGGCATAGTAGCCTCCCTCATCCCAACGCCTCGCTGCCATTTCCTCATGACCTCGTACACACCCTTCTCAGGCGAAAACGTCGAGCAAGCAAAGACCGTCCGCAAGACCACAGTCCTAGACGTAATGAGGCGGTTACTGCAGCCCAAGAATCGCATGGTGTCTACGACTCCTACCAAGAAGAGCTGCTACATGTCTATCCTAAATATCATTCAGGGCGAAGCAGACCCGTCCGATGTAAGTCCAACCTCTGTCATATAAGCAACCAATTTAACCGCCACAGGTCCACAAATCCCTCATGCGTATCCGCGAACGCCGCCTCGCAACCTTCATCCCCTGGGGCCCAGCATCCATCCAAGTCGCCCTGACCAAAAAGTCCCCCTACGTGACCTCCGCACACCGCGTGTCCGGCCTCATGCTCGCCAACCACACGGGCATAGCAACACTATTCAAGCGTATAGTCGCACAGTACAACACGCTCCGAAAGAGAAATGCGTTCCTCGAGAGCTATAAGAAAGAGGCGCCGTTTAAGGATGGGCTCGGCGAGTTTGATGAGGCAAAGGAGGTGGTTACGGGCTTGATCGAGGAGTATGAGGAGGCGGAGGGGGCAGATTATTTGACGAAGGAGGTGGTGGCGCCGCAGGGGGAGGGGGAGGATAAGAGGGTGGGTTGAGGAAGAGGAGGACTGTGGATTGCCTGCTGAGTATCGAGGATTTGGAGTTTGGGATGCATACATACTGTGTGGGCGGGCGAAAGGCAAGGCGTCTTTTCGTGGCGCCAATCTTAATGATACCACTTGCTGTTCTGTAGAAGCTTCCCGTGAATTGACAACGACTAGACACATGTACGAGCCTAGTGTTGGCAATGGTCCCTTCTCCAAGATTAC